>Ga0172363_10002018_pt1 | contig 16411 bp, 6 predicted proteins | sample LakKivs2_kivu2a2_FD_114541 | JGI IMG/M metagenome (GOLD analysis project Ga0172363, IMG submission 114541) | Sediment microbial communities from Lake Kivu, Rwanda - Sediment s2_kivu2a2 | ecosystem: Environmental > Aquatic > Freshwater > Lake > Sediment | place: Rwanda: Western Province, Lake... | reverse complement strand
TGCTCGGCGCCTTCCTTGAAGCCCCACTCGATCTCCACGTCCAGCGTGTTCCATCTCGTGTAGCGCAGGGGGAACAGGTGGATCGTCGGGCAGCCGTACTTCCCGCCCGCCGGCGCCTTGGCCGGGTCGAGGAACACGGCCACCATGTTCGTGTCCCAGAAGATCGGTTTTCCTTTCGCGCTTCCTTCCATTTGCTGGTTCTGGTAGGTCAGCGTGCGGCCGTCCGCCGAGACGGCCGGGGCGGGCAGAACCACGTCGCCGACTGCCTGGTCGCCGACTGCCCCGAACCAGCCGAACCTCGACGGATAGGCACGGACCTCGAGCGATTCGATGGGCGGAACGGCGCTGCCCTCGGGCCAGCGCAATTCGATCCGCTGCGGCCCCACCGGCGCCAGCCACAACAGCGCCGAGTGCAGACGGCCCTTGGGTGCAGGAAGAACCATGAAGCGTTTGTATGTGTCAACTTTACTCTTGTACTGGTCCGTCACCGCCGGTTGCGATGCAATGGTGCGATAAACCTTGTCCAGCCGCTTTAGCCGGCGCGGGATGAAGTACGCCTCCGGTTTCTCCTGCACCTCGCGGTCGGCCCGCCAGGCGTAAGCCCACGGGGACAAGTCCACCGGTTGGCCCACGAGTTTGTCCAGGTCAGCCGGCGCTTCCGGCTTCGGCGGCTCGGCCGCCCATGTCGTCAGGGCCAGACCCAGTGCGAAGAGCACTGCGAATGACGCTGTCTTGGTGACTGCGTGCATCTGGCTCTCCTTGCTGCTTCCGCAGCGGTTGGGGTTGATGTTCATGACGTTTCCTTGCTCCTTGTCTCTGTCGTGGACTGCGATGCGGGTGCGTTTCATTTCGCGGGAACGGGCGCGGGACCGATGCAGTACAAATAGTGCTGACTGCGGACATACATGCGGTTGCCCTGGAAGAACGGAGTGGAACGGATGCCGAGGTCCATGAAGTTCTGCGCCACCACGGCGCTCTTTTCACCGGCCAATTTCACGACCGTCACGCCAAGGGCATCATTGCCATAGAAGAAATAGCCTTCGGCCACGGCAGGTGAGGCATAGTACCAACCGAATGGTGTCCCGGTTTTCTTACCGGCAGAGGTTGGTGTTTGGAGGGTATCCGGAACGGTCCAGGTGATTCGTTTTGGTAGTGGGATCCGGAATACTTCCGGTTCCGGCGGTTGCCCGTCTGCAGAGGGCGACTTGCCGTCCAGGCGCAAGGCGGATAAATGACCAGACATCATGTGCGAATTCGGCCAGTTGAAATAGTAGAGGAAATGCTCACAACACACCGGTGCTGCGTAATTAATGTTTGTGGGCTTATATGGGGCCCATAGGGCCACTTGATTCACCTTGTCACCTTCCAGTTGAAGGCGCATTCCTATCTGTCGTCCGCGACCATCGCGCTGGATCACCACATTGTCTCGGACCATCACGCCACGCGCAGGGGCGGTGACCATCAGGCATCCGGTTCTCTCTAACACTTTTCCATTGACCGTATCCAGAATCGGTCCAATGCCGGTCTGAATCAGATCGCGTCCATTCACACGCAAATGGCTTGGGCTTGTGTGCCCACGCTGCTGTGATCCTGGACCGTCCGTCTTTCCATTGTACGTCCATGCCCACAGTTCCTTGCCGGTCGTCTTCTCGACACAGATGATATTCTGACCATTGGTCTGATAAAACAACCGATCACCGATCAACAAAGGAGAACCGCAACCATGGAAACTCTTGTTCGTCCCGCCCTGGCTCGGAATGCGCTTATTCCAAACGACCTTTCCGTCCAGATCCAGGCAGGCCATGGCGCCCAGGGCACTCTTGTACCATACGTATTTCCCGTCGCTCACCGGGGTGGGCATGGTGAACCCCATGTGCGCATGAAGGCCGATACCTGTCATGAGTAATTGCATATTAGTTTTATCGTGGCGTGTGATCTGGTGTTTCATCAGGATATCGGCGCTTTCCTTCGAAACGATCAGATTCGCAGGGATGCGGGCACCCTCATTCCCAAACTCCCTCTTTTCTAGATCTGTTCCCGCCGCCGCCACCTTCTTCCGTATCTCGTCGATCTTCTTGGCCGTCTCACTGACAGCGGGATCAACCAGCGGCGCGATCGCCCCAACCCATTGTCCCGCCACTACGCCGGGGATGTCGAAGGCGAGCACCTGGTCTTCGACTTGCCCCAGGGCCGTCCGCACCGCCGCCCGATCCGCCTCCGGAATGAACTGATCGATCATCACCGAGGTCTTCCACAGGATCTGGCCGGAGTCGGTGTCCACGCAGACGAGTTCATCCGGCTCCGACCCGACGAAGACCTTCCTGCCCACGACGATCGGCGAAGAAATGGACCGTCTTGGCATCTGGCATTTCCAGATGATGTTCTTGCCGGTCCGATGATCCCATTCGGTCACCAGGCCTTTGGCGCCGGGATAGTTGGCGGTGCCGTCACCGAACTCGCCGACCGGGCGTTCGGTTGAAGGATAGAAATCCTTGTCGCCCAGAAGCGGCGCGGGATCTGCCGCAAGAAGGGATGACGACCATCCCACAATGAGTGCCGCCAGCAGAATCGCCTGGCGATACCTCCAGTGGAATGGTTGGGTGGGGCGAATAGTCACGATTGGCGTTGCCTTGGTGCTGGCGTTCATCTGACTCTCCTTGCCGCTTCCGCGGCGGTTGGGTTTACTGCTCATGGGGTTTACTGCCTTCTGGCCCTTATCGTGGACTGTAATGCTGGCCTGCATGTTCCGTCTCCTCAGTACTGCGCCGTCACGGCCACCGTGCCGGCCAGGCCCTTCAGGGTGATGGTTTCCTTGTCCTTGTTGAACTCGGTCCACGGCTTGCCTTGCCCTGAGCCTGTCGAAGGGCCATTCACCGTCACGCTCTTGATCGGCGCGGCCTTGGGATGGCGGAAACGCAAGACGACTTCCTTGGGCGCCTTCCGGGAGGGCATCTCGACGGTTGCGCTGATCCTGCCATGGTCGGCGTCGGAGACGATCTCGTAGCTGATCGTCCCGAAATGCGTGGGGGCGTTCTTGACGCCGATCTTCTTGCCCTGCTCCAGCCAGGCACGCGGCGTGGCCCGGGCCAGCCAGAGCGTGCCGCCGTCCTCCCAGACCAGCAGGTTGCGGAAGTTCTCCATGAACCATGCCGTGGTGCCGAGGTCCCCGTTGGGCTTGTCGTCATGACTCTGATACCCACCGAGGCTGGAGCCTTCCGTGAACCCTCCGTTGGGCTGCACGAAGGCCGCGTAGTTGTTCATCCAGAATCGCAAGAAGCACGCCACGTCATCGCGCCGGAAATGGACCTGCGCCATGTGGGAAGGCTTGGCCAGGCCCGCGATGCCGTTCCAGTAGACGTCGTCCGGCTCGGCGAGGCCCTTCTGCTTCCTGGCGGCCACGAGGCCCCGATTCAGGTGCGCCTCGTCCACGACTTCGAGGTGGCCGGCAAGGCGCGGATCATCGGCCCCGAGCACGCCGATGCCCTCAAAGAGCGGCAGGGCGCCCAAGCCGTAGTCGGCTTCCGCGTAGACGCCGAAACCTTCCCGCTGCATGGAACCGCGGCGATACGGCGACGTGGGAACATAGGTGCGGTACGTGCCGTCGCGGATCGGCCGCACCGGCGAGAGCGCCAGTTCGCGCTCGGCCGTGCGCCGCAGATCTTCTCGATAGGCCGCGGCCTCACCGCGGTACTTCCCAGCCGCGAGCGGACCGGAGTCCTCCAGTGCCTGCGCCCAACGGTCGAGCGCTTGGACCGACATCGCATCGGTGCAGATGTACCACAGCCACAGGCATTTCCCGAGGTACGTATCGCCCAGGACCATCGGCGGCAGCAGGCCGGCCGTCCAGAGCCGCTCGCGGTGGGGCACGTCCTTGAGGTACTCGCGCCGCTGGCGGATAATCCAATCCGCCGCCGCCTGGATCCGCGGACGGTTCGCCTCGAACCACGCTTTGTCGCCGGTGAGCAGGTAGCGATCGGCCATGCCGAACAAGAGGAGGAACGTGCCGGTGTGTGTGCCGTCGTGGCTCCAACCGATGTCGTGTTTCATGGCCTTGCCGTACTCGAACGAGCCGGCGCCGTCCAGGAAGTCGCCGTCGCTTTTCACACCGGGCGCCTTGAGCCAGTAGTCGAACTTCTTCGCCGAGGTCTCGTGCAGGCCGACCAGGTCTGCGGCGTGGATCATCGGCGCCGCCTCGAACGAAAGGCCTTGCCACCCGCCTTTGTGGACCTTGAGCTGCCAGGACGCCCTTCGCCAAGCGTCGTTCCAGCGTTCGTCCGGCACACGCACCCGCATCGCCGTCTCGGGCGGCTCCTCGAACGGCTTGACCGGCGGGATGACCGTCCCCTCCTTGCAGCCGGGCAGCTTGACCTGCCGCAGTACCTCTTCGCACGAAGCCGGTTCGGGGTGTGTCCGAACTACTTGCAGGACGCTCTTGGGATTCTTGGCCGCCAGTTCGGCGGCAAACTGGCGGACCGTCGTATTGCTGCCCGCCTTGGCCACAAAGACGCCGTGTTCCGGGACCAGGACCGGGCCGTAGTTCACATCGTCGGGCAGGAAGGTCAGGTTGCCGCCCTTGGTCCAGAGCGTGATCCGCGTGTCCAAAGGGGACACGCCTGGTCTGCGGGCAAAGCGTCCGGGATAGAGCAGCGAGACAGCAATCCCCCGCCGGGCGCCGCCGGCGGGCGCCGACCGCCACGCCTCCGCGCCCGTCATCGTCGTCCCTTTGTCCTCCGGCAGCGGCTTGACCGACTTCACGTACCCGCAATAGGCTTCGATCCGACCGTCGAAGGCCGCCCGCTCGGCGCCCGCCTGGAAGCCCCACTCGATTTCCACGTCCAGCGCGTTCCACTTCGCGTAAGGCAGGTACAGGTGGATGCTCGGAGGGCCGTACTTCGCGCCCGCCGGCGCCTTGCTCTGGTCGAAGAACACGGCCACCATGTCGGTGGCTTCGAAGAGGGGCTTGCCTTTCTTGCCCTGGGGATCTCCTCGCTCGTTCCGATATAGGAACGTGTGCCCGTTCGCCGAGACCTGTGGGGCGGACAGCGCCTCGTCGCGGACGAATCCGAACCACCCCACTTTCGCCGGGTAGACGCGCACCTCGATCGCGTTGGCGGGCGGGACCGCGCCGCCCTGGGGCCAGCGCAGCTCAATCCGCTGCGTCTGCGCCGGCGCAAGCCAGAGCAAGGCCGACAGCAGTTGGCCCTTGGGTGGCGGCAGCATCGTGACGATGTTCTGCCGCTGTGCATTCTTGCCTCGGAATTCCGGCGTCTCGACCACGGGGCGGTAGACCTTGTCGAGCCGAGCCAGCCGCCGGGGAATGAAGTAGGCCTCCGGCTGCTCCTGCACCTCGCGGTCGGCGCGCCAGGCGTAGGCCCACGGCGCGAGGTCCACCGGCTGGCCGACCAGCTTGTCCAAGTCAGGCAGAGTTACCGGCTTCGGCGGCTCCGCCGCCCATGCCGCCAGCGCCAAGCCCAGTGTGACGAGCATGGCTACGGATGTTGTTTTGGTGATTAGGCGCATCTGCTTCTCCTTGCGGCTGCTGCCGCGGTTGGGGGTGCTGTTCACGGCGTTTTATACTGGTCCGTGTCGTGGACTTTAATGTCAGCCTGCATGTTCCTGCCTTCTCAGTACTGCGCCGTCACGGCCACGGTGCCGGTTGCACCCCGCAGGAGGGTGATGGTTTCCTTCTCCGGCCGATGGGATCCACCGGCTCGTGCCTCAGGATCCTGTGTGAAATCTCTGTACCTCTGTGGTTTTTTGCACGCAGCATTCAGGTCTATCACCGGCAACCCGTTCATGCGGGACCCCTCGGCAGTGGCGGGAGCGGGTCGCCGCCGGCCGGCTCGTCCACCTCCGGGTATTCGAGCCAGGCGAGCAGGCCCAGCGGCCGGGCGGCGGCGGCGAAGGCGGCAGTACCGGGGTAGTTGAAGGCGAAGGTGGCGCCGGAGCTGCTGGAGGCGCCGAGCAGGACCGCGCCGCAGGGGTCGCCGCGCTTGGCGAAGTCGCGCGAGGGTACCGGCTGCCGCAAGGTGTAGGCGAGTTGGCGGACGCCCACGCGCAGATAGCAGAGGTCGCCGGTGATGCGCCAGGCATGCGTCAGCAGGTGCAGGACCTGGGGCGGGGCGAAGGGCCGCCGCAACGAGGGGAACTCCTTGTAGACGAAGACGCCGTCCGGCCCCCGCATGTGCGCGATCAGGTCGTCGGTCATGGACACCACCAGGGCGTCGATGCGGGGGTTCGGCTGCAGGCGGGTATAGCGGGCCAGGCTGTTGCCGGTGAGGGCGATCATGAACGGAACCCGCGGCATGCTGTGGCTGGTGTAGGGCGCCAGGAAGGAGCCGAAGCGGTCGTGCCAGCGCAGGAGCCGTCCGACCACCTCGTCCGCGGCGTCCCTCCATCTCTGTTCGCCGGTGCCCAGGGCCATGGCCACCAGCGTGTCGAGCGCCCAGCCCAGTTCGCGCACCGAGAGCTGGGCGATGTCACGGAGCGCAGGACGCTCCAACTGACGGAGCACGTTGTCGGCCACCGACTGTGCCGCCTCCAGGCCCTCGCCGCGTCCGGTAAGGAAGTAATAGTCCAGGAAGGCGTCCACCCACTCGTGCGAGGGGGCGACGCCCCCCGGCATGCCCACCGGCGGCGCATGGTCGACGGTGTGCGCCCAGAGCCCGCCATGCTGGAGCGGATCGGGGCTGTAATGGCAGAGGTCCACGTCCAGCCAGTGCCGGGCCGCAACCAGGGCCGCGTCCAGGGCGGCGCGCTCGCCGGTCTGGAAGTGGAACTGGGCGCAGTTGTGGGCGTGGTCATACTCATTGTTGATCCAGACCGTCTGCGCCCCGCCGCTGAAGCCGACGGAGTAGCCCGCATCGGGCGCATCGCCGAAATGGAGCATCCCCAGGGCCGTGTGCCGGTCCATGAAGCGGGCGATCAACTCCCCCAGCACACGGTCGCCCACCTCGGCGGCGCAAAGCCCGTCGCCCCAAGGGTCGTTGCCCAGCATCCAGTCGTGGGACAGGGCCGGCCGGTCGGGCAGTTGGAACTGGAGACTGCGCACGGACAGCCGGTCGAGCGGTTCGTCCGGGCCGTGGAAGTGCAGGAGGATCCGGTGGGTCTTGGCCATGCCCTGGCGGATGGCGGTCAGCGGCTGGCCCTCGGGGTACAGTTGGCAGATGATGCCGGAGGCGTCGGCGACAAGGCCCTTGGGGAAGTTCTGGTGGGCCTGGTGGATCGTGACCGCGAGCCCGCCCTGGGCGTCACGCCAGTCGGCCCAGAAGTCGCCGTAGAAGCAGTCGACGTAGTGCTCGAAGTTCTGGCGCAGGATCAACTCGGCGTCGATGAGCCGGGCGAGGGGCCGGGCCTGCGGGCCGGACACCTCGATCTGGGTGCGATAGTAGCCCTCGCCCAGTGCCCAGCGCGGGGTGCCGGTCGTCTGCGGCGCCAGGCGCAAGGTGAGCGAGGCGAGGTCGATCTGGGCTTCGGCCTCGGCATGGATGAACTGATGCTCGACTTCGATGTAGGGCTTGCCGGCGTAGGCGGTCACCCGGCCGCGGAAGTCGAGCCAGCCTCCGGCGGCGTCGCGGTGCTTGCCGCGCACCACGATCACCGCCCGCAGCGGTCCGGGCTCCTCCAGGTCCAGCGTGCATTCCGCCTCAGCCGTGCCCACACTACGGCCGGAGGCGGTGAGCAGGAACCCGCCGCAGGGATTCGGCCAGGTGGGGCCCTGGTGGAGGGTGACGTCGGTCACCGGGGCGAAGCCGCGGCGCGGGACCAGGAAGCTGATCGCGCCGGTGTCCACGGCGATGCCTTCCGGGGCCTGACGCAGGACGATGGCGGCGGGCGGCGCGATGGCGGCGGACATGTCGACGATCGCGAAGGGCAAGGAGACCGCCGCATTGCCCGGCAAGTCAGGCTGGAAATCCACCAGCAGCCACTTAGCCGAGCGGTCCGGCCATCTGGCCAGGACCCGGGTCTGGAGAGGAAGGTCATGGCCGTCCTGCTGGATCACCAGGCCCTGGCCGGGGCGCAAGCGCCCCAGCCCGCAGGGGATGCTGACCGTGACCGGCTCGGCACGACGGGGATGGCAGGAGATCTTCTCGAATAACAGCATGGGGTTCCTTTTCCTCTCCTTGCGGCTGCTGCCGCGGTTGGGGTTGATGATGTTCATGGCGATTCCATGCTAATTGTCCGTGTCGTGGGCTGCAATGTTGGTCTACATGTTCATACCCTATCAGTACTGGGCCGTCACGGCCACCGTGCCGGAATGGCCCCGGTGCCGCCGCCACTGGTCGTCTCCTGCGTGGGAGCCCTACTTCCGCGGTTCGATAGCTTTGAGCGCCCGTTCGGCCGCGGCACGGAGCGCCGGGTCGGACGACTTGGACAGTTCCCGCAGCGCCGGGATGGCCTGGGTGGTCTTGCGACGCTCGGCCACGCCGCAGAGCAACGCCTTGGCGGTCTTGTCGCCGTCGCCGGCCAGGGCCTTGGTCAAACGCCCTTCGTATTCCGAATCGCCGATGGCGTCGAGGGCCTCCATGGCGGCGGCCTGGACTTGGGACGTCGCTTCCTCGCTGGCAAAACGCAACGCCGTCAGGATCTCGTCCTGCTGGTCGGGTGTCGCGCCGGGGTGTTTGGCGGCCAACCGCCCGATCACGTCCACCCGAGCGGCGGTACGGGCGGCATCGCCCTTGCCGCCCTGCAGGTCCTGGATCATCGCGGCAGTGCCCTCGGCGGGCGCGGTGGCCCTCCCCGTCACGCCGTGGCGGCGCGACGGCGCCGCGACCAGGGCGGGCGGCGCCTCGCCCTGGAAGAGGCGGAAGGCAACGCTTCCCTTCACCCGGTCGCCGGCGACAACCTTGCGGTGGTTCGTCTTGAACCAGCCCAGGTGCGAGCGGTGGCTCGACCCGGAGAAGTCGTTCACCAGGAACTGGATGCGATCGCCCTCGACGCGCACACGCGAACTGTGGCTGCCATCGGATTCCGCCCGAAGGCCCGCCCCGGAGGGTGCAACCAGTTCCGACCAGTAGATGTGGTACTTGGTTCCGCTGAAGTCGTACGCGCCGTGCGGCGTCTCCTCCTGCGACCAGGGGTAGTCCGGCACGGGGAGCGGTTGGAAGGCTCTGTATGCTTTCTCGATGTCCTTCAGCCAGGCATCCTGGTACTTGTTGAACTGCTCCGGGGGCATCGGCCAGTGCCCCGACGGCGCCAGCCGCGCCAAGCCGCTGGGCCGGCCGATGTGGTCCTCGGGGTACGTGGTCCACTTTGCCTTGCGCGACCAGCGGAGGGCGTCGCACGACTTGTCCAGTTCCAACAGCGCGCCGATCTCGCGGAATCCGCCGCTGTACTTGCCCGTGGGGATGTCGCCCGTGAACGTGAAATCGTAGTTGACCCGCAACAGCCCGTCGCCGGTGAAGTCGCAGACGAACTGCCCCTTGCCCTCGGCATACTCGCCGGCGATGGTTACGCGGACGCCGGCGCCGCTTTGTTCCGCCTTGACCTGGGCGGCCTTCCATCGGGTCCACGGCCGTTGCCCGATCACCACGGGGCCGCCGGTGACGACGTTCTTGCCGCGGACCTCGCCGGCGACGATCAGGCCGCTGGCGGCGTCGATCTTCCAGCGGAAACCATCGCCCGCGACCTCGATGCGTTTGTCGGCCCGCTTGAGCGTGGCCGCGCCCGTGAAACTCGGCGGCGGCAGGGCCGGGGCCTTGACCGCGCCGATCGGCAAGGCGTAGTCGTTGATGACGAAGCCCCGCGGGTCGGTGACGGTCAGGCACAAGGTCTGCCCGGCGGCGGCTTTCGCCGGCACCACGAGTTCGCCCTTGGATCGCGGGGCGATGTCGGGGCTGATTGTGCCCTGCTGGCCGCCCACGCGCCACTGCCATCGGTATTCCTTGAGATTGCTGTATTCCCCGCGGTTCTCGACGGGGATCCGCAACGCCGCCCCCGCTTCGGGGACCGCCAGCGGGGCCTCGGCGATCCGCACCGGCGAAAAGACCTTCTTGACGTGCCACAGCGCCGCCGTGGGGCGGTTCCAGTGATCCAGCAGGTTGCTGCCCAGCCGCTCGAACCCGTTGGCGGCGAAGGTCGCCACGCCGATCACTCCCTCCAGGCCGTAGGCGCACTCCCAGTTCTCCTCGAACATGTCGCCCCACTGGTCGTGTACTCCACCGTCGTAGTCGTCCTCCCGGCCGGTGAGGTTATAGGTGCAGGTGTGGCAGAACTCGTCGAAGTACCAACCCCGCCCGTTCTTCACGTCCTCGGTCATGCGTTTATTGCTGGGGTAGTGGCCGTTGTCGATGTCCATTCCGGGCAAACCATTGGCGGGGGTACGTATCACCGAGACGCAGACCGGCCGGCGGTCTAGTTCCTTGAATCGCCGGCCCATCAGTTCGTACTGGGGGCCCCAGGCCTCGTTGGCCACGGACCACATGATGGCCGAGGGGTTGCTCTTGTGCGTGGCGACCATCCAGGTCGCCAATTCCTGGGCCTCTACGATGCTCAGGTTCCGTCCGCCCAGCCCCCAGTTGCCGCCCGGCACACTGGTCATCCCCAACTCGTCGCACAGGTCGATCATCACCGGGGCGTACCAGGCGGGGCGGAGGTGGTTCACGTTGGCGTCGCGCAAGAGCACCAGGGCCTTGCGCCCCGCTTCCACTTCCAGGGGATGGCGGTTGTGCGCCAACCCCGGTTGCACCCAGAACGACACCGCGCCGCGAAGCTTCGCCCGGTGGTTGTTGATGTACAGTCCGTTGCCGCGCACTTCCACTTGCCGGAAGCCGAAGCGCCGCTCGGCCACCTCGGCCTTCTTGCCGCCGACGTGAAGCGCACACCGCAGGCGGTAGAGATTCGGATGGTCGGAATCCCACGGCAGGGGCGACGCGACCACGATCTTCGGCGACAGCGCGACTCCCTCGCCGGCCTTCAGGCCGCCCAGGCTGAGTTCCTTCGCCCCTGTCGGCCAGTCCTTGCCGTCCGGCCCGATCAGTTCGAAGGCCACGCGGACGTCCTGGGCGTCCTCGCCGCCTTCGTTGCTGATCTCCAGCGAGACCTCCATGGTGGCATCGCGGTACTGGGCGTCGAAAGTCGTCTCGACCTCCAGCCGCGAGACGTTGACCGGCGGCAACGCCCGCAACCAGGCGAGGCCCCGGGAGCGAGTCGGGATGACGTTCTCCGCGCCGAATTTGGCCGCCGCGGTGATGTCGAATTCCATGCTGGCGAACTCGCTGTACCCTTCGATGTCGAAGTTGCGGCCGTTGACCATCACGCGGGCGACGGCACCTTTCTTGCCGGACGTGATAGGCGACACGCTGTAGAACAACTTGACCCGCTTGCCGGACCAGTCGGCCGGGATCACCGGTCCGGACTTCCAACCGAAGTCCCTGTGCTCAAGCTCGATTTCACAGGTCTTGACCCCCTCCACCCAGACCGGCGGCGCCGACAAACGCGCCTTGGGCACGCGGAACTCCAGTTCCACACCCGTCTTCTCCCACACCCGTTTGTCGGTCTTGGACCGGGCCAGTTCGGGAATCTTGCGGACCTCTGGCGGGGCATCCAAACGGAACCGTTTGGCGTCCGGCTCCGCCGCCCATGCCGTCAGCGTCAAACCCGGCGCGACGAGCACGGCGACTGACGTTGTTCTGATGATGGCGTTCATGCGCTTCTCCTTGTGGTTGGTGCCGCGGTTGGGGTTGCTGTCCATGACGTTTCCTTGCTCCTTGTCGGTGTCGTGGACTGCGATGTTGGTCTGCATGTTCGTATCTCCTCAGTACTGGGCCGTCACGGCCACCTGGCCCGTCAGGCCCTTGAGGGTGATGGTTTCCTTCGTCAGTACACCTGGACTTCATGTACGGCCAATGCTTTCGCCTTTTCGGTCGAGTATAGCCTCACGTACCGGGCGGAGGTCGGCGGAAGTGGGATTTGCTTGATTTCCCATCTTCCTTCCTGCATGGAATACACCTCGTGCCAGTCCACGCCGTCCTTCGATACCTGGAGTTGGTACGCCTTTGGCGCGTCCGCCCACCTCAGGATCACTTTCTCGAAGGTCCGCGGCGAGCCCAGGTCCACACTCAGCCAATGCGGGCCGCCGTGCGCCCGATCGCTCGCCCACCCGGACGTGTACTTCCCATCCGTCACGTTGGACGGAGCCGCGCCCGAACTTGCGGTAGCCGTCTTGCCGAGCGCAAGATTGGGCCTGCTGGTCTTCAGGTTCCTCACGCTCTGCACGGTGGTGCCGCCGTGCGTATGCTCGGCGATCAACGTGTAGTCCACCCCGTCGGCATCCGGGAACGTGACGGCGTAGTCCTGTTTCGAGCGGTAGCCCGTGGCCACCTCCGCAAACCGCCTGGTTTCTTGATGGACGACCTTCGGGCCTTGCATCAACTTGAGCGTGACCTCGCCCGTCCATGGCGCCGGCAGGTCGTTCATCACATAGACGGGAATCGTCACGGTCTCACCCTTGGTCTGCACCCGTCGCCAGTAGCCCACCATCAAGCCGACTGGCGCCATCGCGTCGCGCATGAGTTTCTCAAACAAAGGGGGGAACCTCAGGTTGTCCAGCCCCGGGCACCAGTTGTCGGCCGTTGCCCCGTTGAAGTATTCCAGGCCTGCGAATTGCTGGACTGCTGCGTGGCGCTGGGCGCGCAGCCACTCCGTCTCCTGCGCCAACTGGACATTGTTGTACTCCCTGACCCTGGCCGGATCGAGGGAGGGCACGTGGTAGGCATAGACCCCTCCTGCCAAGCCCGCCGGCGTCCCGTCGCGGCCGACCCAGATCCAGCCGTACTCGTTCACCGTGACCGGAGCGCGGGGCACGGCATATTGGTCGCCCAGTGCCATGAACTCGTAGTTCTCGGTGGTCCAAACAGCTTTATTGCGTTTACTACCGTGATTCTGGTACGGGTGCTGTTCGTCCGTGTCGGTCGGGCCCAACTTGCCGTAACCGTTGTCCCACGGGCGGTTTTGAAGATCGAGAACACGGGCCGCTTCGATCGCCGCCCTTGGCGCCGGTCCCGCCTCGTTCGCCGCGTCCCAGACGATCAGGCACGGGTGATTGTTGTACTCGCGAACCCACTGCGAGAACTCGGCCGTCCAGTTCTCCAGTGTGGCTTTTTCCGACCAGTGATATTCGTCCGAGACGAGGAACCCTTCTTCATCGGCCACCTCGTACCAGAGCTGCGGCGGCCGGCTGATGCAGTAGCGCACCGAGTTCATGTTCAGGGCCTTGTGCTTGCGGATCACCTGGCGGACCCACTGCCTGTCCCACATGTGACCGCAGCGCTCGGGATCCTCCATGTGGCGGTTGATCTCGAAGTTTGTACCGCGAAGCATGTAGATCTGCCCGTTGAGCATGGGCTTTTTGGTCTTCGCATCGAATGCGAACGTCCGCATGCCGATCTTGGCGTGCCAACTGTCGTTATCGGTCTTGACGACCAGTCGGTAGAGGTGCGGCTCCTCGGGCGTCCAGCGGCGGGCGCGTGGCACCGAGACCGTCTGCTCGGCATCGCCTTGGCCACCGGCGGGCAGGGCCAGGCTGGCGACGGCGCTGCCCTCAACCCGGTCGTCATCCACGGTGCGGACCTCGAACGTGACGGGAACCTCGGCCGCGCGGCGGGCCCGGTTCTCGATGCGTGCGACTACCCGCACCGCGCCGGCCGACAGGTCGGGGGCATGCCGCACGTGGACGACCCGGCTGTTGCCGGCGAGCAAGATCTCCACGTCATCGTAGATGCCAGGGATCCAGACGGTCTTTTCGCCATCATTCGTCTGAATGTAGTCCTTCGGCTGGGTGTGCTTCGCGCCTACCCGGACCACGACGGTGTTCGTCGCGCCGTCGCCGGCGACATAGGGCCGGATGTCGAAGTATCCCGGTACGAAGTTGAACGGGTGCTTGTCCAGCGGCTTCCCGTTGACCCAGACCTTCTTGCCCCAGACGGCTTTGGACACCTTCAAGATGACCGAGTCGGGGATTTGGCCGCCCAGCGTGAAAGTCCTTCTATAGAACACGTACTGGGGGTGCGGATCGGCGGGCGAGACCTGCCCGGCCTTGGGAAGAAGTCGCGTCCAGAACGGCTCCATGGCAGGGATCGCCATGTCCGCCAATCCGGGCACGACGAGCTTGTGCCCCCACGTCTCGGGCAGCTTGTCCTTGTCCGCCTCGGCGGCGGGCTGGGCATCCCAGATGCCGTTGAGGGAAACGACCTTGCGCAGGCCCGGATACGGCGGCGGGGACGGAGGGGACGCAGGCGCCGGCGCGGCAGCGGGATTGCGGCCGTCCACCACGATGATGTTGACCAGCGGGTTGAGATCCCGCGCGCCGGGGCTGCCGGCAAACGCGATCTCGATCTGCCCCCCGGTGACGGCGATGTTCGGGAACGCCTTTCGGACGCCGACGCGCGACCAACCGGCTTCGGCGAAGATGTCGAAATCCTTGAGGATCTGAATGCCGTTGATGCTCACGTTCTGCAACCGCTTGCCGCGATAATCGGGAACGCTTTCGGAGAAGTACAGTGTGACCGAATAGGTTCCATTCGGCACGTCGAACGTGTACGAATGTGCGCCGTATCGGAACGTGGTCATGCCGAGCAAGTAGCCGTCGTAGTCTCGCGACATGGGCATGGCGCCGGGCTTGCCGCCGACATGGCCCCAACTGCCGGGCGCATACGGCTGGTCGGCGGACAGGCCCTCATCCTGGACGGTGCAGAAATCCTTCTTGAACGCCGGACCGCCGCAGTTGACCTTGACGAGATACGGCCCCGACTTCGGCGCCGGCGCCTTCGGCGACTCTGCCGCCGAAGCCATCAGGGCCAGACCCAGTGTGACGAGCACTGCTACTGACAGTGCCTTGGTAATGGTCTTCATCTGTTTTGTCTTTCCTCATTCGATGAGACTTCCAGCCGTGCATGGCCCGCCGCGGGTCCGCGTCAGTTTCCCGGGCCGAAGACCTGGAACTCCCATAGCGAGTAGTTCCCGTATCCGCCCTTTGCCTTGCAGTCGAGCCGAACAAATCGCGCGGCAGCGCACAACGTGTGCTCATCGCCCTCCTTGGTGCTCTGTCTGGCGGACGGAACCTGTTTCCACGTCTGTCCGCCATCCGACAGCAGGACTTCATATGCACCACCGGATTCCCAGCGCAACACGATCCGGGTGATCAGTCGGAGTTGCTGCAAATCGATCTGCAGCCAGTGTGGCTGCCCCGGCCTCATGGCCGAACTCCAGCGTGTCTTCGGATCGCCATCGTTGGCCGCGCCCAGCGCCATCATGGAGGTTGAGGCGGCGATCGGTCGCCCTTGCGAGAACAGAGTCGGCCCCGTGGCGACGGTGAACGGAACGGCCACCGGTTTGTCCATCGCATTCGGCGGCTGGTTCCGGTCGCGGACGGACTGGGCGGTCAGAGTACAGGCCTTCCGGTTGACCATGGGTGTCTGGGTGGTCAGGACCACGACGCGATCGCCCGCCATCTCGGCCTTGACCACGCCGAGGCCGTCGGACAGCGCATAGGATGAGGCGGCAACGGCGGTCGCCGGGTCCGGCGCCTCGTCGAAGATCACGGCCACATTGGTGACGGACGGCGTGGAGATATTGAGGACCTTCGGCGGCTTGGTGTCGGCCGGCGTGGTGACCTTGACCGGTTGGCTCGGCTCGCTTTCGCGGTAGCCCTGGTCCACCGCAGTGACCCGGTAGGTGTAGGTCGTTGCCGGGCGGAGGCCGAGGACATCGCTGAAATCAGTCCCCGTGACCAGGCCGATCCGCGCGCCGTCCCGGTAGACCACGTAGCCGCCAACCCCGGCGGCGAGACCGGGCGATGGTTTCCAGGTCAGAGCGATGGTTCGCTCGTCCCGGGCGGCGGCGGCAGGCACAGGCGCCTTGACCTGACCGGTGCTGGCGACGAATGGTTGATCCCAGACGGCGGCCGTGACGGCGGTCTTCGGCCCTTCGATGCCCGCCAGATTGACCGCGCTGATCTGGTAGGTGTAGAAGCCCGGCGCGACGACGTTGATGTCCGTCACGGCGGGTCCGCCGGAGGTGAGGATCATGCCGTCGTCGCGCTCGATGCAGTAGTGGCGAAAGTGGCGAAAGTTCTGGGGATAACCGGTGGCCGGGGGCTGCCAGGACAGCACGATGCCGGGTTGCTGCTGGTCCACCTTCATCTTGCAGATGGCGTTGGGATTCACGATCGCCCCCAGGGGCTCCCTGGAGGTGTAGTCGGTCAGGAAATGGAGCCTGTCGCCCCGTTTGACTGGTGTGTACACATCATAAACCACGGACGATCCGGCTTTGGCGTTGTGGCTGAAGAGAAGTCTGTCGTTGAGCAGGAGGCTGACCCGCACCGCGCTGTCTTCGGACTGGGGTGGCATCACGTTGGCGCCCGTGGTGCCCACATAGAGGACCGAGGGGTCCCAATGCACCACACTCCGGTCCC
>Ga0172363_10002017_pt1 | contig 16415 bp, 18 predicted proteins | sample LakKivs2_kivu2a2_FD_114541 | JGI IMG/M metagenome (GOLD analysis project Ga0172363, IMG submission 114541) | Sediment microbial communities from Lake Kivu, Rwanda - Sediment s2_kivu2a2 | ecosystem: Environmental > Aquatic > Freshwater > Lake > Sediment | place: Rwanda: Western Province, Lake... | reverse complement strand
GCAACTTCCCAGGTCGCAGTGCCTATCCGAACGAGAAGACGCTCAGCGGTCTCCAGTCTGCAGTCCTCGGTTCCCACTCTGATTTTGGAGTCGCCTATGACGGAGACGCCGACCGAGCGGTCTTTGTCGACGATAAGGGTCAGGTAAAATCAGCTGAGGAGATAGGAACTATACTGGTCAGAGAGATACTCAGGGAAAATTCCGGCATAGTGGCACTGAATGTCGACTGTTCGATGTCTGTGGAGGAAGCGGTAAAAGAAGCGGGCGGCATGGTGAAGCGCATACGCGTCGGGGATGTCTTCCTTGCTGACGCAGTCAAGAATGGCGCGATCTTTGCGATGGAGTCGTCAAGCCACTTTGTCATCCCGAGGTATTTCGTCTTCGATGATGGTATCGCAGCTTCGGCTTACCTCGCTGAGATACTGTCGCGCTCAAAAGAGAAACTTTCAGAGATATGCGCTAAGATACCGAAGTACTCGGTGGTGAGGAAGACTGTGGAGGTGCCTGATTACCTCAAATTCAAGGTCATCGAGAAACTGGCCAAGATGTATGCAGAGAGGAAGCCCCTGACCATAGACGGAGTCAAGGTGAACTACTCCAACGGCTGGACCCTCGTGAGAGTGTCAAACACCCAACCCATGCTGCGCCTGACTGCCGAGGCCAAAAACGGGTGGGAGGCAGAGGCGATGATGACTAAGCTGGAAGAGGCCGTGAAGAAGTGTCTTGACTGAAAAATCACTGCTTAACTTCATCTATCACAGCTTACTATTATCCATCACTGCTTGCTTGCTATTATCTCCACGTGCGTCACTTCTCGCCTAATCCACTCGCTATATTCTAGGCCGTTCTCGGCCTTGATTATTATATAATTCTTTAGGAGCTCCTTGATATCGTCCTTTGTCAGCAAATGGTGGGGAATGTCACCGTCGATGACGTTCAGACCCACAAACGTCCCCTTCTCGACCTCCTTTGTGTTCGGGCCTTTGACCTCTTTGTAGAACTCGATCGGGACGCCAATTACAAACAAGAAGCCGCCCTTCTTAAGGACTCGGGTGGCTTCCTTAAAGTACTGCTTGACATCCCTCCAATAACCGTGGTTTATCACATTGACGCAGATTATGGCATCGAAGTAGCCGTCCGGGAACGGCAGCTCTTTGATATCTGTTTTGACGACCTTAAGGTACTCGAAGAGCTGGCCACCCTCGCACTCTTTCCTGAGCGACTCAAGCGCGCTGTCGGATATGTCGACGGCGTGCGTCTCTATCCTCTTCCTCGCGCAGTAAAGAGCGTGCCTGCCCTTGCCGCAGCCGAGGTCTAGAACCCTCATGCCCGGCTTGACATATTTTACGACAAACTCGACTGCTTTTTCGTGCGGCCTCTCGACAGTTATAGTCTTGTGCAGCTCCTCCCAGTCAACCATCGCAATCTTAGACGTTCGCTGGTTAAAACGGTGTTTTTCAAGCCCTGCTGAAAAACAAACGCATGACAAAATTAAACATAGAGGTATTCACGTCCCCGACGTGCCCCCATTGCCCTGCTGCGGTCTATGCCACAGAGCGGCTGCTTGCAGAGAATCCTGAGCTGGCCGAAAAGATATCTTGGAAAGAGATAAGCACCCGGAGCCCGGAGGGCAGCAGGAAGGCTAAGACCTATGGGATACACAGCGTGCCAACGATAATCCTTACAAACAGCAAGGGCCAGAAAGCCGGGTTTGTGGGCGCGCCGATGCGCGCTACTTACCTGAATATTGTAAAAGAGATGCTCAAGGCTTAGCTGCCATCATAAATCCCCAAGCGATTAGTCGAGGAGCTTTAGAAACAGCCCCGTTGCAATCAGGTCCGCCGTAGTGCCCGGGTTCAGGTAGTTGCCCTGCGACCTGAGGAAATAGTCAAAGTCGTCCATACTCAAATTCCCGCCAATCGCCCATTTGGCCATCTGCGAGACCTCCCTGGCTTTTTCTAAACCCGCTTTGCGCGCGATGAGCGTGTCCGGCCTCTCCGCAAGGCAGCGCAGGTACTCATTGATTATTGTGTGCGGGTCCGAGTCAATCCTTTTTGCAATTGCCCGCGAAATTGGATAATCGTCTATCCACTCCCCGGCCAGCGTGTCGTAAGGTGTGGCCATCCCCATTAGTCCAAGCGGGGTTTTATTCTCGGTTTTTATTATCTCGAAGATTTTTTCAGAGTAAACATCGTACTTCGACAACTTGAGGTCTCTCAATCCCATGCCCCCCAGTTCCCCCTTTTGCATAGCCTTGACAATCCAAGCGGTGTCCTCTAACGTGAGCGACTTAAGGAGCTTTTTTGTGCTGCCCCCGCGGCACGCCGCGAGCGGCATGAACATGATTATTATACCGAAGTTTATGTTCTTTTTGCCTGGCGTGGCGTCGTAGATAAGTTTCCCGATATCCGCTTTCTCGCCGTCCTTAGCAGCCCTTTCGATGAACGGTTCGAGGCGTTCGGCAGCCGCGACAAAGTCCCTATAAGTCAAATCCTCAAAACTCTTTGTAGGCGTTACGTTTCCTGGCTTCTCGGCAGAGGCTTCCATGACGCATGCCGAATACGCACAATGCGCAATCTCACTCGGACTCTTATTTTTCACGTAGTTAATTTCACATGCAGGGCAAAAAACTCCTAAAAAGTTACACTACGCAGCTTAAAGCGATTTATACTACACTTCTAGACGCCTTCGGCCAGCAGGGCTGGTGGCCGGCTAAGACCCGATTCGAGGTGATAGTCGGGGCAATTCTGACTCAAAACACAAATTGGAAGAACGTCGAAAAGGTGATAGCAGAGCTCGACAAGCTGAAGCTCCTCAGACCCAGGACCCTAGACCGCATACCTTTGCCAAGACTCGCCAAGATAATCCGGCCGGCGGGCTACTACAACCAGAAGGCCAAGAAGCTGAAGGCGTTCATGGAACATTTTAAGCAATATGATTTTGATGTAGGGAAGATGATGAAGCGAGGCATCACAGTCCTTCGCAGCGAACTACTCTCTGTCTGGGGTATAGGCCCCGAGACCGCAGATTCAATACTCCTCTACGCCCTCGACAAACCCGTGTTTGTCGTTGATGCCTACACGCGCCGCGTCTTTTCTCGGATGGGGTTTGTGGACAAGGATATAAATTACGAAGACCTGCGAGCATTTTTCGAAAAAAACCTAGACAAGACACGAGACCCCAGACTGAAGACCTTCAAAGAATACCACGCCCTCATCGATGAGCTGGCCAAGAGGCACTGCAAGACAAGGCCTGAGTGCTCCTCCTGCCCCGTCCGGCGTTTATGTAGCTACAACGGCAAAACCTAGGATGGCAAAAGCAGAAAAGGTCGCAAAGAGCACGGTCAGGAACACTGGCGAGTCTTTCAAAAAAGCCTTGAACGTCCTTGTCCCGCCGCAGGTTCAGCACGAGTCCAGCTTCTTTGGCGGCCTCAACCGGTTGGGCGACGCCATGATCAACATGGGCATAGAGTCTAAAGAGGCGCAGAAGAAGAGCAGGCAGTATGTCATACGCCATTCCGGCGGTGCTGTGGCCGACGTCACGATAGGCATCGCGTTGTTCGGCATGCCCGTCACCCTTGTTACAGCCCTGTTCTCGGACGGCTGCAAGATTGTCTCCAAAATCCTCAAGGACGCCGGTTCAGAGGACCAGGATGCCAGGGAGATGGGATATTTCTTCGGCGACATGAGTGTCGTCTCAAACGACTTCATGAAGCTCTTTGACATACCGAGCAAAGAGGCTACAGATGACGTCCATGTTTCTATAGAGCGTTTGACAGATAGGTTGAATAGGGAGGGTCGCCTGACCGCCGCGTTGAGGAAGGACCTGAAAGAGCTGGATGGCATGCGCGTCTGCCCAGCGGACATACAGGAAGCGTGGTTTGCTAAGGTGCAGGAACGCCTCTCCAAGATAGCTGACGAGGGCATTGCTGAAAGCAGCGCCTGCCGTGATGTGCCAGAAATAAAGAAGTTCATCGACCGCCCGACTGCGGACCACATAGCAATCATGCGCGACGGCCTTGTCAAAACCTTCAGCGAGAAGAGGATGCCTATTAGGGAAAGCACCGAGGAGTTCGTTAATGGCATTGTCGACGCGATAGAAGGCTTCTCCACAGACGAGTTCCAGGACGATTTGCGCACATTCATGATAAGGAACTACGAGATTGTCGGGAAGGCACAGGATGCCGTCGAGGGTGCAGCGTTCAAGGGCTATCGCTTAGTACACGCAATTTTGAATACCACTTACAAAGGAGCGTCCATTTTTGGCGGCCATTACAAGAAACAGCTCATCTGCGCCACTGGCAAAAAGAAGTGCAAGCAGATGTATGGCTGAACCTCGTTGCCCACTCTGTTTCAAAAGCCCCTTCTGTCTCAAAAAATGGACTCTACATCTATCTCAGCGATGGCCACCGGATAATCCAAGCCAAAGTTAGTCACAACCTCGGGATGCACCTCGCCGAAGATGCCCGCTATTTTCCCGGCCACTACTATCTCCCCGCACCTGCCTTTTAGGAGCGACGGGTTGGTTCCCTCCTTAAGCTTATATCCGGTGCCGACGCCCCTCAGAAGCGCCTCAACCGCGGACTGCATCTCGGAGAAATTGACCTCGCTGTTCAAAATCGCGATACCCAGCTTTCTCCGGTTGGTCGTTTCCTTGCCGCCGGCGACAACGTCATCCATCTCGAATATCCTCTGCGGTATCCTCTTCTTCTTGTTGTAAGCCAGCGTAGTCAGCAGCGATGGTATCGCGGATGTCCTCACCACAGTGAAATCCTCGGTCCTTGGGTTCTTTATCCTAACCGGTTTGGCCGATATCTTCGCCTTTTCCAAAACCGAGGGGTTTGTGAGCGTGAACGGGACTGTCTCCTGGAAACCGAGGCCGAGCATGAGCAGCTTGACCGCAAAGTCGCGCTCTTCCAGTATGTCGGGCTTGCCGAGAGCGGAGATCGCAGTCTCCGCCGGTTCGAACTTGTCGTAACCGTATGCGATGGCGATGTCCTCGACAATGTCCATCGAGTGCAGGATGTCAGCGCGATAACACGGTATGAGCACTTCTAACGATTTCTCGCCTTTCTTGCCGATCCCGTAGCCCATCTTTCCAAGCAGCCCGATGATATCCTTTGCCTTCAGCTTCAACCCGAGCAACCTGTTCACATAATCTACATCAAGCTTCATCGTCTCTGGCGATAAATCGGTCTTCCCCTTGCCGATTTTGATCGAGACTACCTGCCCGCTGCGGTCGGCCAGCGAAGTGAGCACTATATTGAGTGCGTGCTTTAGGGCAGTCTTGTTCGTGCCGGTCATCTCTATGAAAAGGTTCGTCGTCTGGTCAGTCACCCTGGTCCTATCGGCGTTGATAATAGGCGGTAGGGAAACGACCCCTTTCTTGTCAAGAACCACTGGCAGGAGTTTCTTGCCCTCAAGTATATGCTTGTAGTCAAGGCCCTTCGGGTGCTTCTCTAAGGTCTCCCCCAGCGTCATGAGTTCCGAGAACTCAAGCGGGGTGAAGGACATCGACTTCGGGGGCACGGCCTTGTATATGTAGGGGGGTTCAGTCCTGTCAAAGTCGTGTATGCCTATGGCGACCTTGCTGCGCTTCCTGCCGTGCGAGCCGTGCAGCGCCTCTTGTATCTGTATTATCGACAGAAGAACATCCTCGGTTATCGGCAGGTTCTTTATTACAGCAGAGACTATGAACGGCCGCACGCTGGCGACGCTTTCATCTACAGTTAGTGTTAAGTTTGAGTCCTCGACCTTGTAGTTCTTCAAACCCGCCTCAAGGCCGGTGAAGCTCTTATATGCGCGCGCAAAGCCCTCGACAGACAGCATGTCCGGGCGGTTGGGGAATACCTCCACCGTTATCTTTTCCTCGTCGGCCTTCTCCACGCACGTCCCCAGCATGGCCGCGCGCTCTTCAAACTCCTTGAGCGGTACCCTGCGCCCGATCAACCGCATCAGGTCCCCTGTTGAAAATTCGACTGTAGGCATCCTCTATTTTAGTTAAGGGAGCTTAAAAGTATATCCGCGGGTGATTCCGCCAATGCAAAATGAAAGCCTTGATTGCAGTTATGGTACTGTTCCTAGTTGCTTCGGTGTCCGCAGCAGAACCCCCAAACGCGCAAAACAGCATAGACTCCGCAGCGAACTTTATCCTTAGCATAAACCCCTTGTTCTTGATAGTCGGCGGGATACTGTTGATTGTCGCCTCCAGCCTAGCAAAGCTGATAGGCGTCGGCCTTTTGCTGATTGGGATAGTGAGCCTTGCGCTTTCAGTAATGTAGGCTAACCTTTTTTCTTTAGACAGTCTAACTAGACCGTGAAAAAAGCAGTAGTAATACTCGCGATTTTGGCGTTGATGCAGTTCGCCGTCGCAGACGTGCATTACTTAGGCAACGGCAGCAGCGACCCATTCAATCAGTCCCAGGACCTCACCTACAATGGCACAGGGCCACAGTACAACGACAGCAATCTCACTGCCAATGCCTCCGGGGGGTGGCCGCAGATAAACCTTCCCAGCGTCAACACGACGCAGATAGGCAATCAGGTAACGGATTCTGGCAACGCGGTCGCCGATTTTCTCGCCTCCGCAAGCCCGTACCTGCTGATAATAGTTGGCATAATAGTCATCGTGCTTGCGGGATTTGTGCGCATACTCGGCATAGCCCTGATACTCCTGGGTGCATTCAAGATAATCAGCGATATCCTTGGCTGGAAGCTTTGGTAGATGGGCCTTGCGATAGGTTAGCAATAGATCTGCGTGACGGATACAGAATGGACCTGTGCGATAAGTGCGGAAAGCCAGCCATATTGAGATCCTGCCGCCTATGCGGTGCCCGCCTCTGCCCGAATTGCGTCTCTCCGGCCGGGATATGCAGCTCCTGCGCTGGCGGCCGGCGGATGAAATAGTTTTAATTCCGCCTGCTTCTAAGTTACACGCCCAACAAGAGAATGGCTGGCAAGTTCCCTAGTCTGGATGATATGCAGCATGCAATGTCAAAGGAAGTTAAGGCCATACTTGTGCAGGAGATAGAGGGTGCCGAGGCAGAGGATTTTGAGGCCGACAGCCCCACAGAAGTCATCCTCCCGGATGTCTATCACGAGCATTGCGCGACCTGCGGCAGGAGCTCTGATGAGATATACCTCATGCAGATGTTCTACCGCGGCTCGACGAAGTGGGTCTGTCTTAGGTGCTTGAAGAGGGTCATAAGCCCCGAGATGCCGAGCCAGGCCGCACAGTCCGCAGCCTCAGTCGCTAGTTGTTCGGATGAATCCAGTTCAGGGATGAGAAACTACGAGATGTCGACAGAGCCCATAGCTACTGACGGCAGCCCTATGTCCATGTTCGACTGATTGAAGAATGCGATGTTCAGCCGAGCCGAACACCGGGTTTTCGCATCAGGCTATCTCTTTGCCAACGCCAATGGCCTTAGCCTTATTGTAGATTAGGCTGGCCATAGCCACGTCCTGGAGGGCGGTGCCTACTGATTTAAAGAATGTTATGTCAGCGGCGCTCTTTCTTATCCTCCTGCCGTTAAGGACCTCCTGTATCTCGACGGATTCGCCCTTGTAGTTCTTGAGGTCTCCCGACTTGAACGCGTCGCGCGAGTCGGCGACGACCACCTTGGCCTTCTTTATCAGGTCTTCGTCGACCTCCCTAGCGTCCTGTGTGTGCGCGCCTATGGAAGTGACGTGGGTGCCCGGCTTTACTTTGCTTCCGAAGACGACGGGCTTCTTTGAAAGAGTCGCCGCCACGATTATGTCCGCGTCGAGCACGCCAGTCGCGGTGGACTTCTCTATCGGCACCTTCAGTTTTTTCATATCCGCGATGAAGGAGTCCATCGCAGCGCCGTTGAGGTCGAAGATCTTCACTTTTTCGAGCTTTCTCACCTTGGTCAAGCCCTCCAGCTGAGTGCGCGCCTGCACCCCGCAGCCTATTATGCCGACTACCTTCGAGTCTTCGCGTGAGAGATGCTTGGCAGCGAGTGCTCCTAGGGCCCCGGTCCTTATGGCGGTCAGCATGGTGCCATCTATGATTGCTTTTACCTCACCTGTTTCAGTGTCGGCGAAAACTATAGTAGCAGTTATCGTCGGTTTTCCGATCTTCCTGTTCTCCGGATAGTCGCAGACTATCTTGCAAGCCACTCCCATGCCGTCCACGAAGACTGGCATGAACCCCCACCACTTCTCTGGGGCGTTCGGTAGCGTAAACTGTGTCTTCGGAGGATAGACAGTTCGCCCTGCAGCGTGCTTAAGGAAGGCCAGCTCCACGGCTCGAATCGCCTCGTCCATCGAGACGAGCTTGGAGACGTCCTCTTTGTTCAGATAGAGCATTGTAGTGTAAACTCACAAGTAGCTGTAGTGTAAATTTAGTTTAGTTATAGAAAAATCCGAGAAGAAGACCGAAGACTCAGGACAGAAGACAGTTACTCAGCCAGCCTCTTCATCCCTTCGACCAGCTTTTTGGCAACCTCAGGCTTCGGCATCGCGAAGCTGTTGTACTTCTTGCTCAAATCTGTGAAAGTGGCCGGCACGTCCCTTATCAAAATCTTGTACTCCTCCAAGAAGAAGTCCCTTATCTCAGTCGAGTTCTTGCCGAGCGAGGAGGTGTCCATGAACAAGAACGACGTTGAGGAGTCCCAGACCTTGATGCCCAGTTTCTCAAACTCTGCGCGCAGCTTTCTCTTCTCCTCAGCGACAGTCTTCCAGATGCCCTTGTAATATCCCAAGTCATCCAACGAAGCAATCGCGCCGAAGACACCAAAGCGGTTCAGCTCGAACCCGTTTAAGACTTTGCCAAACACCTCGCAGTTCTCCTTCGAAGCCATTATGTAAGCCATCCTCCCCCCGGCCAGGCCGAAGCCCTTTGAGAAACTCCGCGCTACGAAAAGGTTCTCGTATTCGTTAATCACGTCGGCCACTGTCTCGCCACAGTACTCGTAATAGCACTCGTCTACGACCACGATGCTCTTCTTCGCGTTCTCGACTATCTTGAGTATGTCGCCTCGCTCCATCTTGAGCGACGTCGGATTGTTCGGCGAGCAGACGAATACCATCTTGGTCTTCGAGTCGATGGCCGCGATTATCTTCTCTGGATCCTGCCTCAAATCAGGCTCGTGCAGTGGTATGAGCCTTCTCTTTCCGCCGCACCTTTCGACGCCCAGTATTAGTTCCGGATAAGTCGGAGCCATGCTCACGATGTTGTCGCCCGGTGCGATGAATGGTTTTGGGAGGCGGTTGAAGGCCTGGTCCAAGGCCTCATCTAACACAATCTCGTTGCTCTCCACGCCTGCGTAGTCAGCTATCTTCTGCTGCAGCCCAGCAGTCGGCTCGTCGCCTAGATACACGTACGTCTTGGCCAGCGGGGCGTGCTTCCTTAGTGTCTCAATTACCTTCGGCGAGAGGTCGAACTGGAACTCGTTGAGGTTCAGCCGGACCTCCGGTTTTATCTTTATCTTCGCGCCGTACGCGGCCGCCTCGCACTTCTCTAGATAAGGCAGCATAAGTTGCTTCGCTGAGGCCATCTTAGACTATTATAACGAAACGCATATATTGAAGCGGGATATATAAATAACAGCAGGTCGGAAAAATGTCGGGTTAAGGGGCTTTAAGAAGTTTGGCCGGAATTCTCGTTGTTATCCTCGTCGCATTCGGCGACATCGTCGTTGTAGTCTGCTGTGGCCACCGTCGTGTAACCAGTTACCCACCATTCAAGCTGCTCGCAGGCCTCGGCGCCGCTTCCGATAGCCGTCCCGGATTTGTCGAGAGCCAGTGTGTTGCTCGACGTCCCGCCGGGCAGAAGCTGCCCGATGATCGCTGTTTTAGAGCCGACGCCAGGGTTTATCTCCACTCTCGCGCTCGAAGAGTCCGCCATTGACGTGCCGCCGTTCTTCACGGTAATCTGGACGGTGGCAGTAAGAGTACACGTGGTCTCGCACACCTGGATTTCGCCGTGCGATTCGCAGTGCGTGGACGCGCTCTTTGACACGCTGGTCTTCCTGTAGCTTATGTAAAGGTCCGGGCAGACGCATCTGTAGCAATAGTCGTTGTATTTGACGCAGGTCTCACCATCGTCGGAATCGCAGTCTCCGTCGCAGTCAGCGTCGTCATAGAGCGGCGGGTTGCATATCACGTTCACCTGCTGGCAGTACCAGCAGTCATAGCCTTCGTTGAACTCGCAGCGGTCGGGGGCGGCGCACTCGTCCTCGCAGTCGCCCTGCGAGTCATACATGCCCCTGTCTGCGCAAGTCTGCCCTTCTAGGCACATCCAGCACTCAGTCCCCTCATCAAGGCTGCAGTAGTCCGGTTCGTCACAGTCGTCCTCGCAGGCGCTTTGGCTCGTGTATTCGTCCTCCTCGCAGCCCCCTGCCAGGCATCTCCAGCACTCAGTGAGTTCGTTCAGCAGGCATTGCCCGGCGGCGCACAGACTCTCGCATACCTGCTGCGTTATAGACTCGCCTTCTCCACATTCCTGCGGCGGCTCCGGAGTCAGGATCTCTTCACATTCGCAGTCTTCATTGCACGTCTGGCCAGTCGGGCAACCGGTTGGGGTCGCGTTGTAGTCGCACTCCTCTTCGTTGGCTTCATCCACGTTCCCGTCGCCGCACTTGCCCACACAGCTCAGAGGCAGGCATTCGCACTCGTTGCTGTAGAAACCCGGAGTCTGCGTCTTCTTAAACTTCTTTGCGAGCGAGAGCTTTGCCTTCGCGGATGTGTGCGCTTCGGCGACTGACACCGTGCTGTCGTTGTTGGTGTCCGCCGACCTCGGGTCGTATACATCCTTCACATAGCCGTTGGTGTAGTCCCCGCCGTGCACGTTGCCGCTGGTGTCCCTGCCGAAGAAGGAGACTTCGTTGGCGGCGCATGAGACCGCTATTGTTCTTCCTTGCTTGCTGAGCGGCCCGAGGAAGTTGCCCGAGTGGCAGGATTCCATCACTAGACTGACGTGGCAGCTCTTGCCCGGCGTCCTGCAGCACTCGTCTGGGCAGGCGCCCTCCGGGCAGTTTTTCTCGACGACAGTGTTTATCTGCTCCTGCGTGGGCTTTGCGTCAGGACCGAATGTAGTACCCATAATATTCTTGCCGTGCCTTTCAGGTGGGCCTTTGTCATAATCGTCGTCTAGCCCTAGCATGTGGCCAGCCTCATGAGCAGCATCGAGAGCGTTCTCGCCCGTCGGGCTGTTCGGGTGCGGCTCACCCATCTCATCGGACCACCACCCGTTTATGCTGCTTTCGCCTTCCCTGGCAACGCCGTACATGTAACCCCGGTAAGTCTCATTGCCTGCCGCGTTCTTCGGCTTGTTCTTGTCGTAGTCAGTGACCATCACGCAGTGATAGCCGGGCGGACCGGGCGTGCAGTTGACCTGCGCCGGATCAGTCACTTTCATCGCGTTGACCTGGAACTTCACCTTGCAGTCACATTCACCATAAGTCTGATAACCGTTCGGACCGTTCCAGGTATCCTCACTCTCTTTCACCCACGCGTCTATCTTGCCCTGCGATATCTCAGAGTCGTTGTAAGAAAATGCTATGTTGATGTGTATGCTTATAGAGCACTCGGGCGACATGGCCGGGTAGCACACGGTGTCGGCTAGGCCAGCAGGGACAAGAAGCAATAAGGCCAGAAGAATAAGTGATTTCATCTCTTTGCCCATCCAATTACCACATGAACTAAGAAAAATCCAACTCCCTGATTTTTTTCGGGACCTTGGTTATATCGCTGACGATAACGTCTGCGCCTGCTTCCCTTAACGTCTTTTCATTGGTTATCCCTGTCTTCACACAGATGACTTTGATGCCTGCGTTCTTCGCTGATAGGACGTCGGCCACCGAGTCGCCAACAAGGATGTAATCGCCATTTATCTTCGCGTCCGCCGGTTTGCCCTCGCCGCAAGATGTTTTAACATTCATATAACCATCTTGCGGGTCGAGGCACTCCCCGAGTGCCTCTTGATTCTTGAATATTGCGTACAGGACAGGCCACGGATCGGGCTTGCCCATGTGCTTACCCGACTTTTTCTCCTGTTCGACGATGTCATCGTCGGTGATTATCATGTTCTTGTCGAAGTATCCCCATAACCCCCACTTCTCCAGCGGCCTCCTTGCTTCCCTCAACGGCCTGCCGCTGACTATGCCAAGCTTCAGACCCATACTTTTTAACTCCTCAAGCGCTTTTTTTATCTTCGGCAGAGGGATGATTGGTTCATCAGTGTCTTCCAAATCGTAGTAGCAGGCCTGGAATCTCTTGTGAGCATCGCCCCACGAGCCACCGTCGCGGTCGTGCTTCTCTGTCAGATCGATTTCGTCGAGCAGTTTGAGGTAAGCAACGCCTTTCATATCCCTCTTCTTCAGCTCTTTAATGAACCACCCAATGTCTTTCCCGGCGCGCGTGAGTATTGCGCTTGCATAGGCGATGTCCCAGTTGGAGTTCACTCCGTTCTCCTTGAAGCCGCGTGTTATCGAGTCGGGGAGCATCCGCTGGGCCAGTTTCACCTTCTCTCTGGCCGACTCCGGTATCCGCTCACCGCGGAACTTGGCCAGCGCTAGTCCAGAACAATTCCAGTAAATCCGCTCGGAGGTGATGACGCCGTCGAGGTCAAAAAGTACCGCTTTCATTGTTTGATGTAGCTCTATTCTTTATGAGGTAGTTTTATATTTTGCCGCTAAAAACTAGCTGGTGCTAAAATGCCAATAAGACCAGAACCGCGCATAATCAAACACAGTTGCCCGAAGTGCAAAACTATCATTCACGTCACCGTCCAGAGAGAGAACGCAGAAAGGCACCCAGCCAAATGCATTTGCGGATGGGAAGGCAGAATAAAGGATCCGGAGGGGAAGACAGTCTGGTTTACTCGCTGATGCTATTTCAGCGTCCCTTTTACCCCTGCAGTCGTCCCGGCCCTCCAATGCGCGGAAGCTATGCTCTACAGCGCGGTCTTCAGTCGTCAGTCCCGGGTTTTGTCAGAGCTACTTCAGAGTGCCTTTAACACCCGCACTCGTCCCCACTCTCCAAGGATTAGGCTCGAAGGCCTCCCGCAAGGCCTCTCCGAGCGCGCGAAACATCGCTTCCCAGGTGTGGTGCGGGTCTTTTCCTGATTCTACCTTGATGCGGATGGTGGCGCCTAAACCCAGCGCGAACCCGTCTAAGAAGTCGTCAAGGTCGCAGGTCTTTGTGTCTTCGACCATGGTCAGGTCGGTCACTGGATTTCCTTCCAAGAAAAGTTTTGGCCGCCCCTCGATGCTGACGGCTGCAGTCGCGCAGCCCTCGTCGATTATGCTTCTCGAGGCTCCGCTGACACCGCCCTTGCCGGCCATCCTCTTTTCAAAAAGGGCGCGCAGCGCAGAGCCCAGGACTATTCCAGAGTCTTCGGCTATCACGTGCGTGAGGTTGAAGTTAGCCGTCTTGTAGACGAGGTCGATGTTCAAATTCATCCTCCATCCTATGGTCTCTATCATGTGGTTCAAGAAGGCCAAGCCGGTGTCTATCCTCGTCTTCCTCCGTTTGCCGCTGTCAATCACGCAAGTTATCCTAGACTCGCGAGTGACCCGTTCGGCCGCTACCTCCTTCTCTGTTGCCTTCTTGATGTCTGCACCGACCATTTTGATTTCTTTGATTTTTTGAGCATCGCAATGATTTTCTTTCTGCTCGTCACGAACCTCGGGGATAGCAACTCAGGTTCCACCACTATAGTATCGTTTCTCGCGTGTTTTCCCAGCGCCTTTCTGTACGCAGCTTCGTCGAAGCCCGCCTTCCTTTTGAGCACTCTTATACTCTCCTCCTCTGCAAGAAAGTTCTTGCCTGGCACGACAACTAAGTGAGCCCTGTCAAGATCTTCTGGACTTAATCTTACTTCGGGACTCCATGCGAAGACTCCCCTGCCCATTATTCTAACGCTCTTGCCGCCGAGCTCGGGTATCCCATCCAAAAGGACACCCAAATGCGGTGTGAGTCCAAAGTTGTTTATGTGGTCCACATTCCCGCCCAATGCCCTCACCATCTCCAATCCCAGAAGCCCGGAGCGCCCGAGGCCCTCGGGGCAGACTGTAAGTATGCGATACGCCCCCCTCACATTAACCGGTTTTCGAGGAGCCCTTATCATTTGAACCTCGCCTCCACTGAATTAGTGTGCGCAGGGAAGCCCTCGAACTCGGAGAGCGTGGTTATGGTCTTCTTTAAACCTTCCAATCCGGATTTCGTCAGATTCTCAACCGTCGGCCGCTTGAGGAAAGTATCCACGCTGATGCCAGAATACGCCCTCCCGTAGCCGCCCGTCGGCAGTATCGCGTTCGGCCCGGCAGCAAAGTTGCCTGCCGTTATCGGCGAGTACTGGCCTAAGCAATAGGTCCCAGCAGTCCTGAGCTTCGTTAGCGTGGCCTCCGGGTCTTGGGTATTAATCACTAAGTGCTCCGGGGCGTATTTGTTGACAAAATCCGCCGCTTCATTCATGTTCTTGCAGAGGACTATGCCCGAGTACTTGTTCAGGTTCTCGTTGACGTAGTGCTTCCTCACCTCGTCCAGCTGCGAGAGCATCTGGTAGAAAGCCCTCTGGACGCCGACGGCCAGCTCCTTGGAATCCGTTACTAGGATGGCTGCGGAGTCCGGGCCGTGCTCAGCCTCGCTCAGCACGTCCGCGGCGACGAACCGCGGGTTTGCAAATCTATCAGCAATTACCATGCCTTCGCTCGGCCCCGGTGGGAAGTCAATCCGTACATCATTTCTCACCAACCGTTGCGCTGCTGAAGCATAAGGTCCTCCCGGCCCGGCGACAACGTCGCACTTTGGTATAGATTCAGTTCCATAGGCCATCGCAGCTATCGCCTGAACGCCGCCGACCTTGAACAGTCGGTCGACGCCGCACATGTCTGCAGCAACTAAGCTGGCCACATCCAGTCTGCCGCCTTCCTGCGGGGGCGTGCATGCTACTATCTCCCCGACACCTGCGACCTTCGCAGGCACGGCCAGCATGAGCATCACCGAGGGATAAACGGCTTTTCCGCCTGGCACATAAAGGCCGGCACTATCCACTGGGACGACCCTGCGGCCGACTTCCACTCCTGGTTCAACCTCAAAGCGGAACTCTGCCGGCATCTGCGCCTCGTGGAAGCGTTTTATGTTCTTGTATGCGCGGTGTATGGCGGCATAGAGGTCCTTGTCTATGCGCTCATAGGCATCATGCACCTCCCTGTCGCTGACTTCCAGGGATTTGAGGTCTATGTGGTCGAACTTCTTCGTGTACTCCAACACGGCCCTGTCGCCGCGCATCCTGACAGCGCTTATGACCTCCTTTGCGGCCTTCTCGGCCTTGGCCACGTCTGCCTCAGCGCGCGCCATAAAGGCCTTCGAAGCCTGTTCCGGTTTCAGAATTTGCAGCATTTTGTCTTATGTAGAACCGCTTTTCACTTATTTCACAAGCCTCTCGATAGGTAAGACCAGAATATCCCTGCCCCCGATCTTCTTCAGGGTCTTTATCAAACCGAAGATGGCCTTCTCCTCGACGACCAGCTGCACCGCTATCCAACCGGGCTTGTCAAGCTTGGTTATAGTCGGCGAGAGTGCGCCAGTAGTAGCCTTTTCGAGCTCTTTCAGCCTGTCCTCCAGCAGGTTAGCCATTAGATACTTCTTCTTCTCTGCGGACAGCACACCTTGCATTCCGAGCAAGAGGTCGTCGAGCAGCTCGTTGGAGTAGCCGTTGCGCGATACTAGCACCGCCTGTGACTCTAAAATAGTCTCGACGATCTTAAGGCCGTGCGTCTTGAGCGTGGAGCCGGTGGACGTGAGGTCCACGATGACGTCGGAGAGCCCGATCACCGGGGCTATCTCGACGGCCCCCGACAGCTCGACGATCTCCACTTTCTTACCGTTTTTCCTGAAATACTCCCTTGCGAGATTCACAAACTTGGTAGCGACGCGCGAGCCGTCTTTTATGTCCTTAACCGACCTGATGTCTGAATCATCCTGGGCCGCAAGGACCAGCGAGCACTGGCCGAAATTCAGGGGCATGAGCTCCTTGAGCGTTATCCCCTTTTCCTCTAGGATGTCCTTTCCTACAATACCGATATCTGCAGCTTCGTCCTCGACGAACTGCGGGATGTCCTCCACCCTCACAGCGATGACATCGATCTCAGGATTGTTCGTCTTTATGAAGAGCGCCTTCTCGTCTTCGCTCCTCAGTTTAAGGCCGGCCCCCTTCAGCAGCTCTATTGCAGGCTCCTTCATCCTTCCCTTGTTCGGGATTGCTATGCGTAGTTTCATCTTAGGCTTTCAATTATTTTTTAATGACTCGATTATCTTGTTTCTAGCAACGGCCACTTGCTTCCCATCAACCATGTTTTTTATCGTGACTTTGCTGTCCTTCAAGTCCTTCTGGCCGACTATCACCACCTTCCCCACGCCCGCCTTGTTTGCGTAGCTCATCTGGTT
>Ga0172363_10002016_pt1 | contig 16417 bp, 15 predicted proteins | sample LakKivs2_kivu2a2_FD_114541 | JGI IMG/M metagenome (GOLD analysis project Ga0172363, IMG submission 114541) | Sediment microbial communities from Lake Kivu, Rwanda - Sediment s2_kivu2a2 | ecosystem: Environmental > Aquatic > Freshwater > Lake > Sediment | place: Rwanda: Western Province, Lake... | reverse complement strand
GCCCTGTAATCTCGCTGATGATAATTGTAGCAATAAAGCACACAGCACACAAGAGAAAATGGGAATGTTGCTGAAGAGGTCACAATCCCTCTGGCCAATGTGGATATTGCACATTACGATGAAATGTTTAACTTGAACCGAGATCCAGCGAAATGACTGGTTCAAGCAGAAATCAGACTTAGTGATAGGTGCTTGATACTGATACTATGTTCTTCCAACTGCTTCTTAAGCCATATATCGGCAAGCAGCAGCATCTCTCCTTGAAACTCATCCCCAGCTATCCAGGAGTAAGAATTGCCAGTGACACAATATAGGCCAACCACTGCACCTAAACAAGCATCATACTGATCAGCGAGAACTTCAAGCCCAGTGGCACTAAAAGAATCATTCGGCGGCTCAAGTGATTGAGAGAAATCCAAGTCCAGCCTCTGAGTCAGAAAGTTGTACAGTTTCCACATTCCCATAAGCCGCTTATCGTGTTTAACTTTACTACCCTTATACTTTGGTGGGCTTACTGATGGTATAAATTGATTATCTAGGATGCTCTGCTGCTCTCGCCCTCGTCGAACCTCTGTCAGCTTGCCTTTTCGCTCAACGGCCCATAAAAACTTGTAGATAGCGTAAGGGTACATCTCTTTGATAATGATATTTTCCTTTGACTTAACGGGGATCTTTTGAAACAACTTCTCTTTCAGTTGCTTACCCCTATCACCTGCTTTAGAAGCTGGATATAAGGCGATATAGTGCTGAAGAGCGTTCTCGATGGGACGTCGAGGACCTTCTAGTTTCTCGCAACCTTCAATTGGAATATCTAGGAGAATTAGTGATTGAGGCTCAGCCCACTTACACACCAGGGTAACAAGGTGGTCATCGTCTAACCCGTTCTTTAGAAAGCTGAATTTCCGTCCGTCTGTTACAACAGCGATAGCATTTCTTTTAGTCTCGCTTTTCCACCCTACATCGCAACTGATAATGTTCATTGCGATAAACCTCCTCTTCGGCTGAGTGAGAAGCTCAAGACTTTGACAACCTCATTTTAACATAGCAGGGTATTACAATAATGCTGAACTCCGGGTTACTGGTCGGATCGACTGATCCAGTTGCCCTCGGGTTGCATCTTATTGTCGCTGGGTACGCAAAGCGCATTCAGTGGTGGCTTGCAAAGACCTGTGAGTTCTTTTCGCAAGCTCTGGTAGTTTTGTTGCGCTTTGGAATCACTCCTCGGAACACCGTATTGCGCGAAGTTGAGATAGTAGGCTTGATCAAGCCGATTCTTCACATCCATCAGTTTCTGTAAGTCTTTTTTGGACCAACTTGTAACTCCATTTGGCGGATACCGTTGGTTATACCACAGTTTCACCTCAATAGCGGCAAACACTTTGACGTTCTCAAGCCACTTATCGTCTGAGGTGTTAAATGGCACACGGGCTCCACCGGAGGGCCAAGCGTAAGGATCCAGCACGACTAAGTCGTATCTGCCTCTGCGGCGGTGATACTTGTTCCGTGTCGGGAATTCGGCACGAACCAGATACATTGGATCGTGACCACTCAGCAGCTTTGCCCATCGCAATCTCAGGTAATAGAATAACAGACAGGTCAAGTCGTTTTCATACCACGATCGATTGCGCCAGTCAGGATGCTGGAAAACGTTAACGAGGTCATTAATTGCCCTTTCCACGACCTTTTTGACCGTTCCAATATGCGAAACGTTTTGCTGCTTCATAGTTTACCTACCCCAATAGTAATACTACTTCTTAAGTTATGAGTTGTCCACGACACGTAGCTAGGTAAAGCATTTTATGTTACTGGGTAGTTACACATTTTGGCTTTTTGTTGACTAAAGCTGGCCGTATAAACGAAGAAGACCAATCAGAAGGAATGTTATTGACGTTATGAGGGATGATTCTCGCTCTAAGTCGCCTGGATTCGGGCTACTTGCGCTTCGCGGATTCTTCTTTCTCATGCGTGGTGAGCCAGAGCGTGTTTTCTCGCGAAATTAGGGACTCCACACGTTCTACAAATAAGGCTTCTTTGTCTGCTACACTATCGTAACCTTGTATGCCTGCTTCGTAAAAGTGTATTTCTTTTCTTAGCGTCTCACAGGTAGTCCTATAGTTAATCCAATTCTCCTGATACTTGAAAGCTTTGAGAGCCGCCGTGGAAATTGCCACCAAGACTGCCATGGCGACTGCCAACCAATGACTCCAAACTTCACCTATTACGATAAGAAAGGGTGTTAGTGCCGATAGACATATCGCTACCCACTGAAATATTGTATACAACAATTGATTCCGATTGGCGCGTCTGTCATACCAATTGACTTCCTTTTTATATCTATCGGTTAAGAACTTGTCAAACTTTTCTTTATTCATAGGGCGTTGTTTCTAATAGCCTCTACAATAGACTCCGTGTTCCAACCAACGAGCGCATCAGCATTTTCAGCTACAATTGATGAGACATTTGTTTGACCCCACGGTTTCACTGCGACAATTGGCTTAGGTTGTAAGAATCCTTTCTTTGCGGCTTGTATCTCATTGTTTATCCACTTGCTATAGGTTGAGTAAACACCAGCCATTATTAGCACTATGTGGCAAGGGCGCATTTTATTGAGTATGGCTTCATACAGTTCTTTATCTGTACCCGATGTATGAACCGGGTCATCTTTTGGTATGGAGTAATCATTATAGAAGAAATAGGGACGTTCTGACAAAAGTGCGGTAAGCTTCTTGTAGGCATCAGAATATGTCCATGAATGGCTAATGAATATGTTGTATACTTTGGCCATGACCTCCTCCTTGGATTCGCATCGCTCGTATGTCTACAACCAGTATATTACTTTCGCGAAATCTGTTCAAGATAAATTTGTACATTCTGACGGACTGTTCAACGGAAATGTCTTCGTTTCTTCAGGTTAGCCTGGATGTGTGGGTTTGGGGACTTCTGAGCCCGTTCAAGGGAATCCTCGGTGCTGCCGCTACGCCGGGATTAGAGCGTTTACTAGAATTCTGGCAAAGGTGGCGGTTTGTACTCCACTATAAGCTCTTTAAACGCCTTATTCTGTAATTTCTCCAGGCATGCCCTTAGTTGCTGGCGCTCCTCTTTAGACAGCGAAGATATTATCTTGTGGATGGACTTTCTCCTGGTTGACTTATCGTAAGCTTGCTGTCCCTTCTCCGTTATACTCACCCTCACCAGGTTCTTTCTGTCCAAATCTTTGGTCTTTCTCACTAGCCCCCTCTTTTCCATCCTGTTCAAAAGAGCGGAAACCGTGTGGGGCTCTCTAAATATCCGCCGGGAAATCTCGGCAGGCGTTGCCTTTTCACCAATGGCCTGGATAACCACCAAAACCCCGACCTCTATAACTGAGATATCGAATTGATCAAGTTCTTTCTGTCTCGCCCTGAGTACCGCATCCGTAGTCTGGTGTAGCAGCACCCAGAGGTTGTAATCTTCGTCTACAGGTGAGATATTTTTCATATTCCCTCCATATCCGGAATTGGCTAAAGTTGCCACTGATCTGGTCCGGTAACTTCCATGGGTTAACCACCAAATTGTTGAAGAGCAACCAGCCTGTTAAACCCGTCATGATACCATAGTCTGTGAAGAGGAATCAATATGGGGTTGCCAGACGCTACCCGTCCTTACCTAGGTCGGCTCCAAAAAAACTGACGGGGGTATTGACAAAGTTTAAGCAGGGTATGATAATCACCAAGCGCATACGAGATTCGTGGGCGACTTCCTGAGAACTACATAAGCTTGGGAGTTTGGGGTGAAAGAAGGGTACCGGAATCGTTGTTTGATAGCGGCTAGTGGTGGTCTTTGCCTGAAAACATGCTTTTGGGAAGGAAGAAGCTAATCCTCTTAGCTATTCTTGTGGGTATCTTAAGGATGGAGAGAAAGTTCCCGGAATTGGGGAATAGAACTCTAACAACTCAATGGGGATAGAAAAACAGCCCGAAAGGGAGAAAGACCACTGCTGGTGGAAATTGTTGAAAAACCGAAAAACGAAAAGGAGGTAATATATTATGAGTACGGGGAGAGCGAAATCTCGCACTGTTCTGGGGAGGTTTGATGGTAATCCTATCCTTGAGCCAGAGCCCAAGCATTGGTGGGAGTCAAAAGCGGTTTTTAATCCTGGGGTCATCTATGAGGAGGGAAAGGTCCATATTGTATATCGGGCAGTTGGAGACTCGGATGTATCGGTTCTTGGGTATGCTTCGAGTGTTGACGGGTTTCACATAGAAGAGCGGCTGCATGAACCGATATACGTTCCGAGAGAGTCATTTGAAGGCGCTGGCTTACTCCACCCCATACCGAGTTATCCTCAACGCACCTATGTGCCCATAGAAGAGGATGAAGATTATGTGTCGGGAGGAGGCTGGGGTGGGTGTGAGGACCCGAGATTGACAAAAATCGACGACAGGGTATTTATGACCTATATTGCCTTTGACGGCTATAGTCCTCCCCGCGTGGCACTGACTTCGATACATATCAGTGATTTCCTTGCCAAGAATTGGCAATGGAAGAAACCGGTGCTTATCTCGCCCCCCGGGGTTGTAGATAAAAATGCCTGTATACTCCCGGGGAAAATAAACTCGAAGTATGTTATATTCCATCGAATTTTCCCTGATATCCTGATTGACTTTGTTGATGACCTGGATTTTGATGGCACAACAAGATGGTTGAAAGGTGAATTCAAGATACGGACGAGGGCATCCTACTGGGATAGTCGAAAGATTGGTGCTGGCGTTCCTCCTATTAAGACAAATGATGGATGGCTACTCATTTACCATGCTGTCGGTGAGCGTGACCCTGGTCGCTATAAGGTAGGAATGATGCTGCTTGATTTGAAGGACCCGACCAGAGTCCTAGCTCGTTCTAAAGAGCCAATCTTAGAGCCCCAGGCATGGTACGAAAACGAGGGGTGGAAAGCTGGTGTTATTTATCCCTGTGGAGCTGTGGTAATTAAAGACCGCCTGCTAGTTTACTATGGCGGAGCGGATAAGGTGACGTGCGTTGCTTCGGCAAAACTGGATGAGCTTCTTGAGCAGCTTGTTGGTGTAAGAGAAGCGGTGCCAAGCTTCATCGGTGCGCCACCAGCAGAGGTCGGCATCACACCGGTTACGCCAGTAAAAATAAAACGAATAAGGGCATACTTAAAGGCATACTGCATGAAGTGTCGGGCTAAAAGGGAGATGAGGAACGCCCGAGCAATAACTATGAAAAATGGCAGGCCAGCAACTCAGGGAGTGTGCTCCGTGTGTGGAACTAAGATGTTTAGAATAGGAAAAAGCTAAAGCCGGTATTGTAGGTATTAGGATTACTGAAAAGGCTGGGTATCTATGCACAGATGTCCAGCCTTTTTTTATTGCCGATTACACAATTCAGGCTATTGTGTCCTGTAACTCTCGTTGTTTGTGGAGTGAGCCTCAAAGCTGAATTAGACATCCTTCTGAGGTCCCTGGTGCTCCTTTACCCGCTTCTGCCTCAATAGAATCTCACCGCAAACGCTTCCCGTTCTTAGCGAGTATACCAGCAGCATGCCCCTTCGTAAGCGCAGGCGCCACAAAGCTGGCTAATGAACAGCTTTCAGGTCATCGTCAAACCCTACCTGTATATTTGGCCCTTACCATTGCAGTTAGGACATACGATCTGCCCCTTCCCTCCACACACGCCACACTTGATCGTGGAAGGGAAGCTCGACACTACCCCGCTGCCATGGCATCTTTCGCATTTGATGACACCTTTACCGTGACATGTAGGACAAGTCATTTCATAACCTCCTTCTTTAAGTGTAACATCGACTGTTCATCTTCTGTTTTTACTTCAAATACTAGCCATAGATGCGACCTCCATCCGCAGCCAAGCCTAATAATCCTGGCCTGCTTACTCCGGGAATCACCGGCATTAAGCTGCCAATAATATTCAGCATAATATGGAAGGCACGTCGGTAGCAAAAAGTCTCGCCCTCACTTTATGCTACTCCTCCAATTCAAATTTCACCTTCTCAGCTTGTTCATTTCTATCTTGACCATATTTAGGAGCACCCTCCCCGATGAAGATACGAGGGTAGAGTCATTCTTCGGATCCGAACACTGATACCTAGGCAGTGCCACGATTGGTTTCGACATCTTAAACTTGCAGGCAGAAACTCGGGCCAGTTGAACTGTTCGTTTCTCTGACTCACCGTGCTCCATCTTTCTTAAATGCACCGAAGAGCATGAGATAAAGCCCCTGAAGCATGGCCGCAAGTGCCAAAAGACTGCCCCCGAGTATAAACGCCTCTCGCCAGTTACCTCCACTTCCTGTTGCAAGGAAAACTGCAAGCACGAAGAGAGGTGCAGCTATGGAGAATATTGAATGATAGATAAGTTTGCTTCCCAGTTGGAGTCCAAGCCAGCGAGCCAACACAAGCGCCACGACAGCAAAACCAGCAAGGTAGATAGCGATGTGTCCCTCGCTTGCCAGCCTTAGAATCTGAGCTACTATTGTCACTATACCTTCACCTATTGCTCCGACTAAGTTCGAAAACATGTCATCACTCCCACCCTTTAGAAGCGCAAAGAACGTTAGGATTCCAAAAAAAGATATCATGAAAACATAATAGACCAATTTTGTAATCCCACCAGTTGCCCTCGCCACCGCTTTGAAAACGACAAACACAATCATCATGGGCAAAGCAACCACAACAGGGAAATATCCCTTCGCCACCATACCGATTATTAGTACAGTAGCACTAAGGGTTGCAAAAAAATCCCACAGCATTCCAGAAAACCTCTGCTCATCTAGCGCTTACCTAAGTCATCTCCTATTGAGCCTAAACGATTTATCGCTACCGGCAATGGCCGAAATTTCGATCAGGACGTAATTTGAATCAGCACAACCGAGATATTATCATTGCCACCTCTGTTATTGGCCGCTGATAGTAGCGCGAGTAACGGATCCTCAGAAGTGTTGAGAAATTTTTCTATCTCCTCATCGGTCAAAATATCAGATAAACCATCACTACAGAGTAGCAGCGTGTCCCCATTAAACAACCTCTTGCTCACAGGCGCAAAATCAATAAATACCTTGTCGCCTCCACCAAAAGAATTCAAAATAACATTTGATGGAATATTTCGATTGCCAGTCAGTTCTCTCAGCGAATGATCTTTAGATACCTGGACAAGATAACCATCCCTTAATCTATAGAGCCTGCTATCACCCACATTTATATAATATGCAAACTCGTCATAAAACAGTGCACCCACTAAAGTTGTACCCATACCCTTTCTTTCTGGGAGTCGCTTGCCTTCCTCTAAAATACGGGAATGAGTTTCTTGTGCCCACTCTTCGATTCTTTTGGCTAATTCATTCTCAGTCAATCCTAATTCAAGGGACTTGATTTTTTCGCGCATCAACTCAAGGACCATCTCACTCGCCACTTCTCCTGCGTTATGTCCTCCCATGCCGTCAGCTATAGCTACTAAATATATCGGGTTATCCTCAAGAATTACTGTGATGTCTTTATTTCCCTCTCTTAGGATGTCGGATCCGAGCAAAATCCTATCTTCGTTATGTTTTCTAGCATAACCCGTATCAGTTGCAGCCTTAATTTTTAGTTCCACGGCGACCTATATCCTTACAGTCCCGTCTTTGTCATCCCTATTTTGTATTTCTATGTAAAATTCTATGTTCGCTATTAAAAGAAGGGATTTGTCCGTTAACGGTTGGGCCTGACCAGATTTTAGGGGTACATTGTTAAATTTGGTTCCATTTGTGGAGCCAAGGTCAGTGACACTCCAGCCTTGTTTTTCATCAAATTTAATTTGACAATGTTTTCGTGATACCTGCGGGAACTTGTTGAAGGTTTCTCGAAACGTGCCCTCAGTTCGCCCAATGATTTCATTGCTTCCTAGTTTTAAATCTAACCCGAGGTTCTTATTTATCAAATGAAGCTCAGCGGCACATCCTGAGATTGGTTGAGCTTCTATTGCAGGAACTGCGCTTGCCTCATCAGAAATCGTCTTGCCACCAGGCAAGACAGCAGACAGTCCTGCTTTTGCCCTTGCCGTGACAAGTGCTGTCCCATCGTGAACACACCTTTTTCCCTTGCCCACCCTATTGCATTGAGGACAAATCAATATTTCTTGTCCGCATTGGTCACAGAAATACGAGCCATCCTCTATGTCGATTTTGCAATATGGACATATCATGTCTCTTGTTATCCTTCTATCGATTTAAAATCGTCTACTGTGATTATGTTTAACGTATCTGAAGGCATGTCTTTTCCCTGTAACATCCCAGCAATCCTATTGGCCTGATTCTGTAAGACCATCTCAAATATGTTCCTCACGGTCCTTCCGTTGGCAAAGTTCTTATCTCTCTGATTATATATCCTCGTAAACAACCTTGTTAGTAGTTCACTAACTCCCTCATCAACCTTCATCGCTTTTGATTTCACCATGGAGATAAATATCTCTTTTAATTCAGATGCAGTGTAATCTTCAAAAGCTATGTACTTTGTAAATCTGGACCGAAGACCAGGATTTGACTCCAAAAAGGCCTGCATCTCATCTTTGTATCCAGCGACGATAACAACAAACTTTCCCTTGTCGTCTTCCATTCTCTTCAGCAGCGTATTGATCGCTTCTTTCCCAAAATCCCAGGGGCTACCCTGTGCAAGTGCATATGCTTCATCTATAAAAAGGATACCCCCCATCGCCTCGTCGATCTTAGCGTTTGTTTTTGGCGCCGTCTGTCCTATATATTGCCCGACAAGATCTTTTCTATCTGTTTCCACCAGATGTCCTTTTGCTAATAGTCCCATGTCTTTGAAAATATCACCAAGAATCCTCGCAACCGTTGTCTTCCCTGTTCCAGGGTTGCCCCTAAAAACGAAGTGTATCGTTAGAGGGGTTGCCTTTCCGCCAACAGATGTCCTTGCCCTTTCAACTCTTAGGTAATTTATCAGTGTTTTAACCTCTTCTTTAACTGAACCAAGTCCGATTAAATCCTCCAGTTTTTGCAAGGCATTTTCCAATGTAACAGCCTCTTTGATTTCATATTTCTGGGGTATGTCTTCAGCCTTAATCAAGAATAATTCCTTCTCGTCTGAGATAGATTGGGAATTGATTCTTTTCGCCTGTAAGACTAGGCAATCTTCAAACATATTTCTTACCTCACGGCCATTAGCAAAGTTTTTATCCCTCCTCAAATACATCGCCTCAAATATATTCTTGAGCCTTTCTTCAGCATATTTGTCAATCTCGTGGTTTTTGGATTTTGTCATGATTTTAAATATTGCGAGCAATTCTTCAGGGGCATAATCTTTGAAGTGGAAATATCTGGCAAATCTTGATTTCAATCCGGGGTTACCATCAATGAATCTTTCCATTTCTTTTGGATATCCGGCAGCAATGACTACAAACTTGCCTCTGTCATCATCCATCCTTTTGAGGAGTATCTCTATTGCTTCCTTGCCAAAAGAGTCGTTCGTGCCTTCAGGAATGAGTGTATACGCTTCGTCAATGAATAATATTCCCCCCATCGCTTCGTTGATTCTAGCGTTTGTTTTTGGTGCTGTCTGCCCTACATATTCGGCGATGAGGTCTTTTCTATCTACCTCAACGACATGACCTCTGTCTAGAATACCAATTGCATTGAAAATTTCTCCAAGTTTTCTCGCGATTGTCGTCTTTCCTGTTCCGGGATTTCCCGTTAGTACCATATGAAGATTAGGGACAAAACTTGAGCCGGTAATCTCTGCTTTCCTTTTTTCAACATCCATGAGTGCTGCTAAGTCTTTCACTTCCTTCTTGATCTCATCCATTCCAACCAAGGAATCCAGCTCCTTCAAAATTTGCTCCAATGATTTTTCTTCCGGTATCTCAGCTCTTATATCCTCTGGCAGAACAACATTGTCATCAGGTGCGCCTTGACTTAGGCGCCGATAGTAATTCTTGATCACATCTTCGACCTGTTTGTTAACGAGGTGTCCGTTGCTGAAAGTCTCATCTTTCGTTTTTACAAAATGGGCGAAGAGCTTCTTTAGCCTGACCTGAGTATCTCCACTGATAGTAAATCCTTTCTTTCCTAATTCTGTCTCAGCAAGCTTGAACATGATGTCGGCGCTCATATCAGGGAGTTCGAATGTGTAAGTGAAGAGCTGTTTCACATTGGGATTATCTTTAAGGTATTCCCTAAAACCCTTAGGCAGGCCAGCAAGAATGACAATGGGATCAAATAGCGATTTTCTCATCTCCGAAAACAATTTGTCCAAGGGATCAACTTCACCCGAATAACCTGCGGGAACGAGTTTTTGAACGTCGTTTATAAAGAGAATACCGCCTTTCGCTTTCCGAAAATTTTGTTCAAAATCCTTTGCGAATTTTTGATAATCCACCGCTTCAACAGTTAAGATATCCCCTTTTTGGGTTATTCCGTGTTTATAGAAGATACTGTTCAATATCTCAACCATCTTGTTCTTTCCAGTGCCTGTGTTTCCAATCAATATAGTATTGAGATTTATCTTGCCGACTGCATGTCCGAGCTTTCTTCTTCTTTCAATGCCTTGCGTGACGGTGATGATTTCTGCTATTTTAGCCTTGGCACTGTCCAAACCTACTAGTTCGTCCAGCCCAAATGAAGACTGGGACGATAATTTTTGCCCGCAATGCTTGCAGTATCTTGCTATATCTCTGTTATTGGAGTGACATTTCTCACATACCACTGACATAATTTAGCTACCTCAATACTTTAAATAACTTTAAATAGTTTGATTGTCTTATCCCCCGACGCTGAAACCAGTTTCTTTCCATCTGGGCTGAAGCAGACCGACCGAATTGAACCCGCATGCCTCCTTAAGGTTTCTGGCCTGCCAGTTGCCAGATCCCAGATGACGATTGTCTTATCCTCCGACCCTGAAGCTAGCTTCTTTCTGTCTGGACTGAAGCAGACTGACCAAATAGAATCTGTATGTCCCACGAAGATTCTCTCCGCCCATCCGGTTAACACGTCCCAGATGATGATTGTATTGTCCGCTGACCCTGAAGCCAGCTTCGTTCCGTCCGGACTAAAGCAGACCGAGTGAACACAATCCTCATGTCTCTTCAAGGTTCTTTCTGCCTCGCCCGTTGCCACATCCCAGATGATGATTGTCTTGTCCTTCGATCCAGAAGCCAGCTTCTTTCCGTCGGGGCTGAAGGACACTGAAAAAACGTCTTTTGCATGGTCTCGCAACGTTGTTTCCTCTCCGACCAAGCTCTCTTCTGTTGCTAAATCCGACGCTGTTTCACCTATTGTTGGGCCTTTATCTAAGTCTAAGGTTGCATCACCCGTTGCTAAAATTCCAACTGTTGATTGAGCTATCTCATATTTTCCCTTGTCCGAAAAATGCTTGTCTATACGAGTCAGTGAAGTATCGTAACCATTCCTTTCTTCCGGGGTTAGTTCAATATGAGCAACCTTGTGTCTATACCACCACACTGAAAAGACGCCTACAACTAGCGCTCCAAATATAGCAGACCCGGGATGTATAGCACTCCAAATGATAACCCCGGCGAATAGGCCTGCAAAAAGCTTGCTCAGGTTACTCTCCTGAGCGAGCCAGGAGCATCCTAGCCAGATCCCAATGAACGTTATGATTGCACGTCCCCACCAGGGTACCTTAAGGAATAAAAGACAGATGCCGAACAAGGCAAAGAAAGCTATTGCCCCTTCCCTGAGGTCGCTTCCAACACCTTTCTTCTTGAATTCTGCTCTCCGCTTAGACACTATCTCATTGTATTCGCTTGCAAGAATTGCTATCTTTTCCTGCTTCTCCTTCCGCAACCTGTCTTCTACTTGTTTCTTTGCCTCCTCAATCAGGACTTTCTGTTTTTCGTAATCTGCCTTATAGGGCGTCTCCGAATTTATCTCTATCAATTTGCTTACAAGGTTATGATATGTGGTTACGAAATCATCTGGGGAAGCTATCCGGTTCACGTTTTTAAGCGGGGCAAAGAAGCTGTAGTCAATCTTTGACACAATCTTTCTGAACAACTGCGGATTCTTGTCCTTGTTTGACTCAAGGAAGTTCAAAAACATCTGCAGATAGGTTGTAGGGTCTTCACCGTTGTCAATTCGATGGGTAAAAAATCCTTTCAAGCCCGATATGGTTTCATCAGCTAATTCGTCCGACAATTTATCAACCATGTATTCTATTGCTCATCCATTGTCAAAATCTTCACTGTTGATTGAGCTATCTCGTACTTTTCTTTATCGGAAAAGTGCTTTTCTATATTGTCTAATGAAGTATAACAAGCAGACCGTTCTTCTGGACTGAGTCGCACGGTGGCAACCTTAGATCCGTATGTCGCGGCTAAGATAAGACCTAAAACTAGCCATGAGAATATCGAATACGGGGTATAATGAATACAGACCCATCCCAATCCACCTCCTGCTGTCCCTCCAACTACCAATCCCAAAAGCCATCCCGCACACCCCCACTTCTTAGCGAGAGAAACCACAAATATACTTCCAATTATCGCCCCTATAATGCCAAATAGAACAACAAACTCATCCATCTCGTCTTGAGAGCTTGGCACATGAAATAGAATATCAGCCAGTAACACAAGAAAAAACAATACGAAACAAACTATGAAACCTATTCTAAGACCTTCTCCGCTTCCACTCTTTTTGTACTCTTTTTCCCGTTCAGATAAGAGCTTTCTGTACTCATTATCCACGATCTTTTTCTTTTCTTCTTTCTCCTTGCCAAGCCTCTCTTTTATTAGTTTCTTATTGTCTTCAATTGAAGCCTTTTGTTTTTCGTAATCTGCCCTATATGGCATCTGTGGATTTATCTCTATCAGTTTGTTTACAAGGTTATGATATGCAGCTATGAAATTATCAGGAGAAGGTATCTGGTTAACTCTTCTAAACGGGGCAAAAAAGCTGGAGGCAATCCTTGACGCAATCTTTTTGAAGAGCTGTGGGTTCTTTTCCTTGTTTGAATCGAGGAAGTTCAAAAACATCTCCATACAGGTTGTCGGGTCTTCACCATTGTTAATTCGGTGGGTAAAAGACCATTTCAAGCCCGAAACAATGCCATCGGCTAATTCATCTAGTAATTCCTCAGCCACCTGTTCACCGTTTATTGATAGCGGGGAGCAAACTCTCTACGGATGTCAAGATATCAAGCTTCAAATCCTCGTGGTTATTTAAGACATAAGAGCTCAAAGTCAGAAAGTCATCATCATCAAATTCACACGTCGACAGTAACTCGACTATAATCTCATTCAAAGAAGCATTCATATAATTCTTTAGCCAATAGTTCACTTCTTTCGCATCAAGGTCCTTTGGACGTTTCTTCAATAGCTGCTTGAGCTGACCTATGTCCTTAGCAACATCTCCGTTGAACTTAAATCCTTCTCTTAATGCATATCTGAAAGTAATTTCGTCGAATCTTTTAAGTGAGCGAAATTTGTTAATAGTGTCTTTCAGGTCCGGGAAAGCTTGTATCCATATGGAAAGCTTTGACTCTGAACTTGCTAGATCATTCACTAACTTATGTTTTGTTTCCGTATCAACGCTTAACAGCTCCTCCGGCTTTAGAATGCGATAATCCCCGATCGTAAAGGCATCTTTCCCCTGAAGAAAGAGAATGAGGGTGTTAAGTGCGGCTTTTGGTGAAGCAGTCCTAAAAAGCCCTCTGAATCTGTCTGCATCCTCTTTATATCCCCTTGCCTCAAGGAAAAGATAGAACGGGGCACTGGGTTCATGAAGGTTTTTTTCATAATGGGAGAAATTCCTTTCAAGACAATCAGCAATATCCTCTTTGGTTGAATAGAATCCACCATCGATACCCTTAAACGCTCTATCAGGATCGAGGACGTAAATAGCCTTTATCAGTCCTGCGGTCTGATCCCTTGGATATTCGTCGTCGACTATGCTTTCAATTTCTGCAAAGACACCCACATTTACTTGTTCTACCCACCTTGACACCGCCTTCTTGTACAGGAGTCTTGCACCTATGTCGGGATATTGGTCTATCAAGTCAGCAAGATGGGCCGGGTCAGATACTACGACCTGCTCACCTTTTATGACACCAAAGACGAATTCCTTATATTCAGGTTTATAAGTCCTGTAATGTACTGCAACTTTCTCACCACTTAACCATCTCTGAACCTCTTCATAACCCCATCTTTTTGAGGGCTCAACTGTGATAAGCCCTTCGATTAAATGCTTAAATTCCTCTGGTAAATCGTCAGGTACCTCCACCCTACCTTCAATTTTCATTCTCATCATTCCAAACTCACCCAAATCTTCAAAGGGTTCTTTGCCTGTCCAGAGATGGAGAAGAGTAATTCCCAAGGAGTAATAATCGACTTCTTTGTCAATAACGGTTTTCCCACCTATACTCTGGAACAACTCAGGTGCCGCATAGATTGTTGTTCTTGCCTGTCCTGTAAGCTTTTTGGAAAATCCTTCAACTAATGCCGTGGAGATTCCAAAATCACCTACGGCGAGGTCCGTGCTGTCTGGCCTTCTCAAGAAAAGATTTTGGGGTTTTATATCCCGATGTATGATTCTATGGCTGTGGCAGTAATCAAGTGCATTAACAATCTGCGCTATTAGTTGCTTCATAACCTTAGTGTCTTTAATTGGAAGTATCCCATCCAAAGAACCGCCCTCAGCATATTCCATGATTTCAAAGAACCTGTTTTGATAATCACCATAATCCACCAGTTCTATAATATCGGGGTGCTTCAATCCCTTCAGAATTTCTACGACTTCCTTCCTAGGAGTAAAGTGGGGATAATAGAGTTTAAGCACAGATTTTTTGTCATCCTTCTGCATCAGGAAGGTTTCCGCCTCTCCTGACGCCTTGATAGATTTGACGATTAAATATTTTTCGTTATTTAGTACAATTTCATTTGCAACAGATGGTTGTGGTGAAGGCGTCTGCACAGCCGAGGAAATAATCCGGGAAGAATCCTTGACTGTTTTGTTCTCCACTCCAGCTTTGATTATCTGGTCAGAATCCGGTCTAGTTGTTTTATCGTTTCTCATATCTCTACCTCCCTAATTCCTTTCTCTTCTGTTTCGTCATATATCCATCTACCACCGCCATAGGCAACAGCGCATCCTTGAGGGCCATCGGGGTGGAGGACGTGACATATGTTACACAACCAGCCCCTAGGTACTCTCTTTTTAATTATGGTAGGCAACAGAACTTTGAGGGCTCCGGAAAATCTCCTTGCTTCCTGATTATTTGCAAATTTCTTCTGTTGAATCTTCTCTAAAACATCTGGAGTCACACCTTTCGCTTTTTCCTGTTGAGACTTCCTTTCTTGTTGAATTTGGTGTATTCTAGCATCCAATTTACTGGTTTCTTCCTTTGAAAAAAGAGCAAAGGTTTTTCGCTTGATTCCAGGTTTTTCAAATTTCTGGGCATATTCTTTCATCTTCTGTAATTCTGTTTGTTCTGGTGACGTGCTGCTAGGTACTCGTTCATGCTCCAATGCCTCTACTAGTTCGCGAAGCTCTTTGGAATTTCTAACGTCTTCAATAGCTTGCATTGCCTGCTCTGTCAAAGGAATATTGCAGCATTTGCAGAAATCAAAGTAGCTGATATTGTGGCATTTGGGACATTCCACTCCACCTACAGGATTGCCACATTCGGCACAAAACTTTGCGCCTTCTTCAAGGGGAGCATAACAGAACTTACACTGCCCTTCTAATAGCCACTCACCGCACGCTTCACATATATCCGCATTCTCAGGAAGCGTTGCCCCGCATCTTGGACAGCGTCTGGCACCAATGAGGTCATGCCCACACTCCTCGCAGAACTTCGCTTCTAATTCGTTTTCCGTTCCACATTCGGGACATTCCCTTTTTTCTCCATCCGAGATTTTTCTTTGTTTCGTCTCTTCTTTCTTGTATGTCTCGTTCACTTTTGTTGGACCCTATCATTATTCGCTGACTGCCTGGGTTTTGATATGTCTCTCCCGGCAGTACCATTTCTCCACTCCCTCGATCTCTTCCGAGGACTGCCTAGACTACGCCTAGCAATAATGATGGGTTCTTGAGGAGAGCGCAGACTTTATCCAGGCAGAAAAGGAACCAAGGGCAGACGTCTATGTGTCTTGAATTGAACATGGCGGAGACAATCACAACCATCTCACACACTTTACCACCAACCCTATGTTAGTTTAAAGTATTATTGCTCAGGGGGACTATTTTTGTGGAGGCTATTATACCGCTATTGAAGAAATTGTCAATAGGTTTTGTGCGACGCCCAAGACATGCTATTTAGTTGAGGGGTCACAAAACGATGAATTGTTGAATGATATTGAGCACAACTTCAATCGTCCACACCAATCCTTTGACTATCTTGCTCCCAGAGTATATGTTGAAAAAGAAGTCACTAGAATCCGCAGTCCGGTGTTACCTG
>Ga0172363_10002015_pt1 | contig 16418 bp, 20 predicted proteins | sample LakKivs2_kivu2a2_FD_114541 | JGI IMG/M metagenome (GOLD analysis project Ga0172363, IMG submission 114541) | Sediment microbial communities from Lake Kivu, Rwanda - Sediment s2_kivu2a2 | ecosystem: Environmental > Aquatic > Freshwater > Lake > Sediment | place: Rwanda: Western Province, Lake... | reverse complement strand
CGTTGGGATCGATGAGGAAAAGATACTACGATATGTCAGATGGCAAGGGCTCCAGGATTCAGGTCAAGCGGAGCTTGAATTATTTTAAGTGCCACGGGCATGCCCGTGGATATCTACTGGCAACCTGATATAATCTTTCGAGTTGTCAGCGGCAATTGCTTTTAGAGCCGCTGTAGATTCTGGACCACCAATAGCTCCCAGAACTTCAATTGCTGACAGTACTGCCTCCCGATCACATTCTGTTTTTGTTTTGTTGCCAGTGATAAATCGGGCTAAGACGTCAACCGCCTCAACGGCTTCAAAATCTTTCAATGCGTTGATCATCGGAATATAAAATAATTTATTGACCTGTTCATCAAAGAATGACATAAGCATTTTTTTGTCGTTTCTAGTTAACCTACGTTGAAGATAAATACTCCTAGGAATCGGAAAAAGAACAGTTCTGTTAGAACAAAGTTCTTCGGCAATTCCCTCGAATTTACGAAGATGACGGTCACGGCTGCTTAGCGATAACGCCTGGATGAAACTATTGATTATTTTTTTTCTGTCGCTGAGCTTGACAACCATCGCGATGTCGCCGTCGTAATTTATCGAGCATTGTGTGTCGACGACTGTGGTATGGCGTCCCTCAACATAATCAAATACCACGGTTGTTACTTCGCGATATGTCACTGGAGGATAATTTGCAATTTCCTTCAATAAAGTATAAATATCAGGAGGCTTGTGTTGTGTCGAGTTGTTGGTGGATGCCGCCAGCGAAAAAGATGTCGCAGCTATTGTAAAAACAATTGCTAAATTTATAATGATTTTCATCGCGAATCGCCATCCCTGTTTAAAAGGTATTTCTAATGCACATTATCGTTGCTGGTTATTTTATACACTTTTACACAGCGTATGTCAATATTATTCTGGATGGCATTATTTCTTCGCCTGCCCGGTTAAGCCATTTTCCTGATTAATCCGTATCGCTCTCTCGCTATTAAGAACACTGGAAACCATTGCAACTCCTTGCTCGGTAAAGGCATAAGGCAATTTTTTTGTACCACCGTGTTTTGATATCGCAATTTGCGATATCAATGAATTAAATTCATTTTTGATCAACTGAAACATAAAATCATGTGGAAATCTTTTTATATTTCTCTTAACCTGTTCATTTAAGCGTCCAGTTGATACTCCATATAATTTTGCCAGGTCTTTATCCAGCATTACTCTCTGTTGTCGTATCAATAGAATTTTGTTTTCAATAATTTGCCGGTCAACCAATTCACTTTTCATCTGTGTATTTCCCTGCGGTGACCTATTCTCAAGATTACGATCGTGTTTTTATCAATATCAAAAACAACCCTGTAATCTCCGATTCTGTAACGGTAGGTGCCTGCCGCAGGGCTGGCTAATTTCCAAGATTTTCCAAGCGGTTCTGACTGGAGTTCAAGGATTTTTCTGCCAATGCGTTTTCTGACAAGGGTATCAAGAGATTGGACATCCATTAAAGCCCTGCGGGTGTATATCAGTTCGTATTTCATCAGATTTTGCCGAATACTTCAACGTGGGAATACGTCCGGCCCTTTTTGTAATCTTCCCTTGCTTTTCTGATGCTTTCAAGGTACGGACGGCTTGAAACTGCAAGCAGGTCCTCAAAGAAATCAAGGTTGACAATGGCCGAAACAGGACGGTTGTTCCTTATAACGAGCATATAGTCTTTTTTCTGCGAGACATCTTTCAGCACATCCGCTATATGGTTCCTCAATGTGCTGGCTGTGACCGCTTTAATCATTCTATCACCCCCTGATTGTACAATTAAATTGTACAATATATTTGTATAATTGTCAAGAAGCTTTATCTCCATAATTCTCTGTCCAGGGAACGATACTGGATTGCTTCGGCAAGATGATGCGACCGAATTTCTTTCTGCCCGTCCAGATCGGCAATTGTGCGGCTGACCTTCAGTATCCTGTCGTAAGCCCGTGCAGACAATCCCAGCTTCTCAATCGCAGTGCGCAGTAAATCCTGTCCTGCCTCGTCCAGACGGCAGAATTTTTTTATTTGCCTGTTGGTCATTCTTGCATTGCAAAAGATCCTAGTACCGGTAAAACGTTCCTTTTGGATCTGCCTTGCCCTGTTGACCCTTTCCCGGATTGCGGACGACGGCTCTCCTGTTGCGTCGGAAGATAGTTCCATGTATTTTACAGGCGGAACGTCTATGTGCAGGTCGATTCTGTCCAGAAGCGGACCTGAGACCTTGTTCATGTAGTTATGAATCTGTAAGGGCGTGCAGGTACATTGCCTGCGAGGGTCTGTAAAAAATCCGCACGGACACGGATTCATGGCACCGACAAGAATAAACTCCGCGGGGTAAGTTACAGTATGCTGTACCCTGGAGATGGTGACCTGTCCGTCTTCAAGCGGCTGGCGCAGGGCTTCCAGGACATTCCTGTTGAACTCAGGGAATTCGTCCAGGAACAATACGCCCAGGTGGCTTAAGCTGACCTCTCCCGGCCTGGGATAACTTCCTCCGCCGGTCATTGCAGCGTCGCTGATGGTATGATGGGGCGAACGGAATGGCCGTGTTGTCAGGAGTGCCGAGCCGCGCGGCAGGAGTCCTGCCACGGAATAAATCTTGGTTGTTTCCACGGCTTCCTCCAGTACCAGCCGCGGGAGAATTGTCGACAACCGTTTAGCCAGCATTGATTTTCCTGCTCCCGGAGGTCCTATCATCAGGACGTTGTGTCCGCCGGCAGCAGACACTTCCAGAGCCCGCTTGGCGTGTTCCTGTCCCTTGACATCCTGAAAATCCACAGAATACTGGCTGGATTCATCGATTATTCCGGATAAATCAGCCCTGGCCGGTTCAGGAAGAGTTTCCTGTGTCAGGATTTTAACCGCATCCAGCAGGTGTTTCACAGGGTAAACATTGATATCGCTGGCCACTGTTGCTTCAGCGGTATTGTCGAAAGGCAGAATAATGCCGGTTTTTTTAGTTCTGCGCACGGAGAGAACCATCGACAAAGCACCCCGGATCGGCCTGAGATGGCCGTCCAGCGATAACTCTCCCAGGATGAGAAAATCATTTAAGCGGCTGGTTATGATTTGCCCGCTGGCTGCAAGTATGCAAAGGGCAATCGGCAGGTCGAATGCCGCGCCTTCCTTACGGATATCAGCAGGTGCAAGGTTGACGACAACCCGGTTATCAGGGAAAATAAATTCAGAATTTTTCAATGCCGCGTTAATACGGTCGCGGCTTTCCTTGACCGCAGCATCAGGCAAACCGACCAGGGCAAAGACGGGCAGGCCGCTGGAAATGTCGACTTCAATCTCAACCGGATATGCCTCTATGCCCAGTACGGCGCCGCTCAAAACCCTGGATAACATCCTGAATGCCCTGATTTGCACATAATATTATGCTGAAAAGTATCATAATTGCATTAATTAGTCAAGGAAGAAAATCAGAGAAATAAGGTGACATAATACTTAATTCAGGATTAGGATCGTACATAACCCTGGTAAAAGCAGGTGGTACTAAAGGCAAAATCCCCTCTTGAACTCTCCATTGTGAAGGATTACACCTGTTCTTTCATGCCAAAAACTATAATATTCTGCACATCTCGCAATATCATTTCATTAATAATTAAGTATTATGTCACCTTAATTTTTTGATATAATCTATCTGTTATGTCTGATTTGACACCGATGATGCGGCAGCACCAGGAACTCAAAAAACAGTATCCGGATGCTATCCTGCTTTTCCGCCTGGGCGATTTCTATGAGATGTTCGGCGCAGACGCAGAACTGGCTGCGCCGCTGCTGCAGATTGCTCTGACCTCCAGAGACGCAGGACACGGACGCAAAATGCCGATGGCAGGAGTGCCCTATCACGCCGTTGAAAACTATCTGGCAAAATTAATCCGTGCAGGACACAAAGTCGCCATTTGCGACCAGATGGAAGACCCCAAGTTAACCAAAGGCCTGGTCAGGCGGGATGTTACCCGGCTGATTACTCCGGGTACGGTTATTGAAGGCAATCTCCTGGAAGATAAATCCAACAATTATCTGATTGCCGTTAACCTGGATGAAAAAAGCACAGGGCTCGCCGTAGTTGATGTTTCCACAGGACATTTCAGCGTTACAGAGTGGAACGGCCAGAGATTCGATAAACTTTTCAGCGAATTGAGCCGGTTAAAACCCAGGGAATGCCTTATGCCGGAGTCGTTGTTTTCAGACGCAGGTTTTGTCAGGCAGGTTAAATCCATAGCCGGGATGAGTATCGAGTCGAAGGACGACTGGCAGTTCAGTGCTGACGCAGGCACAGAAGTCCTGGTGAAACATTTCGGTGTCCAGTCGCTCGCCGGATTCGGCTGTGAAGATTTGAAACTCGCAATCGGCGCAGCAGGGGTTCTGATTCTTTACCTGAAAGACACGCAGAAGGCATCGCTCGGACACATCACCCGCTTGAATACTTACAGCCTGGATGATTTCATGCGTCTTGACCCTGCTTCGCAGAGGAACCTTGACCTGGTCCAGCGGAGTTTCGACGGTTCATCCGAAGGAACACTGGTGTCGGTGCTTGATATGACCGTTACCCCGATGGGAGGCCGTCTGCTCAGGTCGTGGGTTCTCCAGCCGCTTCTGAATGTTGAAAAAATCAGGTATCGTCAGACGGGTGTTGCGGAGATGGCTGCGCAGACGCGCATCAGACAGGAACTCAGGGAAATAATGGGAAAAATCCAGGACCTGGAACGGTTATCAGGACGCCTGGGATGTGGCAGGGTCAATGCCAGGGACATGATAGCCCTGAAAAATTCCCTGTCGTGCCTGCCGCTTCTCAAGGAAAAACTTCAGAAAACAAGTTCTGAGATTTTAAGAGACCTGAATAACAGGATTGACATTCTTCCCGGAGCAAAAGAACTGCTTGAAAAGAGTATTGCAGATGATCCGCCTCTGGCGCTGAAGGATGGCGGACTCATAAAGCAGAGCTTTAACGAGGAACTTGACGAACTGAAAGAATCATGCAGAGGTGGAAAAGAATGGATTGCCGGTCTTCAGCAGAAAGAACGGGAAAGAACAGGCATTTCCTCTCTTAAGGTCGGCTTTACCTCTGTTTTCGGGTATTACATTGAAGTCACGAAGTCCAACCTGAGCCAGGTCCCGCCTGATTATGTCCGCAGGCAGACAGTTGCCGCAGGGGAACGTTTCATTACTCCTGAACTGAAAGAATACGAGGCAAAGGTTCTTGGCGCCGAGGAAAAAATCAACGAGCTGGAATTTCAGCTGTTTTTGCAGGTCAGGGATGAAATCTGCAAATTTCTTCCGGCCCTGCGCCAGGATGCCGAATCGTTAAGCCAGGTGGACGTGCTATGTTCTTTTGCAGAAGCAGCGGTAAAATACAGATATGCCAGGCCTGAAGTCAACAGCGGCGATACCATCTCTATTGTTGAGGGAAGGCATCCTGTGATTGAACGGTATATCAGCCGTTTTGTGCCGAACGATACAAAACTGGACCAGGCAGAACAGATGCTTATGATTACAGGGCCGAATATGGCAGGCAAATCAACTTACCTCAGGCAGGTCGCCCTGATTACGCTGATGTCGCAGATCGGAAGTTTCGTGCCTGCAAAAGAAGCGGAAATGGGACTGGTTGACAGGATTTTCACGCGGGTAGGAGCTTCCGACAACCTTATAGCAGGGCAGAGCACCTTTATGGTGGAGATGAACGAGACGGCAAATATAATAAACAATGCGACGAAAAGGAGCCTGATAATACTGGACGAAATCGGCCGCGGCACAAGCACTTTCGACGGTGTCAGCATTGCCTGGGCTGTTGCGGAACATATTTACCGGCTGGGTACAAAGACGCTTTTTGCAACGCACTATTTTGAACTCATTGAACTTGCGGAAGAGTTTTCAGGCATAAAAAATTACAACATAGCGGTCAAGGAATGGAACGAAAAGATAATTTTTCTTTACAAGATAATGCCGGGTGCTGCGGACCGGAGTTACGGCATACAGGTTGCGCGTCTTGCAGGCCTGCCGACAGACCTGCTCAAACGTGCAAAGGAGATACTGACCCGGCTGGAGGCACAGGCAGTCGACCTGAAAAATTCTCCGGAGAACCAGATGGAACTTTTCAACAGCAGACCTGCTGTAAATCCTACGGAGGAAGAACTGAAAAAAATTGACGTCGACAACCTGACGCCTCTCCAGGCACTGAACAAGCTGAAGGAAATACAGGAAAAAATAAATAACCAGGGTCTGGGCCGCGGTATTTGAAACGCTTTGTATAGCTTCGCTGCTTTTGTGAACACAGTTCAAAATGAACAGGGCTATAATCCACATTGACCTGGATGCGTTTTTTGCATCGGTGGAACAGCGGGATAATCCCTCGCTCAGGGGAAAACCGGTAATTGTCGGCGGAAAACCGAACCAGAGAGGGGTGGTTTCCGCTGCTTCCTATGAAGCAAGAAAGTTCGGGGTGCATTCCGCAATGCCGCTGAGTCAGGCGCACCGGTTCTGTCCCCGGGGTATTTTCCTTCCGGTGAATATGTCGAAATACCAGGAAGTGTCTGCGCAGATAATGAAAATTTTTGAAAAATTCACTCCTGTGCTGGAAGTTGTATCGCTGGATGAAGCATTCCTGGATGTTTTTGCCAGCCAGAAATTGTTCGGAACGCCTGTGGAAATCTGCCGGAAAATAAAGAAAGCAGTTTTTGATAACACCGGTCTCACGGCTTCTGCCGGCCTGGCGCCTAACAAACTGCTGGCAAAGATGGCTTCCGACATAAATAAGCCGGATGGTTTTGTTGAAGTCAGGAACCAGGGCAGCCCGGAAAAGCCGGATTATGTTTTTTATGATCTGTCCGGCCAGAAACAGCCATCAGGGTTTTCCGCATTGCCTGTTAAAAAACTCTGGGGAGTTGGTCCGTCGACGGAAAACCGGTTGAAAAGCCTGGGGATTGAAACAATAGGCGACCTGGCAGAAACGCCGGTTGAAGTGCTGAAGCGACGGCTTGGCAGGACAGGCGAGTATCTGGCAGAGCTGGCACGGGGAAGCGACGATTCACCTGTGGAGACAGTGCATTCTCCGAAGTCAATCGGGCAGGAAACCACTTTTCCGAAGGATGTCAGGGATATGGAATACGTCAGAAAAACCCTGCTCGGGCTTTCCGAGGAGGTAGGAAGAAGTCTGCGCCAGGAAAAACTTCTGGGAAGAACAATCACCGTGAAAATCAGGTATGCGGATTTTACGACGATTACAAGGTCGCAGACGCTTTCCTTCCCTACAGACCTGGACGCCACTATCGCAAAGGTAGCATCTGATATTTTCCAATCAGCTGTTCCGGGTTCTCCGTCGCTCAGGCTTATAGGCGTGACTGTTTCAAATATTGTTTCAGCGGAAAGCAGTCGACAGCTTTCCCTGTTCGGGGAGGAAGAGAAAAAAGCCAGGGACCTGATGTCTGCGGTCGACAGAATCCGCAAAAGATACGGCGATAGATCCATTAAAAGGTTGACAAATCTATAGAAAAGGATATTATTAAAGAATGGGACAAATCGTTATAGCGGAAAACGTTACGAAAAAATTCGGTTCTGTAAGGGCTGTCGACTCGGTTTCCTTTACAATCAACAGGGGGGAGATCGTGGGTCTGCTCGGCCCGAATGGAGCAGGAAAAACAACGCTCATGCGTATGATAACCGGGTTTTTTCCTCCGAATTCAGGAACAATCCGGGTCAACGGGACAGATATTTTTGAAAACCCGTACGCCGCAAAGAAAAACATCGGATACCTGCCCGAGAGTCTGCCTCTTTATAATGAAATGAGTGTCACAGCATACCTTGAATTTGTGGCTGCCATAAAGGAAATACCCTACGAGGAAAAATACGAGCGGATATATGAAACGATAAAATCAACAGGACTGGAGGAAGTCAGCAGAAAACCCGCAGGCCGTCTTTCGCGGGGTTTCAAGCAGAGAGTTGCCCTGGCGCAGGCGCTCATTTCCGATCCTGACCTGCTTGTCCTGGATGAACCCACACGCGGGCTTGACCCGAAACAGATTGTTGAAACGAGGGAGCTTATCAAGAGGCTTGCAGGAGAAAGAACAGTGCTTCTGAGCAGTCATATTCTGCCGGAAGTCAGCATGATCTGTCAGAAAGTGATGATTATCGACCACGGAAAAATTATAACCGTGGACGGCATAGACGAACTTATGAAAAAGTTTTCAACCGACCGGCTGGAGGATGTTTTTATGAGGCTGACAACCAGGGAAACCCATGAATAAAATCCTGATAATCGCGAAAAGAGAAATAGCGTCGTATTTCGTCTCGCCCGTTGCATATATCGTTATTGCGGTTTTTCTCTGCCTGTCGGGATATTTCTATTACGGAAGCGTAATCTTTGCAGGTCAGAGCGGAATGGAAGAGGTTTTTTACGATATGTCCGTAATCCTGATGTTCCTTACGCCTTTAATCACAATGCGCCTTATAGCCGAGGAAAAGAAATTAGGCACCATTGAACTGCTGTACACAGCCCCTGTTTCACTGTCCGAGGTGATACTCGGCAAATATCTTGCTTCTGTTTTTCTTCTTGCGGCGATGCTTGTCCTGACGTTTCCCTATCCTCTGGTCGTGGCTTTTTACAGCCAGGCCGACTGGGGTCCTGTGTTTCTGGGTTATGCCGGTGTTTTTCTGATAGGTATGACCTTTCTGTCTGTCGGAATATTCGGGTCAAGTCTGACTGAAAACCAGGTTATTGCTGCAGCTGTGACCTTCACCGGGATATTTTTTCTCTGTGCCGTGGGATGGCTGGAGGCTTTAATCGGCGGAAAGTATCTTATTTATCTGTCGGTCCTGGACAACCTTGAGGATTTTGCAAGGGGAGTATTGGACACGAAGAATATCGCATTTTATGCAGGGCTGATTTTCACTTTTCTCTGGTTGACGGTAAGACGGCTGGAGTGGAAAAGGTGGTAGACCAATTCGTTTCAAATCGAAAATGAAAAACGATGGAAATAAAGTTCAATAAAAAAGATTTTAAATACGGAAGCAATGCCGTTGTGCTTACCTTTGCGGTGATAGGTCTGGTAGTGCTTGCCGATCTTTTCCTTGCCAGGTTTCACCTCAGGAAAGATGTGACCGCAGGGAAGAGATATACGCTGTCGCTTCAGACAAAAAAAATCCTGAAGAGCCTGAAAGCCGATGTCCACGCGGTTGCTTTCCTGAGGGAGAGCGAAAAGCCGCAGCCTGAAATAACCGGTCTGCTCAGGGAATTAGGGTATAGCTGCGGACGATTTTCCCCGGAATTTGCAGATCCTGATTTAAAACCAGAGCTGGCAAAAAGATACAGTATCAAGGAGTACGATATGGTGGTTTTTGAAAGTCAGGGAAGGCGCAAGGATGTTTTTATGCGCGATATGCTTATGATTGACGGATACGGCCGCAGACCGCCGCTGATTAAGGCAGAACAGGCATTTGCAAATGCGATTATTACAGTCACGGAAGAAGCTACGAAAAAAGTGTATTTTACGGCAGGACACGACGAAAAAGACCCTTTCTCGCGTGACGACGCGAAAGACGGTTATTCCTTGATCAGGTCGTATCTTGAAACCGATAATTATTCTGTCGCCCAGATAAATCTTCTTGAGAGCGGCGGAGTTCCCGGCGATTGCGATGTCCTTGTTATCGCAGGACCAAAACGTCAGTTTGATCCCAGGGAAGCGGATCTTATCGGTTTTTACCTTGCAGGCGGCGGACACGCGGTATTTTTGTTTGAACCTCTTGTTAAAACCGGTCTTGAGAAAATACTTTCCCGTTGGAAAGTGGAACTTGGAGGCGGTATAGCGGTTGACAGATTCAGCAGTTTCCGGCAGCCAACCATACCGATGCCGGCATATCAGGAGCATGAGATTACAAAGGAGCTGAGCGAACAGAAAGTCGCTAGTGTCCTGCCCGGTGCCAGACGCGTTTCCAGAATCATAAAAAATGAAACTTCCGAAGAGAAAAAAGCGACTCTGGATTTGAGGGTCGAGGAACTTCTGCGGACAAGGCCTGCAAGCTGGGAAGAAATGAATCCTCGAGAAAAAGAAATGAAATGCGGCAAAGAGGATCTGGTCGGACCGTTTTCGCTTGCTGTGGCGGTTTCCGACTGGGTGAAAACATCAGGCCAGGCAATGGAGATGAAGATGGTAGTAGCCGGAGACTCTGATTTCATAACAAATGAGTTTGCCGGCATCCAGGGCAACATTGATTTCTTCCTGAATTCCGTTAACTGGACGGCCGGATGCAGGGATAAAATCGCTTTAAGACCGAAGGAAATTTCAGGAAAATTATTAGCCATTTCAGAAAAGCAGGCAAAAAAAATATTTTATTTGATTGTTGTTGCAATGCCCCTTGCAGTTCTTCTGGGAAGCATGCTGGTATGGTGGAAGGGACGCCCTGATTAGAGGCATAACGAGATATGAGCAGGACAAGTTTTAAGACAAATGCCGTAATTATATGCCTGCTTATTATCGGCGCAATCGCATATGCGGTTTTAAAGGAATGCCTGCCTGTCAGAACCGGTTTTACTCTGTTTGATTTGAAGGGTCTGGATCCGCTCAGCATAAAGATTTCAAGAACCAGACCGTCTGAACTGGTTTACCGTCCCGGTATGACACGGCTGCCAGGACCGGTAGAGCCGGAACTGGAATTTGTTAAGGCCCATGGCGACTGGCAGATAATAGCGCCGAAAAGATGTCATGCCAGTTTACAGACAGTTAATCTGGCATTGATGCTTTTTTATGCCAGAGCCGGGAGAAAAGTATCCGGAGAACCGGACGCTGTAAAACAATTCGGTCTGGACAAGCCTTCGGTTACTGCGACGCTGAAAACCAGTTCCGGAAAAGAATTCAGACTGTCGGTCGGGTATATAAACCCGACGCAGAGTTCTTATTTTGTCAGGCCTGAACAGGGCGACGTTTTTCTGATGTCGGCTGATATAGTTGAAATAGTAAACCAGGGCTTGAATTATTTCAGGGACAGGCGCGTCAGCAGGCTGAATGCGGAAGATGTGGTGTTGCTGAATATTTCGCAAAAAATCAAATTCAAAAAGGATCCTGTATCCGGCTGGTGGATAGAATCGCCTTTCAGAACCAGGGCAAAGGATGAAGATGTCGAGAGGCTGGCGGAACAGATTTCCGGCCTGCGAATCAGCGAATTCATAGACGAATATCAGGATATGAAGAAATACGGACTGGATATCCCGGTCTTCTGCGTGGAAATTGAGGATAAAAACGGAAACAAAGAAACTATTTTATTCGGGAAGAGCGTGTTTCTGCCAAAGCGCGGTTTTTATATAAAAAGGGTTGAAGAGAGCTGGATTTACATGATAAAATCTGATATACCCGAAGGATTTAAGAAAAGCATCCAGGATTTCAGGGAGAGTAGTGATGGCAAAGTCAGATAGAAAATATGAACGGGGCTGTTTAAATATTCTGGTTAATATTTATGAGCCTGATTCAACATTGTCAGTTGGCCGGGGTTTTATCAGGGATGTAAGCCTGGGAGGAATGGGTATAGAGACCGGCGCTGAATTCAAGGAGGGAAACATCCTTAGTCTGGATTTTACCGCTCCGAACGGCATGCGGTTTAAAAATATAGAAGGAACAATTGTCAGGATAAAAAAAGACGTTATGGTTTACAATATGGGCATCAGGTTTACCAGAATAAAGATTCTGGACAAATTGAAAATCTGGTGGTATGTAAAAAGAAGCAGTTGAATTCAGACAATGAGGCCGTATTTTCCCGTACTTCAGGGTAAGGAGGAGAAATGGTAAAAGATCAGAGAACCCACAGACGTGTTGATGTGAATATCGTGGTGAACCTGTATGAGCCGGATACTGCAGAGCCGACAGCCAGAGGCGTGATAAAGGATGTAAGCGTCGGCGGAATCGGAGTGGAGACAAGAGGCGCTTTTAAGAGGGACAACGTTATCCAGCTCAATTTCCATCTGCCGGACGGTTCTTATCTGCGCAACATTGAAGGCAGGATTGTCTGGCTGAAACATGAGGATGGTTCATACGAAATGGGAGTCCAGTTTACGGATATCGGTCTCAGGAACAAATGGAAAATCTGGAAGTATATCCGCAAAAAATAAATAGGGACAGTTACCTATTTTTTACAACTTATTTTGCAAGCATTCTGAAAACACCAGACTTTTGTCTGGTGATGAAAGAGTGCAAAATCAAAAACAAATTCCTTTCAAAAGAGAATCCCAAAGGAGGTTACTCCTTTGGTCTAAAGTCTGCAAAGCAGACTTTAGAATTGTTAAGAAGCCTCCGACTTATGTCGGCGGAGTGGCACTTGCTTTTGTAAACATTACGGAGTTTTTAAAAAATGGGGGATGAATCTCCCTGGTTTGGAACACTGGGTATTTTCGTATACCGAAAGGATTGGAGGATAAAATGTCTCGCTGGAACAGACGATTCCGCAAACACAAGGCAAAAGGACGCAAACGTCCGGTTAAGGGCTGGCGCAGCAAGAACAAAAGATACGGGCACTAAGGTTAAAAGAGGCTGTACGGTAAGAAGAATCAGCAGAGCATCTATGTGGTGCGGAAGGGGAGATTTGAACTCCCACAGCCGGAAAGCCACTAGACCCTGAATCTAGCGCGTCTACCAGTTCCGCCACTTCCGCACGGAGATATATACTATTTTAAATATTTTGAAAAGTCAAGCGTGAAACTTGGTCCAGAGAAGAAAATACCTCAGAGTCAAGAAAATCTGCCCCGTTGAGATAGTGGAAATCGCAACAGGCCGGAAAATTGACAGCGATTTGATTGATGTGAGTGCCAGCGGACTGGCTGTTTTGTGTTCTTCTGTAATTGAGGCAGGAACAGAAGTGGAACTGGGTTTCAAGCTTTCTCCTCTTTTGATTTTTGAAAAAATCAGGGCAAAAACCGTCAGAACAGACCATTCATCCGGAAATTTCCGCATAAGCATTGCCATGTCGGAACTTACTAGCGAACAGAAAAACCTGATAGATAAATTTGTGACAGACCGCCGCAGGCAGGAAAGGACAGGACTACTTTGAAAAAAATACTCCGGAAAGACGGAAAGGATGCTGAACCCGTATGGAAAAAAATTGCAGAAGAATTCGGGCTTGCGGAACATTTTCCGGAGAATGTTCTGGCAGAAACAGCGCGTTTCCCGGGAAAAATTCCGACCGGCGAGATTAAATGTCGGAGTGATTTCAGGCGGCTGGATGTCTTTACGGTTGATCCTGCGGATGCAAAGGATTTCGACGATGCTGTTTCCCTGGAGAAAGTGTCGGACGAACGTTTCCGGCTTGGTGTTCACATAGCAGATGTCAGCCATTATGTGGCAGAAGGCAGCGGCGTGGACAGGTCTGCTCTGGAACGCGGCACCAGCGTTTATCTCTCAGACCGGGTTCTGCCGATGCTGCCTGAACGGCTTTCCAATGACCTGTGCAGCCTGCGCGCCCTGGAAGACCGCCTTGTTTTAAGCGTTGTGATGGAAATAACCAGCGATGGAGAAATTACCGGCTACAATATTGTGCCGGCAATAATACGTGTCAGACAGCGTCTGGTATACGAACAGGTTGCAAAAGCACTGGCGAAAAACGAGTTTTCCTGGCTGACAGGGCAGCATTCCGGCGAGGTTCTCAGGCGAATGGCAGAACTTGCAATGGCGATGCGCAGGAAACGGATAGCAGCCGGCAGTTTAGACCTGGACATGCCTGAGACAAGGTTGGTTATGCATAATGGCCAGCCGGTCAGAGTGGAACGCGTTGAAAGAACAATCGCCCATCAGATGATTGAAGAATTCATGCTTGCCGCAAATGAAACCATAGCATGGCATCTGGGGCACAAACTGAAAATGCCGATGATTTACCGGATTCACGAGCGGCCGGATGAAACCGACCTGGCAGAGTTGAGGGAACTGGTTGCCGGGCTGGGTTTTTACCTGCCGAGAAAAAATATAGGTTCTAGGGACCTGCAGATTCTCATGGATAACGCAGGCAGGACGCCGCGTTCGTCAATGGTCAGCACCATGATTCTGCGTTCACTTAAACTGGCTGAATATTCCGACCGAAATACAGGGCATTTTGCGCTGGCAAAGAAATATTATACCCATTTTACTTCGCCGATCAGACGTTACCCTGACCTGATCGTGCACAGGATTCTCAGGGAAAAAATGTTTTCCGGCACAGACCATGATTTCAGGAGAAGACACTGGGAAAAAAATCTGCCGGTCATAGCGGATCACTGTTCTGAGCAGGAACGTCTGGCGCAGAAGGCAGAGGAATCTGAATCAAAACTTCTCAGGGTTCAGCTTCTGACGGAAGAAGTCGGCGAGACGTTTACAGGAATCATCACCGGTTTTGTGAAATTCGGAATATTTGTGGAACTCAGCGATTTCCAGATCGACGGGCTGGTCCATGTCAGGGATATGCGAGACGATTACTATTATCTTGACGGGAAAAGGCACCGCATGTCAGGACGCAGGACAGGAAAAACATTCCGCCTCGGTGATTCTGTGAAGGTTCGTCTGGTAAAAGTGGACACGGAAAAAACAAGAATAGACCTGGTCTTGATTAAGGATAAATAGTGTGCTAAAATGAAAAAAGAAACAGGCGAGAAAATGGTTGCAGTCAACCGGCGTGCCTGGCATGATTATCATATTCTTGAAACTTTTGAAGCCGGGCTGGTTTTGAAAGGTACGGAAGTTAAAAGTTTGCGGGCTGCGAAGGCCCAGATATCCGACAGCTTCTGCCGCCTGCACAAGGGAGAAGCATGGCTTTACAACCTGTATATCAGTCCCTATGAGCAGGGTAACATTTACAACGTTGATCCGAGGAGGACGAGAAAATTGCTGCTGCACCAGGCCGAGATCAAACGCTTGATTGGCAAAACAACTCAACGCGGTCTGAGCCTGATTCCTTTGAAATTATATTTCAGACGCGGAGTCGCAAAAGTTGAAATTGCTCTTGTCAGAGGGAAGCAGATTTACGACAAGCGTGAGGTTTTGAAGAAAAAAGAGATTAAACGCGAGATTGAACGTGGGTTGCGCGAATTTCAGAAAGGAACAGATTGAATTGCAGGAACAGGGGGCGAAAGGAGTCGACGGAGGTGCTGGTCCGGATAGCGGCGTGCCGAGGTTCCACTGGCTCGTAAAACAAGTGGGAAAACATAAACGCTAACGCTGAGTTAGCTCTGGCTGCTTAATAGCAGCACGTCTTGGGTGGCTTTGTCCGCGGGCCGCCAAAGGCGACAGACAGCGGGCTGGCCTGTCCACCTGGCCCTGGCAAGGGCAGGCAAGATTTAACGGGCTGGCTGGTTCTGAATCCCGCGCCTGGAGTCAGAATCAGCAAGATTCAAACAGGACGCTACGCACGTAGTCACTGCCGGGGATGCATTTTCGGACGTGGGTTCAATTCCCACCGCCTCCACCATAATTGTGGTTTGCCTGCCGGATTCCTTGTGATAACATCTCATCGAATTAAGTATCGGGTAAACCTGCTGTTTGTCGCTGTTTTTTCTTGACGCAAAAATAAATATTTTGTATATTGTGGACACTTTCATAAATTCACAAAAGCAGGCAAGGAGGTGAAGGATAATGAAAGCGACAATCGATAAGGAACTTTGCACGGATTGCGAACTTTGCGTGGATAGCTGTCCTGAGGTTTTTGAGACAGTTGATAAGGTCGTGTCGGTAAAGGTCGCCGTGGTGCCGGACAAGGTAAAGGATTCCTGCAGACAGGCAGCACAGGACTGTCCTGCGGAGGCAATTAAAATTGAAGAATGAAAATGGTGTCGACACTCTGGTTCTGAGGAAGATTCCTTACGAATATCCTGCAAGGCCGATCAACCTGGAAATCCGTACCAGGGAATTTACCTGCATTTGTCCGTTTTCAGGGCTGCCTGATTTTGCGGAAATTATTATCCGGTACGTGCCCGGGCGACATTGCATTGAACTGAAATCATTGAAATATTATCTGTTTTCATTCCGCCAGGCAAAAATTTTTCATGAACATGCGGTCAACAGGATCCTTGAAGACCTGGTTAAACTTGTAAAACCCCGCGAGATGGAAGTTGTCGGACAATTCAGCATACGCGGCGGCATCTCCACAACAGTCACCGCCAAATACACCCCAAAAAGATAAGGTGACATAATACTTAATTCTTTCTAAATTCTCTTTTTAAACAAAGGGCGAAAATTAAAAAAATAGATACCCGAAGCCGAAAAATCCAACCTCTTGAGAAGTTTCTATCTATGAGCGGATTTCTATAATATAATTAAGTATTATGTCCTTACCTGTTGACTCATTGAAGAATGTTACCGAAGAATGCCAGGGTAAGATTCACGATGTCCGGAATTAACATTGAAGATTAGATGTAGTTTTCTTTCCATGGCTTTACGTAATTTGAAGGGATT
>Ga0172363_10002013_pt1 | contig 16425 bp, 14 predicted proteins | sample LakKivs2_kivu2a2_FD_114541 | JGI IMG/M metagenome (GOLD analysis project Ga0172363, IMG submission 114541) | Sediment microbial communities from Lake Kivu, Rwanda - Sediment s2_kivu2a2 | ecosystem: Environmental > Aquatic > Freshwater > Lake > Sediment | place: Rwanda: Western Province, Lake... | reverse complement strand
TGGCTTTGAATAATTCTTTCCTGTAGCTATTAATAATTGTTATTGTTCTTTTCATTTCCCCTTTTACACTTGAAAAAGAAACGAAAGGTTTTTATGAAGTTTAGTTTTGAAAAATGTTTTTTTTGGCTATGAATTATTTTTTCTTTATCAAAAATTGCCAGAATACAAAAAAATCTTTGATTTTTTGTACATAAAATGCTTCGCATTTTATTGTACTTTGGGCTTTAGCCCAAAGATATTTATTTTTTCAATTAGCTATGAATTATTTTTTCTTTTTCCTTTCACTCTATTTTTTGTTGTTTCTCTTTTTGACAATCTTCCCTAATTCCCCAACATCTATAAATTTCTTTATCTTTTCCATTCTTTCAATTCCATAGTTGAACTGCTTTACTGTGGAGTAAGCAAAGCCCCTTATTGGTTCTACTGCTATGAGCTTAACAAAGAGCTCTTCGCTTGGAATCTCTTTCAAGCCAAGCCTGACTTCTCTTATTCTTGGCATGAAATATAGAATAACAATCAGTCTTGCAATTCCAGATACCAAAAATATTATCTGATATTTTGACATTGACAATGCTAATACAGGCACAGATAGCGGCGCAGTTATTCTTGAAATGATTGTAGCCCCTGCTATTGCGCCAAGGAATATTGTTATGCCGCTGAGGAATGTGTAATATGATATGCACCTCATCCTTTTCTGAGGAGTTACAGCATCATAGATATAGTTCGATGAGCTGAGGTTAAATCCTGCCCATACAAAGCCGGAAAATATGTTTGCACAAATAAGATAGTATGGATTTTTGGAAAAAATCCAAAGCACTGGCACTAATGGGATTAAATAGCCTGTTATCTCAAATATGCGCCTGTTTCCAAATATGTCTGAGTATTTCCCCCAGTATGTCATCACTATGAAACTTGTTATGGTCGATGCTGAATTTATCAGCGTATAAATCCAGAAGTTCATGCCTAATTCACGCAGCATGTAAACTGTAAAGAATGGTGAAGCCAGCCATACTGAAAAATCAAAGAGGCACATGAAAATCACGAATATTCCAAAGTTGTTCGTGGGCATCTTTTTTATGAACTGCCACAGGCTGAACTTGTTCTTTTCTTCTATTATGAATGGCTTCTCATATTGTTTCCTTGTAAAATACCATGATATAACCCTTGCAACAAATGCTATGGCAAATATTAAGCCAAAGCCGTAGAAGATAAAATTTTTATTTGCGCCAGAAAATTTTTCTTGTGAAAAGAGATACACTATTCTTCCTGCGATAAGTATTGCCGCAAAGTTAACAAAGCCCATTATCTTATTCCTCAGCCCGAAATATTTCCCCCTGATTTTTTCATTTACAAGGTCGCTCATCATGCTGCTCCATGCAGGAGCTATGAAGACCCTGAGGCTCACCTCTATCGTAGCAAATATTATCAGCAGAATGAGGCTTCTGAAATAGAGCGCAATTCCTATCATAAGCAACCATACAAATGCCTGCGTCAGCATGCTAGGCAGAATTATCTTTTTTCTGTTCCTTATTTTGTCAACCGCGCCTATGCTGAATATTTGCAGGAAAGAAGCTATGAGCTGCGGTATTGATTCCAAAAAGCTGAGGTGGAAATCAGAAGCATTCATATTTACAGCAAAGGGGTTAAGGTAGTTTTCGCCGAAGCCTGCCATAACAGCATTAGCAGAACCTTCTGCGAATGAATACTTCAAGCTGTTCTTTATCTTTTCATCTTCTTTTGGAATAAGCTCTATTATTTCCTTATAAATTCCCTTTTCTTTCTTTGAAACAGAAATTCTCTTGTCAGCAGAGTGCGGCAGCACAAGAACTTTTTCTTTATTTTTTTCTTCTGCATAAGTTTTTTCAGTTTTTTCTTCTGTCTTTTTTCCTGCTTTTTTCTCTTCTCTTGTATCTTCTTCTCTTATCTTTTTTTCTACTGTATTTTCTTCTGCTGTCTTCTCTTTATTTTTCTCTGCTGATTGTTTTTCAGTCTCTGTTTTTTCTTTATTCTCTGCTCTTTTCTCTGTTTCTTTTTCTCTCATGCTCTGCCTCTTTTTTCACACCGTTTACTAAATTTTTACCAAATCAGGTAATATGTCATTAAAAATAAGTTATATTTAATGCTATTGGAATTTTTTTGAAGCTCGTCTTGGATTTTTTATAACCATCAAAGCTCTAATAAATCTGTAATCAAAATTAAAAATATTAAGAAATAATAACTTTTTTTATATCTTTTATTTTTTTATATTTTTCTTTTCTTCCTTTTCTTCTGGCTTTGCTGCCTTGGGCTTTTCTCCAGCAACTGGGGCTGCTCCCGGAGCAGCAGCTGCTCCTTCTGGCTTCTCTGCTGTTGGCATAAGCTCCTTGATTATCTCTTCTGGTATCTTTGCCTCGCGCAGCTTTGCCTTTATTGCCTTCTCTTCCTTGCCCTGCATTGAGGCTATTATTGCTTTTGCATTTGCTATGAATTCTTCCCTGCGCTTTGTCAATTCTTCTGCCAGCCTTGCCTTTTCCTCTTCTAATTGTTTGAGTTCCTCTGCGCTGAGCTCTGTCTTTTCCAATCTTATCTCTTCATCATATTTTCCAGCATTAACATCCTGTATGCTCTCAACAGCAGGCTTTCCCTCAACTAGAACCCCCATTCCATTGCAGGTGCCCATTATCTCTTTTATGCGTTGCTTGAGATTCCTTCCAAGAAGGGCATCCTCCTTCATCTTCGCAATCCTTATTATCTGCTCTATCATTAAGTCAGCTATTTTTTCATCCTTGGGATTTTTTGATGCCTTTTCAATCTTGGCTTCCTTGAGTATAAGCTGTGATGCTGGCGGTGTTCCGACTTTTATCTCAAATTGCTTTGTATCCTTGTCTACGATTACTTTTACAGGAACCTGCATTCCCTTAAAGCTTGCAGTTTTCTTGTTTATTTCCGCAACTATCAGCCCTATATTTACGCCTAATGGTCCTAAGGCAGGCCCTAATGGCGGCGCTGCAGTTGCCTTTCCGCCTTCCACAAGCACTTCTATTGTTTCTTTTGGCATTTTGCTTTTGGAGTAAATGTTTTATTTATAAAGGTTTCTAAAATTGATATTTTTATTATGTATCAATCATGTATGCAATATGTTTATAATACAAATGTAATATAAATGAATTATTTTTTATCAGCTTTTTTCCCTTTCTGGCATGATTTTGTATTGTTCTTTTTTTTCAGTTTTTTAATATTTTTCAATTTATTAGTTTTTCAATGTATCAGCCCTGTTTTTTTTTAAAAACATATTTAGAAAGAAATTATTTAATTAAAAATTAAAATGTTTATTTATTTTTATACTTATGATTTTTTATGTTGTTATTTATTATTTTTTTTATATTTCTTTAATATTTTATTATTGTTCATTATTTTTTATAATTTTTTGTTTTATTATTTTTATATTTCTTTTTTATCTCTCATCTTTTGCTTTACAGCTCTTCTAATTCTCCTGCGCTCTCAGCAGATTCGGCAGTCCCTTCATCAGATTCCCTTCTTATTGTCTTGACAGAGTCCAGCTTTATTGTTATTGGCACAGGCACTGCAGCTTCTAAAAGCTCTACAACAACCTCTTCTTTTGTCTTGTCTATCCTTATCACTTTTGCCTGCTCTCTCTTGAAAGGTCCTGCTATTATCTCCACAATATCATGCTTCCTTATGCTTATCTCTGTCTTCCTTCTCGGCTCGAGCATGTGCTCAATCTCGTTATAAGGAACTTGGGTTGCCAGCACTCCTCTGGCATAGGGAATGTTTTTTGCAGCTTCCTCTGCTTCCTGGTAATTCTCTGCCTCTATGAAGATGTAGCCGCGCATTCCGTGAGGTCTTACGACTGCAAATACATTGAGCTTTTTCCTCTGGGCGTTGCTTGTAACAAAATCCATGACCTGGTCTTCCCTGTTTGCTGTAATCCTAAGTGCAAATATCTTTGAATCTTTTCCTGATTTATTCTCTTCTTCTGCCATTTGAAACCCTTTTTTCTTTTTAGTGAATGATAGAATTTTGTTTTTAATATTTTTTTATTATTTTTATTTACGATTCTTATTTTGGTATCTTATTTAAACAGTTGTGTTGTCAGTTGTATCAAGAAGCCGATTGCGCCTATTGCAATCATTCCTAGTCCAGATATCTTCACTATGGTTTTTAATTCTTCGTTTGTCGGCTTTTTTGTTACCTGGAATACTCTTCTGCACTCTATTATGAAAGTCTTGAAGCTGCTCCAAATTCTCTTTAATTTGCTGACGACTCTCTTCATCATTGTAGTGGTGGGAAAAATCGCTGATTTTTAAACCTTGTGCTTTTTGGCAGGAAAGCCGTTTTGAAATTCATCTGCCGAATAGCAACAGAATGGAGAAATATCAGAAAAGAATGTTTAATAATAAACTTTAATAATAAAAATAAGTTCATACAGCAACTTAAAAACTTCACTCAAGGAAATCTATGCCCAATTCCTGTTCTATTTCCTTCTTTCTGGCTGTGCTTATCTTTTTCTGCGGCCCCAGTATTTGCATCGACTTTACCCCTGTTATTATCAGCATGGTCCTTATTGTTTTTGCCATGTCTTCGCTTATCTGAGCTCCCCAGATTATCTTTGCGTCTTCATCCAGCTTTTCAGACACTGCTTCCACAATCCTCTTTGCCTCGTCAAGAGTCATGTCGGGGCCTCCGCACACATTTATCAGAGCACCATTTGCTCTGCTTACATCCACATCCAGCAGCGGATTCTGCATCGCTTTCTCGACAGATTCTACTGCCCTGTTTTCAGTGTCAGATTCGCCCATTCCTATAAGCGATACTCCCCCGTCCTTCATCACTGATTTTATATCTGCAAAGTCAAGGTTTATCAAGCCGGTTTTTGTTACAAGCTCAGCAATTCCCTTTACAGCATTTGTCAGTATCTCGTCAGCAATCTTGAAAGCAGTCTGCACTGGCAGGTCCGGCGCCAGTTCCAGAAGTTTGTCATTTGGAATAACTATTAATGTATCAACAACATTTTCCAGCCTCTCAAGTCCTGTTACAGCATTGTCGAATCTTCTCCTTCCTTCCATTGAGAATGGCAAAGTGACTATGCCTACAGTTAGCGCCCCTAATTTCTTGGCAACATCTGCAACTATGGGAGAAGAACCAGTTCCTGTGCCACCGCCTAAGCCGCATGTTACGAACACCATATCAGCGCCCTGCAATGCATCCTTTATGTCATGCTCATTTTCACGGGCTGCCTCCTCTCCTATTTTTGGGTCAGCACCAGCACCCCATCCTTTTGTGAGCTCTTTTCCAATCATTATTTTCTTGTCAGCAGTTGTGTAGAGAAGGTCCTGCGCATCTGTGTTAAGGGCTATTGTTTCTGCCCCGACCACGCCAACCTCTGTAATCCTGTTTATTGTGTTGTTGCCTGCACCGCCACAACCCACAACCTTGATGGTTGCTCTTTGTCTCCCAAGAATCTCCTCAAGCTCAGCATCTATGGGCAGTGTTTTCCTCTCAATTCCTTTTTGTGGAACATAAGCCAATTTTGTTCACCTCTTATACAAATATGAAGATAAAGTTTGTATTCAAAATTTCCTTATATCTCCTTGTATTTAAATTTTTCCGCAAACATTACAAATGCTAAATAATCTTTTTAAAATATCTTTAAGAGAACACAGTTTGACATTTATTTAGAATTAAAAAATTAAATCTTGTTTCAATTTTTGTTTTGTGCCTTATCGTCTTCCTTATGCTCTGCTTCTTTTTCTTCCTTTTTCTCCTCTTTCTTCTCCTTTTCAGGCTCAACAAAAGCAGCTGTTTTTATCCCAGTGAGCTTCTTTATCTCCTCTGACAATGCATCCCCTAATTCTTTCTGGAGCTTCTGCTTCAGCTTTATCTTGCATTCTGAATCCTCAATGCTTATCTCAGCATCCTTCACCCCAAGCCTGAGCTTGATTATAGCAGTTACCTTCTCCTTTGAATCAGTAATCATCCTTATCGGCTTTACTTTATAGACAAGCTCCCTTCCTGCAAGGGGATGATTGAGGTCAACAATAACCCTGCCGCCTGTTACTGTCTTCACAGTTCCCATTATACCGTCTATGCTGACCTGGAGCCCTGGCTGAGGCATGATGTTCTGCTTCAGGAACTTGTTTGTGGCAATCAGTCTCAGAAGTTTTGTGTCCTTCTTGCCAAAACCATCTTCAGGCGCTAATTTGAATTCGTACTCCTTTCCCAATTCCTTTCCTTCAAGATTCTTGCCAACACCCTTCAGCAGATGCCCTTCCCCGATGCACACTATTATGCTGCCGTACTCTGAGCGTTCATCATAAATATTGCTTTCCTTTGCAACTTTCTCATCTGTAGTGTCAAATACAGTGCCGTCTTCGAGCATTCCAGTGAACTCAACTTCAACAAAATCCCCTTTTTTAATAGCCATGATTGTCACCTTATCTCCTGATTTTTTGATTTACTTATAAATTTTTCTCGCATTTGTTTTTTCTTTCTTTTTTATTTTAAGCGATTCTGAATTTATCCGTCTCAAAAATTACTGGGAAAGACCTTTTGGCACAAAACCTCGTCGTATTTATAAAGTTTTCGGAACGAAGAATACAGTTAAAGTGTTATCGCTATGCAAAGATATTTAAAACAAATATATTTCTCCAATAGGTAGCAAATAACATAGCAAATAACAATAGCCCCGTGGTGTAGCGGCCAATCATCCAGGCCTTTGGCAGCGCGAGAGCGCTGAAGAGAGCCTGGGACCCCGGTTCGAAACAACCTTTTTCATAAATGAAAAGCGCAAAAACGAAGTTTTGCGCAAAAAATCACAAAGTGATTTTTTTGCGTTGACGGAATGCGGAACGCTTCACTGCAAACTTTTAGAAAAAGTTTGATCAAAAAAAATTCCGTACGCGTTCCTCAGGGATTTTGCTGATGCAAAATCAAAACTGATGAGAAAGGTGTGGCGGAAGTCCGGGCGGGGCTATTTTTCTAAGCATTTCTTTCTAATTCTTTCACAGAAAGGTTCTTTCAAATCTTATTCCAAATCTCATATACTTGTTCCCTTGTTTTTTCTATGCTATGGCTGTTGTCAATCACGTAGTCAGACAGTTCTCTCTTCTTTTCCTGCGGCATCTGCGCTTTAAGGATTTTTTTTGCCTTTTCAATGTCTCTTCCGCTATCTTTTATTCTTCTGAGCAGCACTTCTTCATCAGCATAAACCAAAATGACTTTGTCCACAAGATAATTCCATCCTGCTTCGAACAGGACAGCTGCTTCAAGCGCTGTTCTACTTCCTGAATAAAGGAGCTTCTTTTCAATCTCAGCGCGCATCTCAGGCCACATGATTTCATTGACTTTCCTCAGCAAATTTTCATCGCTGAATGCCTTGTCAGAGAACCTCTTCCTGTCTATGCTCCTATCTGGCTTGAGGATTTCCTCTCCGAATATTTCTATGATTCTGCCATATGCCGGCTTTTCCGGGAGATAGAGCGGATGGGCAATCTCGTCTGCATATATTGCTTTGAAGCTGAATTCCTGCTCAAAAATCTTCGTGACAGTGCTCTTGCCGCAGCCATAATTTCCTGTTATGCCGATTTTCATTTTTTAACTCATTATTTCAGCACACTATTTTTTTTAATGAGCTTTTGGTTGGTTCATTGCTGTTGCTTGGTTCATTTATTTTTTCAATAATTTATTCTCAAATATGGCTCCAAAATCTATTTTCTACACCTCTTTTATTAAGAAATAAGGACAATTAAACAAAATTAGTGGAATAAGGTTGGTTTTTTATTATGAAAATATTATGAACATTTGATGATTATTCTTCCTTTATCTCCTCTGCCCTCTCTTTTCTTATTAGGATATCTGCGATTTCCTTCTGAAGGCATGCTATGTCATCCTCTTCAAAAGGCCCGTATATCTCTGAATCAAAGCCGTAAAAGCGGGGGACTGCGCATTTAAACCTGACCATCTTTGTCTCTTCAACTTTCTTTTCAGAATGGTTATCAGATGCATTGTTTGTCTGGGATTTTTGGGTTTCTGCCTCTTGCTCTGTTTCTAGGCTTTCCTTTTGCAATCCTGCCTGTGTTTCCTGCGCTGCTTCATCTGCTGCTAATTGATTCTGTTGTTGTTTTAGTTCTTCTCCTTTCTGCATCGTGTTCTGTTCTACTATTTTGGCTGCTAGTTCTTCTATCTGTTGTTTGTATTCTCTGGTTAAAAGGTTAGCGTCTATGTCTTTTTTTGCAATCTCAGGCATTTTTGCTTCAAGCACATTAAACAGTATGTTCATTCTGGCGCTGTCAAGCACTTTTACAACTTCCTCAAAAAACTTCTTTTCTTCCTCGAGCATGTTTTCTGTATCTATAACATTGGACTGGGTCCTTGATTTTATTATCGCAGTCTCAATGATTTTTCTCTCGCGCCTTGAGTAGAGCTCCTTTATTATCCTTCTTATGTTCTGAAGCTGTATCTCTGTTTTTTCCTTTTCCTCTGAAGAGAAAAGCGTAGTCTGCGCTTTTTTCAGTATATCTTTTTTCTCATCCAAATACTTCACAACATCCTGATAGAAGTTCTTGTAAAGCTTCTGCAGCTCTTCCCTGCCTTTCTCCCTTCGCAGAATCTCAAATAGGGTTTCATATGTTATTACAACATTCTTCTCTTCACCCTGATTGCTGTTGTCTGCATCCATATTTTCTTTATTGAATGTTTGATTATTTAAGTTTTTTGAATTAAGCATAATGAGTTATAGTGATGTGTTTCTGTTATGAGGAAAATGATTTTTCATAAATTTTTGATAATTCCATTAATAATTTATTAATATAAAATTTGTTTCTTTTAAATTATATCTTTTACTTTTTCGTTTTCACTCATAATGCGTTCAATAATTTTTATGAAACTCTTCTCACACCTCTTTTGCCAGAAATATATTGTGCTTGCTCCTGATTATCTTTATCCTGGTTCTGCCAGATTCCTTTTTGCAGTTCAGCATTGTTATATTTCTGTCTTGTGCAGCTGCAATCTTCTCGTTTTTTAATCTGCCGCCGCACTTTATCTCGGCACTTATAACATCTCTCTTCTTGAAGGGCTTGGGCAGTTTTTTTGTTGCTGCAATCCCAAAATCCTCTTTGGTAAGCAAGAGCTTTACCTTGTATTTCTTTTCCATCTGTGAGAGTTTGCTTTTAAAATCGTTCATCGGAATTCCTTTCACAGGGTTTCTGCCGTGGGGATAATTCAAAAAGTTCTGTATTCCTAGATATGGTGTTTTTTGTTGTCTATTTCTTATCCTATTTGCAAAATCTATTATCTTAGGGATTTCATCATCATTGAAGCCCGGAACCCAAACCGGCGTTATTATCACATCAGCTATTTTTGAAGCGTATTCCGCCATTTCAAGCACTCTGCCAGAATCATATTTGCAATTTCCAAGCTGCCGGGCTTTTTCTGGACTTATCGCGCTTATTGAAATATTGAATCTTGTCAGCCCTGCTTTCACCAAATTGTTGCAAAGCTCCTCACTAAGCATTGTTCCGTTAGTGTCAATGGAAATTGTCTTTACATTCTTTATCTGTGCAATATCTCTCACCAAGTCAATAATCCTGCTGTAAAGCAAAGGCTCGCCATGGGCGTTTAGGTGCGCCTCGATATCAATATCTTGGCCTTTGAATTCTGCAATCTTCCTGAATTCATCAGCCAGATATTCTTCCTCAATTACAAAATCTGTTTCTTTTTTTCCAGCAGCCCCTTCATCAACTGAGCAGAACATGCAGTTCAAATTGCATCCTGTTATCGGTTTCACTTCTATGCAGCTTGTATTCCTGTCAACAATACCAAAAACATTGCTTCCTATCAGCGGAATCCCGGAGTTTCTGTGAATATAAACCGCTTTTCTGTTGTTTATGGAATTTTTCAGGTTCTGAAAGCCTTTTAACAGCAGGTTGTAAAATTTTGTATTGGCTCTTTTTTCACTGCATTCAAAAATTATCTTATGTTTGCTTATTTTGGAAGATGCTATATTTTCAAGCTCCTCTCTCTTTAAATCAAAATAGAATATTTTTAGAAAATGCACTCTGACAAAATCCTCCATTTCAGAAAAACTCAAATCCCTGAATTCCAGCTCTGCCATGTCCTTCTGTTTATCAGCGCTTATATAAAAAAGTTTAGTGGGCGTACAAAGATTTGCGCCATCTCCACACAAATAAAATTATTACTAAATAGTGGTTATTTATGGAAATATTTAAATACCTGATTATGCGCCTTCAAATTCTGTGGCAAAATCTGTGGCAAGAACCATGAAAACAAATATGCAAGAAGGGACGCCTGAGGAGAGGGTAAACGCCTTGTTAAGGGGAGAGGGCGGGCTGTGCTTTTCTGGAAAAAGGGTATTGGAGATAGGTCCTGGCTATGATTGCGGATTGTCAGGATTTGTTTTTGAGCTGGGCGCCTCCTCATATATAGGCATTGATATTAATAAAGATGCAGTTGAACTCTCAAGAAAAGCCTCAAGGGAAAAAGTGCCTGAAGCAGAGTTTGTTTTTGATGATTCCCTTTTCATCATAAGGGCACTGACAGAACCGCACATTATCATAAGCTCAGGGGTTTTTGACGCAGTGATTCTAATTGATAGAACTTACACTGAAGAACTTGTCAGGGCAATATCCGATAAAACACCCAAAGGAGAATTCACAATTCATTCAGGCAGCGATTTTCATAAGGATTTCCATGAATTCTTCACCAGATTCGGCTTTAAGAAGGCTGAATATGAATATCTGCCCGCAGATTTCGGCATTTACAGGAAATTGTGAAAAAGTGCATCAACCAATCTTAAAGGATTTGGAAAATGTTTATGAAATAAGAAAAGAATTTTATAAAATAAGAAAAAAGAAAAATAAAATAAAAAAATAAAAAAAGTTTTTGTTTTTCGTGACGTTTTTCAACTAGTTTCTTTGCTACAGTTTTAAGCTGTAGTTGGCGCGCTGACTGTGATATCAGTCAAGCTTGTACCAGTGACTTCCATCTCTGTGCCTGAGAGCTTGTACTTGCTGTAGTCACCAAGCACTCTTGAGGCTCTTCTGGTATCCATTGCTGAATAACCTGCAACGAGGATTGCAACCTTTCCGTTGTCATGTTCATACAACTTAATGATTGCTTTTCCTCCCTCAAATCCTGCATCGCAGTCACCTGGATTGCCCATCAAAGCTGAGGCAATTGAGTTGGCGCACGGTCCTCCTACAACAATCAGGTTCTGTGCCTTGTAGTCAGCAACTTCTGTATCCAGAACAGCTGCTCCTACCTCTATCTTCTGCACTTCCTGGTATGTTGTTCCGCCAGTTGTAGTTGTTGTAGCACTTGTCGGCGCGAAGTACACTCCATAACTTGTAGCTTGTTTTGGATAATACATCTCAAGCATATCAGAGTTTGTGTTGTACTTCATGAATGTTCCGTAGTAGCTAAGTCCTCTCTGGTCGTATGAGTTGCCTAATGTACCGAAGCTCAATCCTTCTCCAGTTGGCGTATTCACCTGCATATCATATGTGCTTGCCTGTGATGAATAGGCAAGTGACACTGTTATATCACCACTTCCAAGTGTGCTTGTGTTAGCCCACTTGTAGGTTCCATCGTTGTAGTCTGTCTCTTCTCTCAAGGTAAAGCTGTTGTTTGTTCCTGTTGGCAGTGTTATCTTCAATCCGTTCTTTGTGTAGACATAGTCTGTTGCAGATGATGTGTTGATGGTTGTGTTGGTGCCTGTGTTGACTGTTAAGGTTACGTCATAACCGTCAACATTCAATGTACCAACTCCTGTTGTTCCATCCCAAGTGATCTCCTTTGTGTCTCCGCCAGAGGCTGCGTCCTTAACCCTGATTATTCTTGGGCTTAGGTCTATCTTCTTCAATTCGAAGATATGCGAGTAACCGCCGCCTGGTGTTATAACAAAGAAGTCTCCAACTCCTATATCAGACGTGGTTGCTGTGTATATGCTGTAGTCGTCGTGTGCAAACACAACATTGTTTCCAGCTGTTCCCTTAGCAACGTTGAAGCTGCTGTATTTCTGTCCTCCCCTGTTTGTGAAGTCAAGTGCCAGTTTGTCTTCAGCGCTTGGATAAATCTTCACAACATCTCTGGTGCTGTCTTCAAATGCTGGTGTCGGACCTACAAATGCCAATTTGAAGGTTCCAAAGATTGGGTCAACCAATTCTTTTCCTTCCTTCAAATACTTCACTTCTGGGTCCAAGGCATACGGCTCAACATCGAAAGATATTGAGGACACCTTTACATTTGTTGAGTCTGCGCTAACAGTTGCCAATGTTCCGTCAATGTCTGTTGAACCCTTTCTTAATTCATTCCCAGTTTTTATTCTGAGTTTGTCTGTTCCTATGAACAGCCTTACTGCACCCTGTTCTTCAGGCACTGTGTATGCAAAGATGTCTCTCACATACACTCTTATTCCGCCCAAAACATAGGTGTTTCCTGCTGTTACAGACTGGGTTTCTCCATTGACTTTTACCGTTGCTGTTGCTGTGGTTGTCTTTGTGTTCACACCGATTATCTCAAGTGGCACATCAGCTCCTGAAACAGAAACTGTTGCTGTTTCGCCAGCGACCATTGTCTTGTCAATGCCGCCGCCATATATCACCAAGCCATTTGTGCCTGATGCGTTCAGCTCAGTATCTGTTCCTGCAAAGGTGTATTCCTTGCCGCCAATTGTTATAATCTTGTTGTCCAGCTTTGTTGTGTCAACAGCTGTCGGGAAGATCAGCTGTAATCTGTACGCTGTGTTGTCTGGCAGATTTAGGTATATCTGCGGGTCGTTGCTGATGCCTGTGGGATTTCCAAAGGCAATCTTTGCAGTTCCGTTAATCACTTTTATCTGTTGTGTGTATTCATAGCTCGTTCCATCAGCGTCTGTTATTGTTCCCTTTTTCAGGAACACTGGCAGGTCTCCTGATGTTACTGTCTCTTTCACTGACGCCAGGTTTTCATTCAGATAGAGCTCCTGGCCGCTTGTTGCGACTTTTGCTCCGCCTTCTACTGTTGTGGTTGCTGTCCCTGGTAATGACTTCGTCACTACATTAGCTGCCTGCAGGCTTGATGCGATATCAACGCTTCCGACGACGTCAGAGGCAATCGCATTTGCGCCCACTACGATCAGTCCGTTAAACTTCCCTGCCTCTACAAAGGGCTTGGGGTATGCGGACAGATCCGCAGCTGCCATGGCTCCAAGAACTGTTGCGCCAAGCATTGCGGCGCCTGTTCCTAAGGCCACGATTCGCTTTATTGCTTTGCTCACTTTCAAGCAAAACACCTCCTTCTTTTTTTAGTGTTTCTTCTATTTCTTTTCATCGGCTATCTTTCCAAATTAGAATTCTTTAACAAAAAAACCAATAATATATAGAGAAATAGACATTTCTTTTATAAATCTTACGCCATAGTGATGTAACTTTAAAGTAGACAAATGTGTTACAAATATGATTTTCGTATACTACTTGAAAATGATTATTTTCTTTGAATGCCGACTTTGTTTTGGGATGCGGTTAAGTTGTTTTTAATGCAGTTTTTCAAATTTTTTTTTAGCTAGTTCGTGGGGCTAACGAAGTTATGCCTCACTTAATCTTTTTTAGTACAGATTTTATTAAAAAAAGTACAGTTCGTGGGGCTTCCGCAGGAACGCCTCACTTAAGTTGTTTTTACCAGATTTTTCTAAAAAATCTGCGGGGAGTAGGATTTTCATTGACTGATCACATTAATCCTTTGCAAAAGCCCTTAATGGAAAGTACTTAACCACATCAATGCTTTTCCGTGGGGCTTCATGCCCCACTTGCTCTTGCGTGTTAACCTAGCGTTGCGAGCGCTAGTGAGCTCGTATGGCTTTATGCCATACTTTGCGTGTTAACCGAGCGTAACCAGTTATTTTGAACCCACGCAGGCACTAAGCCAACAGGTCCTAAGCCTGTCCCGTTTGACCACTCCGGCATCCCCGCATTGGAAATCTGATATTTGATTGTTGTTTAAAAATTTATCTATGCCTGAATCCCGGAAAGATTTATACATCTTATCTTAAAAAAATTCTTATTCTTAGAAAGATTTATATATAATACTTGCTAAAATTTTAATTTAATAGTATCTCGCAATAATATTAAAATAGCATACTAAAAGCATTATAAATAATATTATAAAATAAATAAAAATAAACCTAAAGTAAATAAATTATAAAGTAAAAATATAAAGTAAAAAGTGAATAAATAAAATATTGTAAAGTAAATTAAAGATAAAATCTTATAAAAAAGGGTGATAGCTTTGGTTGAGTTTATCATAATGCCTGCAATTGTGATTGGGCTTATTGTAGGTTTGTATGAGTTTCTTCTGATGTCAAGAGATGTTGCAGTCCCGATGCATAAGTTCGGCCACGGCTTGCAAGCCATATTGTTTTCAGTCCTGTTTGTTTTTGCCTCGATGAATGCAGAGTGGATGATTGAAACTTTTGGTTTTTTAGGCGGAATTCCATTTCTCAACACTTTGATTGGATTAAGAATTTTGATTGGTGTTCTAGCAGCACTAAAACTGCATGCTGCCTCAGCAGCCCTTCAGGGAATGGGGTCTGGAATGTCAATGGGCATGGCTGAGAAGTGGACTCACACAGTTGTGATTGCCGGACTTATAATTGCAGCACCTTACATTTATCCATTTATTGAGCCTGTGTTTCCTGAATTTTTGAAATGATTATTGAATTAATCGTTTTTGAATTAGTCTAAATTCATCAAAAGAAGGTGATTTTTATGAGCAGATACGGCATGAGTTATAGGATGCTGTCGTGGGTTGGCAGCGCTTCATTCTACAAAGGACTTATTTTGGGTTTTATAATCGGAGTGGTTCTTACATTCCTTGTTATGAGAGGGATAATTGCATTGAACATTCCTTGGATGAGCCCTTGAAAATCTTTTCTGAAATTTTTTACCTATTTTTTCTATTTTTCTTTATCCCCTTTGTTTCCTTTTTCTGTTTCTTATCTTTTTGCAATATTCTCTTAATGACAGCGCTCAATTGTTTTTTAAGAATTGTTTTTTCAGTAAACTATTTAAACATAGATTTATAATTTCTTGGAGTGATGATGCCACAATGAAGGAGTTCACAGTTACGCCCTGGGAAGTCAGCGGAGAAATAGATTATGAAAAGCTGATAAAGGAGTTTGGCACACAGCGCATCACAGACGCACTCTTTAAGAAGATAGAGAAGCTTGCAGGGGAACTCCACCCAATGCTCAGGAGGAGAATTTTTTTCTCTCACAGGGACCTTGACTGGGTTCTGAATGAGTATGAAAAGGGCAATAAGTTTTTTCTTTACACAGGCAGAGGGCCTTCAGGGCATACTCACCTCGGGCATATAATGCCGTGGATTCTCACGAAGTGGCTTCAGGACAAGTTTGATGCAGAGCTCTGGTTCCAGATGACTGACGATGAGAAGTTCTATTTCAAGGAAAGCCTGGAGCTTGAAACCACAAACAAATTGGCTTATGAAAACGCTCTGGATGTTATAGCATTGGGCTTTGATCCAAAGAAGACCTTCATCTTTTCAGACATTGATTATGCAAAGACTCTTTACAGGCAGGCAGCAAAGGTTGCAAAAAAAATTACATTCTCTACAGTCAAGGCAGTCTTCGGCTTCAGCAATAACTCTAATGTAGGGCAGATTTTCTTCACGAGCATGCAGGCAGTGCCTGCATTCCTGCCGTGCGTGCTAAAAGGCAGGAAGATGCCATGCCTGATTCCCCACGGCATTGACCAGGACGCCCATTTCAGGATAGCCCGAGACGTCATTCCAAAACTGGGATTTTACAAGCCAGCTGCAATACACTGCGGTTTCCTCCCTGGGCTAAAGAGGGGAGGCAAAATGTCTGCCTCTGAGGAGAATAGCGCAATTTTCACAACAGATTCAGAAGAGCAGGTAAGAAACAAGGTTGCTAATGCCTTTACAGGAGGAAGGGACAGCATTAAGGAGCAGCGCGAGAAAGGAGCCAATCCTGACATTTGCAATGTTTACGCTTACTATTATAATCTTTTTATGTGGAATGACAAGGAACTGATGGATTTAAGGAATAGGTGCAAGAGCGGAAAAATACTCTGCGGAGAATGCAAGCAGATTCTTACTGAAAGAATAAACAAGTTCCTGAAAGAGCATCAGAAAAAGCGTGAGGAAGCCAGGAAAAGCCTTAATAAGTTTATATTAAAGGATTAGAGAATTATTCAGGCTTATTAGCTGATTTATGCGTGTTTTATTATTTCTTTCCTTTAATTGGCTACGCTCTAATTGGTTACGCTCGACTGGTTACGCTCGACTGGTTATGCTCAGTCGACACGCAAGAGCAAACGGAAAAACCAACACAAGGAGGAGTAGTTCGTGGGATTTCACGAAGTGAATATCCCACTTAAGTCCATTTACGGGATT
>Ga0172363_10002008_pt1 | contig 16436 bp, 15 predicted proteins | sample LakKivs2_kivu2a2_FD_114541 | JGI IMG/M metagenome (GOLD analysis project Ga0172363, IMG submission 114541) | Sediment microbial communities from Lake Kivu, Rwanda - Sediment s2_kivu2a2 | ecosystem: Environmental > Aquatic > Freshwater > Lake > Sediment | place: Rwanda: Western Province, Lake... | reverse complement strand
GCGATCTCCGGCCGGGGGTGTCCAGACCCGTCCGAGGGGGCGTTCGAGGCTCCTGCGCCGAGAATCGCGTCGAGCGGCCGGGATTCCGAGCGCCGGTGAGGCGAGCCGCACGTCGCGCCGGCGCGCCGCAACGGCGGGCAGCCGCAACACCGTGTCTTGCCGACGCGGATGTGCACAAAAAATGTGCAAAGCTCCGCCTCGCGACGGGAGCCTGCGGGACTACGGGGGCCGCTCCTGCGCGCCCAGCTTGCGGCTGAGCAGCCAGGCGCCGAGGCAGGCGGGGATGCCGAACGCCACCGCGTCGGTGATCAGCATGTGCAGGCGCATCGTGCCCGCCGCGCCGCGAAGCAGGAAGATGAACCAGTCAGTGAAATTGATGATCAGCCCGCCGATGACGTAGGCCCACGTCACCGTCGTGGCCCACGCCCGGCCGCGCAGCCAGCCCACCCCGCCCCACAAGAGCAGCAGGCCGAGGTACGATCCGCACGCCGCCGACAGCAGCCCCCATTCCACCGACAGCCCCATCGCCTCCACGCCGTGTGCGAGGAAGTCGAGGAAGCCCCATCGGCCGGGCCGGCCGGACGGCGGCGGCGGGGCGCCCCTGGCCGCGGCGCGGTCGGCGGAGGGGTTGATCAGCCCCCACAGGTCCTCGCTGGCGGCCAGCCGCAGGCCGTTCGTGACGTACGGCACCACGCCGGTGGCCAGGCCCAGCAGGCCCACCACGGTCATGAACCAGCCGACGGCGGCGTTGCGTGCGGCGTTCATGGCCGGCCCCGTCTCACGCCGCCCTGCCCCGCGGGCGCGTCAGCAGCAGCACGATCGCGCCGACCACGACGATCGGGATCACCCACCAGGCCGGGTTGGTCTCCGTCAGCGACGGCACGAACACGGAGTACTGCGGCAGCGTGACCTTGCCGTAGTCGGCGATCTTATCCAGCGGCGCGACGATCGCCGGCTGAATGGCGATGAACACCGCCGCCCCGCCGAACATCCCCAGCACGGTCACCAGCGCGTCGAATCGCCCCGAAACGGCGCAGGCCAGCCCCGTGCCCGGACAGTAGCCCGTCATGCCCAGCCCGAGCCCCAGCAGGGCCCCGCCGACGCCGGCCGTCAGCAGCGTGGCCGGCTTGACCTCGAAGTTCGCCAGGTCCAGCAGGCTCAGCACGTACGTGCCCAGCATGCCCACCAGCACGAACACGGCGATCGTCCGCATCGCGTGGAAGTCCCTCAGCCGCAGCGAGCCGACGATCTTGTCCGGATCGGCCAGGCCCGACAGCACCAGGCCGCCGCCGAACAGCGCCCCGATCAGCAGAGGAACGATTCTCGGATCCATCTCATGCGTCCTTTGTGCCCGCTCGCGGGCTACTCGAACTTCGGCACGCGGCGGTAGAACACCGCGGCCGCCAGAATGCCGAACACGAACATTCCGACCGTGAAGGGCAGCGCCGACAGCGACAACTGCGCCCAGCCGCTGGCGAACTGCCCGCTGGTGCAGCCGTGGGCCACGCGCGCGCCCAGCAGAATCAGGAACCCGCCGACCAGGCCGACCAGCAGCCGCAGCAGCACCGACGAGTGGCTGGCCCGCCACCAGACGGTATTGACCCGCAGCCGCCAGCGCCGCACGAGGATGGCGGCCAGCAGCGCCCCGCCCAGCAGCCCCACGTCCAGCCAGAAGCCGTAGCCCACACCGGCGTACGTGGGGTTCACCAGGACCTTCTCGGTCTTGGCGTCCACCTTGTCGCCGATGAGCGGGTGGGCCTTGGCGTAGGCCGGCGCGGCCTGACGCAGGGCCAGCGAATCGACCACGACGAACTGCGTGGACACGCCCAGCGGGCGGCTGACGGCGATGGCCAGCACCTGTGTCAGCCCCAGCAGCAGCCCGCCCAGCCACCACGGCAGGGGGGCCTTGCGTACGGTCAGCTCTTCCATCTCCGTCGCCTTTCCTTGCCTGCGGACCTTCTCTCGCGGCGCGGCCGCGTGTGCGGTCCGGCCGTCCGGGGCAGACATCATCGCGCGGCGCCGGCGGCGATGCAAGGCCCGCCCGCAAAGCGGAGGGCGGCTGCTGCTTGTCCGCCGGGCGGCGGGGGCGTAACGTACCGGCATGTTTCGCGTGGGCCTGGGCTACGATTCGCATCGCTTTGCCGCCGGGCGGGCGCTGGTGCTCGGAGGCGTGCGGATGGACTTCGATCGCGGCCTGGCCGGGCACAGCGACGGCGACGCCGTCCTGCACGCCGTCACCGACGCCGTGCTGGGCGCCCTGGCGGCCGGGGACATCGGCGAGCACTTTCCCGACACCGACCCGCGCTGGGCGGGGGCGGACAGCTCGCTGTTCCTGGCCGAAGCGGCGGCGATGGCGCGCCGGGCGGGCTGGCGCGTCGCCAACTGCGACGTGACGGTCCTGGCCGAGGCGCCGAAGCTCGGCCCGCACAAGCGGGCCATGGCCCTGCGCATCGCCGAGCTGCTCGGCGTCGAGGCCGGCCGCGTCTGCGTCAAGGCCAAGACCAACGAGCAGATGGGCTTCGTCGGGCGCGGCGAGGGCATCGCCGCCCTCGCGGCCGTGCTGCTGGCCGGAGAGCCCGGCGGCTCGGCGTGAGCGCGAAGGGACGGGAACATGCGACACAGAGACGCAGAGGCACAGAGAAGGGATCGGACAGATCGGACCGATCCGACCGATCTTCTCTGTCTTCCCTGTGTCCCTCCGCGCCTCTGTGTCGAATAGAATCGGAGTGACGATGGGCCTGCGTCTTTACAACACGGCCACGCGGAGCGTGGAGGAGTTCCAGCCGATCGCCCCGCCCGACGTGCGGCTGTACACCTGCGGTCCGACGGTCTACAACTACGCCCACGTCGGCAACCTGCGGACGTACGTTTTCGAGGACGTGCTGAAGCGCGTGCTGCGTCTGTGCGACTGGCGGGTCCGGCACGTGATGAACGTCACGGACGTGGGGCACCTGGTCAGCGACGCCGACACGGGCGAGGACAAGATGGAGCTGGGCGCCCGGCGCGAGGGCAAGAGCGCCTGGGAGATCGCCGAGTTCTACTGGCGGGCGTTCCGCGACGACCTGAAGCGCCTGAACATCATCGAGCCGGACGTGTGGTGCCGGGCCACCGAGCACATCGCCGAGCAGATCGAGCTGGTGGGCAACCTGGAGGCCGGCGGCTACACCTACGTCATCGAAGGCGACGGCGTGTACTTCGACACGTCGAAGTTCCCGCGCTACGGCGAGTTTGCGCGGCTGGACGTGTCGGGCCTGCGGGCCGGGGCGCGGATCGAGATGACCGAAGGCAAGCGGAACCCCACCGACTTCGCCCTGTGGAAGTTCTCGCCGAAGGACGCCAAGCGCCAGATGGAGTGGCAAAGCCCCTGGGGCGTGGGTTTTCCCGGCTGGCACATCGAATGCTCGGCGATGGCGATCCGGCATCTCGGCGAGCGGCTGGACATCCACTGCGGCGGGATCGACCACGTGCAGGTGCATCACACCAACGAGATCGCCCAGGCGGAGTGCGCGCTGGGGCACAAGTGGTGCAACTGGTGGATGCACGGCGAATTCCTCGTGATGCCGAAGGACGACGGCAACGACGCCGCGCGAATGAGCAAGTCCTCCGGCGAGTTCCTCACGCTCGACCGGCTGGTGGAGCGCGGCTACGACCCGCTGGCGTACCGCTACTTCCTGCTGACCGCCCACTACCGCCAGCAGCTCACGTTCAGTTGGGAGGGGCTCGACGCCGCCGCCAACGCGCTGAGAAACCTTCGCCGCGGCGTGCTGGACCTGAGGAACGCCGCGCCCGCCGCCGGCACGGGCGGCGGCGCCCACGTCGAGAAGTTCCGCCAGGCCGTCACCAACGACCTGAACATGCCGCAGGCCCTGGCCGTGGCGTGGGGGGCGCTGAAGGACGACGCGGCCGCAGCGGCCGACCGATTGGCTGCGCTGCTGGAGATGGACGAGGTCTTCGCGCTGGGCTTGGCCGAGCTGCGCCAGGAGGCCCTGGCCATAAGCGAAGAGCAGATCTCCGCGCGGATTGCCGAGCGTGCCGCGGCGCGCAAGGCGAAGGACTTCGCCCGCGCCGACGCGATCCGCAAGGACCTGGCCGACACGGGCGTCATCCTGGAAGACGGCCCGCGGGGCACCACCTGGCGCAGGGCGTGAACGGGCCGAGGCGAAGAGGGTGGGGCGCGGCCGTCACGCGGGGAAGATGTCGGCCAACGGGCACGTGAAGCCGGGCAGGACGTCGCCGCCATCGAGCGTGTCGCCCTCGCCGAGAATCTGCGCCTTCGCGCCGGGACGGTGCACGGTGATGCTGCGCCGCTCCGGCCGGACCACCCACACCATCCGCGTGCCGGCGTCCAGCCAGTCGCCGATTTTCCTGCGCAGCTCGCCCGCGCGGTCGCCGGGCGAGACGACCTCCACAACCAGGTCGGGCGAGCCCTGGTAGTATCCCCTGCGCGACTCGGGCAGGCGGCTGGCGCTGATGAAGGCCACGTCGGGCGCGCGGACCGTGTCGGGGTCGCGGGCGAGAACAAACCCCGGCTCGCCGACAAGCACCGTGCCGAGCCTGTTCCTCACGGCATGGTCCCTGATTGCCGCCGCGATGGACATCGTGACTTCGCCGTGCCCGTACCCCGCCGGTGTCATCATGTGCAGTTGCCCTGCCAGCAGTTCGCAAGGTCGGTCAATAGGAAGCTCCAGCAGTTCCTCGGCGGTCATGGTCTGCGCATCGGTAGCCATGAGATACGTCCTGTGGCCCCATTGTACACGCCCTATGGGAAGCGGGAAGCGGGAAGCGACGCCCGGCCCACCTCGCGCCGCCGCCGGCGCTGCCGTCACTTCGTCTTCCCGCCCGGGGCGGCGAGCTTCTTCTCCACGTCGGCGGTCACGGCGTCCATCATCCGCCGCGACACCACGATCTTGCGGATGTAGATCAGGTCCGCCAGCTTCGTGTCCAGCGCGCCCTTCATCCGCTCGTGGAGGACGAACGGCCCGGCCGAGCGCCCGCGGAACTCCACCCACACCGGCTGGCCCTTGGTGGAGCCCTCCACCACGCTGCCGTCGAGCAGCCGGAAGCGCCAGTGCAGGCGGCGCATCGGGTACGACCTGCCGGTGTAGACCTTCTCCGGCTCGCCCATGGCCTTCCATCGCCACTCCAGCTCGGTGCGTTCCTCCTCGACGACGGCGGTGATGCTCAGCACGTTGATGAACGGGATGTGCCGCCAGCTCTGCGTCTTGTCCTGCCAGACGATCCACGGGCGCTCGCGCGTGGTGTACAGCCCGCCGGGAAGCTGCCGCCCGTCGCTCAGCTCGATGACGCCGGGCAGGGCGTCGTCGCGGCGAAACTCCCGCCCGGGCGCGGGGAACGGGCTTTCGCCGCCGGAGTCGTTGGCGTCGGCGCCGGCGGGCTGACTGGCGGCCGGCATCGCCCGACCGAGCCAGTACTCCAGGTTATCGGCCGGGGCTGCGGGCTTCGTTGCGGGCCCCCGCCCGCCGGCCCATCCCACCGCCGCCGCGGCGGCAAGCGCCGTCCCGGCCGCGACCAATACGTTCCGCTGCGCAGCCATCTGTCGCTCTGCCTTCCATCCTACCATCGCGGCGGCGAGGCGGAAACGCCCATGGCGGCTCGCCCGCGGCGAAATGTCTGCCCTTCGACGCGCGGGGAAGGTAAAGTTGCGAGGGACGGGCCGAGACGGAGCAGCTCGGCCGGGAGGCGCTGCCTGTGGCTGCTGAACAGCTTGTGTTGACCCGCCACGTGAAGCTCCGCGGCGGGCGGATGGTCGTCGGCATGGATGGCTGGATGGACGGCGGCGACGTGTCGACGGGGACGGTGGGCGCGCTGGTGCGCCTGCTGCGGGCCGAGGAGGTGGGGCACATCGAACCGGAGGACTTCTACGTGCTGAACTTCCCCGGCTCGATGGAGGTCGCCGCGCTGTTCCGCCCGCACGCGAAGATCTCCGACGGGCTGGTGGTGCGGCTGGACTTTCCGGCCAACACGTTCCACCTTCACGCGCCCGGCAGGCTGGTGCTTTTCGAGGGCAAGGAGCCGAACCTGCGGTGGCCGGCGTTCGCCGACGCCTTGTTCGCCGCGGCCGAGCAGTTCGGTGTGCGCGACGTGTACTTCGTGGGCAGCGTGGCGGGGATCGTGCCGCACACGCGGGAGCCGCGGCTGTTCTGCTCGGTGTCGGAGGAGTCGCTCAAGGGCGACCTGGAGCCGCTGGGCGTGCGCTTCAGCAGTTACGACGGCCCGGCGGGCTTCTCGACGTACCTGACGCGCGAGGCGCCGTCGCGGGGCCTGCGCATGGTGACGCTGGTGGCCGAGATCCCCGCCTACATCCAGGGGCGCAACCCGCTGTGCATCGAGTCGGTCCTGCGGCGGCTGGCGGGGCTGCTGCGCCTGCACGTGCCGATGGACGAGCTGCGGGCCGTCGCGGCGGCCTTCGAGAAGAAGCTCAACGAGGCGGTCAAGGGGCGCGGCGAGCTGCTCCAGCTCATCACCAAGCTGGAGAGCGACTACGACAGCGAGCTGTTCGACACCCAGATGGGCGACCTGAAGGAGTGGCTCCAACAGAAGGGCATCCGCCTGGACTGACCGGCGTTCAGCCTGCGCATGGAGGAACGCGCTTCGTCGCGTCCGGCCGGCCTGTGGAGGGACGCGCTTCGTCGCGTCCTGCCTGTCGGTGGAGGGACGCGCTTCGTCGCGTCCTCCCGTGTTCGCGGCCACGACGAAGCGTGGCCCTCCACCGGCCGGGCCGCTCAGCCGCCGGCGTTCAGCCGCCGGCGCGGGCGCGGGCGGCCTCCTCCTTGTCTCGTGCGGCCCTGAGGGCCTTGGCGGCCTCGGCGGCTGCGGCGGGGCTCTTGTCATTCGCGGCGGCCCGGCCTAAGGCCTCGACGGCCGCCGGGCCGCCGATGATCCCCAGCGCGCGGGCGGCGCCGATCCGCGTCTTCTCGTCGCCGGTCCGCATCGCCTCGACCAGCGCGGGCACGTCGCCCTTGCCGGCCGCACCGAGCACGGCCACAAGCTTGTCGTAGCTGGTCCCTTGCGCCCGGCTGAGCGCGGGGACCACGAAGCGCACGGCGCGCGGCCCGGCGGCGGCCAGCCCGATGGCCGCCTTCTCCTGGTCCTCCCAGTTCTGCGACTCGACGATCAGGTTGGCGAACACCCCGAGGGCCATCTCGTCGCCGATCTGCCCGAGGGCCTGTGCGGCGGCGACGGCCGTCATCTTCCCCTTCGCCTGGAACAGCCTCAGCAGCGGCTGGGCGGTCTTCGGCTCGCCGACGGCCCCCAGCGCGCGGGCGGCGCCGGCCACGAACGAACGGTTCGTGTCGGTCTCCATGATCTTCAGCAGCGGCTCGACGTAGCTGGCGTCGGGCAGGGCGGCCATGGCGCGCAGCGTCATGTCCTTGACATAGCCGCTCTGCGTCGCGGCGAGCGCGGCTAACAGCGCGGGCGCGGCCGACTTGTCGCCGAGCTGCGCCAGCGCCGTCGCGGCGTGCGCCGCGGCGTTGTCGTTGGGGCGGTCGCGCAGGATGCCCACGAGCACCGGCGTGGCGCGCCTGTCGCCCAGCGCGCCCAGCGCGGCGATGATGGCCGAATGCAGCGTGGCCTTCTCGTTGGCCACCGAGGCCTGGTCGGGCTGCTTCAGCGCCTCGGCGAGGGCCTCGAAGGCGCCGGCCGGCTTGACCGAAGTCAGCAGCGCCGCCATGGCGATGCGGGCGTCGATGTCCTTCTCGGCGCGGAACGCGGCGACCAGCGCCGGCCCGGCGGCGTTGGCGTCGATGCTCGTCAGCGCGCGTGCGGCGGCCTCGCGCACGGCCGGCTCCGCGCGCCCGGCCAGGGCCTTCTTGAGCGGCTCGACGCCCTTGGGCGTCTTGAGCCGCGCCAGGATGTCCACCGCGCCGGCGGCCGAGTCGGCGCCGCCGCCGCTCAGTGCCGCGACGGCCGGCGCGATGGCCGCCTCGCCGCGTGCGGCCAGGGCCTGCTGGGCCAGCGCGATCGCCTGGGAGTTGCCTCCCTTGCCCCGCACCCACCGCTTCACCGACAGCAGCGCCGGCACGGCGCGAGGGTCGTCGCTCCTGGCCAGGGCGGCGACGGCGATCTCGGCCGTGCCGCCGTCGGTGTTGGCCGCCGCGGCGCACAGCGCGTCCAGCGCCGCTGCGCCCTGGCGGTCGGCGAGCGCGCGTGCGGCGGCGCGGCGGACGGTCTCATCGTCCTCGTCGAGGGCCGACCGCAGGACGGCCACGGCGCCGTCGAGACTGGAGGCCCCTGCGCCGCGGACGGCGGCGATGCGCACCTTCACGTCGCGGTCGCGCAGCGCCGCGGCCAGGCTCTCCATCGCCTGCTCGCCCGTCAGGCCCCCCAGGGCTTGTGCCGCGGCGATGCGGACGTCGACGTTCTTGTCCTTGAGCGCGGCCAGGATGGGCGGGGCGGCCTTGGGCCCGCCGATGGCGCCGAGCGCGGCGACGGCCGCGGCACGCAGCGAGGCATCGTCGGTGGCGGCGGCCTCGCTCAGCGCCGCGACGCTGTCCTGTCCGAGCTGGCCGAGCGCCCAGCAGACGGCCATCTGGACGACCGGCCCTCCGCCCTTGAGGTGGGCGGTGAGGGGCCCGACGGCCCGCGGGTCGCGCAGGCGCCCGAGGGCCTCGGCGATGGCCTTCTGTGCCGCCCAGTTGCTGTCGCCGAGGTGGCGGATGAGCGGCTCGACGGCGCGGCTGTCGCCCAGGTCGCCCAGCCCCTTGGCCGCGTAGGCCCGCACCTGCCCGTCGGTGTCGTCCAGGGCGTTGACCAGCAGCGGCAGGGCGGCGGGGCTTTTGAGCCTGGCCAGCTTGTGGGCCGCCTCGCGTCGCACCAGCTCCATCGGGCTTTTCATCTCCAGCGTCAGCTCGCCGATCTGCTTTTCCTCTTTTGTCAAGGCGCGCGTCGGGCCTGTCTCGCCGCCGCAGCCCGCCGACAACAGCGGAAGCGCCGCCGCCAACGCCGCCGTCCACCAAGCGCATCGTGCCATGGTCATTCTTCCTTCCCTGCCGCCGCACGTCCCGGGCGTCACGACCAGACTACGCCAATCGCCCCCACAAGTGAAACGGCGAATCGCCCCGCGGGCTCCGCTGCGAACTGACGTCGCGCCGGCGGCGGGAAATCGCTACCCCCGCGCCGGCGGCGGGGTTAGTCTCTATGGCGAACGGAAAGGGAGAACGCATGCGCAAGTCGGTGATTCTCGCGGGGATCGTCGTTGCGGCCGCGGCGGCGGCGCCGGTTTGGGCCGCGGGCAAAGCGCCCAAGGACCGCGTGCTGATCCTTCTGGCCGACAACTTCAACCACACCGAGTACTACGTGCCGATGCTCGCCCTGCGGTCGGTGGGCTACCAGACGGACGTGGCCGGCATCCGGAAGGGCACGGTCTACGTCCGCGGGCCCGACAAGCCCAGCTCCTCCGACGTGCAGGCCAATCTCGCCCTGGACGACGTGACCGACCCGACGCGCTGGGCGGGGCTGGTGATCCCCGGCGGCTTCAGCCCCGGCAACCTGGAAAAGCACCCGCGTAGCCTGGAGATCTGCCGGGCGTTCGTGGCCGCCGGCGTGCCGGTGGGGGCCGTCTGCCACGGCCCGCGGCTGCTGATGCGGGCGGGGCTGATGAAGCAGCGCGTCGGCACGAGCCTGTACGCCATGGCCAACGAGCTGTGCGACGCCTGGAAGGCACGCGAGTACGGCTGCTGGTTCGACCGGCCGGTGGTGGTGGACGGTCCGATTGTCACGGCCGCGCACTTCGTGTTCATCGGGGCGTTCTGCCGCACGCTGGCGGCGAAGATGGAGGCCCGGGGCGGCCTGGCGATGCCGAAGGCCGACGCCAACGCGGTGGTGGTGGCCACGGGCGCGGCGTCCGGGCACGTCCGCTGGGCGATCAGCTCCATCCCGCGCGAGCTGGGGCGCGTGCACGTCAGGGCGCTGTACAGCCCCGCCGACGTGAAGAAGCTCGTGGAGGCCGCCGACTACGACCCCAAAGCCATCGACGCGCTGATCGTCCTGCCGGGAAAGGGCGTCGAGTCGCTGAAGGCCGAGCCCGCCTTCGCCAGGCTGCTCAAGGACGTGCAGGCGGCGGGCAAGCCGGCCGCGGGCGTCGGCCCGGCCGCCGATGCGCTGGCCGGGGCGGGGCTGAAGGTCGAAAGCTGCCCCATCCCCGCCGAGGCCTACGAGGAGTACCTCGCGCCCATCGTGCGCCTGGCTCAGCGGGGCGCCAAAGGGCGGGCCGCGCCGAAGGAAGTGCCTGCCGCGCCCACCGTCTGCCTATACGTCAAGCACGGCTTCGACGAGCGGGTCTTCGCCGCCGTGGACGTGCAGCTCAAGGCGGCCGGGCAGGTGCCCATCGTCGTCGCCAACGAGAAGGGTTGGGTGCGGAGCAGGGACGGCTGGCCCGTCGAGGCCGTCGCGTCCGTCGCCGACGCCTGCGGGCTGAGCGACAGGACCATCGTCCTGTCGGCCGAGGGGCTCCATCCGCTCAAGACCGACAGCGGGGTGGTGGACAAGGCGTTGTCGGCCGTGGCGGCGGCGGCCGTCGCGCCGGCGCCGGTGGCGGCGGAGTACGATGCCGCCATCGCGCTGCGCGAGGGCTTCGACGGGTACGTCTACGCGGCGATGCGCGCCCGGCTGCTGGCCGCGGGCAGGAAGGTCCTCGTCGTCGGCCCGGCCAAGGGGAAGATGGCGGGCATCAACGGCATCGTCGCCGACGTGGCGGGCGGGTACGGCGACGACGTGAAGCTCGCCGCCGGCGCGCCGATCGTGGCGCCGGGTGGTCTGTGGCCGGAGAAGGCCGCCGCACGCCAGGCGACGCAGCCGGCGTGGATCGACGAGCAGGCCGCCCGCGACGCGCGGCGCATCGCGTGGATTCTCGCGCGCTACAAGGCGGGCGCGACGCTGCTGACGGTCGGCTTCGACAGCCTCTTCATCGGGCGCAGCGAGCTGTTCGGGTCCGAGCCGAAGAAGCCGAAGGTCTTCGCCGCGCCGGAGCAGGCGGTCTACGCCTGGGGCAGGGGCGGCGGGCGCGGCGGCGGCAGCCAGCCCGCCCTGCGAACCGACCAGCGCCTCGTCAGCGTCCGCGGCGCCGACGTCCTGGCCGAGGGCCTCAAGCTGCTGGAGGCGAAGTAGCAGCCGCCCACAGGAGAACGCCGCCATGGCCATGTACCCGCAGATCAGCTTCTGGTCGTTCCGGGGCGACAGGCACGTGCTGGAGGTCATGCCGCTGGCCAAAGAGGCCGGCTTCCGCGGCATCGAGCTGACCGTCGGCGAGACCGGCGACCTGACGGGCGACACCCCGGCCGGACAGTGCAAGGCGTTCGCCTCGGCCGCCAAGGCCCTCAAGCTCAAGCTCGGCTCGGTGGCCAGCGGCATTCTGTGGAAGCACAACCCCGCCTCCGCCTCGCGGGCCGTCCGCCAGCAGGCCCTGGAGATGACGGAGGCGTGCCTTCGCGTCACCGCCGACCTGGGCGCCACCCACCTGCTGGTGCTGACCGGGCACGTCGGCGTGCCGTGGGAGCATTCGGCCGAGGTGGTGGACTACGAGGACTGCTACGAGCGCTCGGTGGCGTTCGGCAAGGCGGTGGGCAAGCTGGCGGCGAAGATGGGCGTGACGGCCTGCTTCGAGAACGTCTGGGACTACTTCTTGCCCAGCCCGCTGGAGTTCCGCCGGTTCCTCGGCGACGTGCACCATCCCAGCGTGGGCATGTACCTGGACGTGGGCAACGTCTGGCAGATGGGCTACCCGCAGCACTGGATCAAGCTGCTGGGGCCGATGGTCCGGCGCGTCCACGTGAAGGACTTCCGCCGCGCCGTGGGAACGCTGCACGGGTTCGTCAACATCGGCGACGGCGACGCCCCCCTGGCCGAAAGCCTCAAGCTGCTCAAGAAGGCCCGCTACAGCGGCCCCGTGACGGCCGAGGTAATCCCCGGCCCCCGCGACGACGACGAGCCGCTTTTCCTCCGCACCACCGCCGAACGCCTCGCCGCCCTGCTGCCGTGAGGGATCAGTCGTCCGCCTCCGGCGCGGCGCCCAGGGCCTGCTCAATCTTGGCGATGGTGGCCACGTGCGGGGTGGTCCTGGCCCTCTCGATGCGGTTCAGCGTCTCGGGACGGATGCCCGCGCGGCGGGCCAGCTCCGCCTGTGTCAGCCCGGCCGTCCGGCGACGCCGGATGATCTTCCGCGCCAGCGAGGCGCGGGCGTACTCCACGGCCGGGTAGTTCCCGTCCGCGTCGGGCTCGGGCAGCTCCGGCCAAGGCGCCTTGCTGCCCGCTCGAGCGACGGCCTGTTTCCGTTGGGCCTTCACGTGTCCTCCATGGCCATTCGTGCGATGCGGTCGGTCAGTTCGTCGAAGCCGATGCCGGCGCGGGCGGCGGCCATCGGCAGCAGCGAGTGGCCCGTGAAGCCGGGGATCGTGTTGATCTCCAGCATCCAGGCTGCGCCCGCGGCGTCGACGATGAAGTCCACCCGCGCCATGTGCCGGCAGCCCAGGGCGTCGAACAGCGCCATCGCGTCGGCCTGGGCCTTCCGCACCACGGCCTCGTCCAGGCCGTGCTCGAACGTGTAGCTCGTCCCGGCCCCGTCGGAATACTTGGCGTGGTAGTCGTAGAAGCCCCGCGCGGGGACGATCTCCAGCACCGGCAGGGCCCGCTCGCCCAGGATGCCCACGGTGACTTCGCGCCCGGGCACGAACCGCTCCAGCAGCACGCGGCCGTACTTGTCCGTGACGGCGTCCATGGCCGCGGCTCGCTCGCCGCCCGTGCGGGCGATCGTCACGTCCACGCTCGAGCCGCCGTCGACGGGCTTGACCACGACGGGCAGGCCGAGCTGGGGCAGCCACCCGGCCACTTCGGCGGCGGAGTGGAACTCCTCGACGATCATCCAGTCGGGCGTGGGCAGGCCCAGACGGCGCGCGGCCTGCTTGGTGGCGGCCTTGTCCATCCCCAGCTCGCTGGCGCGCGGGCCGGAACCGGTGTAGCGCAGGCGCCGCGCCTCGCAGAGGCGCTGCACGTCGCCGGACTCGCCGAACGGCCCGTGCAGGGCGATGAACACCACGTCGATGCCGTCGCGGTCGAGGGCGGCGGTGTCGGCGGGCGAGATGTCGGCGCGGACCACCTTGTGCCCGCGCCGCTGGAGGGCGTCGGCGACGGCGGTGCCGCTGAGCAGCGACACCTCGCGTTCGCTGGACGGCCCGCCCATGAGGACGGTGATGTCCAGCGTGTCGGTGGCGGGCCTGCCCCCCGCGGCGGCGTCGTCCCTGACGCTCGTGGCGCACTCCATGTCACCACACCTCGATTTCCAGCTCCAGGTAGATTTCGGACTTCTTGTAGACGGTCTCGCGGATGATGTTGATGAGCTTCAGCACGTCGCTGGCGCGGGTGCCGGCGTCGGCGAGGATGAAGTTGGCGTGCTTCTCCGACACGTGCGCCCCGCCGACGCGCTTGGCCTTCAGGCCGGCGCGGTCGATGAGCGCCCCGGCCGACATGCCGCGCGGGTTCTTGAACACGCAGCCGGCGTTGCCCTTGCCCAGCGGCTGGGTGTTCTTCTTGTAGATCCAGATCTGCTTGACCTGCTTGAGGATGCGGTGCGGGTCGTCCTCGCCCAGGCGGAACTCCGCTTCCAGGATGAACGGCGCGGAGATGTTCGTCGAGCGGTAGGCGAAGGCCAAGTCGTCGCGGTGGCGCGTGAAGACCTCCCCGCCGGCGGTCATCACGCTCACCGACTGCACGGCGCTGCCGACGTCGCCGAAGGCCCCGCCGGCGTTCATCTTCACGCACCCGCCGACGGTGCCCGGCACGCCCGTGAGCCCCTCCAGCCCGCTGCGCCCCTCGCGCACGCAGCGCAGGACGAGCCGGCCCATCTCGGCACCGGCCGCCGCGCGCAGACCCGTCTCGGTGAACGCGCTTTCGGCGAACGCGCCCCTGGTGAGGCGGACGACGGCCGCCTTCACCCCCGCGTCGTCGACCAGCAGGTTGGCCCCGCCGCCCAGGACGCGCATGGGCAGCTCGCTGTCGCGGCAGCGGCGGACGACCTCGGCCAGCTCCTCGACGCTGCGGGGCTCGACGAAGTACGCCGCCGGGCCGCCGATCCGGAACCACGTGTGCCGCGACAGCGGCTCGTCACGCCTGACGATCTCTTCCAAGCCAGCGAACGATTTCATCGGCGACTTTCCAGATGTCCCCCGCCCCCATCGTCACCACCGCGTCGCCCGGCGTCAAGACGCCCTTCAGGTACGACACGATTGACGCGAAGTCCTTCAGGTACGCCGCCGAGCCGGCCCCCTTGGCCAACTCGATCTGCGCCACCAGGTCCTCCGACGAGATGCACCGCTTCTCGCCAGGATCGTCCCGCACGAAGTAGATGTCCGGCACGGCCACCATGTCCGCCGACCGGAAGCTGCACGCGAAGTCCTTCAGCAGGAAGCGGGTGCGGCTGTGCTGGTGCGGCTGGAAGACGCAGAACAGCCGGCGCGGCGCGTAGTGCTCGCGGATGGCCCGCAGCGTGGCGGCGATCTCGGTGGGATGGTGGGCGTAGTCGTCCAGGACCGTCACGCCACCGGCCACGCCGCGGAGCGTCATGCGCCGCTCGGCCCCGCGGAAGCCGCCGATCAGCTCGGCGATGCGCGCGCCGTCCAGCCCGGCGTAGTGCAGCAGCGCCGTCGCGGCCAGGCTGTTGTACACGTTGTGCTCGCCCGGCAGCGGCACGGTGAAGCGGCAGAACGGCTCGCCGCCGCAGTCCACCGCCACCTGGTAGCGCCCCGCCTCCACGCCCAGCTCCACGCCGCGCCAGGTGCATTCGTCGCTCAGTCCGAACGTCTCCACGCGGCAGCAGGCCGCGTCGCCCGCGCGCAGCGCCAGCGGGCAGTCGCCGTTGACCACCACCACGCCCTCGGGGCGCACCCGCCGCGCGAAGTCGGCGAACGCGCCGGCGATCTCCGCCAGGTCGCGGTAGTAGTCGAGGTGGTCCTCCTCGATGTTCAGTATCGCCGCGGCCGCGGGGCGCAGGTTCAGGAAGCTGCGGTCGAACTCGCAGGCCTCGGCCACAAAGTGCCTGCCCGCCCCCACGCCGCTGGGCCCGCCGAGCTGCGGCACCACCGCGCCGACCACGAAGCTGGGGTCGGCCCCCGCCGCCCGCAGCACGTACGCCACCATCGCCGTCGTCGTGCTCTTGCCGTGCGTACCGGCCACGGCAATGCCCTCCGCCTCGTCCATCAGCCAGCCGAGCATCCGGGCGTACTTGGCCACCTCGATGCCGCGCCGCCGCGCCGCCGCCAGCTCCGGGTTGTCGTCGCGAACCGCCGCCGAGTGCACCACCAGCTCGCAGCCGTCGGGGACGTTCTCCGCCCGCTGGCCGACGCCGACCTTCGCCCCGGCCTGCTCGAGCTGCCGCACCGCCTCCCCGTCGGTCATGTCCGAGCCGCTGACGGCCGCGCCGCGCTCCAACAGCATCTTCGCCATCGCGCGCATGCCCGCCCCGCCGATGCCGACCAGGTGAATGCGCCGGCCAAGAAACGCCCGCCGCGGCCGCGCCTGCACAGTATCCTGCCGCACGCTCATGCTGGTATCCGTACCCGCGAGCATCGTAATGCCTCCGAGCCGTCCGTGTCAAAGGCGCGGCGCGCGACACGCCCGCCGCGCTCGCCATACCTTCTATCGCCCGCGGGCAACCGTTTCCTTTAGGCGCCGAGAGCGATCAGCGGTCAGCGGTCCGGCGAAGCTGAGGCGACCCGCATCGCAAACGGGCGGGCCGCATGTCGGCTTGCCTCTCGGCGCTTCTTCTTCACGGCACGGGCGCAGCGCCCCTACGTCACCATCCGCGCCCGGCGCCTCCAGCGCCGCCCGTACTTCGCGATGCACCAGATCGCCTTCAGCCCGTCCCGCCAGCCGATCTTCTTGCCCTCGTCGTGCCGCCGCCCCGCGTACCGGATGGGCACCTCGGCCAGACGAACGTCCAGCGCGGCCACCTTCGCCGTCACCTCCGGCTCGAAACCGAAACGGTCCTGCTCCAGGCGCAGCGCCCCAATCGCCTCCCGCCGGAACATCTTGTAGCACGTTTCCATGTCCGTCAGGCGAAGCCCGGTCGCCAGGTTCGACAGGGCCGTCAGGAAACGGTTGGCCAGGTAGTTCTTCCAGTACCCCCTCCGCCCGCCGAGGCGGAAACGGCTGCCGTAGACCACCTCCGCCCGCCCGGCCAGGATCGGCTCCAGCAGCATCGGGTAGTCGCCGGGGTCGTACTCCAGGTCGGCGTCCTGGACGACGACCACGTCGCCGTCGGCGGCCGAAAAGCCCGTGCGCAAGGCCGCCCCCTTGCCCCGGTTGGCCTCGTGAAAGACGACCTTGTGGCGGACCTGTCCGGCCGGCGGCGGACCTTCGCCCCCGGCGCCGAGCGACTCGGCGAACTGGCGGAGCTGGTCGCGCGTGCCGTCGGTCGAGCCGTCGTC
>Ga0172363_10002004_pt1 | contig 16439 bp, 13 predicted proteins | sample LakKivs2_kivu2a2_FD_114541 | JGI IMG/M metagenome (GOLD analysis project Ga0172363, IMG submission 114541) | Sediment microbial communities from Lake Kivu, Rwanda - Sediment s2_kivu2a2 | ecosystem: Environmental > Aquatic > Freshwater > Lake > Sediment | place: Rwanda: Western Province, Lake... | reverse complement strand
TGAGGGGGTATTCGTGCCCTGTCGTGAGTACGGATACCCCCTTTTTTTGACCAAAACCGAATAGGAAGGGGGTGAGACTGTGTACTACGGAGAGCAGACCAGTCAATTGAGCCTCGATAGCGAGTGCAAGCGTGTATGCCTCTCATGCCGAGCCCTCGACCCGCCTGTAGAGTCAGCCTACGGCTGTCCTGAGTGCGGCGAAGGTCGGACGCTGTCGGCGTACGGTGGGAAGATACCAGGGATATGCCCATCCTGCGGCGATGGTAAGCCTGAGCTAGTCACCAATAGCGCTTGTGCTCTGTGCGGTGAGGGCGAGGTTGAGGAACGGGAGATATTACGTTGCCCTTATTGCGGGTATATACGCCTGAGCAGGCATGAATACCACATGTGCCGCAACAGGCCCGTTCCGAGGCATTTATCAGCTATTACTGCGGATAAGGGATGGACGCCTGGCAACGATAACAAGGCGGTCTATCTGCGCCTGGAATGCCGTGCTAAAGAGGACAGGGTCAGGGTAAACGGACGTTTCTGCCCGGGCTGGCGCAAGCTGGTTGAGCGGTTCATGGCGGGCAGGAGAGACGTATTCAGGGAGTGTGTAATGTGCACCTACGGCTGGGGCGATAACCCTGGGCGCATAGAGGCGGTGGAGACGGAGCCATACCCATATCAGGAAGTATTTAAGGCATAAGCCAGATTCAGTATCTGGATGATCCCCGAGCTGTGCCTGGAAAGGAGTGAGAATTGAAGGAACGAAAACTGACCATAAACTATCTTTATACAAACGGCAACAAGAAGCCTTATCCGTTCATCAGGTTGCAGGGCAGATGGCTGGAGAGGTTAGGCTTTGCCGTTGGGAATAAGGTGAGTGTGGCCGCCGATGAGGGGCTAATAGTGATAGTCCCCGCGAAGGATGGTGATAGAAACTGATACTTGAATAAATGAGTTAAGGCTGGGTGTCGAGTCGATACCCAGCCTTTTTTTGTGCTCAATTTACACACTCCAGATAATTCACGACGGGTCATGCACACTGGACGTATATCCAGCCTCTCTGCTACACCCTATCGCACGTCATGCAGGGATATCACTCCTTTCTTCATTGCATACACAACCGCCTCTGTGCGTGAACTCACATTAAACTTTTTGAAAATCTTCTTCAGGCGGCTGCGCGCAGTTTGCACCTTCAGGTTAAGCTCTTCTGCTATCTCCTTATTGGTCATTCCTCTTGCCACCAGCCGCAGAACGTCCATCTCTTTCTTGGTGAGCGATTCGGTCAGGCCCTTCCTGCCCGGCTTCATTGCTGCATTGTAACCTTCTATCACTTTACGAGCTATAGAGGGCTGGAGCACCGATTCGCCAGAATAGATGGCCCTGATAGTGGAGATGAGCTCCTGACCACGGGCGGTTTTCAGCAGGTACCCGGAAACCTTTGCTTCCAGTGAGTCGAATATAAGCTGGTCCTCGTCGTAGGCGGTAAGGATCAATATCGCAGTGTCTGGATACTTTTGTTTTATCTGCCTGGTAGCCTCGATGCCGTTGAGATTCGGCATCACGATGTCCATGATCACTATATCTGGCCGCAGCTTCTCTGTCATCCGTACGGCCTGGATCCCGTCTGTAGCTTCCCCTACAACCTCCATATCAGGCTCGCGCTGTATCAGCTCGCGTATGCCCTCACGAACTACTATGTGGTCTTCTGCAAGTAATATCTTGATCTTCGCCATTCGAGTCCCTTATTAATTACTCTTGCTCAGTATTGACCTCTATATGTAAGGCTACTATTGATGTAGTAAAGGCATAGTAAAGATACAGAGGATTAAGACAGCCTCGAATTCAAAAGCGCTACTCTTTCGTTTGCTAATTTCGCTGCTTTCTTTCGGGTCATTGAGTCCTCCAAGTCCTCCGCTAGCTTCTCGTCTTCTACCACATCCTTAAGCCAGTTGCTGAAATCGTGCTTCTCTTCATTCGAATGGTAGGCGAAGGTCTCATCTGACATGTTGGACAGGCCGTCAGCGAGCTCCCTCATATTTCTGAATATTTGCCCATCGTTACACCAGAATGCATGGTCATAGGACGCATCAGCCAACAGTTTCTCTGCATCCTGTTTCGTCACCTTTACTTTATACATCCCTGCTACCTCCTACTGTTTATTGTGAATCTCACAATGTGAGAAGACACGGCTGATACTGTATTGTTCTACAACAGTGCGTGATGCCAGTAATCAGACTTTGGGTAGAATTCTCCCTTTTGAAAATAGAAATTCTACATTGGTTCTATATGTTTGTCAATCGGATTTGAATAATAAGATAAATGTGAATCTGAAGGCTTTTAGTTAAGGTTAATGGCACGTGAACTTTTTAAGTTGGTGTTCAATTCTGTACGAGTGCTGAAAATCCTAACATCTTTGGTATATTATAATCTTTGGCAAAGCACATTGAGGAGAAAGGAGAGGATAATATTTATGATATCAGGAAGCTTACCTCAATTATTGATTGGCAAAATAGCCAATGACCGCAACAAAGATGAAGAAGGGTGGCACAGGCGTAGGATCAGCCTCGAGAAAGGTAAAACAGGAGCCTACCCGCAATTTGGTGAGGCCATTACACTAATTGACACTAGTAATAACCCGTACACACACGAATTCGTTAAGGGGTTCAAGAATGACAGGGTGTACACGAGCAAACCCGCTAAACTCAAAAGTTGGTTTGTTGCGCATTATGAATTCAGTATAATGGAAGAGGATGAAGTTTATCTTGAATACAGAGGATATGACGAATGTTATAACCTCTATACATCAACTGAGTGGAAAATACATAAACCTTAATACAGAGGATATCACAAATACTATAGCCTCTATATCTCTATTACCTCATACACTACCCTAACTAGTTGCTGTATATATACTCTTGCCAGCTCCAGAGTATGATTCATAAATGTGCTCATATACAGAGCCGACTTTGCGGTTATAAATATCCTCGGTATAACATTCTGGTAGTTTATCAAGAACCTCTTCAATGGCTACCCTAATGGCTGCACGAGATTGCTGGCGCTTGCGCCAGTCGAGAACTAGTTTCCCGGCCTTCAGGGTATTAAGAAGATCACGGGCTACTTTCTTAACTTGCTGTTCCTCTTTCTTTGTAAGCGTCATCTCAGGCTTAGTAAGCAAGTCAAATATGGCAAGCTCCTCTTCTGTAAGTCCCTCTTTGATACCTCTCTTGTCTTCTTCATCAAGGTTTCGATAGAACTCGAACAACTGTCGATATAATTCATCGATATTTATGCTACCGGCGTTGTAATCATCAATCATCTTTTGGAGTTTCTCAGCATAGTCAAATCTAGAACGGTTCAATTGGATCATTCTTGTTACTTTTGCTTGCAATATGCTCCTGAGCTTTTCGGCCTCTATATGCTTGCGGCTTTTTTCAAACCTCTTACGCAATTTCTCAAAATCAATCTTGCTTAAGTCTTGTCTAATATCTTCCCCGTAGCTATTCTTGGAGCCCCTAATAACGTACCCTTCAGTCCCGACTGATTTATCCAACAGCTGCTCTATAGAGGTCATTACTCTTGATATATCTGGTGGCTCAATCAGCGAACGAATCTTTCTTGCCAAAGCGCGTAGCAATGAACATACAGGTTCAAATTTCCCAGCTTGAATATCCGGTAGTATCGCACGATATAGTTCGATTACTACATCAGCTAATGACAGAAACTGCTGTTTGATATTGTCATCAATCATTAGCGCATCAGCAGCATCATCTATTAGCGCTATCCGGTCAAATGGTTTCGCTTTGATGACATCCTTTGGTTCAACGCCATATGCCCTACAGAATGCTACTGCTTCACCAATTGATTTTTGAAGCTGTTTGATCAGCTCAACCTTATCAACCACAGGAGGCTCACCGTGTTCACCGCCTGTCGCATAGATAGCTAAGGCCTTCTCTAGATTACGGAAGACGCCTATATAGTCTACAATCAAGCCATTGTGTTTATCCCTAAAAACGCGATTCGCGCGGGCGATGGTCTGCATCAAGGTGTGATTTTTCATCGGTTTGTCTAGATAAATGGTAGAGCAGCAAGGCACGTCAAAACCGGTCATCCACATAGCGCATACAAACACTATTCCGAACGGATCGTCAGGGTCTTTGAATTTGGTATCCAGGTCTTCCATGGCCATTCGTTTTCTGTGCGGCTTGATATCCAAGCCTTTCTTTGCTAACTGCGATATCTCGTTCTGGCCTGGAGAAACCACTACAGCCATATCTGTCTGCTTCATGAACTGAATTTTCGCATTAATCTCTTCTAGCTGTTCTCCACGAGCTGAATATGATTGAGATTCTAAATCAGCAATGTATTGCTTCCAATGCATCTGCACCTTATCGTACATCCTGACAGCAGCGGCCTTGTCTATGCATACCATCATAGCCTTGCCCTGATGTCCGCGCCCCATGAAATGGGCTACTATATCCTTGGCTATGGTCTCTGCGCGTTCTTCCCTAGTAATTAAATTATATTCCTTGCCAAATTCCCGTTGGAGCCTTTTCTCCTGTTCCTCATCCAGCTCCGCCTCTTCCAGCAGGAGTTCCATATCTGCTCTGAAGTTTTCATTGATTATCTGAAGTTCCGGTATGCGGTTTTCATAGAACAGAGGCACAGTGGCCTTGTCTTCGATAGACTGCTGGAAATCATAGATGCTGACGTATTCTCCAAATACCTCACGAGTCTTCTGTTCTCCAGCAATTAACGGCGTGCCTGTGAAAGCGATAAATGCGGCATTGGGCATCGCGCTGCGCATATTCATAGCCAGGACATCATATTGAGTACGATGAGCTTCATCTGTCATAACGATTATGTCCGAGCGGTCGGTAATCTTCTCATTAGTTCTGAATTTGTGTATCAGAGTGAAGATATAGCGATGGTCTTCTCTAAGTAGTTGTCTTAGATGCTCTGCACTGGTCGCCTGACATTCAGGCTCAGTGATTACGCTACAGTTAGAAAAGTTTTTGTATATCTGGTTATCAAGCTCCTGCCGATCTGTGACAATAACAAATGTCCAACGCCCAGGCATCTTCCTTAGCACCTTCTGGGCGAAGTAAATCATCGAAACGCTTTTACCGCTGCCCTGTGTATGCCAGAAGACGCCAAGACGCCCAGGATTTTCCTCTATCCGCTGAAGCGCTTCTATAGCATTGGCAACACCTAGATACTGGTGGTTCCGCGCTACCAGCTTTATCTGCCCGCCGCGCACCGCCATAAACACGGTAAAGTTCTCTATGATATCCAAGAGTCTATCAGGCTGGCAGGTACCCTTTATTATGGTATCCAGCGAGACAATGCCTTTCTCACCTTCACTGTTGATCTTCTTCCATTCGGTAAAGTGCTCCCACTCAGCACTAACGCTACCGATGAGACTGGCACTCCCATTGGATGCAAGTATTAAGGCGTTGTACCAGAATAACTGAGGAATCGTCTCTTTATAATCGCAGATGTTTTTATCGAAAGCACTCTTTACCGTCTCATGAGGAGCTTTGAATTCCACAAGTATTAGCGGCAACCCATTTATGAACCCCACAAGATCAGGGCGTTTGGTATACATTTCTCCTGAGACCCAGAACTGTGAGGCTAGGAAGAAATCATTATTAGATACATTATTCCAATCAATAATGCGAACATTCTCAGTTATATGACCTTCATCATCTCTACCACTGCGAAATGTGACTTTTACGCCATTCTTAAGCAGATTGTAGATATCCCTGTTAGCAGCTTCCAAGCCCATGATGCTGCGGTCACGGAGTATTTCCTGTATGGCTAATTCAGCAGCTTCACTTGGTAGGCCGGGGTTTAAATGCTCAATAGCTGAACGCAGACGCTGAATTAATACCACTTCCCCAGTGGAATCGCGGCCTAGCGTGCTTGTTCCAGTATCAAATTCGCTGTAACAATTGGCAGTCTCTCAGCCAAGCTCTGCAAATAACGCAATAGCCGGCTGCTCAACCAGAGAATCCTCAGAGTAACCGCCATGCTGATTGGCTGTCACGCAGCATTCTCCTTGATAGCTATATCCAACTCGGATACATCTATCTCACCAGAGATAAGCTTGGGTAAAAGAAGGTCACGAGTTTGACGGAGATTGCTATTTCTTTGTTTCATGTTCCGGATCATCCGAAATATTGGCGCTATTTCCTCATTGAATCTCCCCAATAAATAATCCGGAACCTCGATTGCCTGCAGCGCCATCAAATCTTTCGGATATACATGAGGCTGTGCCGACCCCCTTTGCAATCCTGTTACTTCTATTCGACGTTGATCTAGAAGTAAATAATAATAATAGACATACGGTGTAACTTTTGAGTCGATTACTGAGCAGTCAGATGCCCATACATCTTCTTGATATAAGTTTACGAATCCAGCATTAGCTCCAGAAGCACTTACTGTAATAACAGGGTTCTGTGTATTAGATACGTTGTGGTAATAACTGGGTTCGATCCCACCAGCAACAACAGGAACTTGACCTTCGACAATAGTTTCTTTTGTGATATTTTGTCCTTTTCGGATTTTAACTAGAGCGCCTAGCGACTTTACCTCCCACCCCTCCGGTATTTTCCCCAGCGGTGAACCTACAATTCTGCCCTTTTCGTGACCGGGGAACCGGAAACTTATGAACCACTCGTGGTAAATTAGGCGGGCCATCTCCTCCAGAATCTTGATTCGATGGTTGTTGTTCTCGATGAGGTCGCCGTAGGCGGAGAGGATAGCAGCGATTTTGTGCTGGGTCTTAAGTGGATATAATGAAAACGAATAACGCTTAATAGAATCTAGAGTTATGGCTGCTTGACTAGCAGCCCCCTGTGCTGTTCCGATTATATAGTTTTTAAAGTGAATGTTTCGTAAAAGATAGAAGAGGTATTTCTTATCCAGTAGATCATCAGGAATTAGTTTGACCGCGTTCTGATTCAACAGTGCTCCGGATGCTTCTTTTGGGATACGGACAGCTTTACCAACCACTGATGCAGGGTTACTAGGCCAAGAGCCTACAGTTTGAACTACAACGTCGTCTTCTCTTAATTGGTATCTTAGATAGTTATTCGCAACATCTTCAGGAATACATGTAAGACTGGAACAGTCCACTGAATCAGCAGTAAAATCACTAACTTTCACTATTGGACGGCCATCGTTTGTATACCAGATACTTTTGAATGCAAATCCTTTCAGGGTTTGCACATGCTCACTCAGAGTTGTAGATATCTGTTGCGTCATTGTACAGATTAACTCCCTAACAACGACATAACATTATAGGCGATTTGTTCTTCTAGTTTATGCGCCTCTGCATTGAGCGCTTCTAATTCTTCGTCTAATTCCTCCATCCGCGTATTGAAGTCGAAGTCTTCCTCTTGTCCCTCAATAACCCCTACATATCGCCCTGGGTTCAGGCTCCCTCCCTGCTTTTCAATCTCAGCAATCGTGGCAATCTTACACAAACCAGGCACATCAGCGTATTTTTCATCTGGGAAGTGCTCGGCCATCATCTCAGCACTGCCGTATTCGTTCTCTGGTTTCTCGCCGCGGTAGAGCCTTGCAATATTAGCCAGAAACTCAATCTGTTTATTGCTGAAGTCACGGTGAGCACGATCGATCTGGCGGTAGAACTGGCGGGCATCAATGAAGAGCACTTTGTCGGCGCGGTCGGTTTTCTTCTTGCCTTTATCTAGAAACCACAGCATGCAGGGTAGCGTCACTGTATAGAAGAAATTTGAACCGATAGAGACCATCACATCAACGGATTGATTCTCAATCAGCTTCTGCCGTATCTCCTGCTCTGAGCCACGCGCATCGGCGGCAGAGTTAGCCATGACAAATCCGGCTCGCCCTTTTTCGTTCAGCGCACTGTAGAATACCTGAATCCAAAGATAGTTTGCATTGTCTGGTCTAGGGACACCAATCTTGAATCGAGGATCATCCTTGATGCGATCTTTGTCCACACCTGAAACATTGAATGGGGGATTAGCCATAACAAAATCGAACTTGCCAAGGCTTTTATGCCTATCTTCGTAATAGGTATTTCCCTCCAGAATCGCGCCTTCAAGGCCGTTCACAGCAAGGTTCATTTGACACAGGCGAATTGTATTTGCGACTTTTTCCTGTCCGTGTATGCTCAACTCTGCGCTCGGGTTCTTGCGATGCCTTCTGATAAACTTGCCGCTTTGCACAAACATACCGCCGGAACCACTAGCCGGGTCAAGAATCTTTCCGTGATACGGCTCAATAATCTCAACAATCAACCTTACAATTGACGTGGGCGTAAAGAATTCGCCGCCCTTTTGCCCTTCCTTCATGGCGAATTTGCCAAGGAAGTATTCATATATCTTCCCGAAGACATCCCCCTCGATGTCCATGGGAATCCGGCTAAGTATACGGATAACTTCAATCAGCGTAGGGTTGTCCAGCATCTGATACGTTCTGGGCAGGACACCTTTCAGATATGGGTTTACGTTTTCGATTGCTTCCATAGCATCGTTGACAGCCTTGCCCATGTCCGTTCCCTCCGGCAGTCTCTGAAGGGCAGAAAATCTAGCTTTATCCGGCACATACAAAACGCCGCGGGCCTGGTAGTCTGCAGGGCCTATCTTATGACGGCCAGAAGACGATGCAGCCTCAATTTCTTTTTGAGCCTCAGAGAAGCGTTGGTCAGCATACCGCAGGAATATAAGACCGAGAACAGGCCCGGAGTATTCAGAAGGCCGTAACGAAGAGTTTGCCCATAATTGATCTGCTGCTTCCCAAAGACGTTTTTCAAGCTCAGTGTTATTTGAAACCATGAAAACCTCTTCTTACTATATATTTATTACTGCGAATATGATTTAGTTGATTCAGTGATACTGCATATTGTGGCAATAGTTAGGCTCACCTAGCGGCGGTTTGTTACTTCCCTTTTATATTCTGCCGCGGTTGGCTTCGCTCGATAATTTGTTGCTCTGACTTAATAGCTTCATCAATACTATTTTTTTGAATTATAACTACTTTCTTTCCACCTCTTATAGGCGCAGGTCCATTGGGGAGATGCTCCTTTAATCGATCCTCAACTCGCCCCCTTTTTGCAACACCGGTATAAATATTAGTACCTTCACTATTTAGTATTTTGTGAACGACAGGTTTGTTCTGCGCTAAGTCTTCAATCCCCTTTTTGTTGAAATCACCACTTTTTCTGCCACCCATATTATTTCCTCCTTTCCGTTTTACAGCGCTTATTCACATATAATCAATAGGGTGTATTCGATTATACACAGAGGGCAAGTGAGTGTAAAGCTGAGCGGATGGCGATGTTGCTTTCAACATAATACTATTTGGGTATATCAGGTTTGCGCTGCACAAAACAAGCTTTTGTTTAACGTTAGCACTGACCAGCGTCGGGTCTAGGGAATTGTTGGCCTTATGGCTTCACTGCGAGCGTCGAGAACATTGAGTCAATATCGTCGTCGGACATATGATCGTCTTCGTTTAATGAACTAGAAGGGTATTCAATGCGGTCGTGATCAGCTGACGATTGCTCGTCCTTTTCGTCGGCCATTTCGCGTAAAGCGGCAATAGCCTCGTCCACTTTGGCAGGCACGATCTTACATAGTGATTCTAGAGCTTCAGCCTCACTGCGCAAATCCTCTGGTTCTAATCCATTAGTATCTGAACAAATGGAGTTCGCGACCTCTTCAACAGCGCGAGTGACTCGTTCGAGCAGTGATTTGTTGAAAAGCAGGGGCTGAACTTGAACCAAGTTGCATAGAGACCTCAAGTCGTCAGCCCAGTGCGGCTCATTGATAAGTGCATCTATGTATGTGGGCACAAGACGACTAATCCATTCGCGCTGCGCATAGTCGTCGATACTATTAAGTGCAGACACAAGTTCAGCGAGCCCGCGTCTGTCAAAATCGTCGGATGCGATTCGAGCTTCGACCTGAGATGTGCTTTGCCGGACTACTTCCAGAAGCGTTATTGAGGTAAGAGATGATATTTGTACGAGAAGGGCAAGACGCTCTTCGAGTGGGTGAGGCCAGTGCTCCTTTCGCTCGTCTCGCCCACGTCGAACTGTGATGATTCGACTTGTTGGAGCCGCTAGCAACCGGTGTCCGATTGCGGTGTAGCGTTTAGGGTCAGATGTAACTGCTCGACTAACAGCGCTGCGAGTGGCAGACCAAGACCATATGGTGTTCAATTGTTCAAAAAAGCACATTGATTGAAGGAGAATATCAAGCTCTGTCGTGCTTGTCGCTATGTATTGTCGGACGAAATCTGCGGCAGACGGATTAGTGAAACGCACGACAATGTCTAATTCTTGGGCATCATATTTAAGGAAGTCACCATCAAGCTCCTTAAGAGCTGCTCGAAAATCTTGAGGACTAATTGTTGCTGCGAACGTTTTGGCATATGCAAGGTTGTAGGCATGATATGCGATCTCCACGTCTTGCAAGAAGCACTCATGGGGAAGTGTAGCAAACACAACTAATAAATTACGCGCTGCTTGTGACAGGTGATTGATGAAAGCCTGTTCCCATATCAATAGGGGATTATCGAGGCTCTTCAAGAAGAAGGGTACATAATCAGAAACAGATACATTACGTAGACGCGCGTATTCAGTAAGCAACTGCATGATACGAGGACTGTAATTACGATGGTCCACAATTTTCAGATAAGTGCGCTTGTCTAAAAGTGCTGAACGATAGTGTGAGGGCAGGGCAGAAAAATAAATATGATTATAAAGAATGCGCGCCCGATTCAGGCGCGTATATTTCGACAAATCGACAATGCATTTCTGATCTTCAAACCGCTCGCGGTTTAGCTTCTCGTATTCCTGGTAAGCTTGTTGGAGAATATATTCGCGAGTTGTCATTATAAGTTTAGCGAAAGGCGTCTCACGCACTGCGTGAATAAAATCCAAAATCCGCTGATCCTCATTCTTGCGGAGTTTCTCTGACAGTGATGATTGACCAAGAAAGTCATCATAGTAAAAAAGCCTCTTCGCCTCTACACCTTTTAAATCCCACGCCTCGGCTATGTCATGCGTGACCTTTATGACTTCGAAACCAGCCCGACTGTAATGAAGAATCAGCATCTCAGCCAGAATCGTTTTGCCTATACCGGGCATTCCTGCGATAATACAGAAGTTATTAGTATCTAAGATACTTACCGCTTGGTCGAAGCTCTCGTTTTGAACATATATCTTGGCACTGTCACGGATACGCTGAAGCTCCGAGCGTGATATATTCCGAATGCCTGCGTGAAGGACTTCTTCAAGTAGCGGTAAGCTAAACAGCCATAATTTGATGGTCTTTCGCTCTATTGAATCGAATTTACCAAGTAGATTATTAAGATCGTCTTTGCCATATACGTCATCTGCTGTCGCGATATATGGGGCAAGAGAGGCAACAATCTCATCCTTCTTCTTCGATGTGAGAGGTACAGAAGTCGTAAGAAGGTAGCGTTTCGGAGATAATTTCCGAATCTTCGGAAGTTCATTACGTGAGAGGGTATGCAGCAACGAGTCGTAGCCGGACTCTGCATAATGCTTGCATTGAACGATGATTTCATTCACTGGGTCGCGGGAGTAGCGAAAATCGATGCCGCTATCTCTCCCAGAGGTAAAAGACTGTAACGTTATCTCAAGTTCTTTTTGTAGCAGATCTCTAGAAAGGTCCTCAAAGTCCACAGGTGATAATGTCTTGAAATCGTAGCTAGGCATGTTCAATCTCTATAGTAACGTTCTAGGCCAGCGAGGGCATAGATCGCCGTCCTCCAGAACTGGTTGTTAAAGGTTGTTTCAGTCCACATCATCACTTCGGATTCTTTCCGAAGATACCTTGGAAAATGATTTCAAATTCCTTAATATTTACCAACACTCCGTCCTTATTGACAGCCCGCTCGCCACAACAGGCGAGTATTTGCTCACGTGTTGCGACTTTAACGCAGAAGTCTTGGGCTCGTGATGGCTTATCTGCTCCCATAATGGTATCGGGGTAGTATTGCTCAATCGTACCGCGTTCGAGTACATAGACATCGATGGTCTGGAGCAATTCCAGCAGTCGGTGCTTCAATTTAAGCATCTGTACGTCAGTACTGGTCTTGAGGACAGCGAGCCGGTTCGACTTACGCTGCCATGCAAAAAACGCTTCCACTACAGCATCGTGTTCGGCTTGAGAGCATGTTCCGTCCCTGAGTTTCGACTGGTACTCTTTTACCTTTCGCCATAAGCCCCGAAGTTCACCGGAATCGTGAGCGTCTTTGGCATCCTCTGCAGAAGGTCCGTTGGTATCAGGCACGATTAACTCATCGACCTTTGTCAGAAGATCATCTCTGGCAATTTTCATGACATTGTCAGGTGCTATATGCTCGAAGCCAGTGACCAGCAAATCTAGGTCCGCTATCACTGGGACTAGTACTCCAAAACGGGAGAAGAAGTCGCGGTAACGCCGGATATTACCCTTACCAGTGACCCGAACAAAGACTATAGGCACTTTTGCTACATCCCATGCGGTATTGATGGTTCTGGCGATATGTGGCATAAGGAGGTAGTCGCTGTCTCCCTCCACAAGGACAACAGTGTCTGCAAAGAACGCCGCGTTGTTATTCTCAAAACAGATAATCTGAAACTGGTCCTTCGCCGTAATTTCGGAGAGGTTAATTGGCTGGACCTTCGTGTACGGCTTGGGTGCAATTGCTGCATTGAATACCTTGCGTAGCTTCACGAACGTTTCAGTTGTCCCTGGACCGAAGAACATTGGCGAATGCGTAGTGACGAGAACATGGTGTTCAGTGGCGAAGACCCGCAAGGCATCAAATAGGATATGCTGAGCCTTGGGGTGTAAGAATAATTCGGGTTCCTCGAACAACAGAAGGTAAGATGCCGGGGCGGGTTTAACTTGCGGTTGTGTGAGTTCAATATTGGGTGCTGCTTCTTCATCTGGTGCTGAATGGGATGTAAGCTTCGTCTTAATCTCCACATAAGATCGCAATATCGAGAAGACAATCGCGCGACGCAACCCATCACCCTTGGAGTCAATCAGGCCGTCTACTCCGTCGTTGGCATAGATACGTGCAGATGAGAAGACCGTCTTCAACTCTGGTGGCGGAATCGTGATACGTAGAGCCACATCAGTAAAACTTTCACGGACGTACTTTTCGACGGTCGACTCGATCAGTTTGACTTCGTCGAGCCGTCCGTCCACGAACGTTCCGTCTGGCTGTTGAATTCGGTTGAGCTTCACATTTATTTCTTTGAAAAGGCGTTGCGCGTCGGGCAATTTAGATTCAACTGCCTGAAGAAGAATAGTCAGGATTTTCCCAAACGGAGTACTTTCTGTTGTTTTGACGTCATCTGCGAGGTCTTTGACTGCCGGGATATAGATTGGATCTGGTAGCATAGATGCAATGCTCTTATCGATGCCGGTCGGTAAAGTCTGGTCTGTGGCCGTCTTCTGTTCATCAGGCAACGAGTCGGCAAGCTCCTGAATCTTCTGTTTGATGGCATCTTGATTCATCGTCGCATCAATAACACCATTGAGTTCTGGGAAGCTCTGCACCACCTTGTTAACAAACGCCTGGCCAGCGCGTTGTCCCTTCATAAGCACTGCAATGCTATCAGCAGAGAATCGTATATCGTTCGGCGTGAGGGTATTATAGAGTAGTGAACTCTTGCCATCGGTACTGTAAGCACGGACTAGGACAAGGCGGCCATTCTTAATGATCCCTGCCACACGCGTGCGGTGTTCATCAGCCAATCGAGCTAAATCGGAATCGCCGATGCCTTCAAAAGTCACGGCGATACGGATGGGTTTCGACTCGTCGAAGAAATAGCCTGCTGGCAACTTAGTGCCAGAGAAGAATAGGGACAGTGCCTGTAAGAACGAGGACTTGCCTGAATTATTTTCACCAATGAGGCAGCCGAACTTTGAAAGGGGGATCGTCACATCTCTAAGCGCTTTATAGTTCGTGATAGCTAGTTCTGTAAGCTTCATTAGCAGCAGGGTCCTCCGTAGGCGCCTAACAGGGTTTATTAATTGATTCTATTGAATATTGGCATTTTAAAGCCGTCGATAATAGAAGTCAATTGCACATTCCATCGAAATGTCACGGGACTTTTGGAAGATACTGCCACTGATAATTAACTCGTAGCCTAGACTACTATCCCAGGTCCATGACAACAAGGTGTATAATCCCAGAGGAGTATTTCCACAACCCTTGCTATCATTTTTACACTGACGTAGAATTTGAGCTATAGCAATATTTAGGAACGAATGATACAGCAGAAAAGGCTTATACTCAGACAAGGATGACAGACCATACTTTCAGATGGAGCCATTAACAGCAATTCGTGAAGAAATGATATATATGAGAAACCAAGAGAAATTATCCGAAAGACTTGCTCGTTGGATTCTCGCGAAGTTTTTATACCTGTGGCTTTTCTTGGTGTTGCTAATTGCCGCACTGGTAGGTTTGGCATTCGTAAATTTACAATTATCAGATGCAATTCAAGCGCTGTTTCTGGTAGTCCAAACAATGCTCACATTCGTCTTGGTGTTAGTCACTTGGTTTTATGCTCGTGAGACAGCAAAGATTAGTAGAAGTTCTGAAGCTGCTGCCAAAGCTGCAGAAACGCAGACTCAGGAAGTCAGGCTACAAAGGATAAGCGCTTCGCAGCCAGTGGTATGGCCTATGATTTGGGGGTGGCAAAGCCACGAACTAACAGTGATTTTAGAGAATATAGGAAATGGTCCAGCGCTTGATATTGATATTTACATCGGGCGCGGTGTAGATCCCATAATCGGTGACTGTGAACACAAATGGTATAGTTATATGACTGCAGGTGAACAGAAAGACCATACCTTTTTAAGGCAACCACGCAAACTAACCGCTACGGGAGAGCTACCATTAGAGCTAAGCGTTCTTAGTAGCCTTGTAGGAAAATATACTCTTTTTGTTGAGTGGCGTGATTTATACATGTCAGGGCCATTCTTCCAGGCTAGGTTGCCCTTTAACTTGGAAATGGATCCTGCTGGCAATCTCTCCACGAGAGAAGAAGGGGTAAATATTGACCGTATTCCTGCCAAAAGAAAACCTATAACATAGATGCATTTAGAAGGTCTTAGAAATCTCGTCACTGTAGTCAGCGATAGGTTTACGTTAACTCCCCATTCATATACAGTTTTAATCGTTGCAGATGTTTAATGTTTAAAAACACGTTACTTGGGAGCATAATAACAAAATGTTAAACCTTTTCGCATGGAGAAATCACGGAGCATATCAACATCTCCGAGATTTTTATCGCAGAGATATATCATTTTACTTTATTCAAAGCTAAAAAAGGGGGGCCTCCCCCCTCCTGATACGTATCATCTATCCCGAGATATCCCCGGATATGCGACGAGTGGATGATATGAGGTAAACGATATGGTAAACGATCTGGCAAACCGTGTTGAACATAGTCATCTTTTGTTCAATAGCAGCCTCTTCCAATACCATTGCAGACGCATGATAAAATAGGACCACATTTCAGGTTAAGGAGATCAAATGGTTGCCTTGATGAGTGTCACGCCAGTAATATGCAAATCAATGGATTCAGGGCTTCGAGACAAGATCATGGAAATGCTCTTAGGTATCCCTGATGATGTATTCTACAACAATGGCTTGCTATCCTCTGATGGATGCAAGGCTTTTAACAGAAAGCTGATGTCAGAATTGCAGAAGAAATTTGGAAGCTCTTTGAAACGTGCATTGACCGAAGATCTGCAAGATTTCTATTCGTATCCTGTAGAGGAACTAGTTACATTGTTCTGTATAGACGGAAAAAGATGGCAGGGTTGCATGTTCATACCGGATTCAGATTTCGGGAGGTTACCCCAGGACGATATAAGTCCTTGCGATCTTGTTATGAGAGACATGCACCGGCAGCTCAAGCCTTTATTGGAACTGGCGGATTTCACCAACTTCTATGTAATAGGGTACTTCTATCCACTGAGCCTCACAAGGTATGGAATAGACATATCGTATGTGTGATATCTCCAGGCGATGCCTTTGGGAGAAACATTCTCAGACGCAGATGTTATATCTTCTCGAAGATCATTCTTTCGTGACTGAAGATCTCTCTTCTGAATATCTCCTCTTGATCTTTGTCGTGAACAAATGATAACTGGGCTCTAAAGGCATGATCGGTGAAGAAACGTGGCAGTAGCTTTATTGCAGCAAGAGCGGCAGGAAATATTCTCCAGGTAGTGTAAAGCAACCTGATGGACTTATCCCAACGGTCCAGGGTCTCGATATAATCCAGCCTTCCATTGTTGGAAGATATCAATTTAAAGTAAGGCTCGGCATCTTTTGTAAGCTGTTCTTTGCCGGTCGGCAACCATGAACCTGGATAAAACGTTGCCGCTCTGGTAACTAAGAATTCCTCGGAACCCTTC
>Ga0172363_10002003_pt1 | contig 16447 bp, 18 predicted proteins | sample LakKivs2_kivu2a2_FD_114541 | JGI IMG/M metagenome (GOLD analysis project Ga0172363, IMG submission 114541) | Sediment microbial communities from Lake Kivu, Rwanda - Sediment s2_kivu2a2 | ecosystem: Environmental > Aquatic > Freshwater > Lake > Sediment | place: Rwanda: Western Province, Lake... | reverse complement strand
TCAAATTCAAATCCAAATCAAGTAGATATAATAGATAAACCAATGTATACTGATTTAGCTACTAGTTCAATAGATTTATCTTCCAACCAATCTATTGTTAATTTATTTGAAATGGTTGAAAAATTATGGGATGAACTTGTTTACTTGGTTCCAAATGATATTAAAGGAAATGTTTTTGATAAAAATTCAAAAAATTGATTTTTTATATTAAAGTGTAATATTAAATATAAAAATTATTATAAATAATGACTGAACTTGATTCCAATAGTCTAAAAAATGATATAAAAACTTGTAATGCGGAATTATCCAAAGTTAAATTAATTTCATATACAAAAAATGCTTTAGATGATAAAAGTTTAGAAGATATTGTGGCATATTGTGCTAGAGTGTCAAATCCTTCTAATCAAATAGCTTCTCAATCCAATACCAAATTAATTGAATATTTAATCAGGAATAAACATTGGTCACCTTTTGAAATGGTTTCAATATGTCTTGAAATAAATACAACACGAGATATTGCTAGACAAATTCTGAGACATAGATCATTTTCTTTTCAAGAATTTTCTCAACGATATGCTATTGCAGATTTAGGTTTTGAGGTCAGAGAAGCAAGAATACAAGATACAAAAAATCGTCAAAATAGTTTGGATAATGCTGACGAAGAATTAAAAATTAAATGGAATCTAATTCAAAGGGAAATTAATGAAAAAACTACTCAAGCATATCAATGGGCAATTTCAAATGGAATCGCAAAAGAACAAGCTAGAGTGGTTTTACCAGAAGGTAATACTATGTCACGATTATATGTAAATGGTACTCTTAGATCTTGGATTCATTATATAGAATTGAGGTCAGGAAATGGAACTCAAAAAGAACATAAGGAAATAGCATTAGAGTGTGCAGATGTTATAAGCCAAATATTTCCCCTAATATTAAGTTTTGTTTGTGTTGATTAAAATTAAAATAATTATTTTTATATATTCAAAAACACATATTTTATATATATAAATTTTAAGCTAAAATATTATAATTATTCCAAATAATAATTAATCAAAAATATATAACTTTTTAGAATAATTATCGTCTTGGTTTATTTGGATTTATTTTGTATTCTTTTCCGGTTGTGATAGAAAATCCTTTATATGGGTTGATTTTATATTCTTTTCCATTACTAATTGAAAATCCCTTATATGGATTAGTTCTGTATTCTTTTCCACTTGTAATTGAAAAACTTTTATACATATTGTATTGAATTATATGTACTTGTATTTAATGCCAAATTCAATTTTTATAGACTAATAAAAATTGAAATAATAATGTACTGTTAAGCTAATAAAAATACATATATTTTATAAGGGTTTTCCTTATATATATACACAAGCAAAAATGTTTTCTTTCAACAACAACAACAACCACAACAATAATAATAACCACAACCACAACCAAAATATTTCCAAATCATTATGTAATTTCTTAAGATTTGACGGATTTTGGAATAAACACAAATATGAAAAAGTTAAATCATCTAGTTCATCTGAATCAGATGATTGGGATTTTGTTGATTTGGAACTTGGAACAATTACTCAATCCACATTACCAAATGACACATTAGCTAATCAAACTAATTGTATTAAAGAAACTAATAAATTGAATCAAATCACAATGGAATCATTATGCTTTAAAATGATTCGAAATAATATGAAATTAAGTCTATTGATTAATTTGATAATAAACATAATAATATGTTCTTTAGCAATACCATTATTTTTTAAAATATCTAATGATTATCTTACAAATATCCCAAACATCAAATACGGATTAGGATATGTTGTAATTGCGATTGGGTTTGAAATTATTTCAACTATTCATAAAAATATAATTATTGAACCAAACAAAAGAAAGTTTGTTGCCCAAGTTCATTGTGAATTAGAAGATGAAGTAAACAAACAAATTCTTAAAATCAAATGGAATAAACTTAGAGAATTAAATAAAAATGAATTAGATAGAAAAAAAGAAATGGCCAAATGGTTTTTGTTAGGATTTATAAACAATTCAATCAACACTTTTATTAGTCTATTTTCATTTTTTGGTTATTTAGGCTGGATTGGTATAATATCACCTGTCACAGTAATAATATATGTTGGTTTAATAAGTGTGTTAGTGTGGTATTATCCTCATAGTGAAAAAAAAGATAAAGACGAATATCATAGTTTATGGGATAAATATTACAATAAACAAACTGGATTATTTACTGATATTATTCATTTACAAGGAAATTCTACCCTGAACAAAATGAAAAAATATATTTGTGAAATTGAAGAAAAAAGAGATAATGATAAAAAATCAGATTCAAATTTTATTGATACAATTAATGTGGTTTATAATGTAGGATTTGTCATTAATTGTGTAATTATTTTAAATACTGTTAATTCTATTTCATCAATAATTATATATATACAATATTCTTGCTTAATGAGAAGTTCTCTTGTATCTTGTATAAACTTGTATACCCAATACAAAGATTCAAAACGTGAATATAAAAAATTATCAGATGTTATTACAAATTGTATAGAACGTGTAGAACCAGAACAAATTAAGGAATTTGATTCAATCCAAATAGAATTTTTAGAATATTTTTATCCTCAAGATTCCAATCCAACCAACAAACCTTTTGGCCTAGTCTTACAACATGACAATATTTTATGTTTGACACGTGGACAAATAATTAAATTGGAAGGTGATTCTGGACATGGTAAATCAACATTTTCCGACATTACAAACGGAATTATATCTTCAAGTGAATATAAATCCAATATATATGTGGATGGAAAAAAAATTATTGGTTTTGATTGTTTTAATTCAATTAGATATTATAATGAACAATCTGAAGATATTAGTTGGAAACCTTCTGTATACGAAATAGTTAGTGGACAAGATTTGGTTCGAGATTTGGATTCAAATCCTGTTCAAATAGATTTGGAAAAAGAAGAACTTGTTTGGAAATCTTTGGAAATTTGTAAGTGTGAAGATTTTCTTAAACGAACAAATTTTGAAGATATACGTAAATGGATTTATACACCTAATATAGGAATGAGTGGAGGTCAAAAAGGAAGAGTTGGTTTGGCTAGAACTATTTTTAGGATTATATGTTTGAAACCAAAATATATTACACTAGATGAAGTGGACAAATGTATACAATCTGAAATGGTAGTGGAAATTATGTCAAATGTATTTGAATATGCTAAACTAAATAATATATTAACATTTGTTATTGCTCATAATCAAGATGTTAAAAAAATGAAATTGTTTGACCAAGTGATTAATTTTTCCCACGGAATTATTACTAATAATTAAAAATTGATTTTTATATAATATATTTAGATGTACTAATATTATAATTAAAATACATAATGGAAAAACAAATAGAACATAATGAACCTATTGAATCTATTGAACCTATTGAAACAACAGATGATATGTTTTTAGTTAAAGGGACGACAAATATTAAATGGTATGGATATCCATTTTATTTCACAATGATATATTTATTTTCATATATTACTCATAAAATTACAGGAACATCCATATACACAACCCCGATATCTTGGTTCGGGGATATGATTATTTTTTATCTTTGGCACGTACAAGCACATCATAGAATAAATTGGATTCCATTTAATGAATCTTGTCATAATTGGCATAATTTACATCATCAAAGATTTTATCCTGCAAAATATTTTTATGGTTCAGATAAAGCAAAAGAGTGGATTAAAAATTATAAAAATGAATCATATTTAATTAAACACGCTATGCCATTAGGTGAATTAAAACCAATTGAATCAATACAAAATGAAAGTTTTGGTATTGTAATGGCCTTATGTGTTAATTTAATAAAATACTTTATTTTCAAATTACCAATCAAAGTTATTATTGCTTGTATTATACAAGGTTTACTTGTGGATTTTATTGGAAATTATTTACATTTGAGTTTTCATGTTCACGAACATTGGTTAAATAAATTTGACACTTATAAAGAATTAAAGTATTTACACTGGGAACATCATAAAGGTGATACCAAAAGAAATTATGCAATTTTTTTCTTTGGTTTGGATAAATTGTTTGAAACGTATTTTAGAACATATGTTAAAAAAAATATTTGAAATATAATATTTTTATTAAATTTATTTAATGTGTTTTTTATTCGATAATAATATAATTATTATAAAAGTAAAAAAATTGAAATCATAAATATATTGAAAATATAATTAAATATAATATATTACATAATACTTTGAATCATGACCACCAAATTATCACAACATAATATTGATTTGGTAGAAAATTGGCTTTTATCAGATAAGTTTTTAAATCAAAATAATCACATTGTTCCGTCTATTTCATATAATGATTATGACTTAGCTGAAGAATACTATAAAGAAATTAGACAACCAGATATACCAATAAATAGTTATTATCTATTTGCATCAAATGCTTATGGATATACATCATATGGATTTTACAAGGCTTCAAATGGAAAAATTTATATTGTTGAGGCATTTATGAATGAAATTAAAAATGTATATATTCCATCTTCAAATATAGATTGTTTAAAAAAAGTATTTGAACAAGATGAGGAAAAATTAATAAATGAACAAGACCTTGAAATAATGGCAAAATTTATAGTAAAATAATATATATTTTTTTATAAAACATATCCTTCAAAAAATTTTTTTATTTTTTCAACTCTCTCTCAAGTATACATATAAATCATATAAAGTTAATAAGCAAACAAAATAAAAAATAAATATAAAAATAAAAAGTAATTAAGAAAACTAATAATTAAAAAATTAAGCAAAAATTAAGCAAAAAATTAAGCAAAAATTAAGTAAAAATTAAGCAAAAATTATATAAATTAATTAATTTAAAGAAAAATCATATATATATAAATATATTTATATATTTATATGGTTAAAAGACATTGTCCAAAATGTAATGCTGAATTCGACAGAAAATCTAATTTTGATGCTCATATTAACAAAAAATTTGATTGTGGATTAAAAAATAATATTTTTAATGAGGATTCTAATGATAATTTAAATATTTACAAAAATTTGCCAGAATTTGCTAAATTTTGCCAGAATTTGCCAAAATTTACCATAAAAAATACAGATTCAAATTTAGCTAATCCAAATAATATTCAAGCTAATACATTAGATACAAATTTTGTTTGTTCTTATTGTCAAAAAAAATTTAGTACCAAATACACTCTTTCTAGACATATTGATGGAATTTGTAAAATAAAAAAAGAAAACGACAATCAAAAAGAAAATATTTTTAAATTATTATTAGAAAAAGATAAGGAAAATAAAGAAAATAAAGAAAGAATTATTAAATTGGAAGAACAAAATAAATTATTAATGAAAAAAATAGATAAATTGATTAGTATGAAAGAAAATTCTAACCAAAATAAAATAACAAATAATAATATTTTAAATTCAAATTCAAATTCTAATAATATTACCAACTCTAATAATACTCAAAATAATATAGTTATGGTAAATTTTGGCAATGAGGATTTAAGTATTATTGACAAAAAACAATTTATGGATAGGATTGTTAAAAAACCTTTATTATCTGGGGTTAAAATTCCTGATGAAGTATTAAAAATAATTCACTTTAATCCAGATTATCCTCAATTATCAAATATCTATATAAGCGATATTAACCGAGATAAATGTATGGTGTGGGAAGATGGAGAATGGAAACTTTCAAATGTTGATAATATTCCTCAGATAATGGATAAAATATGTTTATTTTCATCAGAACAAATAAATAATTTAAAAGATAAATATCCCAATAATAAACCACTTCAAGACAGATTAGTTACAATTGAAAAATATAATAATTTAATTGATATCGATTATTTAGAAGATTTGAAAGATGATGAGGAAATTGATAAAAATATAATTAAAAGATGTGAAAATTTTCAAAAACATACTTATGATACTATTAAAAAAACCCTATACAATGAAGGAAAAAAATTAAAAAAAACAACTAAAACTAAAAATTTATAATATATTTTATAATAATTTTTTGTTACCAATAAATTATTTTACTTATTGATTTAATTTTATAAAAAACCGAAATATTATATGAATATTTTTTATAATAATTATACAAATAATGGAAGAAAATAATTTAATTACAAATAAACATATATTATTATGTTCAAAATTATCACAAAAAGATTTTACCCTAGAATATTGGAACCAAATAAATTTATTGGTTAAAAATTTTTGTGGACAAGTGATATTGGATTTGGAACTAATCAATGGACAAAAAATACTAATTGATAATAATATCGATAGTAGTAGTGATATTTATATCTTGTGTAATATTGAAAATTATTTAAATTTATTTGAAAATTTTCCCAATAACCAAATATACATCATTGAAGAAATTTCCACAAATTATTTAGAAATAACCAAATTTTATCCAAATATTAAAATAATTAATTTGGGAATGGTACCGATAAATGTATTTAATTCAGGAGTATTTTTTAGAAAGTGGTTTGATAACAAAACAAACATATTTGAATCTATTATTGAGGAACATCAGTTTCAAACTTTAACTGAATCAAATAAACCATCAAATGCTTTTAGAACAGGTATATACATATCCAAAGTTGAATCTTCTAATTCTAATCCAGAAAATTTGAAATTTCATTTGTTAAGATGTTCTTCAAATTTTTCTGGTCCTACAGATAATATTAGAAAAACTGATTCTATCATTGTGTCTAATTCCAATATATTTCTCAAAGATTATTTTTACTATCCTTTTGAATTAAATCATGTTCAAGCACAAATATACCATAATTATAATTCAGAATTAACTGATTGTGAAGGTTTTGTAGAAACAAAATCTGAAAAAAAGCAAGAATTAAACAACATTCAGATAAAACAGAAGATATGGACCCATATGGACTTATTGTATTTTGTTCTTTTTATGAAAATTTTATTAATAATAATTTTACTGATGGGAAAAATAAAAAAATATCCCATCCTAAAATTGACTTTTTTGGATTTTATGCTTATGTAACAAATTCAAATGCATCAACTATAACAATTATAAATATAAAAACTAATAGTGTGTCAGGAATTATAAATGGTTTAGATGGTCCATCAGGAATGGTTATTAAAAATGATAATTTAATAGCATATGTAAATAATTATGGTGGACCAAGTGGTTTAGGTAGTGGTAATGGAAAAACAATAAGTGTATTAAATCTTTTAGATAAAAAAATAATAAACACAATACAAGTTGATTTAGCACCTGCAGGATTAGAATTATCTAAAAATAACAAAAAATTATATTGTTATAATTATGTTGATGGAAATCCAGGAACAGGAACAATAAATATTATAGATACAAATACAAATTTAATTACAAATACAATTAATGGATTTTCTGGACCATTTGATTTTAAAATATCACCAACTAATAATTTTGCTTATGTCACAAATTTTGGCAGTAATAATTTTACTCCTATTGGAACAACTGTATCAGTAGTTTGTTTGATTAAAAAAAAATTATAAAAAATATTAATGTCGGAATTCAGCCTTCTGGAGTTGTATTTTCAAAAGATGGTTTATTGGCTTTTGTAACTAATTATAACACCTTGTATATAGATAATATAAATTATACTGGTCAAATACAAGGTGATGGAATAATTAATATTATAAATACTAAAAATCATAGTGTACTAGGGGAAACAATAGTAGTTGGTCAGTCACCGGCCAATATTGATATTACTCCTAATGGAAAAAAACTTGTTGTGACAAATTTTAGTTCAAATTCTATTAATTTAATAAAAGTAAAAGATATTTTACATAAATTATCAGATACAATAAAACCGACATTCTAAATGTCCAAAGGTGTAATTGATGGAACAAGTTCATCGGGTAAAACTTCTTTATGTTAATATTTCAAAAAATTAGATTATAAATGTGTCATTTGTGATAATTATGTAAATGAAATGACAGAAATAAAAAATGAATGGTTAAAAACATTGTCAAATAATTATATCACAAAAATCAATATTGGTAACTCAAAGCCTAAATCTTTAATTTATTATTAGGTTGTTCAAAAAATAAATCCAATTACTATGAATAAAATTATTAAAGTATTTTTTGTTTTTCTATTCCTACATTTAATAAATTATTGACTAACGAAATAGTTAATACTTTTAATGTAGAACCCGAAAGAGTTGGTGTGAATTATTGTAAGCTAAAAGATGTTAGATGTCTTGAACAAGAAGATAATTCAGGTAATAAAGTTATTATGAAAGGATTTAATGAAAATCATCCAAATCTTTTTATTCAAGAATTTAATCATCTAAAATTATATTAAGATTTAGATTAAGATTAAAATTTAATTTAATATTTTGACTTGTATTATATATTATAAGTAAGATTATGTTTTTATATATTCATTGGAAATTTGATTTTGGAGAAGAAAATAAAATAAAAATATTATATATTGGAGTTAAAAAACAAACTCCTAAAACTAAATATGTTGTTTCAAAACCAAAGTATTGTTTAGTTAACAAAGAACTAGACCCAAATCAAAATAACGAATTTGAACAAGTTTATTTTTCGCGTGTTAGAACTGGTAAATTAAAAACAAGTACATTATACTTTACTGTAATCGAAAATACTAATTTTGAAACTGGTAATCGTGTTGTTAAAATATACATAAATGCTAATTCTAATACTTCTGCTGTTATTATGAAAGAAGAAATTAAACAAAAATTAACTAATATATTTATAAATCCTTATGATGTTGAGGAAGAATATTATGAGTTTGTTGATTATGATAAAAATAAAATTAATAAAAATATTACTAAACTTATTAAAGAAATTAAAGTTAATGGTTGTGTTGTTAATATTGATTCTCGTAATAATCCTGTTGAATTTAGATTTATCACTAAAACATATCCTCAATTGCTTAATATTCTTAGAGTTGAAGATTTTTCAGATAATTCTGATAATTCAGATAATTCTGATTCAGATTCTGATTAATTTTTATTACATATTCAAAAATATATAAAGAACTAAATTAATTTTTTATTTAAAATATTATTAAAAATTTAACCTAAAATAGTTGCTTGAAATGATTGATTTCCTTTTTCTCCAATATTAATTCCAACAATACTATTATTTGCTACACTATTTATTGAACTTATTCCATTTGAACTATATTTAACTTCGACAAATTTGGTTACTACAAAATTAAAATCAGAATCTCTTGTAATAGTAGCATAATATCCTTTATTTTTTTCGTTATTAATTGCATCAATAGATAACGAATATACTTGGTCATAATCAAAAAACCCTGAAATTCCTTGAATGTGTGATAGAATTGTGTTTTTTAATGGTAAGTCTAAAATAGTCCAACTTGAAAAACTATTTTTAACTGGGTCATAATCAACAATAAAAGATTGACCAATAGGAATTGATAAACCATCATAATAAATTCTATTTATTGGAATTTTTTCAGGTGAAAATCCTCCAACTATTGTGTATGTATTCAGCAATTTATTATACCAAATTCCATATGCAGTAGTTGTGTTTGAACCAGGAAAAATTATTTCAATTGGATTTGTAAGATCATTTATATTGTATAAAAAAGCAAATGTATCTGATTGGTCTGGATTTCCTACATTTCCTACATTACCTGCATTTCCTACACAATAACCATTTGATATACTGTGGACAAATACAATATCATAAAAACAATTTACATCTGGATAAGAATAATTATCTGGTGTTTCTAGTGATTTAGTACTTAATTTTCCTGTATAAATAAATCCTTTTGTATTAGAATTTATATAATCAGAATAAGAACCAACAAAATTATATATTCCAGTGTCAAAATTATAATTAGGACCATAAACTGATGTATACTCAGATAAAGGTACTTGCATATAATAAATTGAACCATTAGTAAATGCAATATTTCCAGAATAAATTATTCCCTGTCCTGTTTGTGGGCTTGGATTGGTTGTTCCACAAATTAAAAAAAGGTCCGGAGATATATTCCTACTTCCTTGCCACGCTGATACTCCTCCATTTAGCACATTCAAATAATTCGAATTGTAATAAATTACTCCTAAATCAATATTACTCATCTATAAATATACTATTATATAAAAATTATTTATTGGTATAAAAAAATAATTATACTATTCTTGTATTAATCCATTGGTAAAACTTTTATTATGGTCAATTGGATGAGGATAAAAGCTTTTTAGAGGACATTCTATTAGAATTTTTATCCCCACCATACATATAATAAATATATAAAACTATTATAGTATAAAATTATGCCCAGAACTTCAATCGGTCGTGTCTCAAATTCTGCCTCTAGAGCTTTCACCAATGCCCAAGGTGCTATTGCTAACGTTAATTATGGACGTGTAGTAGGTTCATATGATAACAAAGATATTGCTTTTAGTATTCAACAAATTAACTCTGTTCCAACTGTTACATTAAATTTACCCGTTACAAACAACCAACCTTGCCAAGACTGGCGTGGAGGTATTTGTTAATAAATTTTAATCTACCATAAAAATATTTTTATATAAATTATTTTATATAAAAATACATACAAATGGCCCTCACAGCACCAGGAGCAATTTCAAACTCATCCAATAGAAAGTTTTCTAATCTTTATGGAAGAATCGCAATGGATAATTACAATATCTTAAAAGGTTCTATCAGTTCTTATGATTATTACGCCAGTGTAAAAAAACAACCCAAAATGGCTTCAAATAAATATCCAAATTTAAAACCCAAAACTGTTAATGAAGTCATCAAAAGTACAGGATTATCACGCTAAATAATTTTTACTTGAAATATTTTTATAATTCGATTATAAAAATTTGTTAAAAAAATAAAAAAATTGAATCCATTATAAAATATCAATCAAACTATTATTTTATGGTTAAATTAGATGAAAATAATTATTATTCAGAATCTAAAACTTTAAAAATCACTGGGATAGATAATTTTTATCTTGGTAAATTTTCAGAAAATGAAAAACAAACAAAAAAAATAGAAAAAATATCAAAATTGGTTAAATTATACCCACAAGCAAAAACTTTAATTATGGATAGAAATAATTTGACCGAATGGATTTATAATTATGATATATTTGATGATTCAGATATTGAGGAATTAGAAGTTAAATTTAATCGGATGGAAAAAATTGTTTGTGATTTTCCATCCAAATTAATCAAATTAAATTGTAGCGATAATAGTTTAGTAGAATTGAAAGGATTACCCCAAGGATTAAGATACATTGACTGTTCCAAAAACAAAATTATAGAATTAAATGATTTGCCATTTGGATTAGAGATATTGATATGTAATTATAATCAAATAGTTAAATTGGATTTTTTACCAACTGGATTAGAAACATTGCATTGTTATAATAACAAAATATCCAAATTGGATGATTTGCCAAGTTCTTTAACAGAATTACATTGTTATTCAAATCAGATTGAAAAAATTGGTTCATTACCAAAAAAACTAAAAATACTTTGGTGTCAATACAACAAACTTAAATATCTGGATGGGTTACCAAATACATTGGAAGAATTATATTGTGATTCAAATCTGATAGAAAGTATTGATTTGACCAATACTGCTGTTTCCAAATTGAAATGTTCTAATAATCGGGTTAAGAAAATAACAGGGTTACCCAATACTATCAAATACATTGATTTTTCTTACAATCCAATAAAAACATTTCCTGAAGGATTAAATCCCAATATTACACAAAAATATACTGGATGTAATTTTACATAAAAAATTAAAAACAACAAATAACAAATATAAAAATACATTAAAATATTCAACTTAACATTTTTTTACTGAGAAATTTTTTTACTAGAAAATTTTTTATCAATAAATCTTTTGACTTGGATAAATTGCACTTGTTTTTGAGGACATGTGCATTTTACCCATCCTGTTCTACTATCATGACTTGCTTGCATATATTTAAACAATTCTTCCTCTGTCAAATCATAAAGTTTGGATAACACGATTGAACTAAATGTTCCAGCTCTTCCGTGTCCACCCCAGCAATGAACAAAACAAGGTTCTCCCTTAAGGATAAATTCAATACATTGGTCAACATATGATTCAATAATATCATCTGGTACAACACCACAGTCTGGGATTGGAAGATGTGTAAATGTAGGTATATCCCAATCCACATCTAATCCCAATTCTAATCTATCTGGATAAATTTTATTGAAATATTCTTCATAATAAGGATACATTGAATTGGTAGAAATATTTGGGTGAGATTCAGTTGGATATTCTTGTTGTAAACAAAAAATATTTTTAATTCCTAATTTGGCTAGTGTAACTAGTGAAGGAATTAGGGAATCTTTAGGCATGGATGGATTAAAAGGACAAGCTCCAATAGCTAATAATCCTGGTATTACCCAATTGCCTTCTTCATAATGAACCAAATCATTTGCCAAAATAAATTTATTGCTATAAAATGAATTATTTTTAATTGACTTGCCAATTTGGATTCTTGTATCTCCAAATACCTCATCTACTAATTTAGGTAATACTAAACCAGTTTTGATTGAATCCGATTTACTTGGGGATAATGTATTTATATCTTTTTCACATTCATATGAATCTAAAATTGTTTCTGGGTTAGGATTGGTAAGGTCTGAATTATCTTGATGATTATCTTGATGATTATCTCGACTTTCAAAATTAGATAATACAATTACTGGTTCATATAATATTGGTTTTATAGGAACTGAATTCAAATCCTTATTCAAAATTATTTTAGGGGCTTTTAATTTTCTTTTAATTTTTCTTGCCATTATTTGATAAACAATTAGTATTTTTATAGTAATATATATAAAATATTTTAAACGTCAAAAAATTTTTTTTTCAATTTTTTATTTTAATTATAAAAAACTTATTTAAAGAAATAATGATAATATATAATTAGCACTGTAGCGCAGAGGTAGCGCGCCAGGCTCATAATCTGGAGGTCGTAGGTTCGATACCTACCAGTGCTATAATTTAAAAAAAAATATAATATAGTTTATATTTTTTTATAAATTTTATTTATAAATATAAATGAGTGACATTATAAGTGCGGGAAATCCAAATATTTTGGATTCAGAAAATTTAGATAATGAGACAATACATCCGGAACAAAATATTCCAGACAATAATAATACCATATCCAATTTATCTACCCCAATTGGATTGGATGAAATATATAAATCAGATATTTCCAAACAATCAACCAAAATTGCAGAATCTGCCAAATCTGCCAATTCTACCAAATCAAATATATTTGTAAAATCAAATAATTTAGAGAATTTTGATGAACCGAGTGATTTTAGTGATTTAACGGAACCAAGTGCAAATCCAAGTGCAAATCCAAGTGCAAATCCAAATCTAAATAATGATTTAAATAAATTTCTTCCAGATACAAAATCAATTCAAATTAATAAACCAAATAAACCAGAACAATTTGATAAAACCAAATCTGCAGATACATTTGAAATATCTAAAAGAGAATCTGAGTTGGGATTATACAATTTTTGTCAATCACAATTTGATAAATACAAAGATTCAAATAACAATATAAGTTCTGAAAATTTATATTACTTGTTAAATAATTTCAACACTTTTATAAATTGTTCTCAAGACAATTTGTACATATATAACATTATTTTAAAAGATTATTTAAAAGAACATATTGAAAACATTAAAAATATTACTTTTTTAGATTATTACGAAATTGTAAAATATTTAAAAAAAATATATCAAAGTGACTCAAATTGTTATAAGAATTTATTAGAAACATCTATTCAAAATTTAATTTTGAAAGAAGAAAATGAAAATAAATTATCAAGAATTAATATTGATTATAACTTAAATAGAAAAACAATTGAGATTAATGAACAAAATCAAATTGAAGAATTAGCTTTACTAAATCAATTGGAATTAAAAAAAAAGAAAATAGAAATAGATAAAGAAATTCAATTAATAAATATTAATTTGGAATTAGAAAATAAAAAACGTGAATTAGTTAAACAAAATGAAATTAGACATCAAAATCATTTGATTGAAACAGAAAAAAATAAAAAAGAATTAGAAATACTTAAAACAAAATTAAATGAAGATAAAGAAATGGAATTATTATCAATGGAACTTGGTTTAGCTAATCGAATTAACCAATTTAAGACAGCAAATGAAAGTGAACAAAAATATATGGAATTAGAAAAAAAAAGAAGAATTAAACATATTGAATTAGTTAATATTTATGATGAATTAGATGTTGAAAAAAAAAAGAAAGAAATTAAAAATAAAATAGACATTTGTAAGACAGATGAAGTAGATTTATATCCTTATGAAATTTATAATGGAACATGTTGTAATTTAAATTTTTGTCCAAACCAAAATGTAATTGTTAATTTTGATAAAATTTATAAGTTAATAATAGGTATTCCATCTTTAAGTAATTATGAAAAAAATTTAATCCTATTAAGATTTAATGAAATATTAACATATTGTTCAAAAAAATATAATAGTGTTTCTAAATTTTATAGATTAACACAAATTTTTATAATAGCAAGTTCAATTATAAATCCTGCCTTATTATCTATTAATATAAATCAAAATAATCCTTTTTATCAACAAATTTTTTGGACAGTATGGATATTGCAATTAATGGTTAGTTTAGTTACCGGATATATTAGTTTTTTTAAATGGGATAAAAAAAATTTTTTATTTAATATTTACAAAACAAAAATTAATCAAGAAATATGGTTATTTATTGGTTTAACAGGAAAAAATTATTCTACTAATAATGGTGAATATGACCATTCTAAATATGTAAATACATTTTTAAATAGATTGGAAAATTTACATACTCAATTAAAAATTTCAGAATTTGAAACCGAAATTAAAAAAGATAATGAAAATAATAATAATACAAATAATCCTAATCCTATTTCTAATCCTAATCCTAATCCTAATTCCAATCCACTTGATTATAATTCAGGAAATAGAGCTACAATGTCTCCATATAATAATAATGGAGAATATAATGACCCAAGAAATATTATGATGTCAAGAACTAAAGTATAATATTCATATAAAAATTGAAAAAAACACATTATGATATAATAAACTTATAAACAAATAAATAAATGGGCAACTCTGATTCAAATATTACAAATTCCAAAACAAATTCATTATATCAAACAAGATTTTGGTCAATATCTGATGATGAAATTGTTAATTTGAGAAAATACAACAAAATTATTGATGTGGATTGGTTTGATAAACATAAAGTTGATTATGCTATGTCTGGTGATAATTATTTTACGGAAAATCCAGATAAAAAACAAATTATAAATGATATGGTAGAATATTTTTTAACACAACCGGATAAAATCATTTATAAAAAAAAGACAAATTATCTGTGTAATAGAAAAGAAAGAATATGTATATGTAATACCCACGCAAATGATTTTAGAAAAATATATGATGGAATTAATTATACAGATGATAAATTTATTGCCTGGGTTAAAAAACCAAATGAACCATTTTAATTTTATATAGGATTAATATTTTTTTAATTATCATTTTATATATAATGAGTGGAACTTCAATTCAAAATAATGAATTTTACAAAAAAAAGTATCTTAAATATAAATTAAAATATTTAGAGTTAAAAAAATCATTTGATAATGAAAATATGCAAGGTGGTATAGGATGGACAAATTTAATGTCTTATGCAAAAAATTTTGTTAAATCAAATCCTAATGCTGCTGCAGGATTAATGGGAAATGTCGCATCAGGTGTTTCTAATTTAAATTTATCTAATGGAATTTCAAATATTGGATTAATTGGATTTAAAACATTCTTATCTCAATCCCCTCAATACCAAGAACTTGTACATTCTGGCTTAATGACTCCACAAAATGAAGCAATTATGTTTGAATTACTAAAATTATTTATTGGACACTTGGCAGACCCATTATTTTATCCAATTATGTTAAATATAATTAAAAATATTATGATTTTGGCAGGTTCGGTAGAAACATTTAATATAGAGTTAGTATTACCTGCATTAAATAACTTATATACTATTTTAAATGAAATGAAAGCAGATATAAAATACCAAAGAGATTTTATACTATTGACTGTGTTTTTAAGAGACAATAAAGCTAAAATTTTTAATCAAATTAAATCTAGAGGTATGGGCTTTCCCGGATTTGAATTTGCTTTTAATAGATTAATTAATTTAATCTCGATACCATTACCACAACAACAAATGTATCAACAACCACAACAAATGTATCAACAACCACAACAAATGTATCAACAAC
>Ga0172363_10002001_pt1 | contig 16447 bp, 19 predicted proteins | sample LakKivs2_kivu2a2_FD_114541 | JGI IMG/M metagenome (GOLD analysis project Ga0172363, IMG submission 114541) | Sediment microbial communities from Lake Kivu, Rwanda - Sediment s2_kivu2a2 | ecosystem: Environmental > Aquatic > Freshwater > Lake > Sediment | place: Rwanda: Western Province, Lake... | reverse complement strand
CATAAAATTGTGGCGAGGGGTCCTGTCACGGCATGCTCCCCGTCCGTCCTCGCTGCACCCATCCCCCGTGGGGAACCCCTGTAGCTGCAGGAATTTAGGATGCTATCAGCAGTACAAATTCAGTTGTCATAAAAATGAGACATCTGTATAATGTTTAAACTCTTATCATAAGGAGGAAAAAATGGGTCACTGGCTTGAGGGAACCACGCTGGCAAACAAAATAAAGGAAGGAGTGAAAGAGGAAGTCAGCTGCCATTTAAAGGAAAAAAATAAAGTCCCGGGCTTGGTTGGCATCCTTGTCGGAGAAAACAAAGCCTCAAAAATTTATCTTAGAACAAAGAAGCGAGCCTGCGATGACTTGGGCATTCGCTCAGAGATCATCAATTTTCCTGAAGATACGGAAGCTTCTTTTTTAATGTCTGAAATTGAGCGTTTAGGCCAGAGGGAGGATATCGATGGAATTCTTGTCCAGCTCCCCCTCCCGCCTCAGCTTATTTCCCAGGAGATAATAACAGCTATCCCCCCTGAAAAAGACGTTGACGGGCTTCATCCTTTTAATCTTGGCAAATTGTTGATGAATCAAGAGGGATTAAGGCCCTGCACTCCGCTGGGAATAATGGAGCTCTTGAAGTCAAAAAGCATTTCGATAGAAGGGAAAAGGGCTGTCATCGTGGGCAGAAGCCTCCTCGTCGGCAAGCCCCTGGCAGCGATGATGACCAACGAAAATGGAACAGTGACCATCTGCCACACCAGAACCAAAGACCTTTCCCGGGTTACAGCTGAGGCTGACATCCTTGTTGCCGCCATGGGCCGCGGAGCCTTTGTAACGGCGGAATTTGTAAAGCCAGGAGCCGTAGTTGTGGATGTCGGGACAAATCAGCTCTCTGACCCGGCAAAGGTGAAAGAGTTTTTCGGAAAGGATGAAAAAAGAGAGAAGGACCTTCAAGACAAAGGCTATACTCTGATTGGCGATGTCGACCCCCGGGTTATTGACAAGGCGGAACTGTTGACTCCGGTCCCAGGAGGGGTCGGGCCATTAACCGTGGCCATGCTGATGAAGAATACCTTAGAGGCCTTCAGGCGGAGGTGGAAGTCCTGAGGCCCAGGCAGATTGACAACGAGGCCTTTCACCAGGGAAAAAAAGATGCAATCCACTACCAAAGAGAAGTTGGTTTTTTTTCTGAAATATGGTATAAAATATTTCTTTAGAAAGCTGGAAAAATGCCAAGAGCGTGCGCAATTTGCGGAAAAGGCCCTTCTTTTGGATTAAGCCTTAGCCATTCCCACAAGGCATCTAAAAAGAAATGGAAGCCGAATCTCCAACGAGTTAAGGTCCAAACAAAAGCAGGAAGCAAGAGACTGTGGGTATGCACCAGGTGCCTTCGTTCGGGAAAGGTCAAGAAGTCTATCTAAGCTTCTTTAAACTCTTTTCGCAGAAACAATCTCTTTTATTATCGAAATTTTTTGGATAATCGTCTCAAAATGTTCAATGTCTGGAATGATCAGCGAGATCTTGAATTGAGCGCTGTTGTCGGCAAAAGTCTTGACTTCAGCCTTGGTAATATTCCCCCCCAGCTCGGCTATGGCCGAGGCGAGCTTGGCTAAGACTCCTGGAGAGTTTTCGCTCATGACCAGGAGCTTGCCAGTGTAATTCCGCTCCGGCGCATCCTCCCAAGAGACCGCAATCTTGCGTTTTTCATCCAAAACTTCTTTGGTGATCAGGGGGCAGCGCAAAGAATGGACTGTTATTCCCCTGCCAGAAGTGATATAGCCGACGATTGGCTCATTTTTAATAGGAGAACAGCATTTCGCCAATTTAATCTCTTTGATGTCGATCAGGGGCTTAGGCTTTCTGGCTACTTTTTTGACAACTTTTTTAAAGAAAGTTTCTTTTTTTTCTATGATTTCTTTAGAAGGGAAGAGCTTCTCCAGGAATTTCTTGTCAATGACGAGTTTCCCTGAGCCGACGAGAGAATAAAGGTCTTCTGTTTTTTTAATGCGGAAGCCTGTTATTGCCGAAAGGGCTCTAAGAAGATTTGATTCCTTGAGCAAAGCCGGAGGAATCTTGTATTTTTTAATTTCAGTCCCCCATAGTTTCTTTCCAAGCATCCTTGTTTTTATCTTGTCTTGCGAGTTCAGCCAGTGTTTGATCTGATGTCGAGCAGTCGAGGTGAAGGCAATGTTCAGCCAGTCACGAGACGGCGTTTTTTCAGGTGAGGTTATAATCTCGACAATATCTCCAGTTTTCAGAATTGTCTTCAATGGAGCAGGCTTGTTGTTGATTTTTGTGGCAGAGGCATGAAGTCCAATTTCAGAATGAATCCTAAAAGCGAAATCCAGCGCAGAAGCACCGATGGGAAGAGTCACGACCTTGCCTTTTGGTGTAAAGATATAAGCGTCCTCAGGGATAAGGTTTGTCTTCAAGCTTTTTAGGAACTCTTTGGGGCTTTTTTGCTCCTTGTAAAAATCGACCATTTCTCTCAGCCAGTGCAGTCTTTGATCCTCTCTCATTGCTTCAGGAGAGGCTTCTTTGTATTTCCAGTGCGCGGCAATTCCGTTTTCAGCCAGGTTGTGCATATCCTGAGTTCGGATTTGAATTTCGACGGTTCGCTTGCTTCCGGTAATGATGGTTGTGTGCAGGGCCTGATAGAGATTAGGCTTGGGCATGGCAATAAAATCTCGGAAGCGGTGGGGGAGATGAGGCCAATTCTTATGGATCACGCCCAGGGCAGAGTAACAATTTTGGGCAGAATCGACAATAAGCCTGAGGGCCATGAAATCAAAAACTTGGTCAAAGGGTGTACTCTGCCTTTTCATTTTATTATAGATGCTGTAATGCCTTTTTATCCGATAGCTAATTTCTGCAGGGATATTGTTTTCTCTCATTAACTTTTCAAGGATTTTCTTTGTTCTTTTTAGCTCCTTTTCTGCTCTTGCCCTTTGGGGCTCAACCAGCGAGGCGACCTTAAAATAATCGTCTGGATTCACATAGCGAAAAGAAAGGTCTTCCAGCTCGGCTTTTATCCTTCCCATGCCGAGGCGGTTAGCAAGAGGGGCATAGATTTCCAGGGTTTCATTGGCAATTTGCTTTTGCTTGTTTTCTGGCAAGAATTTTAAGGTCTTGAGATTGTGAATTCTGTCGGCCAGTTTAATAAAAATAACCCTTAGGTCGTCGGTCATGGCCAGGATGACTTTCCGAATGCTTTCTGCCTGCCTTATTTCAGGAGAGGATTCTTGGATACGGCTGATTTTTGTTACCCCCTCAACCAGATGCGTTATTTCTTTGCCAAAGGCTCGGCTGAGGTCAACGGAGAGGACGTCGGTATCTTCCAGGACATCATGGAGCAGGCCTGCGGCTAAAGTTGTTTTATCCAGCTTCAAGTCGGCCAGCATGCTGCTGACTTCCAAGGCGTGACTCAAGTAGGGCTCTCCAGAGCGCCGGGTCTGGCCTTTGTGGGCCTGGGCGGCGAAGACATAGGCTTTCTTGAGGAGAAGAATATCCTTCTCGCTGTAAGAAGAAGAAACTTTTTCTAAGATATCCTCAAACCTGATCATGGCTGAAGCCTTGGTTCTCCAAGAGGTGCGGTCAGTTTGCGCCCGCAGAAGCCTTTTTCTCTATTTTTAGTATCCAGTTTACGGCAGCAAGCAGGTTCGATGCAACATGATCAGGAGCTATTCCTTTTTCCTTGAGCTTGAGCAGCGATTTTCGGCCAAAGCCGGTAAGGACGAGTATGGATTTAGCCTCAATGTTCAAGCCGAAGAGAATGTCTTCGACTTTATCCCCAATCATGTAAGATTTTTTTATGTCGATGTTTAAATCTTCTTCGGCTTGAAGGGCCATTCCGGGCCTTGGCTTGCGACATAAACAGTTTTTTCTGTAGCGAGGAGTGGAGGAGGAAAGGTAATGAGGACAGTAATAAAGGCCGTCAAAATGGGCGTTCTGTCGGGCAAAGGCGGCATTGAGTTTGCGGTGAATATCATGGAGAGCTCTCTCGACAATAAGCCCCCGCCCCACCCCAGATTGATTGGTGACGATAACCGCTAAGAAGCCGGCTTCGTTTATTTTCCTGACGGCTTCGAAGCTAAAAGGATAAATTTCTATCAGATTAAAGGAATTGGGATATCCGACATCCTTATTGATTGTCCCATCTCTATCGAGAAAGACTGCTCTTTTTTTCATTCCAAAAATTTCTGGCAGGCCTGGTAAACATCCTCGGCACCGATGTTTATCATGCATCTGTGGTCAAAGGGACATTCTCTGTAGCTGCAGGGCCAGCAAGGAACGTCTTTCTTGACGACAGCGGCCGGCTCTTGAAAGGGTCCGGTGATGAGAGGGTTGGTGGGTCCGAAAATGGCTACGACCGGGACGTTTAGGGCATTCGCCATGTGCATCGGGCCGGAATCGTTGCTGACGAACAGGTCTGCGTGGCTTATCAAGCCGGCAAGGAGGCGAAGGGTTGTCTTCCCGCAAAGGTTGACAGCCTTCTTCCTCGTCGAAAAGACAATGGTTTCGGCCAATTCATTCTCATCTCGGGAGCCGATGATGAGGATTTCGGTTTTTTTTCTTTCTGATAGCAAGTTCGCAAGCTCGGCAAACTTGGATGCAGGCCACCTTTTCGAGGGGCCAAAAGAGGCGCCGGGGCTGAGAATGGCCAAGGGATTGTTCAGGTCAACATTAAAGGAAAGAAGCAGGGATTTCGCTTCCCTCTTTTCTTCAGGAGTCAAGGGAAGGGATAGTTTTGGGGCATAAGTCTTTAGCCCTAGCCCTGAGATCAGGTTCAGGTAGTAATTGAGCTGGTGGAGAGTTGCTTCCTCCCCTTTTACAGTTGTTCCCTTGGTGAGAAGAATGCCCCGTCCGTCCCTTGAATACCCCCATCTTTGGGGAATCTTTGCAAGATAGAAGAGCAGGGCAGAGGAGAAAGAGTTGGAAAAGAGAATCCCGATGTCGGGGTCAAGTTCTTTAATTTTTTGAGCTGAGTTCAGCAGGCTTTTAATGTCATCTGTGCCTGGAAGGGGAATGACTCCTTTTATAAAATCATGCGCGGAGAAGAGCCCTGCCACCCATTCCTTTGCGGCTATCCATATCTTGGATTGAGGGAAGTTTTTGCTCAAGCACTCAATCGCGGGAAGGGCAAGGATAGAGTCTCCGATCCAGTTGGGAGCTCGAACAAGTATTTTCACCGAACCAATTTTATCCCCGAATCAATATATTGTCAAAAGCGGCGTGTTTTTTGACCGATTATCCGGAGCCTCTTCCTTCAGAGTCAGAAGATGAAGGCTCTGATTTTTTCTTAGCCGCGTCTTTTTTTTCCTCCTTCCGTTTTTCTTCAGGCTTGCCTTCTTTTTTTGCTTCTTTCTTCTGAGCGTAATCCGTGACGTACCAGCCGCTGCCCTTGAATTGAAGGGTAGGAGGGGAGAGGACTTTTTTTAGAGAGCCGCCGCAGCTTGAACATTTTTCAGGAGGCGGATCACTTCTTCTCTGCAGGAGTTCAATGACCTTTCCGCATTTTAAGCATTTGTATTCGTAAATCGGCATTTTTGAACTCGTAAAAAAAATAGAGGAGCGATAGAAATTCTTCCTAATGGAAAACAATCGCTTCAAATATATAAATATCGGCTCCTGATTTCCAGGCATCCCTTGGAAGGCCGGCCTTCAAACAGGCCTCGTCGAGGAATGTTTCCCTCGACCAGTGGTTTTCCACAGCGACCTGAGGGAGAAGGACTCCCCTTCTACCCCATTGGGATAGGACCAGGCCGTGCTTGCCGACCTCAACAAGTTTTGGAGAGTCAATCTTCTTTAAAGGGGTCAGAACAGAAATTTCTATCTCCAGGTTGTCAAGCTCTTCGCTTGAAAGCGGTGGAAACCTTGGGTCTTGGCAAGCTGCAGCGATCGCTGTTTGAATGACTGTCTGATAAAGGGGGTAAACAGGTTCGATGTAGCCGATGCAGCCTCTGAGCAGGCCATTTTTTTTCAGGGTTACGAAAGCTCCCTTGTTGGATATTAAATTTGTGTCCTGGGTTTTGTATTCGACAATTTTATCCTGCTTGACGAATTGGTTGATCGCTTGGCGGGCCAGCTTCAGAAGTTCTCCCTTTTCTTCGGGAGTAAGACTGAATTCAGGGTCAGGAGGCCCTGAATAGACAGCTGCAGCCATATAGCCTACAACCTCAGACTCTGGGGTCCCGGACGACGACTGCGAAGAATCCGCGTAGTCCAGAACCTCAACCCTTGCCTTTTCCCCTTTTTGAGCATAGAGCAGAGTCGAAAGGACAGGGCCGCCGCCGCACAGGATGTTTTCTCCTCTCTGGATCTTTGCCAGAAGGAGGTCGGTGTTAAAAGACTTAATCAAGGAAGCGGTGGCCGCATCAATTTTGTTGGCATCTTTTTTTGGAAGATAATGGGACATGTCCGTCGAAGCCACAACCAGAACCTTTTTTCCGGGCAGGACTTCTGATAGAGAATGAGCAAGGGCAACAATGGTTGTTCTTGTTTGGTAGCCCATGACAATCGGGACTATTTTTGCTTTGGGGAGAACCTTCTGGATGAATGGAACCTGAACTTCCACTGAATGTTCTTGCGCCTGAGCCTCCGGGATGTATCCAAAACCAGAGGCCTTGGAGAGCTCCAAGGCGAGAGATTCGTCAACCACGGCTATCCCCAAGGGAGTCTCAAATCCGCCGCTGGGATAGATGGAGCAGCCTTCAAACCCGTAGCGGTGAGAAGGGCCGATGATGACCACCGTCTCGTAGTCCTTTCCTTGAGCCAAACGGTAGGCAGCAGCGGCGACCTGCCCTGAATAGACATAACCGGCATGAGGGCAAATCAGAGCAATGAGATTTTCAGAAGATAAAGCAGGCCTTTTGGCATTCTGAAGAAGACCGTCTATCTGGCGAGAGAGTTGCTCGGGATTGCCGGGGTAGAAGCCGTCGGCAGCGATAGGTTTTCTTATTCCCTGGGGCCAGGAGAGGGTGACAAGAAGAAAGATAAAAAATAGGAAAGAGATAATGATCAATCCTCTTTTTTTCATTTTTTTGCCTACTTTAATTAAAAATCCAACTCAAAAGAAATATACAAGGAAAAAGGACAAAAATCAAATTTATGTCAGGGAAAGTCGGCATCCTAAATTCCATAATAATCATCAAGTTGCGGCGAGAGTCCGGTCAGAGAATTTAGGATGCTTTTGATTTTATTCACCGTATTGACTTTTTTTGCGTTTTGGATATAAATTTAAACCAAGATGAAAGACTTCTTTAAGTTTCTTCTCCTCCTCATTGCCGCTTCCTCTGCTTTTCTGGTCGGTTTTTACCTGGGTGGAGAGGGAATGAAGTCTAAGGTTCCAGAATTCCAGAAAGATTCCGAGGAAGAAAATCCTTAGGTTTCTTCTGCCTTTCAATCCTTCCCCTTAATTTTGTTCAAACAAAATTTTGAGCTTGGCGAAGGAAAGAGAAATTCTTGCCAGGCTCATTTTGTTGACTAATCCTTAGCTCGGTCATATAATGAGCGTGAAATTTTTCATTTGAAATAATTTTGAAGAGGAAAGCGCTCCTTCTTTGAGGATATAAATGGACTGGAGAATTTACGTCATCCTGGTCATCTTGGCTTTGTTCTTTATTCTATTAATTTTCAATCCAAACTTATCTTGTTTTGGAAGAAAGATTCGCTCCCCTTTCTACCCGCTTTTCCGAAGGAAAAGAAAGGAGATAAAAACCGAAGATTATGGATTTTTTATTGCTGGGGAGAATGAAGAAAGGAAGAGTGAATTGAAAAAGCTGAGAACGGAAAGTGCCGAAAAAGAGACGAAGGTGAAGAAGAAAGCGCTTAAAACCGAGGATTACGGCTTTTCCTTTGCTGAGGATAAAGACCAGCGGGAAGCGAAGCAAAAAGAAGAGGAGAGAGAGAAAAAGGAGGTTTGAGAGGGTCGCCAGATTAAGGTCATTTCAAGCAGAAAAGCTCAGCTGAGAGCGAAATCTCTCCTTGGGAATATTTCAGAAAAATCATCAGGAAGGGAGATTGGAGCGGATGAAGAACTCGGTTTAAGGGTGGGTTCAGGCCTCTCTTTTCCGGGATCATTATGAATAGAGTATCGAGAGAAAGAAGGGCTGAAGAGATTGAATATCACAGAGCCCTAAAGAATATTTTTCTTTTATTTTCAGTTGCCCTTTTTTATTTCAGTCACTGTCATCCTTCAAGAATATTTCTTTCTCCCCCTTCGCAGATTGAAAGTATCGAAGGCTATGCCTCAATAAGGTTGATTGGAGACCAGGGCTCAGTCAGGTCAAAATTTTCCTTTCTTTTCCATCTCCCTCATCAAGCGAAGATTACGGTTTCTGATTTTTTGGGAAAAGGAATCTGCGAGGTTATCGTTGAGGAGGAGAGAGCGGTCTTTGTCCTGCCTTCAAAAAGAGTTTACTGGCAAGGGGACGAGGAGGAGATTATCGATAAATTCCTTGGATTCAGGATGAGCCTGGAGGAGATGATCAGTCTTCTGCGCGGAGAGTGGAAAGAGGAGAGAGGGGCGGACGAGAAAAACTTGGACGGCTGGAGTTTTGAAAAGGATGAAGCGGGGCGAATCATTGCCGGCCAAAGAGGAGAATTGCGCTTTGAAGTCAAGGAGTTTTTCGCTCAAACAGCGTTTGCCCGCATTGTCAGCTTCAAGCATCCTCTGAACAGGGGAAGCCTTAAGATTCTCGGGATCAGCTTCAACCAGCCCCTAAAAAAAGAAAGCTTTTCCCTCTCTTTCTTGGAAAGATACGAACGGAAGAGCTGGGAAGAGATAGAAAAGATTTTGGGCAATGAGAGTTAATTCCTTCGCAAAGATAAACCTTGGATTGGAAGTCATCCGAAAAAGAGAAGACAATTATCATCAGATCAGGACCCTCTTTCAGGCCATAAATCTATTTGATGTTTTGGAGTTCAAGCCGGCCGCTAACGGCAGAATATTTCTCCAAGGAAATGAGAGGACGATTTCCTGGTCGGAGGACAACCTTATCTTCAAGGCCGCGCTCCTTTTGAAAGAGACATTCAATATCTCAAAGGGGATTGAAATCCAAGTGAAAAAAGACATCCCCCCCGGGAAAGGATTAGGAGGGGGAAGCAGCAACGCCGCCATGACACTCTATGCTTTGGATAAAATCTGGGGCCTTCATCTCGAGAAAAAAGCATTGATGGATTTGGGCAAAAAGCTCGGCGCGGATGTCCCCTATTTTTTTGAAGGGGGGCTATGCCTGGGAACAGGGAGAGGAGATGATATCCTTCCCCTTCCGGACTTTGGCCCTCTCTTTTGCGTCCTGGCTTTGCCCTCTTTTTCGATATCGACCGCCTCTGTCTACGGAAGCTTCTGCTCATCCTTGACTTCAGATGACAAAGAAAGTAAAATTATCCAGTTTTTAAACAGAAGAGAGCTCGATTTATTAGAAAATAGATTAGAAGAGACGGTCTTTTGCTCTTTTCCCCAACTCAAATCTATTAAGAGCCTTTTCCAGAGCCAGGATTCAGAGTTGGCGCTGGTCAGCGGTACAGGCTCTGCTGTCTTTGGGCTCTTTTTGGAGAGGGAGAAGGCAGAGAAGGCTTTGAAAAAAATAAGAGAGAGCTTTCCGGCTGTGCTTGTTGAAACTCTCTCCCGGAAACAATATTGGATGAGCTTGGAGGCTGGGGTGTAGCCAAGCGGTAAGGCAGCGGACTTTGGATCCGCCATCCGGAGGTTCGAATCCTCCCGCCCCAGCAAATGATTGAAAGGAGACAGCATTTTTTAATTAATCCCGTGCTGGAGGAGAAAGGGTGAAAAAAGAGAATACAATGAAAGTTTTTAGCGGGTCTTCAAATCAAATGCTGGCAAAAGAAATTGCCGATTTTTTAAAGATCAAACTGGGAAATTGTGTTCTCGAGCGCTTCAGCGATGGAGAGATTCACTTCTCTATCGATGAAAACGTCCGCGGCGCCGATGTTTTTGTCATCCAGGCCGGTTCTTATGATGCCAATTTTCATATGATGGAGCTTTTCTTGATGATCGATGCCTTTAAACGGGCCTCAGCCGAGAGAATTACTGCTGTCATTCCTTACTACTGCTATGCCCGCCAGGATTGGAAGGACAGGCCCAGAGTCCCGATTTCAGCCAGGCTTATGGCCGACCTTCTTGAGGCGGCAGGCGCTGACAGGATTCTGACCATGGACCTCCACTCTCCTCAGATTCAAGGATTCTTCTCAATCCCTGTTGATAATTTGATGGCGGCTCCGGTCTTGGGCGATTATGTCAAGAAATTGGCCTTAAGAGATTTAACCATCGTTTCTCCGGATGCCGGAGGCGTGGGGCGAGCCAGGTGGTTTGCCAAAAGGATGCAAGCGAATTTAGCCATTATCGACAAAAGGAGGCCTGCCCCGAACATCGCCAAGGTGCTTCATGTCATCGGTTCTGTCAAGAATCGCCATGTCGTTATCCTGGATGACATGGTTGATACAGGAGGGACGCTGGTCAAGAGCGTTGAGGCCTTGAAGAGAGAAGGGGCGAAGCGCGTTTTTTCGGCATGCACCCATCCCATTCTATCCGGGCAAGCTGTGGAGAAAATAGAAAATTCCGACATGGAAAAACTGATTGTCACCAACACCATCCCTCTCAATGAGAAGGCCAAGTCGTCTACAAAAATTGTTGTTCTTTCTGTTGCCTCTCTTTTGGGAGAGGCCATGCGGAGAATACACCTCGGACATTCGGTGAGCTCTCTGTTCGTCTAAGGAGGAAGAGAAATGGAATTTAAGATTAAAGCGGAGAAGAGAGGAGCCTTTGGCAAAAATGAGGCCCGTCGCCTGAGAAGAGAGGGAATGATGCCGGCCGTTCTCTACGGAGCAGAGGATTTCAGTATTCCTTTGACTTTAAAAAAGAAGGATGTCTTCACGATTTTAAAGTCAGAATTGGGAGAGAGAACGATTTTTCAGGTGACTTATGACTCAGAGATTAAAAACGTGATGATCAAGGAGCTGCAGAGGAATCCGGTTTCTGATGAAATCCTTCATGCCGACTTCATCCAAATCGCCATGGACAAGGCCATCCGAGTTTCTATTCCGGTGATTCCTGTCGGAGAGGCGGTGGGTGTCAAGACTGAAGGAGGATTCGTCGACCTCATCACTCGAGAAGTAGAGATTGAATGCCTCCCTAAGAATATTCCCGAGCATTTGAAAGTTGATATCAGCAATCTTCATCTTCGTCAATCTCTCAAGGTGGGAGACCTGGCTCCTCCTGAGGGAGTAAAGGTTATCAGCCACCCTGATACGGTTTTGGTCCTCATCGAGGCTCCTTTAAAGGAGGAAGAGGTTGTCGTTGAGGCAGAGGAAGAAGTTGTGGCCGAAGCTGCAGAGCCTGAAGTCATCAAGAAGGAGAGGGGCGAAGAGGAAGAAAAGGAAGAAGAAAAGGAAAAGAAAGAGTAAGACTTGTGGGCAGTTGTTGGACTGGGCAATCCTGGAAGACAATATTCAGGGACAAGACACAATGTGGGATTAACCTTGGTCAAGAGAGTCGCTAAAGCTTGGAAGGTTAAATTGAGGAAAAAAGTTTTCTTTTCAAAAGCGGCTGAGGTCGAAAGGAATAAGGAGAAGGTCATTTTAGCCACTCCTCTGACCTATATGAACCACAGCGGCCAGGCAGTGAAAAAAATACTTGAAGGGAGAAACATCAGCCCAGAAAACCTTATTGTTGTCTACGATGACCTTGATATTCCCTTGGGGGAAATCAAAATCAAGAAAAGAGGTGGAGCAGGAACTCATAAGGGGATGATGTCGATTGTTGAGGAGATTGCGACCGAAGATTTTTTAAGGATTAGAATCGGAATAGGCCCTTTATCCGCTGATAGAGATGCTGTCGATTATGTGCTCTCCCGGTTTGTAAAATCAGAAGAGCTGCTCCTCGAAGAGGGCTTGAAGAAGGCTCAGGAAGCCATCCAGCTGATCTTAGCCGGGGAAGCGGATAAGGCAATGAATATTTACAATCAACGAGGGAGAACTTTGTTCAGTTCGCCGTGACAGAGGACTCCTTGCTTCTTCTGAAAAAAGAAGAAGCTGTGAAACCACAAGGAGGTCAAGATGAGGTCATACGAAACAGCTTTTTTGCTCTCCCCCAAATTGTCAGAAGAGGAAACCGCAAATTTCATCGTCCAGATGGCAGATGTCATTTCTCAAAAAAAAGGGAGGATGATAAAAGAAGACAGGTGGGGAAAGAGGAAATTGGCCTATCCCATCAAGAGGTTTGACGAAGCCTTTTACGTGATTTTCCTTTACGAAGCAGAACCGGATGTCCCTTTTGAACTGGAGAGGCGCTTTAAGCAGACAGAGGCTGTTCTGCGTTTTCTGACGGTCAAAAAGGAGATTCTGGAGACCAAGCGCAAAAAGAAAAAAGGTGTCGAGGAAGAAGGCGAAGTTCCCGAAGAGAGGGAAAAAGAGAAAGAGAGTTTGCCAGTTGAAGAAACAGGCAAAAAGGAGGCATGAAAATGGCAGGAGAACAAAGACCAGAAAGAGGCCCGCTGCGGCGCTATTTCCCGCCAAAAAAGAAATTCTGCCGTTTTTGCCAGAGAAATGTCAGAAACATCGATTATAAGAATGTCGATATTTTAAAAAGATATATTCTGGAGAGAGGCAAGATTTCACCCCGTCGCATCAGCGGCACCTGCGCTTTTCATCAGCGGAAGCTGGCGGCAGCCATCAAGAGAGCGCGGCTTCTCGCCCTGCTTCCCTACTTAGAGGAATAGGATGAGGGCTTTAAAATTGGAGGGAAAATGAGAGTCATCCTCAAACAAGATGTTGAAAACCTTGGAAGGAAGGGGGACACTGTCGATGTGGCCGCGGGGTTCGGAAGGAATTATCTCATTCCTAAGAGATTAGCCATAGAGGTGACTTCGTCTAATATAAAGATGATAGAGATCGAAAGGCAAGCCCTGAAAAAGAGAATAGAGAAGGAAAGGCTGTCCTACCAGGAGCTCATCCAGAAGCTGAATCAGACGACCCTCACTTTCAAGAAAAAGGCGGGAGAGAAAGACCATATTTTCGGCTCGGTGAGTTCGTCCGACATCAGGGATGCCCTCAAGGAATTGGGCTATGAAATCGACAAGAAGAAGATTGTCCTTGACGAGCCGTTGAAGAGATTGGGAAACTATGCTGTGCCGATCAAGGTTTACTATGATGAGCAGGCAGAAGTCAAAGTTGAAGTTCTGAAAGAAGAAGAAAAGGAAGGGGAAGAAGAAAAAAAAGGATAGGGGAAGCGTGGACCTCGATTCGCTGTTTTTAAAAAAAGTTCCTCCTCATAGTCCGGAGGCGGAGAAGACTGTCTTGGGAGGGATCCTGGTCAACAACAAAAACCTGAATGTTGTTCTCTCCATCATTTCTCCCGAGGACTTTTACAAAGATGCGAACCGGAAAATTATCGAGAAGATTGTCTCTCTTGTCGACAAAGGGCTTCCGGTCGATATCCTCACTCTGAGCGATGAGCTTCAAAAGGCCGGGGTGCTGGAAGAGGTTGGCGGCGCTTCTTATCTCTCCTCCCTGATGGATGGAGTTCCGAAGAGCTTGAATATTGAATTCCATTCCCGAATCATCAAGGAGAGGTCTCTTCTGAGACAGCTCATTCTTTCCTCAGCCAAGATCATTTCCTCAAGCTATGAGCAGAAAGAAGATGCAGACGAGATCCTGGATGAAGCCCAGGCAGCGATCATTGAAGTGGCTGAACAGAGAGTCAAGCCGGGATTTGTCCAGGTTGCAGCTTTGACAGCGCCGACCATGGATATGATCAAAGTCCTCCACGATCGGAAAGAGATGGTCACCGGAATCCCCACGGGATTTCGTGACCTCGATCAGCTGACATCAGGGCTTCATAATTCCGAATTTATAGTCGTTGCGGCCCGGCCTTCGATGGGAAAAACAGCGCTTTGCTTGAACATTTCCCAGTATGCAGGCATCAAGACAGAGTATTCTATCGGCTTTTTTTCTCTGGAGATGGCCAAAGAGCAGGTCGTTATCCGGCTGCTCTGTGGCGAAGCCCAGTTAGACATAAGAAAGGTGAGGACAGGTTTTATCGGAGAAAGAGACTTTGAAAAACTCAAGCTGGGCGCCGAGGCCCTCTCTCGAGCCAAGATATTCGTCGATGAGACCGCTGCCCTGACGGTCATGGAGATGAAGGCCAAGGCCCGAAGGCTCAAGATGGAGCAAAACCTCGACCTTCTCTTTGTCGATTATATCCAGCTCATGCGGCCGGGCGGGAGGTTTGAGAATAGAACCCAAGAGATGTCCTATATTTCCCGCTCCCTCAAAGAATTGGCCAAGGAGATTAAGATTCCGGTGGTCGGGATATCGCAGCTCAGCCGCGCTCCGGAGAGAGGGCGGCGGGAGCCGATTCCTCAATTATCGGATTTGAGAGAATCAGGAGCCATCGAGCAGGATGCCGATGTGGTGATTTTCATCTATCGTCCGGAACTCTATCGGCCCAATGATGAGAATATCAAAGGAATGGCTGAGATAAATGTCGCCAAGCAGAGGAATGGACCCACCGGCAAGTTGAACCTTGCTTTTATCAAAGAATATGCCCGCTTTGCCGATATGGAATTTCATTCCTTTTGAAGCCTAAAAATGCTCCGGTCAGCAAAAATCCCTCTTTATTATTTCAATTCCTTTTTGGAGCAGGTCGGAGAAGTGGGCCTGCTGCTGGTCAAGGTTCTCAAGAATTTCTTTAAGAGGCCGTGGGAGAAGGAGACCTTTATCCAGCAGCTCGAGGAAATAGGCGTCAAGTCTCTTCCAGTTGTCTCCTTGACCGCGGCTTTTGGCGGCCTTGTTTTTGGGCTTCAAACATACATCGGCTTTCACAGGTACATAGGCCCCGGCTCAGAAACCTACGGAGGCCCGATCATCTCCCTCGGCCTCTGCAAAGAGCTCATTCCTATTTTAGTCGGCTTGATGGTCACAGGACGAGTGGGTTCGGCTATGGCGGCGGAGATAGGGACGATGAAGATTACAGAACAGGTGGATGCCCTTTTCACCTTGGGAGCCGACCCAACCCGCTATCTTGTCATCCCTCGAATTCTGGCTTCCTCGATCATGCTTCCCTGCCTGACGCTTTATGGAGACCTGATCGGCATGGCCGGCGGCTTTTTTTACAATGTTTACCTGATGGGCGTGAACCGGATTCTTTACATCAGGAATACGCTCCTCTATATCGAAATAGGAGATGTGCTCAGCGGGCTTCTCAAGGCCGCAGTCTTTGGCGTGATCATTGCCCTGATCGGCTGCTGGCAGGGGTTGAGAGCAGAAGGCGGAGCTGAAGGAGTGGGCCGGGCGACAACCCGGGCAGTCGTCATCGCCAGCATCAGCATCGTCATAACAAACTTTTTCCTCAGCAAAGCTATTCCTGCGAGTTGGGGCTAATGATTCAGGTCAACGATCTCCACAAAGCTTTTGGCCAGAAGAGAGTTCTTCAAGGTGTTAACCTTCAAGTCGAACGAGGAGAAACGATGGTCGTCATCGGCCAAAGCGGGTCGGGCAAAAGCGTCTTGCTCAAGCACATCATTGGACTGCTCAAGCCTGACAGGGGAGAAGTCTTTGTCGATAGAGTCGAAATCACCAGGCTCAAGGATGAGGAGCTTCGCCAGGTCATACGAAGATTCGGGGTGCTTTTTCAAGGGACTGCGCTTTTTGACTCGATGACAGTCGGCCAGAATGTGAGCTTTGGACTGGAAAGATATACGGATTATTCCCCCGAAGAAATAAAGAAATTGGTGACGGAGAACCTGGCCAAGGTTGGATTAAGAGAAGTTGAGAATCTTATGCCATATCAGCTCAGCGGGGGAATGAAAAAAAGAGTTGCCCTGGCCAGAGCCATTGCCTACTCGCCGGATATCATCCTTTATGACGAGCCTTCAACTGGCATCGACCCCATCAGGGCTGATGCCATAAATGATTTGATTCTCAGAATGAAGCAGGAGCTGAAGGTTACATCCCTGATTATAACTCATGATATAATCAGCGCCTATAAGGTTGCCGATAAGATTGCCATGCTCTACCAAGGCAAGATCGTTGATTCGGGCAGTCCTGAGGAGATTCGGAATTCAAAAAATCCGGTTACTCAGCAATTTATTCACGGCCGAGCCGAGGGTCCTATCAAAAGCTGGTAAAATAAAGCCTTGAGAGTTATCATTTGGGCGGCGTTTTAAGAATGAGAGAGAGTATATGAGGCGAGAGATAAAAATTGGGCTTTTCCTGACGGTGGCCATCTTCGTTCTCGCGGCCTTTATCTTCATCGTCGGAGATTTGAGCGTCCTTTTCAAAAAGCCCGGCTACCTCCTCTACGTTTCCTATGACTCGGCTGCTGGCCTGGAAAAAAGGGCGCTGGTCAGAATGGCCGGGGTGAAAATCGGATATGTCAAGGATATTAGACTAAAAGGAAGCAAGGCTGAAGTCGAGCTGAGCATTGACGCCGGGATT
>Ga0172363_10001994_pt1 | contig 16474 bp, 15 predicted proteins | sample LakKivs2_kivu2a2_FD_114541 | JGI IMG/M metagenome (GOLD analysis project Ga0172363, IMG submission 114541) | Sediment microbial communities from Lake Kivu, Rwanda - Sediment s2_kivu2a2 | ecosystem: Environmental > Aquatic > Freshwater > Lake > Sediment | place: Rwanda: Western Province, Lake... | reverse complement strand
GATTTTAAAAGGATTGTCATTCCGGGCTTGAGCCGGAATCTCAGCCTAATAGACTCTGAATCAAGTTCAGAGTGACAAGAAATGTGACTCTTATCAATCATTTTTCAGAAGTCTCCTTTCCAAAAAACGTTCCAAAAAAAATGAGTCCATTTGTCCCCAAAATAAACCATAGAAACAGAGTCCCATGATCCACAAAAAAACTCTTTCCCCACCCCAAGGAAATCGTTTGCCCCAATACAGCCTCTTGATAAAGAGCCGTCTTAGAGCAAATTCTTCCAAAGGGATCAATAAATTCCGATATCCCTGTGTTCGCACAACGAGCCACCCAGACACGATTTTCAATGGCCCGATAGACCGCGATCTGGGCATGCTGGTAGGGTCCGGAAGTCCGGCCGAACCATGCATCGTTTGTGATGACAATCAAAAATTGCGCGCCATGTCGTATGAATTCTCGAACCAAATACGGAAAAATGGATTCGTAACAGATGATCGTGGAAAATCTTATCAACGTGGTATCGTCGCGTGGGATCATACGAAAAACGACAATGGAATCGCCTGCAACAAAATCTCCTGTTCCCGCGTGTATTTTCTCCAACGCATTGTACAAGAATGGCACCTTGTCACGGAAGGGAACTTTTTCAGAAAATGGCACGAGATGCATCTTATGATACCGGTCAATACTCCACGAATTTGGCGTGATAAGCAAAGCGGCATTGTACGCTTCTGGCTTGCCTCGATTCTTCCATTCGTAATCCGGTGATCCGGTAAGAAGTGGAATTCCCAATGCATTCACCTGGGATTTCACTCTGTTCAGATACACGTAATTGTATCTCAAATAACAGGGGGTCGCCGTTTCAGGCCATACAATCAAATCGGGATTTTCTTTTTGTGCAAGCCATGTGAGTCGTTCGTATGTGGTAAAATTGGAATCAATAAAACTCGCCGTCCACTTCTTGTAGGGATCAATGTTTCCCTGAACCAAAGCCAAACGCATTTCCTTTTCAGATGGAAGTGATCGTGAAACAATACTTTTTCCATACGCCCATGGAAGTAAGAATAACGGAAGAATAAGAAGTATCCATCCTCCGCATCGTTTCCATTGCCAGCCGCATTTTAATAAAAAGAAAAAAAGCACATTCAGAAGAACGACCCAAAAGGTGACACCGTGCATCCCTAAAATGGAAGCATATTGGATCATTGTGGGATAATAGGTTTGTGTGTATGCAAGCGAATTCCACGTAAATCCCAAATCCCCCCATGACGTAACAATTTCGACTCCTGTCCAAACAAAAGGAACGAAAAGCAGGGATCGCTTACCCCATTTTTTCCATAGCCACGAGTGCAGGACAGCATAAAAAGCCACGTAGAGAGGAAGCCACAGAAGTGCACCGATAAAACCGAGAACAGTGGCCCATCCAATCCAATAGATCGTTCCACCGGTCCAAATCAATCCAACAACGTACCCTCCCCGGAAAGCGCTTCCTGGTTTTTTCCCCTCAAGAAAAAAGAAAAAGGGGACCAATGCCCCAAAGGCGACAAATCCTGTTGGAAAAGGGGGAAAAGCCACAATGAAACCAACAACCGTAAGCATCAGTAAAAAAAAATCCTGTCGGCTCAACTCTCCTCCCCCTGACTGGGTGCCAAAGAACTTTTCTGACGATCCAGGTAACTTTGCAAAATAAAAACCGACGCCATAAGGTCCACTTCTTCTTTTTTTCGACTGGACCTCGTCTCCAACGTTTGGAGAACACGCTGTGCCTGAATGGAAGTCAACCGTTCATCCCATAAAATCACAGGAACATCCATTTTCTTCTTTAATCCCGAAGCAAACCGCTCTGCTTCGCGTGCCATGCGCCCTTTTTCCCCTTTGAGCGTCAAGGGGAATCCTACGACAATCCTTTCTATTCCCAGCTCCTTAACGAGAGTGCGTATCTTCTCCCTCACACTTTCCCAACGTAAGCCCTTCCATGTCTCCACAGCGTGTGCAGTTACACCCAATGGGTCACTCACAGCAACACCGATACGGCGTCGCCCGTAATCCAATCCAAGAATGCGACCCACAGCCGATAACTTAATCCAGCGGCTTCTTTAAAACTTCTTTTAACAGCTTCCCTGCTTTAAAATGCGTTTTGCGTCTGGCATGGACGTAAATGATCTCTCCGGTTTTCGGGTTCCGAGCTTTTGGTTTTGGCTTTGTTTTTTTCACCTCAAAAACACCAAAATCCCTAATTTCGATACGAACTTCCGGATTCGCTTCTGACATGAATTCGCGAAGGGCTGTAAAAACCCCGTCCACAATCTTTTCTGTAATGTAGATTCTCTCATTGACCAATTTTGCCGTTCGCTTGGCCACATCTTTCTTGGTAATCGTCACCATTTTGCTCATCGATTACTCCTTTTTTTAAGTGAGAGGATAAAACTACCGTGATAAATCCAATGCCTTTTCTACACTGCTTCCCCGTTCTACAGAAAGAACCCCCTTAATACGACAGAGACGACTCATAATCTTTGATAAATGGGAAAGATCTCTAACCTCCAAAATCATATACATGGTAATGAGTGTATTTTCCGTGTTCATATCCATTTTTACTATTTTTGTATCCAGTTGTGAAATGGACTCTGCCACATCCTTGAAAAAATCTTTTTTCCCTTCAGCGAGTATGCGGAGTTGTACAAGAAAAGCTTCGTCTCCATCCACGTCCCAGGCCACTTCAATGTTTCTCTCGGGTATTTCCATCAATCGTACCGCATTGACACAATCTCTCCTGTGAACCACAATGCCTCTTCCTTTTGTGACGAAACCGATAATAGGATCCCCTGGAACCGGATGGCAGCATTGAGCAAACCGGATAAGAAGATGCGCCATTCCCTGTACGCGGATTCCTTTGACCGATCCTCTCGCTCTGGAGACAAAACGCTCAAAAATGTTCTCCTTTCTGTCTTCGCCCTTTGAAAGCGTTTTCTCCGGAGCAAACTCTTCAATTACTTTGTTCAGAGAAATTTCACCTTGTCCCAATTCTGCATAGAGCTGATTCAGGTCTGTCATTCCTTTATGGATGGCAAATGCTTTAAGTTTTTCCTTTGAGACTGTTATGCGGTATCGCTTCAATCCTTTGGTAAGGATCTCCTCTCCCAATTTAACCGCTTCTTGATGCTGCGCCTCCTTCACCCATCGCTTGATTTTGCTCTTGGCCTTGGCCGTTTTCACAAAGGCAAGCCAATCCTGGCTTGGTCTCTGATTCTCCGATGTAATGATCTCGATTGAATCGCCGCTTTTCAATTTTGTGTTCAGAGATACAATTCTGCCATTGATTTTTGCTCCGATGCAGTGCGTCCCAATGTCCGTATGCACGGCAAAGGCAAAATCCACAGGGGTGGATCCGATGGGCAATTTGAACAGATCGCCCTTGGGTGTAAAAACAAAAACCTCTGAAATAAAAAGATCTGTCTTTAAAATATCCAGATACTCTTCAGGATCGAGCGTGTCCTTCTGCCAGTCAATCATCTCCCGCAGCCAAACGCTGTAGCGATCGAGTTCGTCCTCGGACCGTTTTCCTTCCTTGTACTTCCAATGGGCTGCAATGCCGATCTCTGCCACGCGGTGCATCGCAGCGGTACGAAATTGAATCTCCACCATAAGTCCTTCCGGCCCGATTACCGTGGTATGAAGCGACTGGTACATGTTCAGCTTTGGTGTGGCGATGTAATCTTTAAAGCGGTCATGAACTGGAGTGAACAAGGTGTGGACAACACCCAGCGCAAAGTAGCATTCATCCACTTGATCCACAATAATTCGGATGGCCAAAAGGTCGTAGATTTTTTCAAAGGGTTTATTCCTTTTATTCATTTTCTGATAAATGGAATAGAGCGTTTTTGCACGCCCCGTGACCATGGCATGAATGCCGTTTTTCTCCAGTTCCCGCTTTATCGGATTGGTCACCTTTCGAATGTAATGTTCCCTTTGCTCCCGACGATCAGAAATTTTCTTGGCGAGTGAATAGTACGCTTCGGACTCCAGTATTTTAAATGCCAGATCTTCCAATTCCCATTTGATGCGGGCAATTCCGAACCGGTGCGCCAGAGGAACATACACCTCGCGGGTCTCCAGAGCGATGCGTTCCGCTTTTTTACGAGGAAGGTATCCAAGGGTTCGCATGTTGTGAACACGGTCAGCAAACTTGATCATGATCACCCGCAAGTCCTGAACCATCGAAAAAATCATTTTCCTGAAATTCTCTGCTTGCTCTTCGGCCTGACTTTGAAACTTTAACTCGCTGATCTTGGTGACCCCATTCACCAGTTGACCGATCTCCTGACCGAAGGTGTCTTTTACTTCTTCAATGGTTATTCCTGTGTCTTCAACAACATCATGGAGAAGACCCGCTGCGACAGTAGTCGTATCCATGCGAAGTTCGGTTAGAATCTTGGCCGTCTCTAAGCAGTGCTGGATGTAGGGATCGCCGGACTTTCGGAGCTGATTTTGATGAGCGTCGTAAGCAAAACGATAGGCTCGATGAAGGATATCCACATCCGGATTCTTAATATACGATTGCACCTCTTTCACAATGCGATCAAATTCTCTCTTCAGCCGGTTTTTCACCTTCGGGTGAATGACCGTCTTTCCCTTCCCATTTTTCGAAGAGAGGGTTACACCGGATATTTTGGATTTTTCAGTAATTTCCATGACACGGCTCTAAAACGGAATCCCCGCCGGATGTTCTTCAAACGCCGGATTTTCGAACATGGCCCACTTCTTTATAAACGTCAAGTGCACACTGCCCACCGGCCCGTTCCGCTGTTTTCCAATGATGACTTCCGCTTTCCCTTCGATGGGATTCCCCAGTTCGTCTGCCTTTTTGCCGTACACCTCCGGGCGATAGACAAAAAGTACCACATCGGCATCCTGTTCAATGGCGCCTGACTCCCTTAAATCCGACAACATCGGCCTTCTCTCTCCTCCACGAACTTCCACAGCGCGGGAAAGCTGAGAGAGCGCGACCACAGGCACATCCAACTCTTTCGCCAGCGCCTTCAGTGACCGCGAAATCATCGAAATTTCCTGTTGCCGGCTTTCGCTGTTTTTGGGACCCTGCATCAACTGAAGATAATCCACGATGACGAGTTTGACATCTTTCTCTTTTTTCAGACGCCGGGCTTTGGCACGCAGTTCCAATACTCCCATTCCCGGCGTGTCATCAATAAAAATTGGAGCCTCTGTTAAAACCCCAACACACATACTCAATTTTTGCCATTCATCGTCTGCCAGGCGCCCTGTACGAACGCTGTGTGCATCCACCCGGGCTTCCGCACAGAGCAGACGAAGCGCCAGTTGCCTCTTGGACATCTCCAGACTGAAAATGCCCACCGGAATTTTATGTTCCACAGCCACATTCCGGGCAATATTGAGACTAAAGGCCGTCTTGCCCATGGAGGGACGACCGGCAACCACAACCAGTTCAGCAGGCTGGAATCCGGAAGTCAATTCGTCCAGTTTGGTAAATCCCGTGGGAACCCCCGTGACGGTTCCCTCTCTCTCGTGAAATCGCTCGATGGTTTCAAAAGCGTCGTGCATCACAGGGGAAATGTGCTCGAAACCTTTTCGGAGGCGTTTATCCGAAAGTCCAAAAATCCGTTGCTCTGAGCGATCAATGATGTCGTAGACCTCTTCGGTGGTTTCATAACAATCCTTGGCAATGCCTGCTGCTTCTTCAATCAACTTTCGAAGCAAGTGCTTCTCCAGTACAATCCGTGCGTGATGTTCCACATTGGCGGAAGAAGGAATGGTTTGGGCCAACTCCGTCAAATAATAGGAACCGCCCACTTCCTCCAGTTTATTCTGCCGCTTCAGTTCCTCAGAAAGTGTAATCAGATCCACCGGCTCGTTTTTTTCGTACAACACGAGCGCCGAAGAAAATATGGTCCGATGAACCGTCCGGTAAAAAAAAGAAGGTTCCAGAATTTCAGCGACCTTCCCAATGCAGTCATTATCAATCATGATGGATCCCAAAACCGCCATCTCTGCTTCTATGGATTGGGGAGGCACCCGATCGAAAGCCACGTCGGAAGAGGACAACGGCTTCTCTACTTTTGAACCTGACGCCATTTCGATTTATCCTCTACAATCTGGTCGTACAAACAGCGGAGCTTTTGAACATCTTCCCATACGGGCCGCTTCCACTGCGGATTTCGGAGAAGAGCAGCCGGATGATACGTCACCATGAGCGGGATCCCCTGAAAGTCATGAACCTTTCCCCGAAGAAGATCCAAGGACTGTGTGGTTTTCAGAAGGGATTGTGCCGCAATGCGTCCAAGTGCCAAGAGAATTTGCGGACGGATGATTTCAATCTGCCGTAAAAGATAAGGCGCGCACAGGGCAATCTCATCCGGTAAGGGATCCCGATTCCCCGGTGGTCGGCATTTTAGAATGTTCCCAATGTACACCTCTTCTCTCTGAAAAGCGATGGCCTTTAAAATCTTGTCAAGGAGCTGGCCGGCCATCCCTACGAAAGGTGTGCCCTGCAGGTCTTCCTCCCTCCCGGGTGCTTCTCCGATAAGCATAAGGTTGGCTTCTGGATTGCCTGTGCCAAAAACGAAATGAGTTCGTGTTTTTGCCAAGGCACATTTTGCACAATTCTGAATGGTCTCCCGGTAGCCGTTCAATGTTTCGCAACCCATTTTGCTTCCAAGAGACGTCAAAACATCGGTGTGCGCGAATATCATATCCTGTCCGTACATTTCGGATTGTTGGCGCAGATAGTGCCGCGTTTGATCAATCACTTCGTAAAATTCGTTTCGCACCATGATTTCACTTGCGTCCCAAGAGTTTTCCGACTCTGTCCAGGATCTTGCCCGCAACCTCCCACTTCTCCATCACAGGATACGATTCTACCTTTTTCTCCCTGTCAATCAGAGTGACCTTGTTGGTGTCTTCACCAAAACCGGATCCCTTTTCCAGAGGGTTGTTCAGACAGATGAAATCCAACTGCTTATCCACCAATTTCTGAGCTGCACGGACTTCTCCTGCTTCCGTCTCCAAGGCAAAACCGACAACGATTCCCTTCTTTTTACTTTGTGCGATGGCGGACAGAATGTCTTCGGTTTGCTCCAATTCCAGCGTCCACTTCGATGGCCCCTTTTTAATCTTTTGATCGGATTTTTTTACAGGACGGAAATCAGCCACCGCTGCTGCCATGATGAGCACCTGATGCCTTTTCCATTCCTCCTTCACGACGCGAGCCATTTCCTCTGCTGTCTGCACTTTTTTTACTCGAATACCTTCAAAAGGGACAAGATCCGTGGGCCCACTTACCAGCGTTACTTCCGCATGGCGCAGCACGGCTTCCTCAGCAAGGGCATATCCCATTTTCCCTGAGGATTGGTTGCTGAGATAACGAACCGGATCCAAAAACTCTCTCGTGGGACCGGCGGTAACCAATAGTTTGACTCCTTTTAAACGATCCGATCCCAACAGTGCTGACTTCACGCTGTTCATGATGCGGGGATAATCTGCCAAACGACCGGCTCCCTCAGCGCCGCTGGCCAGTGCACCCTCTTCCGGAGAAACAAATTGATATCCCAAGGTGACCAGCTTTTCACAGTTGGAAAGATAAATCGGATTGTGCACCATGCGATCATCCATGGCCGGTACGAAAATAACTGGGGATCGTGCAGCCATGACTGCCGTTGTTAAAAAATCATCGGCGATACCCGAGGCAACTTTTCCGATGATGTTTGCCGTGGCCGGACAGATGAGAATGCAATCTGCCCATTCTGCAATATGAATATGCCGCGTCTTCACGACACGATGGGAAGGGAAAAGATCTGTAATGACTTCCTGACCGGATAAGGTCTCAAAACTCAGAGGACCGACAAATTGCTGCGCTGCCTTCGTCATTGCGACACGGACCTCCGCACCTTCCCGTTGCAGCATACGAAGTACTTGGCACGCCTTGTAGGCCGCTATGCTTCCCGTGACTCCCAAGAGAACATGCCGATTTTCAAATCTTCTTTTCAAAAAGTATACTCAAAAGTTTTGGATTATATGTCATTTTCTTCTTCAGCACTTTCATTGTATCTGGATTCAATTTTTCCCTCCAGCATTTCTTGTATTGCTACTTTTACCGGTTTTGGGTATTTTTTATGCTCTCGCATCAGTGCTTCCCTGTCAATTTCGACCTCATCAAAATCCTCGCTGTCTCTGTTCTCTTGGACAGGGACGACATTTGTCTCCATCTCAATTTGAAGCTTTTGTTCATCGGTTATCTGACGAGCCCTACGGCTCAGTATAACAACCGCTTCATAGATACTATTTGTTTTTTCTGTCAACTCTTCCAATGAAATATCCGTCATACATAACCTCTTATTTAAAGCTCGCTTTTTTCGTATTTTTGGATGATTGCTCTGACTTCTTTCACGGTATCATCCAATTTGTCATTAACGACTTGAAAATCGTATTGATCCGCTATTTCGATTTCCTTCCTGGCTGTCGTGAGACGTTTTTTTAATGTGCCATTTTTCTCTGTTCCACGCTTGCGGAGCCGATCCTCCAGCACCTTGATTGAGGGAGGAAGAAGAAAAATGAGCACAGATTCAGGATAATTCTTCTTTAAATTCAAACCCCCTCGCACATCAATATCCAAAAGAATATTTTTCCCAGTTTCGAAATAGCGTTCGATCTGATCTCGCAAAGTCCCGTAATAAAAACCGTGAACTTTGGCCCATTCTACGAAGGCTCCTTCCTTCATTTTTCTGCGAAATATCTTCTCTGCTAAAAAAAAATAATCCAATCCCTCCTTTTCTCCTGCTCGCGGCGGCCTGGTAGTGGCCGAGACCGAATAACAAAGATCACCATCCATCTTTCTCAACTTACGAATGACAGTACTTTTTCCTCCCCCCGAAGGAGACGATAGGACAAAAAGCCTCCCTTTCACGTCCTACTCCAAATTCTGAACCTGTTCACGAAGCTTTTCAATCTCTTCTTTCATCTCCACCACAAGGTGACTGATCTCCGCATTGGATGCCTTTGAACTGATTGTATTGGTCTCTCGATTCATCTCTTGCAGAAGAAAATTCAGTCTTTTGCCTACGACAACCTCCTGTTTCAGAGTACGAAGGAATACCTGGTTATGACTCTGCAGACGAACACATTCTTCGGTGACATCCATTTTATCGGCCATAAGTACAATTTCGGTATGCAGCCTCTCTTTATCCAGTTCTCTATTGCCCATCAATTTTTCAATACGTTCGACCATCTTTTTGTAACTCTCAGAAAGGTTCTTCTTCGCGATTTTCTGAATGGCTGTAATGTTTTTTCCCAAACATCGGATTCGTTTCATTATATCCTTCTCCAGAGCCTTCCCTTCCTGAATGCGCATTTGTTTCAAATCCTCAAGCGCTCGGGTGAGTACATCCCGTACCTTCTCCCATATCTTTTCCGATGTTTCGGATTCTTTTATGGATTGAAAAACCTCTGAAAATTGCAGAAAGTGTTCTAAGCGCAATTCCTCATTGACTCCGGTCACTTTGCGCAGTTCGTTCAATACGTTGCGAATAGATTGCGCCTTTTTTAAATCAACACCAATATCGAGAACATTGTTTGTTTCCCCTTGAACCGAAATGCTTACATACAGTTTTCCTCTCGTGATCTGACTTTTAATAATATCCTTTACTTCCCGCTCGTAGCGGGATAAAAAGGGAGGCATCCGGCACATAAGTTCCAGAAAGCGATTATTAACCGATCTTAATTCCACATTGATGGTCGTACCCTCATGCTGAATTTCTGCCATCCCCAAGCCTGTCATACTGGATGCCATGACAATTCTTCCCTCAAAACACAAACAACTCTTTTAGAATTGTAGAGTTATATGTTACAAAATAAATTATTAATAGTCAACATGAATTTTAATTTTTTACGCTGTTTTTATGCTATTTAGCTTCCCAACAACTTGCGAAAATGATTTTTATTCCAAAACAGAGTCACTGAAATTCGGTGGGTATTGCCCAAATCCGTATGACGAGAGAAACCGTAGTCAATTCCTACCGTAGAAATTCGTAGTCCTGCCCCTGCAGTAACAAATCCTTTATCGTTACCTACTCGCAGAGCAATTCGATCTCTATTCACTTCAAGACCTCCACAAAAATCGAAACTTGTCTTCCCCAGAGCAACTTGTGAGGCGTGTCCTCGATTTTCAAAATTGACATGGACATCCAAAACAGGAAGGATTTCAAATGAAGCAATTCGAAATGGATAAGCCAAACCCATCTTCAAATGCGGAGAGATAAGTTCCTTTCGACCGGTATTCCATGCAATCATTGTAGAGGTTCCGTCCAAAAGAACCACTCCAAATTTCATTTCGCGATAGGGATGAACGAGAACTCCAAAGTCGAATCCTATACCCCATGCTCCAAATTGTTCGGCACTTTCCCGAATCACTTTCACATTCCCACCGTAGGAAAAACGTACGGATTTTCTCTTTGAAAAAGAAAATACAAACGCCATTTGATGATCGTTCACATACTTTCTGGCAAAAACATCATTTTGTCTGCGTACGCCTTCATCATCCATATAAAAATCTCCGGGCGCATAGGAAGGATTTCTTAACTCGGTAAAAGGAATCCCATCCACTCCCAATCGAAAAAAACCAAATCCCAATGCAAGATGATCTTTAAGAGGAATGCCTGCACCGATAAAATCCCAGTTGACGACCCCGGCAAAACGTTCTGCATGCATCGCATGAATCTGCAATGTCTCCATGGAAACCAATCCTGCAGGATTCCAATAAATCGCTGTCACATCTTCTGCGATAGCAACGTAGGCGCCTCCCATTCCAAGAGATCGGGCTCCAACACCGGTTTCCAAAAATGCACCCGCATACTTTGCCGGTATCCACTCACCATAAGCACAGGGTAAACCAATCGTGACCACGATACAAAAAAGAAAAAATGCAGGCTTTTTCAATATACCATCCCTCATGATACGCATTATCCAACTTTCTAAAACATACGGAAATACATATAAAAAATCAAGGACAAATTCAATACAAAAATTCAATACAAAAAACACGAAATGTTCTTTCTTCATTGCAGGACAGTAAATAATGGCTACGATGTTACACGCCTCCATGAAGGAAGACCATCTTTTCAATCGCAACAAAAAACCCCGCTTACAATTTCGCGGGGCTGTGTGTTTTTGCAAGAAAATGCGATCAGAACAGCTACATGGAAGCTTCAATATCCAACATGCGTGTTCCTCGGAGATATTCTTTTGTCACCGGATGCGTGATCCTTGCCAATTTCTGAGTAAAATCGCGTATACGAAGGGCATTATCCACGATGATTCCGAGCCGTCTTCTCATATCCTCATCTATATGTTTTTCATTTTGCAAAATAAACTGAGCATTGCCCAAAATTGGAACCAGTGGATTGTTGATGGCATGATTCACGGCAACGGCAGTTTCTACGATCGTCGCCAAACGATCGGATTCGTTTGTATCGTATTCATCGTACTCTTCTTCACCTATTTCCTTGGCAATACCCAGAGCACCCATGATCTTTCCCTTTTCATTTCTCATTGTGGAGATGGACAAATTGATATGGATTCTCTTCCCCTCTTTTCCTCTAAGAACCGTCTTGTAGTTTTGAAGTTTGTTCTTCTCTCGTAATAATTCCATCACTTGAAGCAGTTCGGATGTACCCCCCATGAAAAAACGAGTCACACGTTGTCCCACAAGTTCTTCAAAACTATATCCCAGCATTTCTTCACAGGCTCCATTGCAGTAAGTTATTTTCCCCTTATTATCCGTGGTTACGATAGAATCTATGGAACTTTCAACAACCCTTTCCAGAAAATCTTTGGCTTCTCGTATCGTTTCCCAGAAATGCACTTCTTCCATTTTAAGCTGATGAGAAACGAGAACATCGTCAACAAACTCAATGAGTTCCCCTGGGCGAAAAGGTTTACTCAAACAAGCACTGAATCCAAGATTGTACAATTTTGATTTGTCCACTTTCCCATTGTTAGTTAAAACAATGAAAGGAATACTCTTCAGCGATCGGAAAGACGAATCCGTAAGAAACCGTGTATATACTTCTTCGCCTGAAAAATCAGAAAGAAAGTAATCCACTATGACTGCATCGGGTTCTTCTCGAGCGATTCGCTGCAATCCTTCCGAACCATCACGACAGAGAATACATTGATATCCTCTATTGGAAAAAATCCTTTTTATCCTCTTTCTGTATCTTCTATCGCTGTCAATATAGATAATTTTTATTTCCTTCTTCATGCACTTTATCCCAACCTATCAACGACCAATTCTTTAAGAGTTAATATATCCCAGGGTTTTGAAAGATAGAGAGTTCCATCCTGTTTATTTTCAGTCACACTGCCAAATTTCACATCTAAATATCCCGAAGTAAGTACTCTCACCGTTCTCGGACTTTTTACTCGAACTTTATCCAAGAACTCCAATCCAGACGCATCCGGAAGTTTTAAATCCGAAAGCACAAAATCAACAGGATGATGATCCATAATACGTAGAGCGTCTTCAGCTTTTGTTGCTGTGTGGAGATTGTATCCTTCCTCTGAAAAAAGATCCACCAGAATTTCAAGGATCTCTTCTTCATCATCCACAAAAAGCAGCGTCTTGGACCGAGACATGTTCCCTCCTTGGAGCGGCTATAACTGGATAATTCTATAGTCCATTGCACTCACTGCCAAGGAAAAAGGCAACATTCATGCCATGGTCTTTTTAACTCAAATTATCAATTGTTTTTAAATAGGTTAAATAGCACCAGAACTTTGAAGAAACAATACAAAGTCAGATTCTTGGAAGGCAAGCTTTGCCTGGATTAGGAGAGATTTGCCGATTGACTCAAATAACGAGTCCCTCTTTCCTATACTCATGAAGTTTATTACGAAGAGTCCGAACACTGATGCCCAATAGATCGGCCGTCTTTGTTCGATTGTGGTCTTGTTCTTTTAATGTTTGTAAAATGAGCGATTTCTCTGCTTCATAAAGGGTCATATTTGAAAGTTGTACGGACAATTGTTCTCCGGTCGCCACTTGATCTTGAAGAAAAAAGTGGTTATTATTTAGTATCTCAATATTCGGTTCACACATCACCACAGCACGCTCAATACAATTTTCGATCTCACGGACATTCCCCGGCCAATCACGCTGACTCAGCATTTTCATGGCCGCTTCGGAAATTCCTTTGATTGTATTCCCATTCTCAGATGTGTATTTTTTCACAAAATGTTGAATCAAAAGAGGAATGTCTTCCCTTCTTTCGGAAATGAGAGGCAATTTAATAGGCACAACATTAAGGCGGTAAAAAAGATCCTCTCGAAATCTGCCGTCTTCCACTTCTTTCTGCAAATCTTTGTTCGTTGTAGCAATAATGCGAACATCTACAGGGATGAGTTTCATGCCGCCGACTCTTTCAATTTCTCTTTCCTGAAGAACCCGAAGAAGTTTTGCTTGAAGCCCAAAACTGATTTCACTGACCTCATCCAGAAGAAGCGTACCTCCATCTGCCATTTCAAAACGTCCTTTCTTCGTTCGGTAGGCACCTGTAAACGCTCCTTTTTCGTGACCAAACAACTCGCTTTCCACCAATCCCTCTGGAAGTGCTGCACAGTTGGTAGTAATGAAAGGAGCTTGTCTTCGATCGCTGTTGTAATGAATTGCCCGTGCCACAAGTTCTTTTCCAGTACCACTTGCACCTTGAATAAGGACTGTGGCTTTACTTTTTGCCACCATACGAATACATTCAAACACCCTTTGCATGGGTTCACTTTTTCCCACAATGTTCTCGAAACTAAATTTCTTATCCAATTCTGAACGAAGATATTGATTCTCATCAACGAGATTTTTGTATTCAAAAAACTTTTCTACGACGAGTTCCATTTCGTCCAAGTCAAAGGGCTTGGTGATATAATCAAAGGCTCCCTTTTTCATCGCCTTGACTGCATTTTTTATAGAACCATACGCCGTGATAATAATAATACCCAAATCCGAGTGCATCTTCTTCGCTCGGGTGAGAATCTCCATGCCACTAATATCAGGAAGGCGTAGATCGGTTACAAGAAGATCATAGGCATTTTCTTCAATCTTTCTTAACGCTTCTGCACCATTGGATACTGTATCTACTCTAAAATTCTTCTTCACGAAAGCTTCTCTCAGAAGATCTCGTATCATCTCTTCATCATCAAGAACGAGTATTCGTTTATCATCTTTACCCATTGGCTGATTCTCGCTCAATGATCCAATTGGATTGTCATAACCTTCACATCCCCTGAACAGGAAGCAATCGAAACTTTTCCCCCATGTACTTTGACCAACTTATCAACAATAGCCAGGGACAATCGTGCCTCAACAGGTTCCCATTCATTTATAAGGCTAAGAATATTATCCGTTGCATTCGTAAAAGAAGTCCCATCTAAAAAAGAAATGACTATCTCAACTCTCCCCTCCCGTTGACTATGTATCTTTATCGCTTCAATTTGCCCTCCGACAAGATTTGTAAAACGAATGGCATGGAAAATCAGTTTTCGTATTATTTGCGGATCAGCCAGTATTTCAACTTTATCACTTAACAAATCATAAACCGCAAGATCCTTGGACTGCTCCGCTCCCCAGATTTTTGTCCACACCTCTTTCACGATTGTTTGGAGACAGATCTTTTCGGCACACGGCTTCTGCACCTGAACCAGAGTCATCAGGTTTACAAGAACATCGTTCAATTTAACCACACCATCTTGAATTCGATGAACCAACCTTTTTCGAGGATCATCGGAATCCAAATCCCTTTCGAGGAGTGCAGCAAATCCTCCGATGCCACCCAATCCGTTTTTTATTTTGTGGACGACATCCGAAAAAAGCTTTTCATCAACATTTTCTGTTTTGTGGGATAATACTGGGATTGCTTCTTCTTGAATAAATGCATTCTTCACATTTTCTCCAAAAGCAAGAGATAATTTTTATATTCCTTCATCCCATTGCGTGCCGAAATCATGCCATAATTATTCAAAAGTATCCTATTTTAAAAATGTCCGTAATAAAAGTCTTTCCTGTCGCCATCAAAGGATTTTGCGAAAAAATATACTTATATAAATCAATGGAATATAGTATTCATCATTTCTTGTCTTGGAAAGGAAAATACAAAAGAAAATTTTCCATTTTACGATGTTTGTTTTACAAAAAAGTCCTTGGGAAAAACACAAGGACCTTATACAAAAAACCGTTTCATTTTGAAAAAGCTTATGCATTCAAAACTGAACGTACCTTCCTCAATAAAGGACGCACTTGAAAAGGTTTCTCAATGTACCCTGCCATACTTTCGTGAAATTCGTACTCGACTGTGCTTTTTTCTCCAAGACCCGAAGCAGCAATGATTTTAACCTTCGGATTTAATTTCTTAAGCCAATGAAAGACTTTATTTATTTCCATACCCGGCATAACGAGATCCATGATGATTAAATCAATCCGGTTTATATATTTTTTATAAATAGCAATCGCTTCTGCACCGCTATCGGCACTGATGACCTTATAGCCATAGCGGGTTAGCATCTTACGAGCCGTTTCCCTAAGTACTTTTTCATCATCTACCAAGAGTATCGTTTCCTTTCCCAAAGGAGGTTTTCCCTTGGTAGAGGGTTGGGATCTCGGAACCGTTGTTTCGCCAGCCGGCAGGTGTATTTTAAACACCGTGCCTTTGTCTCGCTCACTAAAAACCGAAATAAATCCGCCATGATTCTTCACTATATCCTGAACCATAGTAAGTCCCAATCCTTTTCCCACATCACGATTCTTCGCTGCATAATTCGGATTAAACAGGTTCTCTTTCACTTCACCACTCATGCCAGAGCCCGTATCGCTGATGGTGATTTGAGCGTAGTTGCCTGGCTTCCCTCCTAAGCGCAACCACGCATTATTTTCACCGAGAGATATATTCTGTGTTTGAAACAAAATTCTTCCACCATTGGGCATGGCATCTCTGGCATTCAAGACAACCTGCAGAAGTGCCTGCTGAATCTGGCTGGCATCTGCTTTGATGGGTACCAGTTTGGGATCCAATTCTGCTCGTATAGTGATATTCTTATCAAACGTCCGTGATAAAATCCCGGCGATCTCTTTAATCAATTGATTGAGATCAAGCGCATTGACCACATAGGAACCTCCTTGAGCATAAGCGAGAAGCCTCGATGTGAGTTCTGAGGCCTTTTCCGATGTCACCGTGATTTGTTGAATATCTTCGTAGTAGGCACTTTCCTTCGGAATTTCCTCACTCAAAAGCGAACTGTAACCCAGAATGCAGGCCAGAAGATTATTGAAATCGTGGACGATACCTCCTGCCAGCATCCCCAAAGATTCCATTTTTCTGGCCTGCAATAGTCGATCCTTAAGCTGCCTTCGATCCTCCTTGTCAATCCAATACCATAAACCCACCGCATTCCCATTCAAGGAAAGTGGCG
>Ga0172363_10001993_pt1 | contig 16476 bp, 17 predicted proteins | sample LakKivs2_kivu2a2_FD_114541 | JGI IMG/M metagenome (GOLD analysis project Ga0172363, IMG submission 114541) | Sediment microbial communities from Lake Kivu, Rwanda - Sediment s2_kivu2a2 | ecosystem: Environmental > Aquatic > Freshwater > Lake > Sediment | place: Rwanda: Western Province, Lake... | reverse complement strand
GAATACACTTTTTTTAGCAAACTAAAAAAATTGCTGGAATACACTTTTTTTAGCAAAACTAAAAAAATTGCTGGAATACACTTTTTTTAGCAAACTAAAAAAATTGCTAGAATACACTTTTTTTAGCAAACTAAAAAAATTGCTGGAATACACTTTTTTTAGCAAACTAAAAAAATTGCTAGAATACACTTTTTTTAGCAAACTAAAAAAATTGAAAGTAAAAGTTGTAATTGCTTTTAGGATTTGTTAGAGAAATGATTAAATCAAAAAAATTAACAAGATTACCGGCTGAAATAGAGCCCAAGACAAAAAATACGTTTTTGTCATTTGATGAATTACGTATTCTGAAGAATAGTTTGTTGGAAATTGCATTTCCTGAAATTTTAGATTCTGATTATGTTGTTTATGATACATTGTTCAAAAATCTCAATATTCTCAAGGACGTTTGCGCCCTTGCGAATTCAAATGGTGGAAGTGTTTTTATTGGCGTCAAAAATAACAAATGTCAAGGAGTTATTTGTGCCAATCGACAGTCCTGGTTAGATCATATGATCAAAATAAGTCGGTTTATGTGGACGACGTTGCATACAGTTGACAACAAGAAAATCAAGTATTCAATAAAGAATTTTGTTGTATATACAGAAGGTTCGCCGATAGAGTGTTTTATGTCGCAGATAGTGATAAAGAAGAGTCCTGAACAATGTTTAATAAATTCATACAATGCAATTTCATCTTATATTCGCCAGGAAGGTCAAACGATAGATATGCCATTGAGTGAGGAGATTATGTTGAAGACGCTTGTGACGGATGAGCATTCGACTGCGGAAATTGATGTTGGCGATGTTTATGGAGGTGAGGAGGGAGAGATGCTTGAATTTAAGCCATCATTATGTTTTTTGAAGACGAAGGAAGGAATTGGAAAATATTTCAGTAGTTTTGGAAACACCAATGGTGGCGAAATCATTATCGGCGTCAATGATGAAGGAAAAATATGCGGAATCAAAATTGAAAATAACCAAGAATGGGATTCCATCAAACAAGATGTCTTACGTCTCCAACATCATATCAACAATGTCGATTTCTTATCTCAAATAAAAATGGATAGAATCCCTCTCAAAAAGAAATACCATTTTTTGGTAAAAATTATCATACCAAAAAATACCGATTCTGAACCGATCCTCGTCCGTGATAAACAAGGCGTCTGGAACAAATGGAAACGTGTTCTTAGTTGTTCAATCAATGATGATCGTACATCACTTTACACAAGTACTGAATATGCTGAAATGCAGAATAATTATTTGATTGAAAAAACAAAGTATGAACAAACACTCAAGGAGTTTGAACAACTTAAATACAAAAACAACGAAATCCACATACAAATTGAGAAAGAAAAGGAAGACCAAAAACGTATTATTGAAGAAATTACAAAAAATTCAATAAGGAAATACATAGAAATAAAGAAACAAACAGAAAACAGCATCTCATTTAAAAATGTCTTCGCCCTCTTCGGTTTCTTCATCTTCCTCAGCTTCCGCTCAATAGTCTAATTATTATAATATTTTTTAAACTTAACAACAAAATCATCAATAATATAAATGCAAGTATTTATTACTTTTATGTAACTTATTATTTGTCTTGTGTGTTTAATTTTTTCGGCTCTTTTTAAAAATAATTCTAACCTTTTTCTACTTTTCTCTAATTCTTTGTCAATTGGTGGGATAACAGATTTGCAATTTTTCAATAAACATTCAATTGTATTTCTGGAAAAAAACGTTTTAGAAAATTCTTTGTATGCTAATCGATGCATATCGGATAATCCGGGGGGAATTGTTAGACCTTTGTTGATGTATTCGACGATTTTTTGGTTGAGTTCGTTATATTTAAGGATAATCATAATGGAGTCGGTGATGCAGTTGTGGTTAATTCCGCATTGGTAAAATTTTTTATATTTTTGAATTTCCATTAATATTAGGAGATATTTTATTTTCGTTTTTATATCTTTCATTATCATATTCTTTTTTTGGTTTATATTCCTCTTCGTATCCATTTTTTCTTTCTTTTGGCATATGATAATCTTTTTTTGGTTTATATTCTTCTTCATATCCAGCAATAGATTTCCTAGACATTTTTAAATTAGTCAACCCTCTTAAAAATATATTCCTCATCATAATTTTATAATTATTTTTTATTTAGATTAATTTCATATTTTTTTATAAAATCATTACACAATTCCTCACTTAAATTCAAAAAATCTTTGTAACTTTTAACCACATTTTTTTTGAAAAATAATATTACAAATGGTGATCCTAATTTTTTCTTTAAATTTATTACATTTATTTTTGTCCTCTTCATCCCCTCATAAACCAAATCTCCATCCCTTTTCAATATGCATTTTGTAATTTCCTTATCAAAAAATTGTTTACTAAATTTATTGTACAATTCTCTATGTTTTTCTATATCTTCTTTAGGTATTTCTCTTTTTTTATCAATAATTGTTTCGAGTTTATTTTTGAGTTTATAGATATCATTTACGGTTTGGGACATTGGTTTAAGGCATTTATTTTCAGCAAATAATTTTTTGAATTCAACATTACTTTCCATAATTTATGATAAGATTATTTTTTGCAGGAGGCATAGCCGATAACACCGCAGACCATTCTTCCTCCTGCGTGTCCAGTAGTTTTACTATCTGGAAATCCTCCTTTCCCCAGATCATCTGGATCATTATGGATAATAATGCTGCGGCCGATAACGGAGTATTTCCCTTTTAATTTCACGAGATCGTCAATTAGTTCGTAATGAGCAATTCCATTTTTATCTGCGATAAGATTGCCGAGATCACCAACATGGCGTTCTTTGTCGTTGGGACCACCGTGTTCTTTCCCGAAGGGGTTATAATGGGCGCAGGCGCTCATGCAACCATCAGTGAGATCTCCGGCTTCATGGATATGTATGGCGTGTAATCCTGGGGATAAACCGGATACTGTTCCATAAATTTTGGTTTTGTTGTTGGGTAATTCTTCGAGGTGAATAACTCCTTTAATTTTTTTTGCCTCTAAAACACAAACTGCTCGCACCCTCTCTGCTTTCATAAAATTTAAAAGAAAAAAAATTGTAAGGGAAATCACAATAATAATTTTTAGACACATCAATAATTATTGTTAGAATATAGTTTTTCAGGTTTTTAGGAAAATTAAAGTTTAAAAAAATTGAATTATTAGAGGTTAGAACTTCATAGATAACTAATATGTCTAACAAGTTAAAGGAATTTTTGCTTGGGTGTGAAGTCAGCAACAGTAGTGGATTTACACATACTTCATTGAATGGAGAAACACCCGCTGGCAAATATAATATTCCCAATACGAAACACGAGACTTTTTGGAAGATTTATGATGAACACGTATTTACGAAGGGCCGACAGGCATTTTTAACTGAAAAACACCCCGAAAAATATTCAATGGTTATTGTTGATATTGATTTACGATATGAATTATCTGATGATAATGCTAGGAAATATACGATGAATTTGATTTTGGATTTGGTGATGAATTATCACGATGCCTTCCAGATTTTATTGGGACAGAGTATGAGACAAAATGAGTCATTTGCGTATGTTTTGGAGAAAGAGAATCCGGAGGTTGATGAGTCGAAGGGGGTGTTAAAGGATGGAATTCATATAATTTTTCCGTTTTTGTATCTTGCTTATCCTGCTCAACATTGGGCTAGGAAATTTGTTATTAAAAAAATGACTGGACATTCTGAATTTGCCAATTGTACGATTTCTATTGATAAGATAATTGATGAATCCGTTGTGGAGAGAAATAATTTTATTATGTATGGAAGTCAGAAGCCAGCATCGCAGCATCGATATTTATTGACGCATATTTTTGATTTGGATATGAATGAGGCGGAGGAATTACCTTTGAATGATTGGCAGTTGGTCAAGACTTTATCTTTGCAGCGTCGTGGTCGTGAGATTACAACATTGTTGGATAATATTTTGGCGGAGGAGGCTAAGATTGAGGAGGAGAAGAGGGTTTTGCAGAGGGATATATTACTTCCGGAGATGCAGATTCAGCAGAAGAAATCCAAGGCTTATTTGAAGACTTTATTGGGATTGTTAAAATCGGAGAGAATTGAGGACTATAATGATTGGTTTTTGATTGGAGCGATTTTGCATAATGAGGGAGAGGATAATTTGGATTTATGGAAGGAGTGGTCATCTCAGAGTAGAAAATATAATGAGACGCATTGTGATCGTTTATGGTCGAGGACCTATCCGAATTGTCCGGATGATAGGCGTGCTAGAGTTGGTACGTTGCAGATGTTTGCGCGGATGGACAGTCCGAAGAATTATTTTACGGAGACTGATAAGTTTGAGTCGGAGGATGATTTGATCAAGTTGATTAATAAGTCTTTTGAGATAACGCATTCTAGTTTTGCGGAATTATGTCATTTTGTTTTGAGAGATAATTACAGACATTCAAATAATACTTGGTTTTCTTTTGATAAGAAGAGATGGCGTGGTTTGAAGGAAACTGTACCTTTGTTGAATGATATTGCGATAAATGTGAAGGGTTTATTGATTCGTTATAGTTCTATGCTAGGAACTAAGATAGCGGATAAGGAGGCATCGACACATACGGTGGTATCGGAGAAGGATCATTTGAAGTTTTTGAAGAATGCTTGTGATAGTTCGGTGAAGAAATTGAATGATCACAATTACAAGATTTCGGTAGCGAATGAGTGTAAGTTATTCTTTGCGGATGAGGATTTCTATAAGAATTTGGATATGAATATATATTTGTTGGGATTCAACAATGGAGTGTATGATTTGAAGGCTGGTATTTTTAGAGAATCTCGGCCGGAGGATTTGATTAGTTTTACGACTGGTTATGATTACACACCTGTTATTCATCCTGAAATTCGGGCGGAAATTGAGGATTTGTTTGAAAAATCTTTGCCGGATCCAAGTGTTCGAGAGTTTATGTATTTATATATGGCATCGACTTTGATTGGTCGAAACAAGAATGAATTGTTTATGAACTTTGAGGGATCAGGAGGAAATGGTAAGGGTGTGATAACGAAGTTGCACGATTATGCTTTGGGTGATTATGCTGGGACATTGGACAATGCGTATATAACGAATGTTTCGAGTTCTCAGGAAGGTCACAATTCGAAGTTGATTGCTGTTTTTAAGAAGCGATATGTGCAGGTGAATGAGCCGCCAAAGGGTAAGACGTTAAATCAGGACTTTATTAAGGAGTTGACTGGTAATGATAAGATCCAGGTGAGAAAGGCGCATAGTCCTGATCCGGAAATTGAGGATGCACCGATGTTTAAGTTGGTGATGTTATGTAATAAGATGCCGAAGATTGAGGATTCCACTGATGGTGGGTTAATTAGAAGGTATAAGGGAGTTAATTTTCCGAATAGATTTGTTACATGGGATCCTAAGAAGCCGAATGAGTTTCGTGCTGATCCGAATTTGAAGACCAGATTGGCAGAGATAATTGATTATCGACAGCAATATATGATTATCTTATTGGAATATGTCAGAAGATATATTGAAAGTGATGAGAAGATTGCGATACCGGAGTTGGTTGAAAAGAATAGTCGTCAGATTTTGAGATCACAGGATTTTTATGCTGATTTTGTGGAAGAATGTATTGAAATTACAGGAACACCGACTGATGTTTTATCGGTGAAGGAGTTGTTGGATGACTATAAGATTTATTATGGCGAATATGTTAGTAATGGATCGAAGATGCCGCCGATGACGCAGAAAGAATTTACAGATCGAATGATAAGATGTTTTGCGGATCATCCGTTGAATGTGGAGTTTAAGAATATGGTGATTCGAGGTGATCTTAGACTTGGAAAAGGCTTTGTTGGAGTAAGAAGACAGAGTGGATTGAACTAATACGATAAATATTTAGAAATAAAATGTGAATTGATTATAATGAAATATAGTTCATTTTTGATTTATGGTTGTAATTTTCCGGAAAACCTGATTAAAATTATTGAAACAAATAGCAGCTTATCTTATTTTAATAAGAAGATAAAAAATCAGTATAATTGTGAAATTATAAAAATTCCGGTTTTAGTTGATAATACAACTCTTATTGAAAAGTATTATTTGGTTGTTAATATGAATAGAGATGATAATAGTATTATAAAGACAATTCCGGATAATAAATTTAAGGAAGCTTTAAAATTGTTTGAAATGGAAATAATTGAACCATATTATATATCTGTTCCTATAAAGATTGAGTAATTATTTCTCGAAATTTTGTCCAAGGTTCATCATCAATAAAATATAAATAAATTAGTATCCAGATGAATAGATTAGTAACAGTAATAATGAGTAATTGTGTAAAGTTTATGGTAAAGTAGCAGAAGAGTGTGGTGATAAAAGATGATAGGATAAAATATTTGAGGTTATTTTGGAAGCTTTTATCGATGTAGTTGTGTGTGGTAATTTTTGGATTGATATTTTGAATATTGATGAGGTTGTGATTGGGAAGTTCCTTTTTAAAAAAATTATGGATGGAATCATTTTCACATAAAATGTTTTGGATTGAAGTTTTTTTTATAAATTCAATAAGATTGTTTATTGTTTGTGAAGAATCTAAATTGTTGAAATTTAGAATAACAGCGTTATGTGGAATAACTTTTAATTGAAATTTTGTTAAAGTGTTTGTTATAAAGATATATTCCATTATATCTTCATATAAAATTATAATTACAATTACACCAGAAATTTTCTCTAACACTCATTCTGATTGTACAGAAAATACACTTCAAGTTGTGTAGTTCTACCGATTCTTTGCGCTCTTCCAATGACTTGTTTGATATTTTCAGTAGTCATTCTGTGCATGATGATAACAACATCGCTTTTTTCAAGATTCAATCCACTTCCGCAGTATTTTGCGTTCAGAAATAAATTTGGGATTTCTCCTGCATTATACTTCGTGATAAGGGCTGAAATGTGATTGATAGTACCTTTGACAGGTGAAAGGTTATTTCTTCCGGCGGCTTTGAAAGCATCGGAGATTGTATTAAAGTTACCTTCATGTTCTGAGAAAATTAGAATTTTTTTGTCTAAAGGAATTTTGTTTTGCAAAATCCAAGTCAGATTTTCGATTTTCGTCTTATCCTCAAACTTCCATTCCAAAGAATCTTCTTCTTTAATCACTTCCTCCTTCTTTACAAATTCACCTAAAAATACCAATGCTTTAATATTTAAAGTAGCCCGACACATTGGACAAGGCACCGCCGACTTTCTCTTATTATATTCAAACTCATAATAAGTTGTTATACTTTCCAATTCAAATTTATTTTTGCAACAAGCAGTAACAACTGGATTAACAATATCAATCGCCAAAATAGGATCAATATTAGCTTCCATAATTCTTTGTCTTACATTTTCAATTTTCGATTCAATTGAGGCTATTTTTTCCTGTGATCGCTGGATTGCCTCATTCTTACTCTGTTCAGATGAATAATGCATCATCATTTTCGTATTATGCAGCATTTTAGCATTATCCAATTCTTTTTCCAAATTAGAGCAAAGAACTCTAATAATATCATTCTCACCAACAGTTTTGATTCCCAAATGCGAAACCACACCCTCAATATCCTCTGCCATCAACATACTTTTCACTTCATTACTCAAGATACCATCAAATATATTCAAAATAACAGATGATTTACAATTGATAGTATGATGAACCGGTGATGGTAATAATAGGCTGGAATCGATATAATCATCATTATTTCTAATGGTGATATAATCTTTGTAGGTACTTCGGATGGTTCTGAAGGAATCAATCGTATCACGAATAAATCCAATATTACGATGGTCATAAATATCTTTACTAGATGAAGTAATGAACCAAATAAAATTGCATTTTAAGCAATAAGAATTTGGTAAAACAATTGAATGTACTTCATCAATGAAAATTCGACTAACTTTCTTATTAAATGATTCTAACCATTTTCCAACATAAATATTCCACATCTTTGATGAAATCAAATAAACTTTATTATTAGTCCATTTTTCCAATAATTCCAATAATTTAATATCACATCTTTCAACACTGTCAATATCTAATTGTCTGATTGTTTCTTTCTCATTTTCATCAAAATTTGGTGGAATATTGGGAAATATTTTTCGATAACGTTTCAATAATGAATAGATATTCATATCTTTTTCAAGTTCAGTAAATTCTTTTTTGGTTGAAATAAATACACAATCCAAATTCGTATGATTTGTCATATATCCTTTCCATTGACCAAATAAATTATGTGGTACAAGAAAAAGATTTGTGGAAACTGTAAATTGTTCAGTTTTCATCATTTTAAAGGAATAACATATATTACTACGATCGCTGCTTACAACTCTCCTAAAATTTAACAAAGGATTTCTTAAAACTAAGGCCAAAGCCACAAATGATTTTCCTGATCCAACTTTACATGCTAAGATTCCAAAATTGCAAAATACATCCCTATAAGGCTCAATATCTTCATCACTATATTCTCCATAATATGAACTTGAATCTGTCCAATCAATACGAAACCCACTGTTACTTTCTAATATTTCCGCATGATGTATTGCTGTTTTTTGGTGATTCATTAAACTAATATTTAACCCATTTACATTATCACTTTTGGGGTGTGAATCGTTTAATCCATTTAACTTATACTTTAAGCTCAGAATATTTAATGTTTCCATTTATTCAAAGTTATTACTGGAGAAAATTTTAAATTAAAAATTTTCAATTTTTTTATTTTTGGTTGAAAAAAAATGTGTTATTATTTTATGAAAATATATTATTCAGTGACGATAATGCTACTTCTTGTAATTTATTTTATTTTCCTTTATTCAAAAAATGATCAAGAAGATTTTTTTGGTGGAGGTGCTTATGGGCCGGCATATTGCGATTGTAATGTTAGAGGACAAAAGGGTATGAATGCGTGTTTATCTTGTAATAATTGTGGTTGGTGTGTAGATCCGAATGGAAATGGAAGTTGTGTTTTAGGTGATCAGCGAGGCGCATATTTTGCAGATTGTGTCCAATATTCATATAATGGAGGGGTTGCAGCGTCTCCTTATCCACCGATGATGCCTTGGTATCAGAAATTTTTTGTGCCGTGGGGCGGGGTTGTTCCTCCTTTTTTTGGGGGCCGTTAGGTTTTTTTTTTTGAATTGGTGCATATTTATGTCCCCGAAAAACTTGTTTCTTTAACTCTGCATCAGCCTTGTCAAATTCATTCCTTCGAAAAATATTCATCATCAAAGCTACTCTGCTAAAAGATGAATGAAATGTTCCTTCAACTCTTTTACAATGCGTCAATAAACACATATCTAATCCGGTGTCAAATAAAGTTGTGTGACGCAAACTATTATTTAATTTTTCTATTTTTTTTATGATGATAGTACGATTTGGGAATCTTTTTAGGAATGATTCTTGGGTATTTCGGTTATCGGCTGCTAGAAAGAATTTAACTTTTGGATCTTTATTAATTTCATTTTTCATTAATTTAAAAAAGAATTCATCGCTGGTGAAGTTACCATGACTTTTTGCAAGTCCAACATGATCAGTTCTTCTAACATGAAATCCAATAGTATTTTCAGAAAAATTTTTTTTCATAAAATCTTCTGCAAATTGTTCAATTTCATTTTTAAATTGAAGAATGCCAAATGCCTCACATTCCTGACTATGACTAATACTCTCCGCATAATATCTTTTAAACACCATTGGTACACTATATTGCCCTGCATATTTTTTTATTCCTAATGGCACCTCCGAAGCATCCCTCACAAATTTTACATTAGGAGGTGCACTGAAAATTTCCAAAAAATGCCCATTACATTCATTATTCGGCGTCCATTTTACATAAACTGTACATGGATAATTTGGACATGTTGTGTTTTTGTTATGCGCATAAAATCCGCAAAGCCAGCTTAATCTATTGCAGAGACCGTGTTGAGGTATTAAGTAAATACACATTATATTTACTCAAGAAAAAATTAGTCAGATTTTATCGCTTTTCCATTCACAAATTCAGTAATCATATTTTTCAATGAAGATTTATTATAACAATTTTCTAAACTTATTTCGGACAAGGAAGTTTGTTTTACAACTGGAATACCTCCGAAAGTGATGCTACTTACGATGAAAAACATATCAGGGGTTTTGGAATTAGGCCGAATAATAAGTTCATTAGCAGAATATGAGACGCCATCCTTTTCAGTCAATAAATATCTTTCATCTTCTTCAAGAGCACTAACAACAAATAATGAATAAGAATGATTATTTTTAATTCTATATTCCACATTTTCCTTCATTGAGAATGTTTCATTTCCTGAAATTGTGAGGTTTTTATGTTTTAATAAAACTATATATTTCTCTACTCCATTTGCAAAATGATTTGCACTTACTTTTCCATATTCCACTGTCATCGTCTCTGGCAAATTAATATAAGGATATTCATCACATAATTTATAATTAATATGATATCCAAGTGCTTCCAAAATTGATGCTGAGATTTTTGTAAAGACATTAACATCAGTTTCATTATTACTCATCAACTCATATTTTAAACCTGGTAAAACCGAAAATAATTTTCCATTTTTAGTAACTGCAACATTATAGATATTATAATGGGTTCTATCATTTGTCATTGGAATGCCCAAAATAAACTCATTTTTAAAATAAGATTTATAATATGAATTTGTTTTCTGAATATTTAAAACATTGTCAGCAGTAATACTCGCATCGTTGCTTGAATTTATTTTAGAATAACATAAATTTTTACCAAATAAATCCCAATAACCAAATCCTAAGCAATGTGCTAATTCATGAAACAATGTTAACATTAATCTGATATTAATTTTATCGTTTCTTTTGTTGGATATTTTTTTGTGATTTAATTTAAGGACTGCTTTTGTTGGGAGAATAACATTATTTTCTTCATTTTTAACATATTTATGGATCATTGCTGAACCAAGTTGATCATCTTTCATGTCGCAGACGAAAACGAAGATATCGAGAAGGTAGTGGTTTCCTTGGAATTGGTTGTGTCCGATAATTAATTTTTCCATAAATTTTTTAAGAATCAAAAACATCTGGAAGTGGAATAGTTTAAGAAAATTCTTTCCTTCCATAAAGAAGAAACGAAAACTGATATTTCCAGTTGTTGAATTCGCAGCACATTCCTCCACCAACTTTAAAAAACCATCATTAGGCATATACTTCACCCCAATTTCCTTAAATTTTAAATTAAACCCCTGTTTTTCATATGGAATATTAACTGTTTTTATTGAATCATTAGACCAATGGTTTGCTTCTGTTGATTTTTCATTTGATTTTAAAAAACGACTCAATAAATCTTTCTCATCTTTCTTTTCATCCTTTTCCTCCTCACACAAAGTAAAATCTAAATTCAATGTAAATCTAATATCTTTATCAGTATTCTCCAAAATAATTTTTGTCGATTTATCAAGAAGAAATCTTGGAGTATCAGTACTTCCATCTCTAAAGATGTTTACCTTTTTGTAGTCATTATCGTGATAGATATGAACAACATTAATATAATCTTTTAATTTAACTGCTAAATCATCAAGATTAATTTTTTCATTTAATTCAATGGATAATTTCTGATTAGGCTTTAATTCTATTACAGAACTTGACATTATTATAAAATGTTTAAAATTATTTAAAATATTTCACGAATTATTTTAAATATTTTATTATTTTTTTTAGTATGCCAATTTATCTTAATGATTCTCAAATCGGTGAAGAAATCCCACAAAAAATAAATAATCATCTTTTTACTTTTCACTTAAAAAATAATTCCTATAATGCTGAATTAATTACTAATATTAATAACACCATTAAAATCATAAATAGTAATGGTGAATTAATATATGAATATATTATCTACTCCAATCTTGAAAATCTTGAACATAAAAAATCAGAATTACAAGAAAATGAATTCATTTACAATACTGATCCATATGAAGAACTTACACCAATAAAATATTCGATTATAAAAAAAAATAATAAAATATATCTGAAAGATTTAATTTGCACTAAAGTTATTTAGATAATAAAGCCGACTCACTCTTCTCCCTATTCCTCTTCAACAATAACAAAGTAATATAACTAGCACTTAATCCCAATTTTAAACTTCCATCAATTTTCTCAATAGTCTTTGGAGTTAATCCAAATTTTTCCATCATCTTTACAATTAAGTTCTTTTTATCAGTAGTAGCATAACTGTAAAGGTCAATTAGGGCATAAAGAGCAATAAGATATTTCATATATTTAATTGATTTATCACCTAAAAGAGCATTAGCTTCAGTTTTAAATTCTTTAAATTTTAAATCTTCGTCATATTTTTGTACTGGGATGTTTAAGGAATCAATTTCCTTATCGCTTAAACGATGTATTCTCATAAATTTATTTAATATTTATTAAATAAAAAAAAAACTTAATCCTAAATTATTTTTTTTGTTGTTGTTGTTGAACCTCACTTAAATACCTTAAAATAACCATAGAAACTGTCAAAGCACTTACTGACCCATAACCAAGATTTTTTATTTTTTCTGCATAACTTTCTGGTATACCAAACATTTCCAACAAACAAGCTAAACCACTCACATCCGTAACCTTCTCATAAATTGAATCAACCTGAAATGCAATTACAATTAATGCAATTTTTTTTAATAATTTTTTCTTATCTTCTTCAGAGTTATTTGCATTTATTTTTAGTTTAATATTTTTTACAATGTTTTCCATTTTATTGTATAAATTTCTTTTTGTGACATCACTTTTTGAATAATTCATTAAAATCCCAAATATTTTATTTTCTAAAATTATTCCTCGTCCGTTAACTCATCTAAAATATCGTCTATTAATTCCAGTTTTTTGTCTTTTTCATTATAAATTTTTTTGATAATATCTTTATTTATTTCTATGAATAATGATTCATCCAATTCAAGCCGTTCTAATAATCTTAAATTATTTAGTTCTTTACTTTTTTCTTTTAAAATTGCATACCTATCTAATTGTAATTCAAAAAAATTATTTCTCTTCTCCTTACAAAAAAAATTCTTATAATTACTCGATGATACATTAAAACTTATTAAACATGAAAATGCACGAAATTTTAATATCAACTTATTTTTATTCAAATATCTTACCAACAACCTAAAATCATTCCCTATATCAAAATTATATTTATCCATATTTGTCTCCAAATAATTCCTTAATTCTTCAACCACCTTTTCTTTTTCTTCATCGTATAATAAATTTTCACCAATTATATACGATATTATTTCTGCAGATCTACTTTCAAATCCTAAAAATATTAATTTATTAATTTCAAAATCTTCTTTATTATCGAAAACTAATCCTAAATCATATATTACCAAATTATTTCCATTTACTTTCCAATTACCCTTATGTAAATCAGCATGTGTAAATCCATTCAATAATATACTTTCTCTAACAAACATCCATAATTTAATCATTATCTCTCTGTGTCTTTCTTTATCGTTTTCAAAAACATAGTCAATTGTTTGTCCATCAATATATTCCATTAATATGAATTCTTCGTTATATTCATAAACTTCTGGAATTAATACATAATTTTGATCTTTAAATAATTTTTTTATTTTTTTTAAATTATGTGTTTCATTAACAAAGTTTATTTGGCTTGTCATGAATTCATCAAGACCATTTAAATCAAAACTTAATAATTTCAAAAAAGAAAAATATTTCATTATATCACTCATAAAATTTAATATTTTACAAAAATATTTAAAACTATCATCAATATTTGGATGTCTTACTTTAAATGCAACCTTCTGATTATTTTTTATCAACACTCCCATATGCACTTGACCAATTGATCCAGATGCCTCCGGTATTTCACTGATTGAGTAAAATATATCTTCAATTGGTTTGCAATAATAATTTTCTATTACTTTTTTGGTATAATTAAATGTGTGATATGGGCATTTCTCATAAAAGTGTTTTAACTTTTGAATTAAATAATTTTTATCAACATCATATTGCAGTTCAATTCTTGATGTTGTCCATTGGCATAATTTCCAATAAACATTTCTACTATTTTTTATTGAATTAATTAATTTATCTGCAAAAAATATACTTTCTTTACTGCATAATTTATATATGAATAAATAAGATGTTAAATTAAAAAATATATTGGAAATGCTATATATTTCTCTTAATGTTTCAAACATAATATTATATCACAAAATTACATTAAACAACATACTTAAAAAAAATTTAATAAATATAATTATGAGCCACCAAGACTGGAATACAATTACATTCAATGTTAAAAAAAACATTGAGAAAGTTGAATCTAACAATAAACATCCAATTATAATAAATACTCAAGCTAAATTAGAAGCTGATATTGATGAAGGAAAAATGCCAAAAACTTATGGTTTTGAGTATGGAAAGAGGGTTCAGGGTGCAAGATGTGAAAAGAAATTAACTCAGGATCAGTTAGCGCTGCAACTGAATGTAAAAAAAGATATTGTGCAGAAAATAGAGAATGGGACTGGATTAGTGGATGGGGTAATTTGTGGAAAAATATTTCGAATATTAGGTGTTAAGCGTAATTAAGTATATAATTTGTGAAATTATATAATATGTGGTAAAATAATTTCGATATGTTTTAAATATAACACTACTAACTATTAAAAAGATACCTGTTAAATATATAAATCCCCATTCAATAAATTATTATTTTTATTAGGGACCCTTTAATAAAATAATAACTTAAGCATAGTCTTATATGAAAACTATGGTAGTGTTAATTTACTAAATAATTTTCTTTTTCAAATAAAACGAATACGTCCAATTATTCTTCTTTTTATCTTTAAAAAATTATGCTAAATATTCTTATCACTGGTTCAAGTGGACTCGTTGGAAGTGCATTAACTAAACAACTTTCCAATTGCAATCTCTTCACTCCCCGTTCATCAGAACTCAATTTACTCAATTTTAATGATATAGATACATATTTAAAAAATAATAAAATTGATATTGTCATTCATCTCGCTGCAAATGTTGGTGGATTATTCAAAAATATGCAGCAAAAGGTAAACATGTTCGAAGATAATTTCTTAATGAATTTTAATGTTTTAAGAGCATGTCATGAAAATGCAGTTAAAAAAGTCGTAAGTTGTCTTAGTACCTGCATATTTCCCGATAATATCAAATACCCAATTTCAGAAAATGACCTCCATCTAGGCCCTCCTCACCATTCCAACGATGCATATGCATATGCCAAACGTATGCTGGATATTCATTCCCAAATTTACCGCGAACAATACAATGATAATTTTGTTACCATTATTCCTACCAATATTTACGGTCCAAATGATAATTATAATTTGCAAGATGCCCATGTTATTCCAGCATTAATACATCAATGTTATTTGGCAAAGAAGAATGGAGAAAATTTTGTCGTAAAAGGTAGCGGAAAACCATTAAGACAATTTATATATAGTGAAGATCTGGCATATTTAATTAAAATAGTTTTAGAAAAATATGATGAAAAGGATCCAATTATATTGTCGGTTGGTGAAGAAGATGAAGTAAGTATAGGAGATATTGCAGAGATGATTGCAATGGAATATGGGATGGAGGATAAGTTGATTTTTGATAATAGTTCGGCAGATGGGCAGTATAAGAAAACTGCTTCAAATAAAAAATTACTGCATTTTTTAAAAGAAAATGCAATCGAAATAAAATGGACTCCTATTAAAGAAGGAATCCATGAATCTGTTAAATGGTTCATCGAAAACTACGAAAATGCGAGAAAATAAATCTATGGACAATCACTCTCCACCATCTCCCCTATCAACTCCCTAAAACCATACTCAGGTTTCCATCCTAATAATGTTCTTGCCTTTGTTGAATCACCCAGTAATTCATCAACCTCATTTGGCCGAAAATATTTTTCACTGACAAAAATTAATTCCCTTCCTGTATTTTCGTCATATCCAATTTCATTCAATCCTTCCCCTTTCCATTTAATATTAAATCCACGCATCCCGAATGCAATTTCAATAATTTCCCTAACAGAATGGTACTCTCCAGTTGCTAAAACAAAATCATCTGGTTTTTCTTGTTGCATTATAAGATACATTCCTTTAATATAATCATTTGCATGTCCGATATCACGGAGACTGTTTAAATTTCCTAGAACTAATTTGTCTCTTTCTCCTCTCAATATCATTCCCAATCCTCTTGTAACCTTCCTCTCCAAAAATGTTTCTCCTCTTCTTGGACTTCCATGATTAAATAAAATTCCGTTGCAACAAAACATATTATAACTTTCTCGATAATTTTTAACAATGTAATATCCATACATTTTTGCAGTTGCATAAGGAGAGAGTGGATTGAATGGTGTTGTTTCTTTTTG
>Ga0172363_10001991_pt1 | contig 16480 bp, 10 predicted proteins | sample LakKivs2_kivu2a2_FD_114541 | JGI IMG/M metagenome (GOLD analysis project Ga0172363, IMG submission 114541) | Sediment microbial communities from Lake Kivu, Rwanda - Sediment s2_kivu2a2 | ecosystem: Environmental > Aquatic > Freshwater > Lake > Sediment | place: Rwanda: Western Province, Lake... | reverse complement strand
CCAGGGCGGGTCCGGCGAGTTCCCCTTCTCGGGCGTCGGCCTCAAGGGCCTGGCCGAGTGGACGATGACCAAGACCAACATCGCCTTTGTCTGGTCCTACCACAACAACGGCGGCATGCTCCTTCGCGGGCCGAGCCGCAAGGGCCTCGGCGAGTACCCGGCCGCCGATATCGCCGTTTACGACTTCCTCGGCAAACAGGGCGAGCGCATCATCCCCGGCTACCGCTACCTCATCTCCTGGAAGGACCTCTACACGACCTACGGCGATTCCGGCGAGTGGGCGACCCAGACGCTCGGCGCCTACTTTTACTGCGCCGAGGTGTTCACCGACGAATCGCACGCGTTCCAGGGCGCCTCGGAGAGGCCCGAGCCGGGTTCGGCCCGCGAAGAGGCCGTCCGCGACATCTTCTCCGGCGGCGTCTCCGAGCGGGAGCGGCTCAAGTTCAGCGACAGCGTCGTCCAGGGCGAGCAGTACAAGCCCTGGAAGGCCTTCAAGCACCCCCTCTACGGCGACATCGAGATCGGCGGTTGGGTCAAGATGAGCACCCGCCTGGGGCCGCCCTTCATGATCAAGGACCTCGTCCACCGCAACGCCATGGCCGTCCTGTTCACGGCCAAGCACCTGCCCGAAGTGGCCCTCGAGGTCCCGGAGGTCAAGCCGCTCGGCGGGAACCTCTATCGCGTCCGGACGCGCCTGTCCAATCCCAAGGCCATGCCGACCATGAGCTACCTCGCCCAGAAGGTCAACCTCTATCCCAAGGACACGCTCAAGGTCTCCGGGGCCAAAGTCGTCGCGGGCGGGCTCCTCGTCGATCCCTACCGTGACCAGGTCGCCTCCAAGAAGGACCGGCCGGAGATCCAGTTCCTCGTCGTGCCCGGCTTCGGCAAGGTCGAGCACGAATTCCTGGTGGAGGGCAGGGGCGAGCTCACGCTCCTTTACGAGTCGCGCCACGGCGGCAAGATCGCGAAGAAGGTCAAGCTCGAATAGCCCGAAGAGATCCGAGGCTTGCCCTTTCCCGGCCGAGGGGCGATAATGGGCCCTCGCGGACCGGCAGTCCGCTGAAAGGAGGCCGGGAATGCTCCGACGCTTCCAGATCGAGAACAACAAGATCGTCCCCACGGACGACGAGAAAGCGCCCATCCTCCTCTACGTCAATCCCGACGAGGCCGAGAAGCGCCTCCTCGTCGACGGCTACCAGGTCGACGAGCACACCCTGAATTCCGCCCTCGACCCGGACGAGCAGGCCCGTCTCGAGTGCGAGCCGGGGCACATCGCCTTCATCTACAAGCGGCCGAAGAACTATTCCGGGGAGGACCAGCTCCTGTTCAAGGCCTCGACCATGGGCGTCTTCTACTTCGGCGACAAGATCATCCTGGTCGTCGCCGACGAGACGAGCCTGTTCGAGGGCAAGCAGCTGGCCAAGGTCGGGAGCATCCGCGAGCTCGTCATCCGGCTCATCTACCGGGCCATCTTCCACTTCATGGAGCACCTCCGGATCATCAACCAGATCGCCGACGACGTCGAGCAGAAGATCAACAAGGCCATGGAGAACAGGTTCCTCATCAACCTGTTCGCCCTGCAGAAGAGCCTGGTCTACTACCAGAACGCCGTCAACTCCAACGGCGCCCTGATCGAGAAGATCCGCCACAACGCCGCCAAGTTCTGTTTCACCCAGGAGGAGATGGAGCTCCTCGACGACATCGCCGTCGAGAACAACCAGTGCTACCGCCAGGCCGAGGTCTACTCGAACATCCTGGCCAGCCTGATGGACGCCCGGGCCTCGATCGTCAGCAACAACCTCAACGTCCTGATGAAAACGCTGAACATCATCACCATCTCGATCATGGTGCCGACGCTCGTCGTCTCGATCTTCTCCATGAACGTGGTCCTGCCCTTCGGCCTCCGGGAGCACCCGGCCTTCTGGATCATCATGGGCCTGGCCGCGGTCTCTGTGGTCGGTTTCTACGTCTTCTGGAAATTCAAGAAGTGGTAGGCGGGCGGGCCGGGCTCACTTCTCGGCCCGCTTGTAACTGACCGACATCCCCGCCCAGCTGCGCTCGTCGAACGCCGTCTCCATGAACGGGAGGGAGAGGACGTGCTCGACGAAGTCGCCGCTGCCCCAGCCGCCCCGCCGCATCCGGGCCGAGACGTTGTGGGCGGCGAAGCAGCCGCCGGCCGTGAGCTTGGGCAGAACGGCAACGAAGTAGTTCTTATACCAGTCCTTGTCGGCGTCGCAGAAGACGAAGTCGAACGGCCCGGCAAGGGCGGGGACGAGGTCGTGGGCGTCGGCCAAACGGGCGTCGATCCAGGCGTCGAGCCCGGCCTCGCGAAAGTTGGCCACGGCCTCGTTGTGGCGGCCCTCGTCGATGTCGACGGTGATGAGCTTGCCGCCCGTCTTGCTCAAGGCCCAGGCGATCCAGATCCCGGAGTGGCCGGTCGACGTGCCGATCTCCAGGGCCCGGGTGTATTTGTTCTTGAGGACGAGGTCGTAAAGGATCTCGCCGTCCGCTTCGGACACGTTCATGTCCCGCCACCGGCCGGCGTGACCGTCGAGGAAAGCCCGGACCTTCTTGTCGAGGTCGGAGCCCGCCCGGGCCTGGCGGGGCGAGGCCTTCGGGCTTGGAAAGGCCCAGAATAGTACGGCGGTCGCGAGGACCATTAAAAGCCCAGCGGCTAAGATCTCCTTTGCCCTCATATGCGCCTCCTTCCGTTCAGCAGCAGATCGGGGACACGCACCGGGGCGGGACATATCCCCGTCCCGACCGGGGACATGTACCTGGGGTACGTGTCCCCCTGCCCACCCCTTTAGACGGGGGTCCTCGGAGGCTCTTCCCGGACGCCCGGCCTTCCCCGAAGAACGGGGAAGAAAAGGGCCGTTAGGACGTCCTAAATTCTTATGGTATAGTCCTGTATTTCATTCCGGCTCCGGGGCCCCGCGGACGGCCCCGCGCTCGAGGAGACGCGACGATGGCAGAGATATCCCAGACCGGCCGGGCCAGGCACCCCGGCGCGGCATCTTTTAGTCTGTTCCTCCTCCTTGTCCCCCGGCTCGCGGCCCAGGACCAGCCGCTGACGCTCGACAGGGCGGTCGCGCTGGCTTTGGAAAGGAACGAACGGTCCTTGCAGACGTTTGAGAGCGAGGCCGCGGCCAACGCCCGGGTCGCCCAGGCCCGGTCGTTCTTCCTGCCGACGGTGACCAGCACGGGCACCTATACCCGCCGGGCCTATGAAACACGCCGGGTCGTCGGCGAGACCGAGGTCATCATCCAGCGCTACAACGCCCTCTCGGAGACCTTCGCCCTCAGCCAAACCCTCTTCGACGCCCGGAGCTTGACCAGCCTCGCCGCCCTGCGCGCCCAGCGGAACGCCGACGTGGCGGCCGCCACGGAGGGACGGCGGCAGCTGGCCTTCGAGGTCAGCCAGGCCTATTTGGCCACTTTGGGCACATCCCAAGTCCAGGAAGCCTCGGCCCGGCGGTTCGCTTTCGCCGGGCAGAACCTCGACGCCGCCAAGGCCCGGTTCTCGGCCGGACTCGCGTCCGTCAACGATGTCACCCGGGCCGAGCTCGAGTACGCCACGGCCGAGGTCGGGCTGACCCAGGTCAAAGGAGAGGTCGAAACGTCCCTCCTCCAGCTCGGCCATCTCCTCGACGCGCCCGAGGCCGTCCGCGCCCCGCTCATCGTGCCGGAGTTCCTGATCGAGGCGGCGGCGGCCGAGGCCGCCGACACCGAGGCCCTCGTCGAAGAGGCCTTGGCCCGCCGTCTCGACCTCAGCTCGCTCCGTTGGGAGGCCTCGTCCCGGCGCGCCCTGGCCAAGCTGCCGATGCTCGGCTGGGTCCCGTCGCTCAGCGCCTCCGGCCGGTACAGCCTGACGAACGAAGCCAGCTTCAACAACAGGAACTGGAACTGGAGCCTGGGCGCGACCCTGAGCTGGAACCTCTTCGACGGCGGCGCCCGCTTCGGCCAGCAGAAGGAACAGCGGGCCCTGGCCCGGCTGGCCGACCTGGATTACCGGGCGGCGATGCGCCAGGTGGACGTCCAGGTCCGCCAGTCCCTGGTCTCGCTGGCCAACCAGCGGGCTTCGCTCAGGCAGGCCACCGTCGCCCATGAAGTGGCCAAGAAAAACGCCGCCGAGACGACCGAACTCTACCGCCAGGGCCTCGCCTCCGCCCTCGAGGTGGCCGACGCCAATGTCAAGCTTTTCGAGGCGGAAGTCGCTTTTGTCCAGGAACGGTACGGCCTGGGCGTCGCCTTCCTCAACCTCGAAGCGGCCCTGGGACTCGACCCCTTCGGGAAGGAGCCAATCAAGTGATCGAACTCAAGCACCAGAAGCTCATCGCTCTCGCCGCCGCAGCGGCCGTTCTTGTCGTCACGGCCGGCGCCTGTAAGAAGAAAGCGTCCGCCTCCCAGGCTCCCGGCGGAGGGCGGGGTCGCGTCGTCTTCCCCGTCGATGTCGAAGAGGTCCCGGTCCGCTCGCTCGTCTATACCGTCTCGGCCGTCGGCTCGGTCGAGGCCTTCGAAAAGGTCCAGGTGACGGCCCGCGTCTCCGGCGCCGTCGACCGGGTCCTCTTCGCCGAAGGCGAGTACGCCGCGGCCGGCCGGACGCTCGTCGAGATCGAGACCGAGCGCTACCGCCTGGCGGTCGAGTCGGCCCAGGCCGCCTTCGAGAAAGCCGAGGCCTCCAAGGCCGACGCCGAGGCCGGGCTCAAGCGGCGCGAAACGGTCATCACCCAGAACCCCGGGCTCATCCCCGGGGAAGAGGTCGAGACCTGGCGGACGAAGGTCCTGACCGCCGCCTCCGAGGTCGCCCAGACCCGCTCGGCCCTCAACCAGGCCAAGCTCAACCTCCGCGACGCCTTCGTCAAGGCGCCGATCTCGGGCATCATCCAGACCCGGACCGTCCAGACCGGGCAATACGTCCAGACAGGCACGGTCCTGGCGACCCTGGTCCGCCGCGACCCGCTCCTTCTCCGGTTCCGCGTCCCCGAGCGCGACGCCGCCCGGATCAAGCCCGGGCAGGACGCCAAGTTCCGGGTCCGCGAGGCGAGCCGCGAGTTCACCGCCAAGGTCGTCCATGTCGCCGAATCGGCCGACGCGACTTCCCGTCTCGTCGACATCACCGCCAACATCGACGATCCCGGCGACAAGAGCCTCCGGCCGGGCTCGTTCGCCGAGATCTCCGTCCCCGTGGCCTCGGCCGGCCAGGCCCCGGTCATCCCCGTCGCGGCCGTCCGCCCGAGCGAGCGCGGCTTCCTGGCCTATGTCGTCGAGGGCGACGCGGCGGTGGAGCGCATCCTGACCCTGGGCATGCGCTCGGCCGACGGCCGCGTCGAGGTCCTCTCCGGCCTCAACGGAGGCGAGAAGCTCGTCGTCCGCGGCGCCGAGGCCCTCTCGAACGGCGCCCTCGTCCGCATCGGCGCGCCGGCCGCGGCGCCGGCCGTCCCCGAAAAGAAATAAAGGACCGCGCCCATGAACCTCACCGAATCCTGCGTCCGCAAGCCCGTCCTGGCCTGGATGCTCATGGCCGCCACTGTCGTCTTCGGCCTCGTCGCCGGAGGGCGGATCGGCATCAGCCAGTTCCCGGACGTCGATTTCCCCACGATCAACGTCTCCGCCACTTGGGAAGGGGCGGCCCCGGAGGTCATGGAGAACGAGGTCGTGGAGACCCTCGAGGAGGCCCTCATCCAGGTCGAGGGCGTCCGGACCCTGACCTCGAGCTCGCGCCAGGGCTCGGCCAATATCACCGTCGAGATCGAGCTCTCGCGCGACGTCGACCTGGCCCTCCAGGACGTTCAGGCCAAGGTCTCCCAGGCCCAGCGCCGCCTGCCCCGCGACATGGACCCGCCGATCTGCTCCAAGCAGAACCCCGAGGACCAGCCCATCATGATGGCCCGGCTCGGCGGCCCCTTCCCTCAGCGGGTCCTCAGCGACTACGTCCGCTATGGCCTCAAGGAGAAGCTCCAGACGATCCCCGGGATCGGCGAGATCTCGCTGATGGGCACGCTCGAACGGAACATCCGCATCTGGCTCGATGCGGCCCGGCTCGACGAGAAAGGCCTGACCGTCAGCGACTTCATCGCCGCCCTTCAGCGCGAGCACATCGAGCTGCCGGCCGGGCGGCTCGAGACGACGGGCCGCGAGGTCAACGTCCGCGTCCTCGGCGAGGCGGTCGATCTCGAGACCCTGCGCCAGATCGTCGTCCGCGAGGTCAACGGCAGCCCCCTCTACCTCAGCGATGTCGCCCTGGTCGAGGACGGCTTCGAGGACGTCCGGCGGCTGGCCCGCATGGACGGCGGCCCGGCCCAGGGCATCGGCATCAAGAAGCAGCGCGGCTCCAACGCCGTGGCCCTGGCCAGGAACGTCCGGGCGGCCATCGACGAGTACGCCAAGACCCTGCCGCCCGACATGACCGTGGGGATCACCAACGACAGCACGAAGTTCATCCGGGAGTCGGTCAACGAGATCCAGTTCGAGCTCCTCCTCTCGGTCGTCCTGACGGCCTTCGTCTGCTGGCTCTTCCTGGGATCGCTGTCGAGCACGCTCAACGTCATCCTGGCCATCCCCATGTCGCTCCTGGGCACGGTGGCCATCATCTATTTCCTCGGCTTCACCTTCAACACGTTCACCCTGCTGGCCCTGGCCCTGGCCGTCGGCATCGTCGTCGACGACGCCATCATGGTCATGGAGAACATCTTCCGCCACCGCGAGGGCGGCAAGGCCCTGGTGCCGGCGGCCCTCGAAGGGACGAAGGAGATCGCCTTCGCCGCCCTGGCCGCGACGCTGGCCGTCGTGGCCATCTTCCTGCCGGTCGTCTTCATGAAGGGCATCATCGGCCGCTACTTCCTCCAGTTCGGCATCACCCTCTGCCTGTGCGTCCTCCTGTCGTATGTCGAGGCCGTGACCTTGGCCCCGGCCCGGTGCTCGCAGTTCCTCAAGACGACGCGGGAAGGCCGGAACAAGATCGGCCTGGCCGTCGACCGCGGCTTCCGCAAGCTCGAGGCCTTCTATAGCCGCGTCCTCCACGGCGCCCTGCGCAAGCCCGGCCTCATCCTGGTCCTGGGGCTGGCCCTCTTCGTCGCGGCCATCGTCATCTTCGCCACCCTGCCGAGCGAGTTCGTGCCCTCCCAGGACCAGAGCCGGGTCATGGTCCGCATCCAGACGGCCGTCGGGTCGGACATCACCGAGACCGACGCCTTGCTCGTCAAGGCGGAGGACACGGTCAACACACACCCCGAGGTCCAGCAGACGTTCAGCTTCGTCGGCGGCATGGGCGGCGGCGGGGGGGTCAATTCCGGGATGATGTTCCTGACCTTGGTCCCGCCGAAAGACCGGCGAATGGACCAGGCCGAATTCTCGGCGGTGCTCCGGCGCGAGCTCAACGCCATCCCCGGCGTCCGGGCGGTCATCCAGGACACCTCCCAGCAGGGCTTCACGGCCCAGCGCGGCTTCCCGATCGAGTTCTCCGTCCGCGGCGCCGACTGGAACCAGCTCGTGCCGCTGAGCCAGAAGCTCATGGAGGAGCTGACGGGGAGCGGCGCCGTCACCGACCTCGACTCCGATTACCGGGTCGGCATGCCCGAGCTGCGCGTGACGCCGGACCGAGCCGTCTGCGCCGACGTCGGCGTTTCCGTCGACGAGGTGGCCACGACCATCAACGCCCTCATCGGCGGCATCCGGGTGGGCAAGTACAGCACGGGCGGCCGCCGCCTCGACGTCAGGCTCAAGCTGATGGCCGGCCAGCGCTCCCGGCCGGAGGATATCTCGCGCCTTCGCGTCCGGGCCCGCAACGGCGAGCTCGTGCCGCTCTCCTCGCTGGTCATCTTCGAGGAGCAGGCCGCCCTCCAGGCCATCACCCGGCGCGACCGGGAGCGGGCCATCTCGCTCTACTCCAACGTCGCCCCCGGCCATTCCCAGGGCGAGGCCTTGCGGATCATCGAGGACCTCGGCCGGACGCTCCCGGTCGGCTACCGGGTCGTCCTCGGCGGCTCGAGCATGGCTTTCCGGGAATCGATGAGCTCGCTCCTCTTCGCCATGTTCCTGGGCATCGCCATCGCCTACATGATCCTGGCCTCGCAGTTCAACTCCTTCAAGGACCCGGTCACGATCATCACCATCCTGCCGCTGTCGATCGCCGGCGCGGCCTTCGCCCTCCTCGTCGCCGGCCAATCCCTGAACATCTTCAGCATGATCGGGCTGCTCCTGCTCATGGGCATCGTCAAGAAGAACTCGATCATCCTCGTCGATTACGCCAACGCCTTCAAGGCCAGGGGCTTCGCGCCCCGGGAGGCCATGGAGAAGGCGGGGCCCATCCGGCTGCGGCCGATCCTGATGACGGCCACGGCGACCCTGATGGCGGCCATCCCTCCGGCCCTGGGCCTGGGCTCGGGCGCGGAGATCCGCCGGCCCATGGGCATCGCCGTCATCGGCGGCCTGGTCCTGTCGACCATCCTGAGCCTGGTCGTCGTCCCGTCGTTCTACGTGGTCGCCGAGGGCCTGGCCCGGAAGAAGAAAAAGGCGCAGGCCGTCGAGGGCGGCCCGTCGCCGGCCGACGTCGCGGCCGGGAAGTAGGACTCAGACTTTCTTATCCGAAGCGCCGGGCTTGGTGAGCAGGAGGCCCTTGGCGCAGAAGGGGCAAGCGTCCGGCTCGAAGGCCTCGACCTTGAGCGCGAGAAGGCTCCCGACCGGGCGGCCCTCGATCATGACCGACCCGGCGGTGCGGTCGACGAGGACGTAGATCCCGGCGGCCGCGACCTGACGCTCACCGAGGCAGGCCAGGACCTCCTGGATCGAGCCGCCGGTCGTCAAGATGTCTTCGACGATGACGGCCCGCGAGCCGTCCAGGCCGGAGAAACCCGAACGGATGGTCATCTTCTCGTCGGCCCCGCGCTGGGTGAAGGCGAATTTCTTGCCCAGCTTGAGCGCGGCCAGGAAGCCGATGGCGATGGCCCCGTAGGCGGGGGAGACGACATAATCGAAGTCGGGGACCTCACGGCGGATCTTCGCCGCCAGCAGATCGACGATCTTCTCGAGCGCGGCCGGCTTTTCGATGAGCCGGATCTTCTCGAAGTACCATTCGGAGTGCTTGCCCGAGGTCAGCTTGAAGTGTCCGCGGAGCAGGGCGTCGCTGGCCTTGAACAGGGCCAGGACGGTCGCGTCGGCGGCGAGTTCGGTCATGGCGTCTCTCCTCTCCCGCGGCGGATGTCTCGGACCATTATAAAGACAACACGGCCGGCCGGCAAGCGGGCGCCCGGTCAGCGCAGCGGCCGGCCCGGGTCCAGGCGCTCCTCGAAGAACGCGAGCAGGGCGGGAAGGTCGATCTCGTGAGCGCCGGGATGGACGTCCAGGGCGACGTTGCCGGGAGCCCCCAGGTCGGCGTAGATCGGCCGGATCTCCCGCAGGGCCTCCCGCGCGAGCGGGACCAAGAACTGGGTCGGCGGCTCGCGCAGGCCGTTCTGGCACTGGAGGGGCCGCGGCGCGACAAGGGCGAAGATGTCGGCGAAGTCGACCCGCTCGCGGAGCCCGTCGAGCTTCCAGCACATGCAGTGGTCCCGCTCCATCTGGTCCATGACCGTCAGGAAGCCGCTCGAGACGCAGGCGGCGATGCGCGTGTCCATGGCGGCGAGCCACATGGACATCTCCCCGCCGAGGGACAGGCCGGCGCAGCCGATCCGGCTCGTGTCGACGCCCTTCTGGGAGGCCAGGAGGTCGACGGCCCGCATGAGGTCCCAGAGCCGCTCGCCGACGAGCGTCCGCCCGGGCTCATAGATCTCGTGCTGGCCGACGTCCACGGTCGCGGTGGCATAGCCGCGCTGGGCCAGCTCCGTGGCGAAGGTCTTGTAGATCCGGGCGTCCTCGTAGGTCGTGCGGCGGTCGCCGCCGTGGCCGTGGATACAGACGACGGCCGGAAAGGGCTGCCTCCAGCCGCGGGGGAGCGACAGCATGGCCTTGGTCCGCCGGCCCGGCGTCGACGAGATCTCGACCTCCTGGAGGACATAGGCCGGCCGTTCCGATGTCGCGAGCACCGTCGTCGCCAGAGGGGGCCTGGCCCGCATGAGATCGTCGATGCGTAGGAGCCGGGCCAGCTTGGCCCGGACGTCCTTCTGCCAGCGGACGGCGGCCGCCTTCGGCCGCGGCGAATATCTCATCGTCCGGAGCTTCGGCGCCGCCGGATCGACGATCTTCTTGATGGTCAACCGGACCGGAGCCTCGGGGCGAAGCGTGAGCGGATAAGCGTAAAGGCCGGTCCCGTCGACGACCTGGACCGGCGCGCCGCTGACGCTAACCTCGTACTTGGCCAGGGGCTCGACCGTAAACCACTCCGGGAGCTGGTTGATCCTCGGATAGTCAAAGGGCATGTGCATGAGGGCCCGGTGCCGGGGCCGGTCGAAGCGGAGGGCCCCCGTCCAGGGCCAATCGGCCGCGAGCGAGACCGAAAGGCTGCCGTCGGCACCGCGGACGGCCCCGAGACGCAGGTCGTCACGCCAGGGCGACGCGGCCGTTCCCTGGGTCTTCCAAAGCGCGTACATCAGAGCCGTCCGGGCCGAGTTGCCGTCGCCGTGCCAGCCTTCGAGGATGCCGTCGGCCCGCTGCTTGCGGTAGAGGAAGCCGATGGCGTCGTCGGCCCACGCGGCCGCCGCGGCGTCCGGGAGGCGGGCGAGGAGGTTGAGCGCGCCTTCGATCGCGTCGGCGTAGCCGTCGGCGCTTCCGGCCTCCCAGTCGTAGCCCTTGTATTTGGCGATCGAGGCCAGGGCCCGGGCCGCCGCGTCCCTGTACCGCCCGCCTTCGGGATCGAGGAGGGCCATGGTCAGGTAGGCGTTAAAGACATAGCCCCACGTGTCGGCCAGCTTCGTGTTGACGGCTTTCCCCGCCCGCGGATCGATCGAGTTGTAGAGAAGGCCGTCGGCGTTCCGGCCGAGCCCGAGCACCCGGTCGAGGACGGTCCGGAAGCGGGGCCGGTAGGACGCCCAGCGCCCGGGGTCCTCATAGAAAGCCAGGACGCAGGCTTCCGAGAGGCCGCCGACGATCTCCGAGCCGTGGTCGCGAAGGACCAGCAGGTCGCGGTCGAGAAGGTCCGCCTGAACGAGAAAATGGTCGGCCAGGCGGAAGGCCCACTCCGCGTACTGCCCGTCGCCGGTCATCCAGAAGAGCCGGCTCGCGGCCTGGAGAATGTCGCCCGCGACCTCCACGTCCTCCGACGGGATGGGTCCGGAAGGCGTCGCGATCTTCGCGTTCTGGAAGACGCCGCCGACGAGGTCCTTCATCCGGTCGAGCCAGGGCGACGGCCCCAGCCACTCGCTGATGGGCAGAAGGCCGTCCTTGGCGTATTCCGCCGCGCCGAAGGTGATCGCCTCGAGGTCGGGCTCGGCCGTCCGGAAGGCTTGGGTCGCGAAGAGGAAGTCGTCGGGCAGCGCGCCGACCCGAGAGGTGAGCTTGATCTCGCGCTCCAGGATCGTCCGGGCGGCGTCCTTGAGATAGAGGTCGTCGAGGACCTGGGCCGTGAGGACGACGAAGGGGTAATTGTCGGCGGCGCTGTCCTTGGCGTTCCAGTAGGCGTCGCCGGTCAGGTTGCGCGGCAGGAGGCCCGAGCGGGGGTCGGCCTGGACGAGCCAGCCCCGGGCGAAGCGCCGGCAGAACTGGACGGCTTTTTGCGCGAGCTCGCCGTTCGCCGCCGCCTGGTCCCAGGGGTCGTCGGCGGGGGTCGACGCGGCGAGAGACAGGACGGCCGCGGCGGCGGCCGCCAGGATAAGGGTGCGCAAGGGGATAGGGGACGTCTTCATCGCTCCCTCCACAAGCCTTAACATAGATCCGCCGCTAAAAAATCGCAACCTCCCCGGCTCCGTGAACAGGGGCCGCTCGACGGGGACATGTACCCGGTACGTGTCGCCCGCTTTTTCCGGCGCCCATTCCGGCTTGCCGGGGCCTCTAAAGTGTGTTAAACGAGACCGCAGGAGAGAGTTATGGAGAGCACGTTCCGCGACGACCGGGCCTGCTTTGTCTGCGGCGAGAGAAACCCGATCGGCTTGAAGCTCCGCCTCCGGACCGATCCGGGAAAAGGCCGGTCCGAGGCCGAAGTGGCGTTCGCCCCGCATTTCCAGGGCTGGGCCGGGATCGTCCACGGCGGCCTGCTGGCGACGGTGCTCGACGAAGCGATGATCTATGCCGTCGGCGCCAAAGGCATCATGTGCGTTACAGGCGAGATGACCGTGCGCTATATCAAGCCGGCCTCGACCGGCGTCGCCTATACGCTCAAAGGCCGGTTCGTCGAGGACAAGGGCCGGATCGTCCTGGCCGAGAGCGAGCTCCTCGATGCCGCCGGGAACGAGGTCGCCCGGGCCTCGGGCAAGCTCTTCAAGGTCCCCGCCGTCCCTCGCAGCCTAGAGAAGCCCTAAAGGGATCCGAGGAGGGACTTTAAGAACAGGAACCAGGCGGCGACGAAGATGAGGAAGAGCCCGTAGAAGAGCTTGACCGTCCGGCCCTGCAGACGGATGGTGATGAGCGCGCCGAAGACGGTGCCGAGGAAAAGCCCCCCGGCGATCCAGGCCGCGGCGGCGAGGTCGAGGTTGCCCGCCTTGGAGTATATGATCACCCCCGGGATGCCGAACGGGAAAAGGATGGCCCCGAGCGAGGTGGCGATGGCCCGTTTGGGCGGATAGCGCAGGGCCAGCGTCAGCATGGGCACAATGATGTTGCCGCCGCCGATGCCGAACATGCCGGCCATGACCCCGGCCAGCAATCCGATGCCGATGAGCGGCCACGGTGACGGATGAGGGTCCGTCTCGGGCTCCGGCTTGATCGTGACCGTGAGGCCCCGCCATTTCCGGTAGCGCCGGGCCGGATCGATGAAGTTCCAGCAGACGTAGAGGCAGAAAACGGCGAAGAATTTCTGCATCAATTCGGCGGGCAGCGTGTTGGCCAGCCAGGCCCCGCCAGCCGCCGTAACAAGGAGCCCCGCCGCGATGAAGGCTGAGGCCCGGAGGTCGATGACCTTGGCCCGGCAATAGGCGATGACGCCCAGGATGCCGACCGGGAGCAGGATGGCCGCGAGCGACGTTCCCGTCGCTTTGACCAGGGGGAAGCCGGCGAGCAGGATGAGCGAGGGCACGATGATGATGCCGCCGCCGATACCGAAAAGGCCGGCGAAGACCCCGGCGGCGACGCCAACGAGGATGAGCCAAGGCCCGCTCATGCCCGCGATTATAATCGAATCCTCCCCCCTGTGGTATAGTTAATCTTCGGAGGTCCCATGAAGAAAGTCCTTGTTCTGGCCCTTGTCCTGGCCCTGGCCGGCTGCCGCGGCCGATCGGCGGCGCCGTCCTCGTCCGCTTCGAGCCCCGCTTCGCCCCCGGCCGCCCCGGCTCCCCTCGACTATCCCATCCGCCCCGTTCCTTTTACGGACGTCCGCTTCACGGACGCCTTCTGGGCGCCCCGGCTCGAGACGAACCGGACCGTCTCCGTCCCCTACGCCCTGCGGATGAACGAGGAGACCGGCCGGGTCGACAATTTCCGCAAGGCCGCCAAGCTCATGCCCGGGGCCTACAAGGGCAAGCGATACAACGATTCGGACATCTATAAATCGATGGAGGCCGCCGCTTACACCCTGCGCCTCCATCCCGACGCCGCCCTCGATAAGACGCTCGACGACCTCATCGCCCTGATCGCCAAGGCCCAGGAGCCGGACGGCTATCTCTTTACGACCCGGACCGTTGACCCCGCCAATCCGGCTCCGGGCGCGGGCCCCGAGCGCTGGTCGAACCTGCGGGTCAGCCACGAGCTCTACAACGTCGGCCACATGTACGAGGCGGCCGTGGCCCACTTCCAGGCCACGGGCAAGCGGACCTTCCTCGCGATCGCCGAAAAGAACGCCGCCCTTCTTCTGCGGACCTTCGGGACCGGCCCGGGGCAGCGCCGCGGCTTTCCCGGCCACCAGGAGATCGAGATCGGCCTGGCCAAGCTCTACCGGGTGACCGGCAGGCGCGTTTATCTCGATTTGGCCAAGTTCTTCCTCGACGAGCGCGGCCATTATTTCGGCGGCCAAAAATACGCCGAGGACGATCCCTTTTCGGTCTACAATTCCGACGAGTACCTGCAGAACCACAAGCCCGTCCTGGAGCAGGACGAGGCCGTCGGCCACGCCGTCCGGGCCATGTACATGTCCTCGGGCCTGGCCGACGTCGCCGCCCTCGGCGGCTATCCCGAATATGTCGCGGCCATCGACCGGCTCTGGCTGAACGTGGCCGGCAAGAAACAATATCTGACCGGCGGCATCGGCGCCCAAAGCGGCTCCGAGGCCTTCGGCGTCGCCTATGAGCTGCCCAACGCCCAAGCCTATACCGAGACCTGCGCCGCGATCGGCAACGCCTTCTGGAACTACCGCCTCTTCCTCCTCCACGGCGAGTCGAAGTACATGGACGTCTTCGAGCGCGTCCTCTACAACGGCCTGCTCTCCGGCGTCGCCCTGAGCGGCGACCGCTTCTTCTACCAGAACCCGCTCGAATCGGCCGGCGGATACGGCCGCAGCCCCTGGTTCGAAGTGGCCTGCTGCCCGCCGAACATGACCCGCTTCCTGCCCTCGCTCCCGGGCTACGTCTACGCCACGAAGGATGATGTCGTCTACGTCAATCTCTACATCGGCGGCCGCGGCCAGGTCGGCCTCGCCGGCCGGCCGGTGGTGGTGACTCAGGAAACGGGCTACCCCTGGGAAGGTTCGGTCAAGCTGAGTCTCGGCCTCGAGGCCCCCGGCCCGTTCGAGCTGGCCCTGCGCATCCCCGGGTGGGCCCGCGGCGAGGCCATGCCGACGGACCTCTATCGGTTCCTCGACGCGTCCGACGAGAAGCCCTCGCTCAAGGTCAACGGCGAGGCGGTGGCCCTCGAGATCCGCGACGGCTACGCCCGCCTCCGCCGGGATTGGCGGGACGGTGACTCCGTCGAGCTCGCGCTGCCGATGTCCGTTCGCCGCGTGGTCGCGAACGAAGCCGTGGCCGAGGACCGCGGCCGGGTCGCCCTGCAGCGCGGCCCGGTCGTCTACGCCGTCGAAGGGATCGACAATGGCGACCGGGTCTTCGACCTCGTCCTTCCCGACGCCGCCTCTCTCCAGGCCGAGTTCCGGGCCGATCTCCTCAACGGGGTCGTCGTGATATCGGGTAACGCCATCATGATCACCAAGAGCGGGTCCGGCAAAGCGGTCGAGACGACCCGGGCGTTCCTGTCCGTCCCCTATTATTCCTGGGCCAACCGCGGCCCGGGCCAGCTGCTGGTCTGGCTGCCGCGCACGGTCGCCGCCGTCCGGCCCGCCCAGAACGTGAATATGAACGTCGATTAGAGCCCGCGGCGCGAGGCCTCGGGGCGGCCTTCCGGAATCCGTCCCGGTTCGGTTATAATCGGGGCGGAACATCTAAGGAGATTTGGTGATGATCTCGAAGCGCGCCTTGCCCCCGGGTTTCTCGCTGACGATCATTCTCGTTGCCTGCGCCGGCCTGGTCATCGCGGCCGCGACGCCCGCCGCCGCCGAGGACATGGCCCTCGACAACGGCCGGGTCCGGGCCGAGTTCAACGACCGCGGCCTCGTTTCGCTCGGCGCGCCCAAGACGGGCCGGACGCTCGCCTTTTCGGCCGATCCCTCCTCCGTCACCATCGACGGCGTCCCGCTCCTCATCAACGGCCTCGGCCCGGCCGAGATCGAGATGACCCCGGCCAAAGTGGCCTACCGCTATACCCGCGACCCCTTCACTTTCGACGTCGTTTACGAGCTCAAGCCGGCCTGGGACTTCCTGACGAAGCAGATCATCGTCGCCTCGGCCCGGAGCCGCGTCTTCCATGTCAATGAGATCAGGATGCTGGCCGCCTCGCTCGGTCACCCGGTGGCCGAAGAGCTCAAGCTCAAGGACGGCGGGTTCGGCGTCATCTGCCGGTTCCCGGCCGAGGGCGCGTCCCAAGGCCCGGCCTGGAGCGTCTTCTTCACGCTCCAGAACCCCTACATGGCCTGGGCCCGCGACGGCCGCGACGTCTCCGTCACCTACACGCCCGACATGGATTGGAGCCGTGACCTCGGGCCGTTCGTCTCCGACCGCCTTTGCCTTGGCCCGGTCGAGCTTTCCAAGGTCCGCTTCCCGGCCAAGGCCGTCGCCGAATGGCGGTACGTCGCCGACTACGCCAAGCTCCTGGCCGAATCGCCGACGATCGACGCGAGCGAGGTCGAGGCCCTGACCGCCTGTGTCCGCTCGTTCCTCGTCTATTACCCCGGCCGGAGCGTCCGCGTCCACATCCCCTGGTGCGAGAACGACTACCAGGTCGACGTCGGGACGCCCGAGGGCGTCGAGGAGTACAAGCGGATCATGGACCGGGCCGCCGAGCTCGGCGTCACCCACCTCCTCTACACCCCGGCCAACAGCCAGCTCTCACGGCTCGAGGCGAACGCCGATTCCTGGGGCTGGGAGAACGTCCTCTGGTTCGGCCTGGGCCAGAGGATCCGGAAGGGGGAGTG
>Ga0172363_10001989_pt1 | contig 16490 bp, 12 predicted proteins | sample LakKivs2_kivu2a2_FD_114541 | JGI IMG/M metagenome (GOLD analysis project Ga0172363, IMG submission 114541) | Sediment microbial communities from Lake Kivu, Rwanda - Sediment s2_kivu2a2 | ecosystem: Environmental > Aquatic > Freshwater > Lake > Sediment | place: Rwanda: Western Province, Lake... | reverse complement strand
TCCTTGATTGCGGACCCATTGGTTACCTCCTTTATGCCCATTATTCTTCGGTAACCTTAATAATGAGTCAACGATTCATTTCCCTTTTGACTTCGGTAACATTTAATGTGAGTCAATTCGCTTTTCTACTTTTTCTTGACAAATAAAAAAAACATGGTATAATTAGTTTACTAGTAACAGAAACAAGTATTCTGCAGGTGAGATTGAAGCATAAATAAATGGGAAGCCCGTGTAAATCGGGCGCGGTCTCGCCGCTGTAAACGGGGACGATTCTCCACAAGCCACTGCCGTAAAACCGGCGGGAAGGCGGAGAAAAGGAAGAACCGTAAGTCAGAAGACCTGCCTGCAGATAAAACCGGAAATTCTCTCCATGGAGGAGAAACCGGCGGGGATGAAGTAAACTGGGTGCAATCCTCAGCGCGATTTTGCGCTGGGGATTTTGTTTTTTTAAGGAGAAAAATATTTTAATATTAATAAGTTTCATCCTGGCTGCGCAGATGCTTTTGAGTGCGGAAACGAATCCGGCTGTTCTGCCGCAGCGCATCATTTCACTGGGGCCGACCCTGACAAAATGGCTGTATCTTATGGATGCGGGCGACAGAGTTGTCGGTGTGACCACTTACTGCACGCAGCCGCCTGAAGCCGCCGAAAAACCGAAGATAGGAAACGTCATTACAGCTGATATTGAAAAGATTGTCGGGCTGAAACCGGACCTGGTGCTCGCTACTTCCCTGACGAGTCCGAGGTCAATGGAGAAACTGAAATCGCTCGGCATACGAGTCAGACAGTTCAACGAAGAGAAAAGTTTCGAGGAAATATGCGGACATTTCCTGGAGCTCGGGAAAATAATAGGAAAAGAAAAAGAATCTGCCGGCATTGTGGCAAAAGCCAGGAAAGAAGCCGGAAAAAGCACCGGAAAACTGAAAAACCTGAAAAAGCCAACGGTCTTTGTCCAGATCGGCGCCAAACCGCTTTTTACTGTCACCGGCACCTCTTTTATCAGCGACATGGTTAAAATGTCAGGAGGTATTAACATTGCGGAAAAAGCAAAATCCGGACTTTACAGCAGGGAAAAGGTTATTGCCGACAACCCGGATGCTATTATCATTTCCGAGATGGGAATTGCCGGCAGGGAAGAAATGGATTTATGGCTGAAATACAAAACTCTGGATGCCGTAAAAAATAAAAGGATATATGTGCTGGATTCCTATCTGCTTTGCAGTCCCACGCCGCTTTCGTTTGTAGAAGCCATGGAAAAACTTCTGCATGTCCTGCACCCGGAGGTGCCTGAAAAATGAGAAGAACATCGCGGTATCCGGTGCAGGTTTTATTTATGGGACTTGCTGTTGCCGCGATTGCCGCATTTTCTTTGTGCGTCGGCTCATCTGAAATTTCCCTGAGAAAAATTCTGGAGACGATAATCAACGGAAAAGGAACTACCGAATACAGCATCGTTCTGGACGTCCGTTTGCCGAGAATTATTCTCGGATTGGCTGTCGGCGGCTCTCTGAGTGTAGCAGGCGTTATACTTCAGGGAATATTCCGCAATCCGCTTGTTGAGCCGTATACACTCGGCATCTCAGGAGGCGCATCTCTTGCCGTATGCGCGGGCATTGTAACCGGTTTAGCCAGGAGCATTCCCGGAATTCTGCCGGTTACAGGATTTATCGGTTCAGCCGGAGTAATTGTCCTGGTGTATTTTCTCAGTATCCGCCGGGGTGTTCTGAAAATGTCGGGAGTTTTACTCACAGGTGTTATGGTAAGTTTCATCTGTTCCTCGCTTGTGATGGTTCTCATGGCGCTTTCGAGGGCCGAGGATCTTCAGGGAATAGTTTTCTGGATTATGGGTTCCCTCGGTGAGCCCGACAGGCTGCTGGTACGGGCAGAAGCCTGCGCGGCGGTCCTCGGGCTTGTTCTTTCGTATTTTTTCTGCCTGGACTTGAATGCTTTTTCTCTTGGAGAGGAAGGAGCAGTGCATCTGGGAATTAACGTGGAAAAAACAAAACGGTTTCTTTTTGCGATTGCTTCCGTACTTACAGGTTTCAGCGTGTCGGTTGCCGGGGTAATCGGTTTCGTGGGACTTGTTGTTCCTCATTTTGTCAGAATGTTTTTCGGACCCGACCACAGGATTGTGCTGGTGGGCTCTTTTCTCTGCGGTGCAGGTTTTCTGGTATTGTGCGATACGATTGCAAGAACAATCGTATCGCCTGTTGAACTGCCTGTCGGAGTCATCACGGGAATTTTAGGCGGCATCCTTTTTGTATACGCATTGACCAGGCGGCATATTTACATGGGGGAAAAATGATTCTGGAAGTGAAGGATGTAGACAGCGGATACGGTGCCGAGAAAATACTCAGCGGCATAACTTTCAGCGTTGAGAGCGGAGATATTGCGGGTGTTATCGGCCCGAACGGTTCAGGCAAGACAACGCTTATCCGTACAATTTCCAGGGCGCTCAGGCCGTCGAAGGGGGCAGTGCTTCTGTCAGGACAGGACGTTCAGCATATGAAGTCGGTTTTCCTTGCCAGAAACGTGGCTGTTGTGTCCCAGAACATAGAAATAAGTCCGATGACGGTAGAGGAGTTCGTGCTTCTCGGAAGGATACCCCATCATGCCAGCTTGCAGTTTTTTGAATCCAGGAAGGATTTTGAAATTGCAGAACACAGCATGACCCTTACGGACACGCTCAGATTCAGGGATAAATTGATTACCCGCTTGAGCGGCGGAGAAAGGCAGATGGTTTTCATTGCCAGGGCGCTGGCCCAGGAGCCGAAACTGCTTTTACTGGACGAACCCACGTCGCACCTGGATATAACGCACCAGGTGATAACTCTTGACCTGATTAAAAAACTTAACAGGGGAATAGGGCTGACCGTAATAATGGTTCTACATGATTTGAATCTGGCAGGCGAATACTGCAACCGTCTGATTCTTTTCAGCAGGGGAAGACTCCGCACAACCGGAACTCCTGAAGATGTTCTGCAATACACGATCATTGAAGAAGTGTATAAGACAGTTGTGGTTGTTGCAAAAAATCCGATCTCAAAAAAGCCGTTTGTCCTTGCAGTTTCCGGGGAAACCGGCAAAAAAAAGGAGGATGGGAAAAATGAGTAAAGAAGCAGCAGTTTTTCTTATGGCATGTATGCTTGCCGCAGGCATTGCCTGGGCAGGCGACACGCCCGAAGTGTTTGAGCTGGATGAAGTTGTCGTCACTGCATCCAGAACAGCGCAGCCATTGAAGGACCTGCCGGCGACTGTGGAAGTAAAAAGCAAGGATGCCTTATCTGCATACCAGCCGATGAACCTGGGTCCTGCATTAAGTGATGTAACAGGGCTGGATTACCGTTCATACGGAACACCGGGTGCCTCCAGTTCAATTTCACTCAGGGGCGCAAATTCAAACCAGGTGCTGGTTCTCATGGACGGCAGGATTTTGAATAATTTCATCGACGGTGAAGTTGATTTGAACAGTATTCCGCTAGACAACATTGAGCGGATAGAAGTTCTCAAGGGGCCCTGTTCCGCGCTTTACGGTACTAACGCAATCGGAGGAGTCGTGAACATAATTACCAGGGAAAAGGTTGAACATGCCGAGACAAGATTAACGGTTTCAGGCAGCGCCGGTTTCAAAGAAAATCTGGAGGCATACAACAATTCGCAGCTTGTGCGACTGGAACATTCTAACCGGATTGACTCCCTGGGATTGAACCTGTCGGGCAGTTTCCGGAATGCCAATGGGTTTCGCGAGAACAGCAAATATGATTCCGGAAATTTCAACGGCAATTTCATATATGACCTGAACCCTGAGACAAACCTGAAACTTTCAGGCGGCTGGCAGCAGGACAAACGGGAATTGCCTGGTTCCCTGACGTATCCGAGTCCGGATGCCATGCAGAAAGACATAAATTATTATTCCGGCCTTGCGTTCCGTACCGGTTGGGATGATTTCGTAAAACTGAAGGGAGACGTTTCGTGGAAAAGGGACGACCAGAATTATCAGGACCCGGATTATCTTATGGATACCAACAAGAATTTGCAGAATGTCACGACCGCCTGGCAGTGCGACCTTGACTGGGGCGGGTTCAATATACTTTCGACTGGTACCAATTTCTGCCACGACTGGGTTGAAAGCAGCGACATAGGAAAACATGTTGTCGACAATTTTTCGCTTTTTGTCCAGGACCAGCTGAATTACCTGGGAATAATGTCGACTCTTTTCAGCGTAAGATTCGACAGAAATTCCATTTACGGGAATCAGTGGAATCCCAGGTTTGGTCTGAAATACTGGCTATCGGACGACTGGCAGGTTCATGCCTCCGCAGGAACAGCCTTCAGAGCACCGTCGCTTACCGCTCTTTACTGGCCGAAGGAAATATATTCCTGGGGAACTTATGAAGGCAATCCCGGCCTCCGTCCTGAAAAATCCTGGTCGGTGGAAGGAGGCGTCGACAGTGCAATCGGTTTTGCGATGCTGCAGGCGACTGTTTTTTATTCCGAGATACGGGACCTGAACGTAAATGATTTCGACGAAAACATGAATTACCGTCCGCTTAATATCGGCAAATCATACAGCGAAGGGATTGAACTCGATTTTAAAACAAAGTCCCTTTACGGTTTTACGGCAGGAGTAAATTACACGTTTTTAATTGCAAGGGATAAAAAGACAGAAAATGACCTGTATTACCAGCCGAGGAACAAGGTGAATTCATCCGTTGAATACTCCTCGCCGTGGAAGGGAACTTACGGCTTCAGTGTGGAATACCTGGACAGGTGCTACGACAGCATCAGCAACCTCGAGACAAGGGTTCTTCCGTCGGTTGTTCTGCTGAACTGCAGGGCGAGCCAGAATATTCTGGAACATATAGAGTTGTTCCTTGCTGTTGAGAATCTGACAGACAAGTCGTATCAGATGCGCTATGATTTTCCGATGCCGGGCAGAACATTTTCAGGAGGAACAACAATTACTTTCTAAAACATGGAGAGACGTTTCAACATTTTTCTTCTGATTTCATCGGCAATTCATCTGCTTGCGCTCGGAATGTTTTCCGCAGGCACCAGGACGTGTTCAGGGCTGGATTACGCGGAAGTAAATCTGGTTGTTGTGAAAAATGCCGCAGGGAAAACATCAGCAGAGAATGTCCGGCTTCAAAGAACAGTTCCCGTAATTCCTGACACGGCAGCAAAAACTTTGCAGCCATATAAGCTGCCGGTCAGGAACACTGAAGAAATAGTCAGCGACAGACCTTCTGCGGTTGCATCGAATATTCCGGAAAATATTTCCGGAAATACCACCGGTACTGCTGTTATGACTTCGGAATTTTCCGGAAAATCCGGCTCCGACAGCGGAAAATCTGAATATCTGCAGTGGCTCGGAGAAATCAGACAGCAGATCGACAGGAATAAACGTTATCCCAGGCAGGCGCGCGAGCAGGAAATAGAAGGAAAAACAGAACTGTCGTTTACCGTAAACCAGAACGGTGAAGCCGAAAACGTAAAAATCATCAGGTCGTCAGGTTGTTCAGTACTTGATGAGGAGGCAAAGCGGACTGTTTTACGCGCGCAGCCGTTCCGGGTTATTCCGTCGCTGAACTCCTCGGGTTTTACCATACGGGTGGCAATAAATTTCAATTTGAAGTGAAAATTTTTGATTTTGCCTTGACAAATCGTAAAAACATGGTATACTCTTTTACAAAAGCAGAATTTTTTTTAGAAAAGGGGGTGGGATAAGAATTGGAAACATTGGGCCGGCATGTTCTGTATGAACTGTATGGCTGCGACACGAAAAGGCTGAATGATTATAAGGGAATTCAGCGTATCCTGCTGGAAGCCGCGAAGCGGGCAAAAGCAACGATAATCAACAGAGTTTTTCATCAGTTTAATCCGCACGGCGTAAGCGGAGTGGTTGTAATAGCGGAATCCCATATAAGCATCCATACCTGGCCTGAATATCAGTATGCTGCAGTAGATTTCTTCTCGTGCGGTGAAAGAGTCAATCCTAATTCCGTAACAGAATTCCTCGTCAAGATGTTCAAAGCAAAGAATGTAACAACTATGGAGATCAAGCGCGGTTCAATAAAATAGGGACAGTTACCATTTTCGGTTAGTTTTTCCAGTATTAAAATCTGCAGTTTTTCTGTTAGAGAATTCTATTAAAAAAAGCATTTGTGCAACAACTATTGGCATCTATTTTTGTTTATTTCTTTCCATTGTTAAAAATAGGCACAAAAGCTGGCCTGAGAAAAATAAGCCCCAAAGGTCGGCTTGAGAAAAATGGTAACTGTCCCTATTTATTGCGAGGGGTGTAAAAGGCGAGGCAATAGGCGCAGGAAACAAAAATACCTCCGCCTACGATGTTGCCGAGTGTCACGGGTACAAGATTATTCAGCAGGAATCCTCCCCAGGTCAGCTGGTCCAGATTTGCAATTCCTGATGCTGCCATAACAGCTTCATTGCCTTTCAGGAACAGGCCTATCGGTATAAAATACATATTGGCAATGCTGTGCTCGAATCCGCTGGCAACAAAAGCCATAATAGGAAAATATATACCAAGGACTTTGCCGACAACGTCCTGGCTTGCGAGGGCCAGCCATACTGCCAGGCAGACCAGCCAGTTGCAGCAGATTCCGCGGAAAAATGCTTCGGCAAACGACAGGTTGACTTTTGCGTTGGCTATGGAAAGTGCGTTTACGCCGACACCGCAGCCGCCTAATTTCCAGAGTCCTGTGTAATACATTATTACGGCAAGCAGCAGAGATCCTGCGAAATTGGCAAAATACACTATAATCCAGTTCCTGAGCATGCCCCGGGTATTTGTGCATCGTTCTGCGGCAGGTCCGAACATTAGACAATTGCCGGTGAAGAGTTCTGCTCCGCAGATGACCACCAGCATAAGTCCTACGCTGAACACGCTGCCGGCAAGAAATTTGGAAAATCCAAGGCCTAAATACTTTGCAGAATCACACGTAACCAGTGTTGAAAGCTCTGCTCCGAAACCTATGTATATTCCTGCCAGCACCCCCATTACTGCCAGATACCGGAAAGAAGCAGATGCTTTCTGCCTGGATATATCTTTTACTTTGTTACATACTTCAGCTGGTGTTGAAAAAGTGCTCATTTGTGGGCTATTCTACACGTCCTATGCCTGTTTTTCAAGAAAAATGTTTGAACTGCGGAAGCCATTTCCTGTTCTGCTTGAACATATCCTGCACCATGTCGTGAATTTCGTCCATGGATAGCACTGCAGAAGTAAGCGGGTCGAAGAGTATTGAATGAAACACTTTTCTCGGATCACCGGTGAGTGCGCCGTCCACAGCCATGTCTTCGCATCTTGCCGTAATATTATTCAAAATTGCCAGCTGGGGCGGCAATGCACCAACATGCATGGCTTCAAGCCCGTTTTTCGACGCCAGTACCGGCACCTCCACGCAGGAACCATACGGCAGATTGTCGATGAGATTATGGTTTGGTACATTGCCGTTGAATTTATACATTGTATTGCTGCCGAATATCGCGTCGAAGATATTTGCCGCATATTCGTGTCCGCGTTTCAGGTCGACCTCTTCTTTTTCTATCCAGTGCCTGACATGTTTCTTCCAGGCATACTTCATTGTTCTGTATCCTTTCAGTATCATCGCATATTCTCCCGGATTCCAGCCTGTGCCCCAGCAGAATTTTTTTATGAGGTCCGGTCTTTTCCTGAACCACGCCACGTATTCGGAGTTATGTCCTGAGGATTCAGTGACATAGTAATCCAGATATTTGAACATTTCGTTTCTTACCACATCCTGGGCATATATTTTTTTGTTCTTAATGGCTTCGCGTACCAGAGGATAGGCGTCTTTGCCTTTCCATTCGAATTTCAGGAACCATGCCTGATGGTTTAGGCCTGCGCAGAGATATGTTATTTCCTTAAACGGCGCCCTGATTCTTTCTGCAAGTTCCATGGCAGTGCCCTGTACGCTGTGACACAGGCCGGTTATGGTTAACCGGGGAAACTTTACCTGCATTGCCTTGCAGTTCATCGACATCGGGTTGGTATAGTTCAGAAAAACCGCCTTCGGACATAATTTTTGTATGTCCCGACAGATGTCAAGCATAACCGGTATTGTCCGCAGAGCCCTGAATATCCCTGAAGGACCACGGGTATCGCCGACATTGGTATCAACACCGTATTTTTTGGGGATAAGAATATCATGCTGCCATACATTGACGTCGCCTGCCAGTATCGTGCAGAGAACACCGTCTGCTCCCACAAGCACTTCTTTCCGGTTCATTGTCGCTTCAACTGCGGCAGGATATCCGCCTGCAGAGATTATTTTTTCAACGGATTTTTTCGCCCAGAGAAGACGCTCCTTATTTATATCCACCAGGCTGATCGTGCAGTCCCTGAATTCGGGGAAGGTGAGGATATCGCGTACAAGACCCCGTGTGAAGGTCAGACTTCCTGCTCCGATAAATACGATTTTTTTCGACATACTTTCTCCTTTTTTGCTGATTAAACCTGCATTTAAGAGAGCATTGTAGAACGTCTGCCAGACATTGTCAAGCCGATACTGAAAAAACAGGGGATACAGGTGATACAAAACTTAATTCTAGGACGAAAAGCAGGTACAGGCAGCTCTATGGAAAGAATTACTCCGAAGTATGTGCCAGTCCCTGTTTTTCAGAATTAAGTATTGTGTCCCCTTGAAAAAAACGTTAAATGTGGTATACTTTGGTGACAATCATGGATATTCGCGACAGAGTTATTTTACTGGATGGCAGCGACTGGTCACTTGCGCAGGGTGTTAAACCGGGCAAATGGATGAAGGTAGAGGTGCCTGGAGATGTGCGCAGCAGCCTGCTGAAAGCAGGCAGGATCCCTGACCCGTATTGTCTGGATAACAGTAATAAAAGCCGCTGGGTATCGCACAGGATATGGTGGTACAGGAAAACATTTTTTCTTCCCCGTAAACTGCAGGGCAAAACCTTCCGGCTGGTATTCAAAGGCATTGCATATTTTGCAGAGGTCTGGCTGAACGGAAAACGGCTCGGCACGCACCAGGGAGGGATGACAGGGGTTGTTTTCGACGTCACTGACGTTCTTGCATTTGGAAGCAGGAATGTGCTGATGTGCAGGCTGAGCACGCTTTACGCTGAAGAAAAATTCAGAGGATTATTCAGGCCGGAGTCGAAGCAGGCAAGAGACCACTGGTTTTCCGAGAACATGGGAATATGGAAATCAGTGTTCCTTAAATATTCGGATGCTATCATAATTGAAAAACCCTTTGCCAGACCGATACTGCGGAAGAATTACCGGGCAGCCAGAGTTAATGTGTCATTTGACATTCAAAGCAGGACAACAGAGAAGGTAACAGTCGACGTAACTATTTCTCCGAAAAATTTTCGCGGCAGGAAATACCGGAAGAAAATTCCTCTGACAGTTTCTCCTGGCAGGAAACGTATCAGCCTTAACATTGATATGCACAGCGTCAGGCTGTGGTGGCCATGGGAGCTCGGCAGTCCCAGCCTTTACGAAGTAAAAATATGCGCAATGGACGGAAAATACATTCTGGATGCAGAATTCTTTGACTGTGGCATAAGGGAGGTTGTCTGGAAAAGAAGGGATGCTTTCGTGAATGGACCATTGCCGAGCATACACGACTGGGCAAATCATCTCAGCACGGAACTTCCCGGCAGGTATGTATGGACGCGCCAGACGCACAAACGTCGTCCGGCAAAACCAGAAATAGGAAGCTATAACTGGATGCTTACCGTGAACGGCAGGGAAATTTTCGTGCGCGGAGCTTCGTGGCTGCCGTCGGACATTCTTCCCGGACGCACAAATGCAAAGGTTCATAAGATGCTGGTGAAATCTGTCGCACAGGCGAATCTTAACCTGATACGGATATGGGGCGGAGGCATCGTTGAAAAAGAAAGCTTCTACGATTTTTGCGACAGGACAGGGATGATGGTGCTTCAGGATTTCCCGAATTTCCGCACATTCCAGAGAACCGCAGAATCCCTGGAATTTCTGCGGAAGGAGACAGAGGAAATCGCTGAAGGGCTCAGAAATCATCCTTGTATTGTAATGTGGGACGGCGGCAACGAACTTCTGGACAACGGGAATCCGCCGGACCATCCGGCATTCAGTGTTATGAGGACAGTATGCAGGTCAAAGGTGCCGGATGCCGATTTCAGGAGGGCATCGCCCGAACCTCCTGAAATGCACGGTGTCTGGCATTACAATATCAACCATTACGGAGTATACAATTCAATGGATGTTCCGTTTCAGAGCGAGACCGGGTGCGGCGCTTTCCCGTCGTTTGAAACCCTCAAAAGAATGCTTCCGGAAATGGCAAAGGGAAATATGGCGTTGAAAGTATGGCGACGCTATATGCGCAATGATGGAGATGACGGATATTGCAGGTACACGAACCGATATGTCACGTATGTATACGGCGACGCTCCTGTGCCGGCAAGGCAGATGATATGGGCTTCGCAGGTCGTTCAGGCAGAAGCAGTAAGATACATATATGAAACATTCCGGAGAAATCAGCCGCGGTGCGGCGGCGTGATTCTGTGGCAGTATAATGACCAGCAGCCGTCGGCATTCTGGAGCCTGGTCGACTGGAACGGCAATAAGAAACTGGCATATTATTTTACGAAAAAAGCATGTGAACCGTTAATTCTGTGTGCCAGGTTTAATAAAAATGTGTTTGTCAGCACTGAAAAACTGGATGCTGAGATATGGATTGTCAATGACAGCGAGGAGTTTGACACTCGTCGCCATACCGTCAATATGGAACTGCTGGACAGCAATGGGAAAATATTGTGCGCAGACCGGCAAATTGTCAGATTGACCAGAGGTTCCAGCAGAGTCTCCAGTATATCATGGCAAATGCCTGAGTCCTGCGCAGGTCTTGTTTTTCTCAGGCTTCGCTTATCTGATTCGCGCGGAAAGATACTCTACACAAATACCTATCCAATGCAGGTATTGAAGGCACCTGAAAAAGTCCTGGCACGTCTTTTGATTGTCAGCGATGAAGTGTATGAGAATGACCCTCTGACCAGTTTCCTGGAATCTCAAGGTATTGAAGTTACAACAGCAGTGGATACTCCCGACAACCTTGTCATACCGGCAGATAGCGCACAGGACCTAAAGGAAAAGTTTAACGTTATTATGATAGGGCCTGTATGGCAGATGAGGAAACGTCTTGGCACCAGACAGATGCTAATAATAAAGGAAGCAGTGCAGAATGGCTGCGGAATATTCTTTACCGGCTCAGATATCAATGCGAACCGGTTTTCCCTTGGCAGGGTAAATAATCCAATGCCATATGGCACTCCCCTGGCTGAAATATCGCCTGTCGGAATTTCCCGGCATGAGAGTAAAAAGGTCATAAAGATGATAAGTAAAGCGCGGAAACGCGAAACCAGGATGGAAAAAGCTTCTCATCCGGTTCTTAAAGGGCTCGACTGGAGTGAATTGCCTGCCCTGGAAGTGGATTCGCTTTTTCTGCCAAAGCCAGGAGCAAAGATACTTATAAGGAAAGCAGGAGTGCCTATCCTGGTGGAATCCACCTGCGGCAAAGGCAGGACAATGGTTTTCTCAGGAGCGTATGCATCCCAGTGGTGGGGTGTTAATGGATTTGTTGCCTGGCAGGACGCCTATCAGTTCCTGGCGCGGAACATACTCTATGCCGCAGGAAAAGACCGAAAAACAATAGAAAATATAGATGCGAAAACACATATTGCACTGTTCCGGGGACTGACCGATATACCTGAATCACGCCTGAAAACTCTTGGTTTTGACGTTAGCCAAAGGTAATCTATCCTTTATTTCTGACATTTGTTATTTTTTTTCATTTTCCACTTGACTTTTCTTACAAAATCAGTTAAAATGTAAGAAAAGAAAGATTATGGAATGTTGAAAAAACTGTTCAAGACAGGTGAAATCAGCAGGTATTTTGACGTAACACGTGTCACTGTAATCGACTGGATTAAGCACGGTAAGCTGACTGCTTATGAAACCGGAGGCGGACATTACAGGGTCATGCGTGAAGATTTGATTAACTTTTTCCAACAGAAAAACCTTCCACTGCCAGATGAATTGAAATCAGAATCTGAAAAAAAGAAAATTCTGATTGTTGACGATGAAAAAAGCGTGGTTGAATCCCTCAAACTGATCCTTGAGAATTTAGGTGCGGATTTGTGCGTGGAAGTTGCATACGATGTATTTGAAGCAGGATTCAAATTGTCCCGGTTTTTACCCGATCTTGTTATCCTTGACGCCTTAATGCCAGGGCTTAACGGAAATGAATTATGCAGATTTATCAAAGAAAATCCGGTATTCAAAAACACGAAGATCCTGGGTTTTACAGGTTTTAACGAGGGAAAAGATGAATTGCTTGAATCAGGCGCGGATAAAGTTGTTATGAAGGGCAGCCCGGAATGCGATGTCCGGACATTCCGCAGGGAAGTTTGCAGACTGCTGGACATGAAATTCATTAAAGTGTCGATTGGCAATCCAGATGATTTTACCGGGGAGGGGTCGACAGCATGAAAATACTGATTGCAGATTCCAACCAGGGAAATACGAAGCTGCTGGAAGCAATTCTGGCCGGAAAAGGTTATGAGGTGATTAAAGCCAGAAATGGCGAGGATGTGTTAAAAATCCTTGAAAAGGGAAACATTGATTTGATACTGCTGGATATAATGATCCCCGGTTTTTCGGGTTTTGAACTGGCACGAAGGATAAAAGAGAAAAAACAGATTCCTCTTGTCCTGATTACCGATTCAAGGGAAAAGGAGGATATAATAGAAGGTTTTCACAGCGGTGTTGATGAATATTTATTCAAACCTTTTGTAAAAGAGGAATTACTCGTCAGGATTAAAAATATTTTAAAGGTAAGAGAATATCAGGATACTCTTGAAGGCGTCATAAGGGAAAAAACCGAAAGCCTGAGGAAGGTGTTACAAAAACTTAATACGGCCAATAAGGAAGTGATGCACCGGCTGCTGGTTGCGGCGGAATACCGGGATGATGATACAGGGCGGCATGTGACCAGGGTCGGGAAATACAGCAGGATTATTGCGGAGGGGCTGGGGTTGGACGGCGACTACCTTGATTTGATAGAACAGGCGGCGCCTATGCATGATATAGGCAAAATAGGCGTTTCGGATTTGATTTTACACAAGCCCGGCGAACTTACCTTTGAAGAATTTGAGATAATGAAGTCGCATGTAATAATCGGGATGCGGATCCTGGAAAAAAGCGAATCACCCCTGATAGAAATCGCCAGTGATATTATATTAAATCATCATGAACGATGGGACGGAAAAGGCTACCCGAATGGATTAAGAGGAAACGATATACCGCTTTCCGGCAGGATAGTTGCCCTGGCGGACGTTTTTGACGCTATTACGACCAGGCGCCCATATAAACCGGCTTTTTCATGGGATGAATCCATACGCATTATCAATGAAGAAAAGGGAAGGCATTTCGACCCTGCTGTTGTGAATGCTTTTTTGAACAGCCATGCTGAGATAAGAAACGTTTATATGGAATTTGCTGATGAAGTCGATATCCGGAAAGTAACCGCAGAATAGAAACACGGGGACAGAAAAACAGGGACAGGCACTATTTCCGGGTATTTCTTCCCGACAACCTGCCTGTCCCTGTTTTTCTGTTGTATTTATTTTGCAAGCACTCTGAAAACACCAGACTTTTGTCTGGTGATGAAAGAGTGCAAAATCAAAAACAAATTCCTCTCAAAAGAGGATTCCAAAGGAGATTACTCCTTTGGCCTAAAGGCTGCAAAGCAGACTTTAGAGTTGTTAAGAAGCCGCCGACTTATGTCGGCGGAGTGTCACTCATGTCTTTCAATTTTGAATTAAGTTTTGTGTCCCCTTACCTGTCGCTGCTTTTTTCCTGATATTGCTGGTAACTCATAATCTGTTGAGAAAAAAACAGCGATGTGGTACTATAAATATCCACGGCCTCGGCCGTGGATATTTGAAACGCTTTGTACGGCTTCCTACAGCTTCCCTCGGCTTCGCCGAGAGGCGGGCGCCGAATTAAGGTAAGTGCGGTCTTGTTATAAAATTAATTCTGTTTTGCAAACAATTAAGAAACAATGATGAAAATTCAGCTTAAAATGAACCTGGTAGTGGACGGACAGTTATTGCCTGAGGATGTTGTCTGCAAGCTCCTGGAAAAAACCGGGAAAACAGGACCGGGCACAGAGACGGTTTTTGAGGCAAACGGGCTGCGTTTAACAGGCAAAGTCCTGATGGATGGACAGATGATCAAAGTCAGTGTGCGGCTGCAAGTCCTGTCAGGTTCCAGACGCCGGCTGACAGAGGTCCGTTTCAAGGTGCCGGATTTCTGCATCGGCGATCCGGCAGCATGCCGCCTGCACCTGCCCGGCGAGAATTATCCGCCGGACTGGCCTTACCTGGAAGCCGCCAGGATTAAACTTGACACCAGGGTCAGTGAACCTTTGCCGTCGTTCCCGTCCGGATGGTGCTATGCTGCTCCTGACCAGGGCACAGGAATGGTCGCAGTGGAGAACTATAAAACAAACGAAACTGTTTCTGTCTGGTTTCATTCTGAACATTCGACCACTTTTCCTACGATCAACGGCGACGGACATTATGTGACAGTTGAATTGCGGCATCTCAGGCCGATGTGGCTGGACTCTGGCACAGATATCACAATTGAAGGATTCAGAATGCTTTTCACCCATTCAGGAATTGAAGCGCACCTTGCAGAATTCCGGGAAGCGGTTTACGGTCAGAAGCCCTGTCACTCCGGCTGGATGAATAATGCCCGTCTGTTCCAGATTAACCCGTATCCGCTCAGAATATGGCAGGATCGTCTGGAAGAAATTTCAAAAATGGGTTTCAACCTGCTCTATCTCATGCCGGTCTGGCATTTTCAGTCAAAAAGCTATTATGCCCTTATTAACCATTATAAAATCGACGAACGGGTCGGCACTATCCAGGAGCTGAAAACATTTGTCGCCCAAGCCCATCAACTTGGATTTAAGGTGTTGTTTGATTTCATTCCACAGGGCATAGGTGTTCTAAGCCCGTTCCGGCAGACCCATGCCGGCTGGTTGTCGCGTGATGAGCAGAACCGTCCGTTTGGCTCTCACAGCTGGGGACCCAGGGCAGGTGAACCTGCTGTTTCCGGAACTTTCAGCATGGACTGGGGAAATCCGGAATACCGGAGATTCTGTCTGGACTGGGCTCTCTGGAACGTGAAAGAATTTGATATCGACGGTTTTCGCTGCGATGCCATGAACTGGAAGGAACCGAATTTTGGGCCTGATAACCAGAGACCGGCATGGGAGACACTTTACGGGGGAGTGCGGCTTGCCGAACAGTTGCGCGCTGAAATGCAAAAACTGAAACCGGAGACCCTGATGCTGGGCGAAATATGGGGACCGGTTTTCCGGAATTCCTGCGATGCTGTTTATGCCGACATCTGGCTGCTGAACCGGGTCAATTCCGGATGGCTGTCCGGACAACCGGTGATGACTGCCCGCCAGTGGATGCGCTGGCTGGCGCTGAACGCCGCTGCAAGGCCTGCCGGGTTTATCCAGGCATTTTTCACTGCTAACCATGACCTTCTGCCGGTCGCCAGACAGGCGCTGACAAGCCCCATGGCAAATGCAGTCAGTTTTATGCATGCCTTTACACCTGGCATTCCATTCGTGACGGGGTCGGAGACGCCAGGGCGGGAAAAATTTTTCGGAGACCTGATAACCGCCAGGGCAAAATTGTCCGGCTATACCGGCGAACACAGCCGGACCGCATCAGATGTTGCGTCGCTGTTCACAATACTCTGGATGCGGAACGACGAAGCACCTGCGCTTGCAGCAGCCAATCTTTCCATGGATTCCGTGGAGAGTAACGTGACACTTGGTTTTACCCCTGCAAAAACCGAAATTATTTTCAGCAGCCGGGATGCCGGCGCAGCGCCTTGCAGAGATGGTGTATCGCTGAAAGTGCCGGCAGGCGGATATGTTTTGCTGAAATGCCGGTGATAAATATCCACGGCTAAGGCCGTGGTATTTGAAACGCTTTGTACGGCTTCGCCGTTTTTTCTTGCCGCTTCATCCACGGGCAAGCCCGTGGTTTTCGCGGTCTTGTTATAAAAAAACTATAGACCTGCTCCCCGAAAGTTATACCACTTTTTAGTTGGTAGTTAAACAAATATTTGCCCTCCCAAAAGGAAAAGCCGGCAGCAGAGCTTCAGGTGCCGGAGGAACGCCGCCTAACGAGCTATGTGGCCTGATTGTATTGTATTCTTTGACCCACTGTTTGACCACATAGGCAGCTTCTACCAGGGTTCCGCAAATATTCAGATTCAGGCACTCTTCGCGCATTTTGCCATTAAAGCTTTCCACGTAGCCGTTCTGCCACGGGCTTCCTGGCTCTATGAACAATGTTCCTACCTTTAGTTCCTTAAGCCATTTCATCAATGCTCTTGCCGTGAATTC
>Ga0172363_10001986_pt1 | contig 16498 bp, 13 predicted proteins | sample LakKivs2_kivu2a2_FD_114541 | JGI IMG/M metagenome (GOLD analysis project Ga0172363, IMG submission 114541) | Sediment microbial communities from Lake Kivu, Rwanda - Sediment s2_kivu2a2 | ecosystem: Environmental > Aquatic > Freshwater > Lake > Sediment | place: Rwanda: Western Province, Lake... | reverse complement strand
TTCAAATGTGTAACTAAAGGACAACCATGTCAAAAAGTGGCCGAAGGAACTGGAGATTATTTAACTCAAGAAGATTGTGATAAAAATTGTGGTCAAATATCAACAAAATATGAATGTATTGACGGAAAATGCCAACAGTCCGCAAAAGGTACGTTTGACACAGAACAGGCCTGTATCGATGCTGGTTGCTCTCCAGAACCAAATCCAGATCCAGATCCAGATCCAGTAATTGATATAAAAAAAACAATTAAAGAAGGAATATCAAAAAAAATACTACGAAAACTTTTTTCCGAATGTGATTATTTTGAAGTTATAAAAGAAACGAACCCAACTGTTTATGCAAGTATTAAAGATAAAGTTAAATATTTTAACCCAACGTTCCATTCAATAACACCAGAAGGATTAAACGCAAGACTAACATTTTTAAACCAATGTGTTAGACCAGGACAAACAATACCAGTAATTGGCGTTGATGGTAAACCAAAATATAATGATGCTAGAAATACATCATTTGGCACACCACCAATTCTTGTATTAAGAGTTGGTGACTTTTATCACACTAAAATAGTACCGAATCAGTTATCAATAAGTTATGAACCTTTATTATACGATATTAATCCAGAAGGAATTGGAGTCCAACCAATGTTAGCAAAAATTACATTAGGTTTTGATTTTATAGGTGGTCATGGTTTAGCAGGGCCCGTATCACAACTTCAAAATGCATTGTCATTTAACTACTACGCAAACACAGAAATTTACGACGAAAGAGCGGTTGCAACTGAAAGTACAAAAGAAAGAGATGAAGAAATGGTATCTAAATTGTTTGGTAAAACAAATAATGGTATATCAAACCCGGCACCAATAAACAACCAAGAAGCCGGAGAAAAGGGAGGATCAACAATTGGTAACATATTAACAACGGAGTATTATGATGATGGTAAAATATTGACCGGAGAAACAGAATTTAGTGGGATATTCGAAGAACTTTCAACAAAGACAAACAATTATTTCACAACAATGTTTAATCAAATTAAAAAATTGTATGAGGTTACTAATTACCCAATGACTCAATTGGTTCTTGATAAAAGAAACTATAAAGATGGAGAACTTAATGATAATCAAACTAATGCTGATAAAATAGAAATTATTGGAAAACCAGACGATTATCAAGGAAGTGTAAGAAAATTATTTAAAGAAGCTCTAAAGGATGTAACAAACAAAGACAATCCAATAATAAAGGCAATTGAAGATAGTAATAATGAATGGTCGAAACCTACAAAACGTGATGTCCAAAACGTATTGTTTAATATAATTTTAAATCAAGAATCTGAAATAGATCAGGCGGTTACTGGACCAATAAATGAAATGGTAAAATATCAAGAAGATTATATACAAACATTTAAAGAATTGGATTTGGTTATAAATAAAGTTGATGGTTATAAGAAAGAAACTGGTGAATATGTTGTTTATAATTTGGAACTCATTCCTGGATCAACAAATGTTTTTGAAAACATGATAAGAATATACCCAGGAGAAACCGCAAGCGCTATAACACTATATAATAAGAGTATTTTGGAAAATAAAATATTGTATCCTGATATTTTATTAGATCAAGGGATTTCATTCCAGCCTCAAACAACTTTATTTTATCAAGATGACCCATCAAGAAGATTTTTTATGACAATGTCACAAACATTTACAAACGATGATAAATATAATTCTTTTGTGGATAAGTTATTAACTGAAAAAGTTAAAGGAAATACAGATCTTGTTAACTTAATTAAAGCAACTTGCGAACAGTTGAAAATTAATTTTAACAGAGAATATAAATTAGAAAAAGAAATTTTTGATAAGTATGAAAAAACACCAGAGTACGAAAAATTCAAAAAATATAAAAATGAAACGTTTGACTCTAAATTATATTATACAACCGAAGAAAATAGTTCTACAAAAGATAATAGAAAACTATTGAAAAAGACTTATTCGACATTTAATACAAACAACAATAAAAAAACCTTTAATGGTAAAGTAACATTTTTATAAAATATATGGCACTTCAATATTATAATAGATATGGTATGTTTCTTGAAAACGGGATACAACAAGTTGTTCCATACATTAGCTTACCGGCTAAACCTTCAGACAAAAAATATATATTTAGATTTGGACAATCAAGGCTGGACAAAGTTTCACAACAATACTATGGTAGTCCTTTTTTTGGTTGGTTAATTTTACAGGCAAATCCTGGTTACACAGGACTTGAGGCAAACATACCTGACGGGGCAGTCTTGACAATTCCATTTCCTCTTGTAAGTTCATTACAAGACTATAAAGGCGCCCTGGAAAATCATTTCTTATACTATGGTAAATAACTCTGAAAATATATTAGTAGAATTTGACTATCAAAACATTTCAGTAATTGATCCAAATAAAGTAATTGCTGAAGATGGAACTGTTAAAGAACGATTAATAAATCAAGAAGATTTAGTGTTCTATGCTAACTTGGAATGTTCGGTAACACCAAGAACAAAGTTAGCTTTAGGTGTCCCACAAAATAATCAAATACAAACAATATCGGTTGGAAAAATTAATTTTTTAAATCCAGGATTTAAAGATTTTTTAGATAGTAACGATACCGATGAAATCACAGGAAAAAATACAATTCAAGGTAAAGGAGTAAATCAACCAAGACTAGATAGAGTTCCTTATGGTCAGAAAAGCGAAGATTACTTTATAAATCAAACATTAAACTCAAATGGACTTCCAGGAACTGTAGATAATGGTCTTTTAGGTATAAATCAAATTAACATAAGTTATGGAACCGAATTTTTACCTGAAATAAACATCACAATGGAAGATGTTAAAGGAAGGGCTTTATTTGAAGGAGGAAACGATTCGCCTTACGCCGCCTTTTTTAATTTACCTTATCCGGTTTTTTATCTTACAATTAAAGGGTATTTAGGAAAGGCGATTAGAATACCATTAATGTTACAAACATTCAATGCTAGTTTTGACCCATCCACACATAATTTTAGAATACAATGTAAATTTTACACATACAAATACACTGTTATGGCCGACCTTACCTGGGGTCAAATTATGGCCGTACCACAAATGTATAGAATAAAAATTGATGAAGCTCAAACAAAAAACAACAGTCCTGTAAACAACAAAACAAATACGTCAGTAAGATATACCAGCGGAGGTTATCAAAAAATGAAAGAACTTTATTCAGAATATAAAGCTAAGGGATTAATTGACGAAACATTCCCAGAAATAACAATACTTGAATTAAAAAAAAGATTAGGTCAACTTATTACCAATATAGAAAACATATTTAGAAAAAAAAATTTAGATGTTTTAAACGACCTAAAACTATACTCCGAAAAATTAGGTGAGTTTTCAAAGGACATTTATTTGGCGTCATCATCAAATATATGGTCACGAAAATGGTTAGACTATGAAAATATATTTATCCAAGGAAATGAAGAAAAAACAATTCTTTATAAATTCAAAACAGAATTTAGCGACATTCAAAAACAAAATGAGGCTATTACCGAATTAGAAGGAATCATTAAAAAATATTTAACAGAACTAAAATCAAACAAGGCGGTAGGTAAAGATTTGGGAGATGTACCAGTCACAGTACAAACTTTTTTTAAAAAGGTCACGATATCCGATATAAATATTGGTGAAACTTTATACAAAAGAACCGGAAAACAATTAGAAACCGGTACAAAAGAATATAATACATCGAGACAAACTTTACAACAAGAAATACTTACATCAAATAAGTTAACCAATTATCCCGGACTAGTATATTTTACAGGACCAAATTCATTCCAAGACATAATCAAAAAAAATGATGAAAAGTTTATCACAAAAAAACAAGAAATTGAACAAAATCTTACTGATCAAATCATCCAACAATTTAAAGACAAAAATAACGGTTTAGGATTTGAACCAACAATTAGAAATGTTTTGGCAATTTTCTTTGCCCAAGGGGAAGCTTTTTATCGACTTATGGATGATGTTCACTCATTGGCTTGGTCGCAAAGAGAAAATAGAGACAGAATCAAGGCCGTTTTCGATTCAACATCAACCGTAAAAAGTGTTGACTACAAACCAAACGAAACTAAACAAATAATTTATCCTTGGCCCCAATTAATAGTTGAAAATCAAATTGACGGTAAAGAAAAATATGAATTAAAATATCCTGGAGATTATATTTTTGCAAACAGAATAAACGCTTTTGTCCCTGAAATCTGGCCCGAAGTACAATTTGTTGAAGAATTTCTACGTGGTTATGTTGAAAGACAAAGCCCGGCATTTGATTTCGGTGACGGAAACAATGATGAAAATCAACCAAGACGATTTAGTTTTAATGCGATAGAATTTCCAATAGGAAATGATGTATTTTCTAATAAAGAAGAAGTAAAATTTTTTTATGAAATATACGAAAGATTAATATTGAATTCATATTATTCCAAATTTAATAGATCATCCATACCCCCCAATAATATCCAAACTTATGTGATTGAATCAGAAACTGATAACCTACTTGAGGCTCTTGGTACTGATAACCCATTTTTATCAAAAAAATTAAAAGAGTTTAATTTGGACTCACAAAATTACTTATCGAATTTAAAAACAATGTCAAATTCAGGTGAAGGTCAACTTTGGAATAACTTTATTAGAGGAATAATTAATACTCCATACATAAAAAATGACACCACTGTTCCATACGGACTATTCAAATATGAACTTTTACAAGACAACATTACGGTACCGAAACTTGGATTAGAAAAAACACAACCAGTAGAATCTTTTTTTGGTGGTGATATAATAAACGAAGAATTTGATTTTTCAGATTTATATCCACTTACAGATTTAACTTGGTGTAAAAATTATTTAGCAAATGGAAATTCATTACAATCAAAAATTGATGTATTTAAAACCAGCGACACTTTAAAATACCGAACCGACAATAAAGTAATAAGTAATAAAGATGATATATCACCAATCTCTAGTTTCAATTATAAAACAAAAACATTCGATCAAGTTTTAAATTTACAAAACTTATCGACGTTTTATAATACTAGAAGTATCGAAGATCAATACACAACAGAAGGGTCTATTTATTACACAAATTATAGCGGAAATGTTTCAAATGAACAAACTACATCGATATTTAATACACCATTTTTTACAAACGCAATTCAAAAAGGAGTTTCAAACTTCAGGTATAATTTAGCCGAAAAATCACCATACAGGGCTGCAGCTTATCTTTTTTTGAATAGCTTACCTCTTGCAACATTAAAAGAAAAATATAAAAAATTAAATCCTGACAATTCTATAAACAACTTAAGTTATATTTTACCATCACTTAAAAAGTTTGGGGCAATACATAATTTACCATATGCATGGGTTTTAAAATACGGATCTATATGGAATAGATATAAATCATATAAATCTACAGGAGTTGATTTTTTAGACGAGATATGGAAAAACACCGATTATATTCAAAATTATGATCCAGGATTTTCATCAACTACGACCACATATCAGGTGAATGTTGACGGACAAAATTATGACATTGTATTAGATAAAGACACAAACATATCATTATCGACTTTGAATCAAATTAATACAGGATTTTATCCAAAACTAATTAACGACTTTAATTTCTTTTTTCAAGGACAAAATGTGTTTAAACAAAGTTCAAGTATAGTAGGAACTTATTTTGTTACAGGGGATAAAGTTCAAATTGTTACAACGTCATCAAATCAAATAACACCGGGTACTATACTATCTGGTTCTAATTTGAGTATCAACACAACAATTGTAAGTCAAATATCTGGAACAACAAATGGGCCAGGACTTTATACCACAACACCAATACAAACAAGTAACAATTCACAAACATTTAATTTTATTGTGACTAATAAACAGGTTGGTGGAATTACAAGTTCAAACATACAAAATGAACTAAACAAAAATTTTAAAATGGTTTTGAGTAATCAAGGTCTTATATCTAAACCGTTCGGTTTTGATCTATTAAATCCTTTGAGAAATCTTACCGTATATCCATGGAGTTGTTTTGTTGTCACAAATGACAATCAATCAGTTTATGCAATGCCATCATTTGGATCTAGTATTAATCAGGCAAATGAAGAATGTTTTAATGTGATAGGTAATCAAACTATAAATTTAAAAAATAACCCAGCACTTCATAATGGGTCTGGAAGATTATTTTGGAAAGCACCACAATACGGATATTTTGATGTAAATCTACTGTCCAAACCAAACCCTGATGAATATACTAAACAAATATTGAATAACACTGAATTACAAGAAAATTTTTCTTTACACGGGGATTCATCGAAGTATTCGAAAATAGATGAACTTTTTACCGCATTTAGCCCAGAAGTTTTGGATATGTTTGAAATTCATTTTTTAAATTTTAGTAAATCAATTTACGATTTCGAAACTATACTACCATCTAAAACACAAGACGACAAAATTGTCACAAGAAATGAAAATTTTCAAGGACTTATGAGAGAAATGTTTTTGGTACAAAAACCAATAAACTTGTCAGGGACAACATTAATTAATAAAATAACCGAAGACCAAAAAAATAATATTCAAAAACTAATAGATGAGTTTATGAATTATAAAGTTACCCTTAAAATTGGTAACCCATCAAACTTTGATAAAAAGTTATTTTATTCATTTTCGACTAAAGACTTAACAGATAAATATTCTTGGACCACATATAAACAAGACACCCCTAACGCTTTACCAACAAGTGGAGGATCAATAACATTATTATCATCAAAAACACAATATCCTCAAACATGGGCATCGTTGGAAACTTATGTTGGTTTTTCTGAAATACCCCAATTAAAGTATACCGATAACGGGTCTTACATTACTGATTTTTTTGTTGATATGAATATGGCATTTACCGTTGATAATATCAAAAGATTTTCACCAATAATAAAATTATACGCCCAAAGTAAATTAAGTGATTCATCATTAAATCAAACCAAATTTTACTCTAGTATGAATACATATATTGACTCAAGTGATAAGTATGTAAATCTTTTATTGAACGACATTCTAACTAAAGTCAGAGCTAAACTTGGTAATGTAAATGTGACAAATGAAAATACAGGTGTGAAATATGCGGAGTTTGAAGGTGAACAAACCAGACTCGAAATATGGGAAACATTTAAGGCAATGAATGATAAATGGATATCTGGGGGAGATTTCAAAACTAAAACATTATTCGAAGATGTCCTTTTAGTTGATAGAGCAAGTAGAGATATAGGACAAAAAATATATGTGGACATATTCAAAATGAAAGATCTTATCGAATATATGGATTATGGAAACACAATGTTAGGAATTATCGAAACAATATTTAGAGACAATAGATTTACATCGTTCATATTACCATCATACGCAAATTTTTATAACGTACAAGAGGTCTCCAAAAACCCAACACCAAGACCAGAAGGTACTCTAGATTTTGCGAATAATCTTTTTGGTACTTTTTTAAATGTTGATTATAGAGAAACAACCGCAAAGTATCTGGCAATTTATTCTTATGTACCTAGTACACACCTGGCTATGAATGAAAATGTAGATTACAGATATAGAGATGATGCATTTGACTTAAGAAGAGCATCAGATAATCCACTTTTAGAAAATCAAGAAGGAAAAAATAATTGGGACAAGTCAAATAAAGTCGTAGGGTTCAACGTGGACTTCGGACCTCAAAACCAACAAATATTTAAAAGTTTAGATATCGCTCAAGATCCGGGTAAACCAACCGCTGAATCTGAACAAATGCTAACACAAATGGCCAACCTTTACAGGAATAGATCCGGAGCATCACAAAGTGTGTCACTATACAATGTTTATAAAAATAGAAGTTATAAATGTACAATAGACATGATGGGAAATGCATTAATGCAGCCAACCATGTACTTTAATTTGAGAAATGTACCCATGTTTAGCGGTCCTTATATGATTACACATGTTAGCCATAGAATTAGTGAAAACGGATTTGATACAACAATTGAAGGTCAAAGACAACCCTTTTATAGTATACCGGCAATTGACACACTATTACAATCATTGACTACAAAAATATTAGATTCAATTAAAGAGCGACTTGAAGAACAAGATAAAGAAATCGAAAAACAAAACAATGTATTAGCACAAAAGTCGGCGGTTATCAACAGAGCAAACTCTAACACTATACAACCAACAAATAACCAAAATTGTTCAAGTAATTTAAATAAAACTTTTGAAACTTTTACAAATACAACTCCACAACAAACAACAATTACTTTTGATAAAGCTTTTGATGAAATAACAAAACAAGTTGATAAACAAAATATAGGAACTGCAAACAAGGCAAAAATGTTTGATTTTATTGTGTCAACATTATCAATTGAATCGGCAAACGGAACATCATTCAAAGGGTACGACCACAACTACGGTGGTATAACACTGGATATAAATCCGTGGGGCGGATCACAAACCTATATGAATAAAAAATACTTTTGTGCCGATTATGGACAGAAAAAAAATGTTCCATATGCATCTTTCGATTCGTTTGAAAAGTTTATTGAATTTTTTATATCAAAATTAAGTGGTAAGATAATTGCGGTACAATTTTACAAATATGATGACGGTTCATACAAAGAAAAATTAGCAAGGGCAAATGTTCTTTTATGGCCAACCACGTTGGAAGATAAAATATGGAATGACCTACTTGACCCTGATAAGAAAAAAATAGAAGAAAAATTAAATATTGCTATGGGATATTACGTATCAAAGTATAAAAATAATTAATTTTTATTCATTACGGTATATTTATTAAAAAAAAACACATGAGTAATACTAAAATGATATTGGATAATTATCTTGGAAAAAATACAAGAGTATCCGAAAAAGACATGGGTAACGGAACTAAAGAAGTTTGTGACCTTGATACTGGAGATTGTTATACAGTTAGAATGAGAGACGGATTAATTGAAAGAGTTGACAACACAATGAAAACCTTTAAAAAGATCCAAGTAGAAACCAAATCTGGTATAAAAACATTATTAAATGGGTAAAATGAATATTGATAAAAAAATATTAGAAGAGATCAAAAGATACAAGTCCATCAATAAGTATATTATGGAACAAGGAGAACTACCTCCACCACCTGAAGGAGACGCTCCGATTGGAGAACCAGTCCCAGGAGGACCGCCACCAGTAGATGCTGGAGCACCACCAGCACCAGGAGCTCCAGGAGCTTCAGCACCACCAACAGGTACAACCGAAGTTGATGTTGAAAAAGACGACGATGTTGAAGTTATCGGATCTGAAGAAGGTGAAGAAGAAGGTGAAGAAGAACTTGATATTACTGATCTAGTTGATAGTCAAAAATCTATGGGAGACAAACAAGATGAGTATTTTAATAATTTATTTTCACAACTATCCAATCTAGAACAAAAACTGGGCGAAATGGATCAATTAGTTAACAAGATTAATGACTTGGAGGCAAAATTTGATCAATTCAGACCTAAAACCCCAGAAGAAAAACTTGAATTAAGAAGTTTAGATTCGGGACCTTTTAAACAAAAACTTTCTGACTTTTTTGTTGATAAACAGGAAGAAATGAAACAATCTGGAAAAAATGAATATGTGCTAACAAGTACTGACGTTGAAGAATACCAACCAGATAAAATCAAATCTTCTTTTAACGATTATGACGACGAAGACACTGAAGAAGTACAATTTTAATATATAAGGTCTCAAATTGAGACCTTATTTTTTTTTACAATACTATTTGACAATACCTACTTATACTCTTATATTTTAACAAATAAACTTTTAATTTTTAATTACACATGGCGACAAACAATGTTTTAGATGCAGTTTTGGCTCAGTACGAAAGTTCAAAACAAAGTGGTTCTTCTTCCACTTCAAAAATGTCACAAGAAGAAAGAATGAAAAAATATTTCGCAGCTATTTTGAAAGACAGCGAAAAACAAGCACAACGAAAAATTAGAATTTTACCAACAACTGATGGATCATCACCATTCAAAGAAGTATGGTTCCACGAAATTTTGGTAGACGGAAAATGGCAAAAATTTTATGATCCGGGAAGAAATGACAACGAACGTTCACCTTTAAGCGAGGTTTATGAAGAATTGATGTCAACAGGTAGAGAATCGGATAAAGAATTAGCAAAACAATACAAACCACGTAAGTTTTATATTGTTAAAGTTATTGATCGTGATAACGAACAAGACGGAGTTAAGTTCTGGAGATTCAAACACAATTATAAACAAGAAGGTATTTTTGATAAAATCATTCCAATTTACAAGGCGAAAGGAGATATCGCTGACGGAGAAAAAGGACGTGATTTAATTTTGGAACTAACCAAAGCAAAAACACCAAAAGGAGCATTCTATACAGTTATTCAAACTGTTATGTATGATGACCCAACAGCGGTGTCTTCAGATAAAGACCAAATGAATGAGTGGGTAAATGATGAATTAACATGGGAAGATGTTTATTCAAAAAAACCAACCGAGTATCTTGAATCAATTGCTAGAGGCGAAACACCGAAGTGGGACTCTGACGCTGGTAAATATGTTTACGGAGATTCATCTGAAGCTGAAATTTCTATGGGTGGAACTAAAACAAAAACTGAAACTAAAGTTGTTGACCCACAGGATAACGACGAGGTAGACGAAGAATTACCATTCTAATATATTGTTAAACAATAAAAACACCACAGTTTAGGCTGGGGTTTTTAATATCATGATATCAGTATTAACATTAACGTACCAAAGACCACATATTTTAGAAGAGGCCATACAATCATTTCTTCTTCAAAATAAAAAAAGTAGTGAAATGGTCATCATAAACGATAGCCCAAATAGTCATTATGTTTTTGATCACCCACAGGTAAAAGTTTTTAATATCAAAGAAAGATTTTCAAGTATATCGAAAAAATTAAAGTTTGGGTTTAGACAATGTAAATATGACTACATATATCGATTAGATGATGATGATCTTTTAGGTCCTGACGCTTTGGATATTTCAGAAAAATTTATTTTGGAAAATCCTGGATTTGAAATCTACAGACCAAAAACACATTATTTCTTTTTACATAACAAATTTGAAAAAATAAGTGGTAATGTTAATAATGGAAATGTATATTCAAAAAAATACATAAATAGAATAACGTTTCCGGATAGTTCATTTGGTGAAGATTTTGATATCACATATAAAACAAGTGCCAAAATATTTGAAAGTAATGATAAAATCACAATGATATATAGGTGGGGCATGTCAACATACCATGTGTCAGGAATGGGAAACATAAACACTAAACTTATGTACGAAAAGGTTGATACCATGACAAGACACAGCACCGGAAACCTTGAACTTCAACCAAAATTTTTAAACAATTATTATCAACAAATATATGAAAAAACCCCTTTATAAGTTCAATCATAATGATTATACTTTAATAAAAACAATATGAATACATTTATTGCTGAAAAATTAAAAGAAGCCCTTGTTAAAAAATATGAGTCCGAAATTGCTGACGCTGAAGCGAGACTTTATGTTTATTTTACAAATCCAGTAGGTATCGGAGAACATCCACAACATACCGAAGAAATGGATAATTTGGTTGAACAACTTACAAATGCAAAAGATAAGTTGGAAACAATTAACAACTTTAAAATATACGACATATAATGGCAATTAAGAAAAATGACTTTAGTACTCTGAAGAAAAAATTCTCTTCAGACGCGAAATACAAACCACAAAGATTTTTTGATCTTGGTCCTGATTTTTTAGATGCGGTTGGACTACCCGGTCCGGCTATTGGACACCTTAACATGTATTTGGGGCATTCAGACACAGGAAAGACGACCGCTCTTATTAAAACCGCAGTAGACGCCCAAAAGAAAGGTATTTTACCAGTGTTTATTATTACAGAACAGAAATGGTCTTTTGAACACGCTAAACTTATGGGGTTTGAATGTGAAGAAGTGGTTGACACTGAAACAGGTGAATTAACATGGGACGGTTTCTTTTTATTCAATAATAATTTTGAATACATCGAACAAATTACAGATTACATAAATGAACTATTAGACGCACAAGAAAAAGGTGAGTTAGATTATTCACTTTGTATAATGTGGGATTCAGTTGGATCAGTTCCATGTAAAATGACTTATGAGGGCCGAGGTGGAAAACAACACAATGCAGCTGCATTAGCCGACAAAATTGGCATGGGTATTAATCAAAGAATTTCAGGATCTCGTAAATCAGATGCTAAACACGAAAATACTTTGATTGTGGTCAACCAACCATGGGTGGAGTTACCCGATAATCCTTTTGGTCAACCAAAAATTAAGGCAAAAGGAGGGGAGGCTATTTGGTTGAATTCCTCTTTGGTGTTCTTATTTGGTAATCAAAAAGGTGCTGGAACAACAAAAATTACGGCAACAAAAGATAAAAGAACTATTAAATTTGCATCAAGAACAAAAGTATCAGTTATGAAAAATCACATTAATGGTCTTGGATATGATGATGGGAAAATAATTGTCATATCACATGGTTTTATTGCGGGTAAAGATAGTGCAGAGGAAAAAACAAATATTGAAAAGTATAAAAAAGAATATGCCGACTACTGGAAAGATATTATAGGTGTTGATGGTGATTTTGATTTAAAGGAAGAAAAAGAAGAAATTTAATTATAAATTATAATAATTCCACTTTTATAGATATTTATTAGTATATGGGAAGAAAAAAAATTGAAGATCATGAAAAAAAAGTAAAAATTGGTGTATCTGTTGATCCTGATTTACCAAAATACTTTAAAGACAGATCAATAAATATTTCTTCACTTATTAATAAATTATTAAAAGACTACGTAAAAAATGGAAACAAAAATTTGTAGTAAATGTAATCTTGAACAAAACAAAACAGAGTTTCGGTATGATAGAACGAAGAAAGATGGATTAAAATCTAGTTGTAAAACATGTTCAAAACAATATGAAAAAAGGAAACAAAATTGTTGAACCATTTAATGGTATAATAAATGAATAAGACATTACTTGTCGATGGAAATAATTTATTAAAGATTGGATTTCATGGTGTTAGAGAGTTCTATCATAATGGAAAACATGTTGGTGGAGTTTGGCACTTTTTGAATACTCTTCGTAAATTTTTAGAAGAACACAACTATAACAAAGTTGTGGTTCTTTGGGACTCTAAAACTTCATCGTCTCAGAGAAGGTTGATTTATCCCAAGTACAAATTAAATCGTAAACCTTCAGAAACTGAATCAAAAGAAGAATCTTTTTTAGAACAAAAACAAAGGGTAAAACAATACCTGGAGGAGATGTTTGTAAGACAAGTGGAGACAGAACACGCAGAAGCCGATGACTTAATTGCTCATTACTGTAAAGTGTCAGCAGACGAAGAAAAAACGGTATTCTCAAGTGATAGAGATTTAACTCAAATAATTGGGGAAAAAGTATCCATTTATTCACCATCCACAAAACAATATTATAGAAATGGGGATAAAATAAAACTTCATGATATTGAAGTTCCCCATTATAATATTAAAACCGTCAAAATTTTAACCGGTGATAGTTCCGATAATATCGATGGGATTTTTTATCTAGGTGAAAAAACATTAATCAAACTATTTCCTGAGCTCCTTGATGAAAAGGTAGAATTGTCCTATATTTTACAAAAAAGTGAAAGTCTTTTAAAAAAAGACAAAGGAAATACCGTAATTCAAAACTTATTAAGTGGTAAGACAAAAGAAGGTATTTTTGGTGATGAATTTTATGTCATAAACCAAAAACTTGTAGATTTGGATAATCCACTTTTAAATGATGATGAAAAAGAATTAGTTGAACAGTATTACTCTGAATCGTTGGATCCCGATGGAAGAGGACATAGAAATCTAATTCGAATGATGATGGAAGACGGATTTTTCAAATTTCTTCCAAAAGGAGATGAAGCATGGGTTAATTTCTTGAAACCCTTTTTAAAACTAACAAGAAAAGAAAAAACAAATTTTAGAAACAAACAAAGAAAAAAGTAAATTATGAGAGAACAAGAAACAACAAAAGTGGAGTTTTTGTTAATGTGTAATGAAAACATCGTGGTACAACGATATTTCAATGTGAAAGGATTTAATAAAAATTCTATTCAATCTGAAGAACTTTATAATTACATTCGACAATTTTGTAACGAATTACAGTATGATCTCAAAATGAGAACTGTGGTTTACATGATTGACAATCAGTATGAAATTAGCGAGAATCCAGAGGTACTAAACACGTCAAATACTGAGGGTCAAGAAAATTTTATGCTATTTATTAAGACTGCAGATATGACAATATGTCAGAGAATGTTCGACGCCAAACTATACCCGCCAAAGGTCAGATATACCGTAGACCTACGCCCACGACTGAAAAAGGTATTAGGTGAGTTGACTGACATTTTTTCAGGTAAAAAATTTAATTATTTTAAACCAAATTTTATCTAAAGTTAGTACTATTTATCAATACTATAAGATAAAAAAACTATGGCGACGAACAAAAATTTTGACTATTTAGGGAACAACTTCCAGATTCAATTACTCAATCAAATCATTTTAGATAAAGAGTTTTCCAGATCGATTCTTGATGTTATCGAAACTAATTATTTCGAGAATAAATATTTTAGAATCATCATTCAAATGATTAAGGAATACTATGTGAAATACGATCACACACCATCTTTTGAAACACTTGAACAAGTTGCAAAATCCGAATTACAACAAGAATTTGCGGTCAAGGTTGTACTTGATACTATTAAGAAAATCAAGGATGCACCTAGCGACGGCTCGGATTTTGTACAAGAAAAGGCATTAAAATTCTGTAAACAACAAGAACTACAGAAGGTAATGATACAAGCACAAAAAATCATCGATGGAGGTGAGTTTGAAAACTATGACACATTAGAAGAATTAGTTAGACATGCACTTCTTGTGGGTAATAAAGATACGTCTATGATGGACGTATTTTCCAACCTAGATCAAGTGTTAGAGGAAGACTACAGACACCCAATTCCAATTGGAATACCGGGAATTGACAGATTACTAAAAGGTGGTTTAGCGAAAGGTGAAATTGGGGTTATACTAGCACCAACAGGTGTTGGTAAATCAACAGTACTTACCAAGATTTCAAACCACGCATTTAACCTAGGATTTAACGTACTTCAAGTATTTTTTGAGGATAACCCAAAGGTAATTCAAAGAAAACATTTTACATTATGGACCAAAATTCACCCTGACGAATTGTCAGAAAAAAAAGAAGAAGTAATGAGTAAAGTACAAGAAATCAAAACCACAATGCCAAATGAATTGATTTTGAAAAAATTACCATCAGATACAAAAACCATGTTACAAATCAAAAATGAAATCAGAAAAATGGTTGCTGATGGTATTAAAATCGATATGATTGTTTTGGATTATATTGATTGTGTTGTACCGGATAAAAATCTTGGGGACGAATGGAAAAGTGAAGGTAGTGTTATGAGGGCATTTGAAGCCATGTGTCACGAAATGAATATTGTTGGTTGGACTGCAACTCAAGGAAACAGGTCATCAATTTCATCCGAAGTTGTAACAACAGACCAAATGGGTGGATCAATCAAAAAAGCACAAGTAGGACACGTAATTATATCAGTAGCAAAAACACTACAACAAAAAGAACTCAAGTTGGCGACAATAGCAATTACAAAATCCAGAATTGGTGACGACGGTGTTGTATTTGAAAACTGTAAGTTTGATAATGCAATGATTGATATCGACACAGAATCAACAACGACGTTCTTGGGTCTAGAAGAACAAAAAGAAGAACGACAAAGAGAAAGGGTTAAAGAGTTACTTGAAAAAAGAAAACAAAGGGAACAAACGAAATCCTAAAAGTTGAATATTAAAATAATAATAATTAAATTTGTAAACTATGAATATCTCACAAGAAATATTAAGCAACATCACGGTGTATATGAAATACGCCAAATTTGTCCCTGAATTAAATAGACGGGAAACATGGGAAGAATTGGTGACAAGAAATAAAAAAATGCACCAAAAAAAATACCCACAAATAAAAGACGAAATTGAAGAAGTGTATAAAATGGTATACGACAAAAAAATTCTTCCTTCGATGAGGTCATTACAATTCGGGGGAAAACCAATCGAAATTTCACCAAATAGAGTTTATAACTGCGCTTACTTACCAATCGACCATCAAGATGCGTTTTCAGAAACGATGTTCTTGTTATTAGGTGGAACTGGTGTTGGGTTTTCAGTTCAAAAGCATCACGTAGAAAAACTCCCTGAAATTAAAAAACCAAACCCAAGTAGGACAAGACGATACTTGATCGGTGATAGCATTGAAGGTTG
>Ga0172363_10001985_pt1 | contig 16503 bp, 19 predicted proteins | sample LakKivs2_kivu2a2_FD_114541 | JGI IMG/M metagenome (GOLD analysis project Ga0172363, IMG submission 114541) | Sediment microbial communities from Lake Kivu, Rwanda - Sediment s2_kivu2a2 | ecosystem: Environmental > Aquatic > Freshwater > Lake > Sediment | place: Rwanda: Western Province, Lake... | reverse complement strand
GAGACAATGTGAACCTGGAAGTTGAGCTGATCGTGCCGGTGGCTTTGGAGCAAGGCTCCAAGTTTGCCATCCGTGAAGGCGGCCTTACCGTCGGCGCAGGTGTGATCACCAAGATTATTGCATAATGGAGCGTATCGCGCAGGAATTTCGCGGTATAGTAAAGGATTAGAATGGCCTCGAAAAAAGATGTTCGCCCGGTGATCACCCTGGCGTGTTCAGAATGCAAAGAACGCAATTACACCACGGAGAAGAATCGCCGTAATGATCCGGGGCGTATTGAGTTGAACAAGTATTGCCCGCGTTGCCGCAAACATACGCTGCATCGCGAGACCAAATAGGAGTTGGTGAAAACCAACTCGCACACAGGCCAGTAGCTCAATTTGGCAGAGCACCGCTCTCCAAAAGCGGGGGTTGTGGGTTCGATTCCTGCCTGGCCTGCCTGAAATGAAAAAGATTGCGAGTTTCGAGATGACGCCGTCTGAAAGAGGCGTCGTTTTAACCATGATTGGAGGATTATCGTGCCTGATTCCAGAGCTACGCGCCAACGAATGAATATTTTTCAGCGTTTTGGGCATAACATTCAAAAGTATTTCCAGGAAACCATTGGTGAACTAAAAAAAGTTTCCTGGCCCACCCGCCGAGAAGCAATCCGCTTAACCTGGATTGTGATTGGCGTGATTCTCGCGATGGCAGCCCTCTTGGGAGGCTTGGATTGGATTTATTCCAAGTTCTTTGGCGTGATCTTAGGGTAATGGATCTGGTCCTGATAGTTCAATGAATAAATCTATCCATGAATATGATGAACGATTTTGACCAGGAAGAAGAAAACCTGGAACCTTTCGAAGACCAGGAGAAGCGTGCCGAAGAAGTGGAAAATACACCCGAATCGGAGGAGCTGGTGAATATAGAGCATCCACAAGAATCGGGCGAGACGGTTGCTGAAGAATATCCAGGACAGCCCGATGAGATGTCGCAGGAGGATGACCGCGCCTGGTATGTAGTTCATTGCTATTCGGGCTATGAGAATAAGGTGCGCCACAACCTCGAGCAGCGTATTGAATCGATGGGAATGAAGGATAAGATCTTCGATGTGGTTGTGCCTACCGAAGAAGAGATCGAGGTCAAGGAAGGCAAACGGCGCACGGTTGAGCGCAGGGTTTTCCCGGGTTATATCCTGGTGAACATGATTATGTCGGAAGAGTCGTGGTACGTGGTTCGCAACACGCCTGGCGTGACCGGTTTTGTGGGAATGGGCACCCAACCGACCCCACTACGCCCGGAGGAAGTTGCCCAGATCATCAAGCGCATGGAGGCTGAAGCGCCGCATATCAAGGTTACCTTCCGCTCTGGCGAGCGCGTGCGCATCGTCGATGGACCATTCAACGATTTCCGGGGTACGGTGGCTGAAATCGATATGGAACGCGCCAAGGTGCGCGTAATGGTGAACTTCTTCGGGCGGGAAACGCCTGTTGAATTGGACTTTTTGCAGGTAGAAAAAGCGTGAGTAACGGCCAGCCCGGTGCTGGCCGTAGAAGTGGGAGGGTGTCCCCAATAAAGCCCCGCTAAAACCACGCGCCGCAGCTCCCTGGGAGATGGGCGGCGAAAGGAGAAAAATGTGGCAAAGAAACTAAAAGCAATTGTTCGACTACAAATCCAGGCTGGAAAGGCTAATCCTGCACCCCCAATTGGGCCAGCATTAGCCGGTCATGGGATCAACCTGATGGCATTTTGTAAGGAATACAATGCCCGAACCAATACCCGTATGGGAGAGATCATACCTGCGGAAATCAGCATTTTCACCGATGGCTCTTTCAGCTTCATCCTGAAAACACCACCTGCTGCTGTGCTCTTGAAGAAAGCTGCGGGCGTTGAAAAGGGTTCTGCGGTGCCAAACCGTGAAAAAGTGGGTAAAGTAACCCACAAGCAGGTTAAAGAAATCGCAGAGTTGAAGATGAAAGATTTGAACGCAGTGGATCTGGAAGGCGCAATCCGCCAAATAGAAGGCACCGCCCGTAACATGGGCATTACCATAACCGAGGACTAACCCTGTGGGAGGGTGAGCTTTGCCCGTTAATACCACGAAGGAGAAAAAATGGCAAAACACGGAAAGAATTATTTGGCTGCACTGGCAAAAATCGATGTGAATCACTGGTATACACCGGATGAAGCGGTCAAATTGGTGAAGGAAACAAATTTCGTTAAGTTCGATTCAACGATCGAGGTTCACATGCGCCTGGGAGTGGACCCGCGCCACGCGGACCAGCAGGTGCGTGATATCGTTGTATTACCGAACGGGTTGGGTAAATCAGTCAGGGTGCTGGTTTTTGCCCAGGGCGAGGGTGCTGCATTGGCACGTGAGGCAGGGGCAGATTATGTTGCTGATGATGATGAGACGATCAATAGAATCCAGGGCGGCTGGACCGATTTCGATGTCACCATCGCCACACCTGATATGATGGGTAAAGTTGGTCGCCTGGGCCGTATTTTAGGCCCACGTGGCCTGATGCCTAATCCAAAAGCCGGTACGGTAGTTCCCGCAGAAGATCTGCCACGCGTAATCAACGAATCAAAAGCCGGGCGCGTGGAATTCCGGGTGGATAAAACCGCCAATTTGCATATCCCCATTGGGAAAGCTTCTTTTGGTGAGAAACAATTGTATGAGAACCTGGCAGCATTGATGGATGCGATTAAAAAAGCACGCCCGGCTTCAGTGAAGGGCACATTTATTAAGCGCATCACCATTACATCAACCATGGGTCCAGGGATCAAGCTTGACCCTATCCAGGCTCAAAACATGGCCACCCTGGAATAGGATTGTTGTGATATAGTAAAGAAATAAAATAAAGCTTCGCCCGAGACAGCAGGTGCGAGAAATCCGCTTAATTTCCTGCCGAGGTGAGGATATCTCCAAGGAAAAACCTCGCGTTTAGCGTGGGTTCGATCAGTAAGCCGGAGAGTCTTTGCCAGGCAATGGGTGCGAGGCAAAGACTTTTTATTTAGAAAGGAGGTGAAATAACCTTGGCGATAACAAAGGAACGCAAGAACGAGCTGGTCGATCAGTACACGGATTGGTTGGAGCATAGTAGGGCACTGGTCTTGACTCAATATGTGGGTTTAACCATGAAGGACATCGATGCTCTACGAGTGAAAGTGCGCGAAAACGGTGGTGAATTCCACATTATCAAGAACACGCTGGTGAAACGAGCATTTGAGCGAGCAGGCATGCCTGTGCAGCAGGAATTTTTGGAAGGAAGTACTGCGATCGTGTTTGCTTATAACGACGCACCAGCCATGGTGAAAACGGTGACGGATTTTGTTAGAAGCTCAGACTTCCTTAAGATTAAAGGCGGTTTCCTTGAGAAGCGAGCCCTCTCTGTTGATGAAGTTAGAGCACTGGCTGAGTTGCCCCCGTTGCCGGTCGTCCGCAGCCAAATTCTTGGGATGCTGCTTGCCCCTGCCAACAAGCTGGCCCGTACCCTGGCTGAACCGGGGAGGATGATTGCTGCGGTGATCAAAGCCCATGCGGAACCCGAATCGACCCCAGCGTAGATATACCATTCATTGGGAGATCCATCAATGCCTGGAATGATAGGCAATTTAGAAAAATTGGAATTAACGAAAATTATTCATATAAGGAGCTAATAAAATGTCTGATATTGACAAACTGGTTGAGGAATTAAGCACCCTCACCGTTCTCGAAGCCGCTGAATTAGTGAAGAAACTCGAAGATAAGTGGGGAGTTTCTGCTGCGGCCCCTGTCGCCGTTGCCGCTGTCCCTTCAACCGCCGTTGCCGCGGCTGAGCCTGTGGAAGAAAAGACCGAATTCAATGTGGTCATTAAAGACCCCGGCGCTAAGAAGATTGAGGTTATCAAGGTCATCCGGCAATTGACCAGCCTGGGGTTGAAGGAGGCCAAGGATGTCGCCGAGACTGCTGACTCTAAAGTGCTTGAGAGCGTGAGCAAAGAGGCTGCCACTGATGCCAAGGCCAAGCTGGAAGCTGCTGGCGCGGTCGTTGAAATCGAATAATAATATATCTGGTTTTCCCGGAAGTGGATCCGCTTCTGGGAAAACCATTTTCTCCTTTTGTGTTTTTAGTCGCGCTGTGGTATATTAGAATCACGGAGGGATTATGAGCGCACGAATTCTAATTATTGAAGACGATGAGGCCATCCTTCGGTTCTTGCGCCGCGGCCTGGCCTATGAAGGTTATCAAGTAGATACTGCTATCGATGGACATTCAGGCCTGGCATCAGCACGTGATAACCCACCTGACCTGGTTGTTTTGGACATTATGCTACCTGGAATTGACGGGCTGGAGGTCTGCCGGCGACTTAGAGCTGGCGGGCCAGTCCCTATCCTGATCCTGACTGCCAAAGATTCAGTCAATGACCGTGTGATGGGGCTTGATGTTGGTGCCGATGATTATATGGTTAAACCGTTCAACCTGGATGAGCTGCTGGCAAGGATTCGCGCATTGCTGCGCCGTGCCCAACCCAGCCGCCCCCAGGTGCTACGCTTCGCCGACCTGATCCTGGATACCGGAACACGACAGGCTTCTCGCGGCGACCGTGTGATTTCACTAACGGCAAAAGAATACGAGCTGTTGGAACTATTTTTACGCCACCCACGCCAGGTATTGACCCGAGAGATGATCTTTGACCGGGTATGGGGATACGATTTTGGCGGAGAAAGCAATATTATCGAGGTATATATACGATATTTACGCCAAAAGCTCGAGCTACAAGGAGAGCAACGACTCTTACATACTGTTCGCGGTATGGGGTACGTTTTACGCGAACCATCGTAAAATAAACTCATGTCTCTACGGAGCCGGCTTACCTTACTATACACATCCATAGTAGGGGGCATTTTGCTATTGTTTGGCATTGCCGTATACTATTCGGTAAGCTTAACGGTCACGAATCAGCTGGATGATTCCCTGCAAACCCTAGCGCAGACTGTGTATTCCAGTATGCATTTCGATAGTGCAGGAGACCTGACCATCTCACTATCTCAGTTGGACTTACCGGAAAATGTCTTTGTTCAGGTATGGAGCAACAACAATAACCTGATTGCAGCCTCCCAAAATATTCGCGTGCTCAACAGCCCGCTGGATTCGATTACATTACATAGCCCGATGCCAGTGTGGGGCGATGTGACGCGGGGAGGGGCCCGTTTACGGGTATTGACGGTTCCTTTGGTGGCTGGTAAGGGAACTCACATCGAGGGTATCCTGCAGGTTGGCACACGCATGGATGTGGTGAACGCCACCCAGCAAACATTGCTGGAAGTGCTGATTATCGGTACAGCAATCGCCATCGTGGCGGCTGGCCTGGCAGCCTGGTTCAGCAGCCGCCAGGCATTGCATCCTCTGGATAATGTGACCAAAACCGCATTACAGATCACCAGTGCTGATGACCTGTCTCGACGCATCCCCTACACCGGCTCTTCCAAAGATGAAGTTGGTCAGCTTGTGACGGCATTTAACCAGACATTAAGCCGCCTAGAGAACCTGTTTTCCACCCAAAGGCGTTTTTTGGCTGACGTGGGGCATGAGCTACGCACCCCCCTGACGGTGATCAAAGGCAATGTGGGGTTGATGCGCAAAATCAAGGAATTCGATGAAGAATCACTGGAAACCATCGAGGATGAGGTGGATAGATTGACCCGCATGGTGGGTGACCTGCTTTTGCTTGCCCAGGCAGAGTCAGGAAAAATCCCCATGGCACATGAAACGGTTGAATTGGATACGCTGCTGCTGGAAGTGATGAACCAGATGCAAGTGCTGGCACGCGACAGGATAAAGTTGAACCTGGGTGATATTGACCAGGTACTTGTGTGTGGCGATCGTGACCGCTTGAAGCAGGTGATTGTTAACCTTATCGGGAATTCGATCAACTATACCCCAAAGGGCGGTGAGGTGTTGGTTGGCCTGGGAAAGGTCTCTGAGATGGCCCAACTCACGGTGACCGATAATGGTCCGGGCATCCCCCCCGAAGATCTACCCCATATCTTCGAGCGATTCTATCGTGGAGAGAAATCGCGAACCCGACAAAAAGATGGCAAAGGTTTCGGATTAGGCTTGTCCATCGCCTATTGGATCGTTCGCAATCACGGGGGCAGGATCGAAGTTAATTCGCTGGTTGGGCAGGGTACAACTTTTTGCATCTGGCTGCCACTTGCGACTGATAATTGCCAGGAAACTCAAGAGTAGACGAGTGGTGCCTGGCATTGCAGCTAATAGAAGCCTGGTGAGAATTTGTGTCACTTCGCCACAACTCTGGCATGTGGCATGGATGTTTGACATAAAAAACATGGTGATGACAGTAACATGAGACAAGTCGCGGTTGCTGGCAGTGAAAAAATAAAACGTAAGCTTAATTTCCAGCTCAGCGTATTTGTGATCGGGCGGTTAATCTTCAATACCTTTTACCGTTCGATTTACCCGTTTCTGTCGGTGATTGCCAAGGGATTGGGGGTTGACTTGCAGACCATCTCGTATGCCATCACCGTACGTTCTGCTATTGGAGTGGGCGGACCTTTCCTGGCATCAGTCGCCGACAGCAAGGGTAGAAAAACGGGCATGGTGGTGGGCACGATGATCTATACGATTGCCATCTGCCTGATCGTCATCTGGCCGACATTCCCGGTCTTTTTCCTGACGCTAAGCCTGGCGTTCATAGGCTACCTGATCTTCGTGCCATCCATGCAAGCATACCTGGGAGACCAGGTGCCCTACGAAAAGCGAGGCCGGGTATTGGGTATCACGGAATTCTCCTGGTCATTGAGCGCGATCTTTGGAGTTTCGGCGGTGGGCTTGATCATCGCCCGAAACGGCTGGCTGGCGCCTTTCCCACTGATTGCCTTTTTAGGTGGGCTGACAGTTCTCGCACTCATATGGATGCTTCCCAAAGATCCGGCACGGCAAGTGGGAACGACAGGCTTTTGGAGCAATTTTCGCGCAGTGTTCACCTATCCGCCAGCCATCGCGGCACTGGTCATGGCTGCACTGTACACGGCTGCCAACGAGACGGTTACTTTAGTGTACGGGGTCTGGGTGGAGCAATCCTTTGCCCTCAGCATCAGCTTTTTAGGGGCTACCGCGCTGATGATCGGCATCGCCGAGCTGGGTGGTGAAACCCTGGTGACAGCATTTACCGATCGAATTGGCAAACGCAAGGCTATTGCAATTGGCCTGGTGGGAAACTGCCTTTCGAGCCTGGCACTGCTTTTCCTGGGTCGCTGGCTGGCTGGTGCAATGATAAGCCTGTTCCTGTTTTACATTACCTTTGAATTCACCATTGTGAGTGGAATTCCGTTGGTGAGCGAAATTCTGCCTGGTTCACGAGCAACCATGTTAGCCTCGCACATGTCGCTGCTGGCAATTGGAAGAGCAGTGGGTGATCTGGTGGCACCCTGGCTGTTCACCTGGGCTATCCTCCCCGGGATTACCGCGAATGCCGTGGCTGCCATTATATTCAACTTGTTAGCAATCATCGCCCTGGCCCAAATAAAAATCCCCTAGAAATAATGAGATTAATTTTTCTATCCACCCACCAGTGGAGGAAATATATCCACATGATCATCCATTTGAACCGGAGTATCCAGGCCGCTCAGATGATGAATATTTTCACTGTTGATAAACACGTGGGCATTTCTTGATAATATGCCTTCACCATCCCAGATGGATTTTTCCAGGATGGGGTGGCGCCGGGTAACTTCCACCAGAACCTCCCGTATAGTACTGCCTGGCTGGATGTCAACTTCCAGCATTTTTACACCCGCTGACTGACGTAATGATGCATATAGTTTGACTTGCATTTTTTAACCCTAAACTTTTAATGCGAAAGTACGCTTATTTATTAGCACCAGCCCGAAGGCAGGTTGTAACGCTCTCCTCCGGGCTGGTGAAATCCATTGAAATGACATGATTTTTTATGTCGCCATCCAACCAAGACCTAGTTCTTCCAGCTTAGCCCGGGTGGGTTTACCGGTGGCAACATCCCAGCCACACATCTCATAATATATATCCAGGGCATCTTCCACTTCCTGTCGGGTGACAGCCACGCCATCAGATGCACCGCCTTTGAGTGGCTCGTCATATATACGCTTTGGAAGGGTATCCATTTCTCGACCCACACCCTCCCGGGCATTGAAGGCACGTAGCATATTCAAGCGGCGCTCACCGACCTTTAAAAGATCGGCGACTGTCCAATCCCAACCGGTAGTGGCGCGCATGAGCTCGGCTTGCTCATTAGGACCGTATACTTGCCAGGCCGGGCCAAAAACAAACTGGCAAAGCTGGGCTGTATCTAAAAAGCAGTAATCCCATTCGGTGGTCAACGCCATTTTTACTTTCTCGCGATTTAGCACCCGGTCTGACATAGGATTCGTCAGGCCAATTTCCGCCATGCGTTCCAGGTTATAGGATGCAGTATCGGGTGTGTATGAAGGATCATGTTCGTGTGATTGGTGGTCAGCGCCAAAAGGATTGACCGCGTAGATTAATGCCAGGCTGCGTTTAACCTGTGGCATGTGGGCTGGCAGCTCGTGATTTTTTACCGCAACCACTAAATCCTCAGCTCCTTTTCCGATTTTTTTGGCTGCATACGCAGACCCATACGCTAATAAGTCTCCTAACCCCTCGCGCCTGGCGATTTTATTCAGGATTGCCAGCATGGCATCAGCATTTCCAAAACGCAAGTCAATCCCACCAGTGTCCTCTAGAGTGAGGTAGCCGTGCTCAAAACAATCCATTGCAAAAGCAATGGTTGCCCCACAGGCAATCGTATCCAGGCCATGTTGGTCACATATCTGGTTGGCCAGTGAAATGGCGTTCAGATCGCCTATCGCACAATATGCGCCAAATGTGGATAGCGTTTCATATTCTGGGCCCCCATAATGAGGATCAACATGCTCGTTTCTATATTCGGTTTCCACGACGCGCTTGCAACGGACAACGCAGGCATAACATGTATCGTTCGATTTAAGGATTGTTTCTGACATGGTTTCGCCTGAGATGTCTTCAGCCAATTCGAAAGTACCGCTTGTGTAGTTACGGGTGGGTAACCCGCCGGATGTGTTTTGATAGTTCAGTACTGAAGCGGTGCCAAAATCCTGCAAACCCTTCATGTCATCGATGTCTTGGACGCGTTTGGGGGCTAAACGGGCAAGTTTGGTGATGGCAGCCGGATCGGCGGTGTTTATCCTCTGGTGGCCACGGACGGCAATAGCTTTTAAATTCTTGCTGCCCATCACGGCGCCCATGCCGGTGCGCCCATTTGCCCGGTTGGACATGTTCATGATAGCAGCATAACGGGTGAGCTTTTCTCCTGCCGGGCCAATCTGGGCAACTTCGATCTTGGGATCGCCAAGTTCTTCCCGTATGATTTTTTCAACATCACCGGTTATTTTTCCCCATAGATGTGTAGCATCTCTTAGTTCAGCCTGGCCATCATGAATCCATAGATACACTGGTTTTGGAGATTTACCCTTGAATACAATGCCATCATATCCTGAAAACTTCATCTCAGCGGGAAAGAAACCGCCCACCTGGCTGTCACCGATCAGGCCGGTGAGCGGGCTTTTGGCAGTGGCTGTCATACGGCTGTTCCCACTAATGGAAACGCCTGTAGTGGCAGAGATCATCATGGTGAGCGTATTTTCAGGGCCTAATGGATCGGCTCTCGCGGGAGTGTTCTTAAACAAATAATAAGTTCCCATGGCACTGCCGCCAATATAGGTTTTATAAAATTCTTCAGTGGGCTGCTCGGTGGTGATTTTGCCTCTACTCAGGTCTACGTGTAGAATCTTTCCCGCATATCCGTAAAGCATAGATCACTCTCCTTAGATGATTCAATGGGTTGGATGGTCAGTAGAATATCGATTAATATTTGAATTTCCTATATTTATTAAAGAACAAAAAAGGCAAATGTCAGCATTAATATAACAATTTAACTGGTGTATATATTATATCAACCATTGCTTGTTTCAAATCTATCAAGCACTACATTCCGCGTACCTTCTCCGGCGAATCCTGTGGTGATTTTCTCTATATTCCTTTCCTTTACTCAGTTGGAGTATGGAATAATTTTATGATCCTTTAGGCGTATAATGAAATTATCTATTATTGATCCATCTCATGCAAGCAGAAGATTTGGCAATGAAGAAATGGTATACAAAAGATTGGCATTTTACGATAGAAGTGCTGAAAGTGGGTGTGAATAACACGGCTGAAGAGTGCCGCTTAGGCCTGGAGCCAGGTGATACTTTCGATTGTGATTATGGGACTCCAGCCGGATTTTGCCCCACGTCGTTTATCAAGATATTCCCTGCCATGGAAGTATTACGCTGCGATGGTGATTTACGCTGCCTGGGCGCCAATGAGCCGACCGAGATCGATTTTCTATGCCCCGATGGAGCTGTGCGTTTACGGCTCAAAGGGGTTAAACGGGAATAAACCATATCAAGTATAATTCTTCTCCGTAATGAATAAGCGCATCTACCTGAGTGCAGGCCTCATTGCTGTACTACTATTCATATATTTTCAAAGCTATCGTACCGTGGCTGCGCCGCTGGCACAATATACTTATCCACCGACACCCACGCCAGGCCCCGATGGCAGAATCATTTACATTGCCCAAGAAAATGATTCTGTTTGGTCGATCTCAGCGAGATATAACCTTGACATAGATGAATTCCGCAAACTAAATCCACTCATCACCAATGATATTATTATCCCTGGCCAGGCCTATCTGCTTGGATATGCAGGACCATCAGGAAACAGGCCTACAGAGGGGCAAATTCCAACCCAACCTGTGCTTACCCCTTCTCCAACAGCTTCACCTGGCTGGGGGGTTCTATGCGTGCTGCTCTATAATGATATCAATGGAGACGCCATGCGCCAGGAAAGCGAGCCCTCCATCCCCGGCGGTGAGATCAGTGTAAGCAACCGGCTGGGAACTGTTTCGCTGACTGCAAACACCCCCACCGGAGGCAATGATACAACCATTGTCGAGCCTACTCCCCAAGAGAGGGGCTACACTTGCTTTGAACAGCTACAACAGGGGGAATATCTGATCAGTGTGGCTGCTCCCAAGGGCTATAACCGCACCACCGAGCTTAATAAATCACTGCAGCTGCAAGCCGGGCAAACATCCGAGATCGCTTTTGGTGCGCAGGCCAACTCAGAGCTTGAAGTTCAATCCGAAATTTTCCCGCAGACTCCGCAGAAGAGCCCCATCATGGGACTTATTGGGGGAGCGCTGTTGGCCGGCGGGATTGGATTGGGGATCTATGCTGCCTTGTTAAGGAGGGCAGGAGGAAAAAGGACGAAGATCCAGTAATTCGGTTGCCTATCGACCTGCCATCTTCTTTTCAACACGGCGTAAGAATCGCTCTTCGTCGATTACCACTCGCTCGTGTTTACCCTCACCAATCTTATCCCAATCATCCCAGGCTTCCACCGAAAAATAAACATGATTTCCTTCCACTGAAAGCACTTCGGTTTTCACGTGGATCGTAGCCCCAACAGGAGTGGGTGCTAAATGGCGCACATCCAGGTGGGTGCCCACGCTGGATGAACCGTTCGGCAGGCAACAGGTTAGCAGCTGGTGCGAGACTCGCTCCATGAAAGCAATCATCCACGGTGTGGCCAACACACGCGAGGAGCCACTGCCAAGGTGAATAGCACTGTTCTCCATTGCAACGGGAAAATTATCTTCCCGGGTCATGCCCGGATGAATGAGCTCTGATATTTCCATGTAGTATCACTCCTTATTCCATTGGTCAGTCTATCGACGATGATTCCCCTTATTATTTCCCTTCATGATGCCGCGCCCATCGGTCTTTCACGCTAATATTTTTCTAGCGGCTCGGATTTTGGGTTGTGGGCATGGCGAGATTATAGCATGGGTGGTGAGGCAACCAATCTTCTTACCTGCCATTCAGCTTCAAGGTGTATACTTAGTCCAGCTTGCGGGGAGGATGGGCAAGTTTGATCATCATACCAGTTTCATCGAGTATGCCAATAAAAAGCTTCGTTGGTTTTATAATTACAATCGATAAATCTACTGGATCAGAAGGAGGATAGATATGACTGTCAAGATTATCTGGTATGGTCATTCAACATTGGGTTTGGAAGTAGGTGGGTACAAGCTGCTGGTTGACCCTTATTTCACGGATAACCCGGCTGCCTCTGCAAAAGCTCAGGATGTAAGTGCGGATTTCATCCTGGTGACCCATGGTCATTATGACCACGTGGGTGATACTGTTGCCATTGCCAAACGCACCGGGGCAATGGTGATCAGTAATTTCGAGATCGCTGAATGGCTGGGGAAGCAGGGTGTGGAAAAGACCCATGGTCAACACATCGGGGGAAGCCACGAGTGGCCATTTGGGAAGGTTAAGCTGACCTTCGCCATGCATGGCTCTGGCCTGCCGGATGGCACCAATGGTGGCACCGCGGCCGGCTTCTTGATCACACCTAAGGATGGTATGAAAGTTTATATTTCCGGCGACACAGGCTTATTTTCAGATATGAAGCTGATCGGCCAGGAAGGCATCGATATCGCCTTTCTGCCCATTGGAGATAACTACACCATGGGCCCGGATGATGCTTACCGCGCAGTCGAGCTGATCAAGCCTAAGCATGTTATTCCCATTCACTACAACACGTGGGAGCTGATCGCACAGGATGCGGGTAAGTGGGCTGAACGTGTGGGCAGGCTGGGCGTGAACGTGCACGTGATGAAACCCGGAGAGAGTTTGACCCTTTAAACTGACCCAAGATAAGCATAGAGATGATGAGTGATGTTCAAACGTAGAGACCTGGAAGAGCAAAGTAAGCAGCAAGGGCGCTTGCCACCCGGCCAATTGCTCACTCAAAAATTCCCCGTGTTGCATTATGGGCCTGTGCCGGTTTTTGACCCCAACAGATGGAATTTCAGGGTTTGGGGGCAGGTGGAAGAAGAACGCTCATGGAGCTGGGAAGAGTTCTGCCAGCTGCCTCGCACCAGCCTGACCATGGACATTCACTGTGTGACGCGCTGGAGCAAGGTGGACACAACCTGGGAAGGCGTGTCGGTGCGCGCGCTGGTTGAGCTGGGTTTGATCAGGCTCAAGCTAGGCGCAAGATTTGTACTGCAGCATGCCGAGTACGGCTTTACCTCGAACTTGCCAATTGGAGTGGTTTTGGCAGATAATTTTCTATTAGCCACTCATTACGACGGCCAACCCATCACCCCTGAGCATGGCGCGCCCTTGCGGGGTGTGGTTGGGTTTATTCCGGGTCGCAGCGACCTGTTTACCCCTTATTTTTGGAAGGGCGCCAAGTGGCTGAGAGCGTTGGAGTTTTTGGCCTCCGACCAGCCAGGTTTTTGGGAGCAGGCCGGATACCACAACGAAGCAGATGTGTGGAATGAAGAGCGTTTTGGATAATACATATCAACAGTTATCAATGAAAACAAAGAAATGGAGGTCTCCTTGAAGGAATTAATGATGCGTGCCCTAGACCTGGCTGAAAGGCGCGGGGCACAATATGCCGATGTACGCATGGTGGAACACCGCACGGAAGGTATCTCGGTGAAAGATGGGGTCGTTGAAGGATTGAGCTCCTCTGAAACACAGGGCATGGGCGTGCGAGTTTTGCTGGATGGCGCCTGGGGGTTTGCTTCCAGCCGCGACCTGACCAACGCTGAAGTCGACCAGATCACTGAACATGCTGTGGAAATTGCCAGGGCCTCACAACTGGTTAGCGGGGAGAAGGTGGACCTTGGCCCGGCTGTAACCAGCCAGGGCACCTACCAAACGCCGTATGAAATAGATCCTTTTTCTGTCGCGCTGGAGGATAAACTGACGTTGCTGATGAACGCCGATGCAGAGATGGGTAAAGTTCAGGGTGTACGCACCCACCGGGCGCACGTCACCGCCCAAAAGGAGCACAAGCTGTTCGCCAATAGCGAGGGTGCTTACACAGAGCAAACCCTGCTCGAAACCGGGGGTGGCATCCAGGCTACCGCCGTGGGCGGCACGGAGATCCAGGTGCGTTCCTATCCCAATGCTTTTGCCCGCCAGCAAGTAACCGGCGGCTGGGAAGAGCTGCTGGGTTGGGATCTGCCCGGAAATGCGCAGCGCGTTGCCAGCGAAGCGGTGGCCTTGCTGACTGCTGACCCCTGCCCGAGCAACATCACCACCACCCTCATCCTGGGAGGCTCGCAGCTGGCCTTGCAGGTACACGAATCGTGCGGACATCCTACCGAGCTGGACCGGGTCTTTGGCAGTGAAGCTGCCTACGCGGGTACGTCTTTCCTGACGACCGAAAAGCTGGGCAACTTTCGCTATGGTTCAGCGGTGGTCAACCTGACTGCTGACAGTGTACGGCCTCTCGGTTTGGGCACATTCGGATGGGATGACGAAGGGGTGCCGGCTCAATCGACGCCATTGGTAAAGGATGGCTTATTTGTGGGCTACTTAATGTCCCGGGAGACGGCCGCCAAGTTGGGGAGAACCTCCAATGCCTGCATGCGGGCGTCTGGCTGGAACCGTATTCCCATTATACGCATGGTCAACGTCAGCCTGGAGCCGGGAACCTGGAATTTCGACAACCTGGTGGCTGACACGGAAGATGGTATCTATATGGAATCGAATCGTTCGTGGTCGATCGATGACCGGCGTTACAACTTCCAATTTGGCACTGAAATCGGTTACGAGATCAAGCATGGCAAGATGGGACGCTTGCTGCGCAATTGCACCTATACGGGCATCACCCCCGAGTTTTGGAACAGTTGTGATGCGGTGTGTAATGCCGACCATTGGGTGATGTGGGGCACACCCAATTGCGGTAAGGGCCAGCCAGCACAGGTGGCCCACACTGGACATGGAGCAGCCCCGGCACGTTTTCGCAATGTTAAGGTTGGGGTATTAAAGTAAGGATAGGATCGATTAAGGAGATACCATGATAGAAGAAAAAGACGCACACAAGATAACAGATACTATCTTGAAACGCTGCCAGGGTAATCCGGCGGAAATCAACGTGATGACCAATGATTCTGCCCTCACCCGCTTCGCCAATAATATTATTCACCAGAACGTGGCTGAACGAGATACAGAGGTCACCCTGCGTTTCTTCATTGGCAAGCAAATCGGCACTGCCTCCACCAACCGTCTGGATGAAGCTGGCCTGGAGGAGCTGGTAGAACACGCTAGGGCTAATGCCAAGGCCAGCCCACCCGACCCCAACTATCCCGGCTTACCTGCGCCTCAAACCTATAATCGGGTGGCATCCTGGGATGACGCCACTGCCTCATACTCTCCTGAAAAAAGAGCACGGGCGGTGGAGATCGTCTGCAAGCTGGCTGCCGAAAAGGGTTTGAATGCTTCTGGAGCCATAACCACCGGCTCGGGAGAGCTGGTGGTGGCAAATTCGCAGGGAGTATTTACCTACCATACCCAGACCAATGCAGATTTTCAAACCGTGGTGATGAGTAACGATTCATCCGGGCGGGCCCAGGAATCAGCCTGGAAAGTGGCCGACCTGGATGCAGAAAGCCTGGGAAAGCAGGCCATCGATGCCGCCATGAGAGGCCATAACCCGGTCAAGATCGATCCTGGTGAATATACCGTGGTACTTGAGCATTACGTCACCGAAGACCTGTTGGGCAGCCTGAACTTCTCGGGAATGAGCGCCCAGGCGGTGAATGAGGGGCGATCCTGGATGAATGACCGCATTGGGCAGCAGCTGATGAGTCCCCAGGTGAGCATCTGGGATGATGGGCTGGATACAAGCGGATCCCCGCTACCCTTCGATTTTGAGGGCGTCCCAAAACAACGTGTGGATATCGTCAGGCAGGGCGTGGTGATGGGCCCGGTATATGATCGGTATACCGGCGCCAAGATGGGCAAGCCCAGCACCGGGCACGCACCTCCGATCAATTTTCGCGGTTTTGGGCCGTTGGCCTTGAACCTGTTCATGGCCCCGGGTGATAAGAGCGTTCAAGACATGATTGCATCTACGGAAAAGGGTTTGTATATCAACCGCTTCTGGTACACGCGCATTGTTCACCCCCGTGAGTGCGTGATGACCGGCATGACCCGGGATGGGGTGTTCATGATCGAGAATGGCGAGCTCACCTTCCCGGTGAAGAACCTGCGTTTTACCATGTCTTATGTCAAGGCGCTGGATAATGTGGAGGCCGTGGGAAAAGAGGCGCACCTGATCGTGGGAGAGTTTGGAGGCATCAGCAGCCATATCCCGGCGCTGAAGGTGAATGGATTCATGTTCACCGGTAGCACGGTGTGAATAAAAGAACATTCGAACATTTGAATGTAAAAACGTTGCTTCTAGATACATACTCGTTTTGAATAGCTTAGGAGAATTGTGGAAAAAGAGGCCGACCCAAAAGGTTGGCCTCTTGTCACTTTAAAATAGGTGTGATTCAATAGGGGGATGAAAAAGACAAATAAAGCAGTGTTCAAGAGATATGAAATGGCGCAACCCCAATTGT
>Ga0172363_10001981_pt1 | contig 16516 bp, 14 predicted proteins | sample LakKivs2_kivu2a2_FD_114541 | JGI IMG/M metagenome (GOLD analysis project Ga0172363, IMG submission 114541) | Sediment microbial communities from Lake Kivu, Rwanda - Sediment s2_kivu2a2 | ecosystem: Environmental > Aquatic > Freshwater > Lake > Sediment | place: Rwanda: Western Province, Lake... | reverse complement strand
TAATGGCGTAAATTGTGCATAAGATGTTCCACTCGCAAAATCCATACCCTGTAATATCTCCAATTTTACCAAATTTGGCTGCACTGTCTTCGCAAATTGCTCCCTACTAATCAATATATCACACAAAGAAAATTTCTCCTTTAATACAACCTTCTTACAAAATGTCTGCACTAACTGAGATATCTTAGATTTAACTGGTATATCAACTGTCAAAGAAGAAGATAAAAATTTATTATTAGCCAACATATTAAAAAAAGCATCCCTTATCTGCCTTGGATTATCAAAAGTATTCCTACTACCTTTCTTAAAAAATTTCAAAAACACTGCACTATTAATAGCTTTCCAATTAGATGGAGAATCCATCTCAGCTGTAGTATTACTAAACATTATATAACCTTTTTGATATAACTTCTTCATAATCTCTCTAAAATTAGCATCAAAATCTATTTTGTATAACTTATTCTCTACCATTGAGCGAAAAACATCCATCAAATAAAAATTCTCATCTTCATAACCACCTTTCGCATTTAACTTCACAAATGGTATAAACAAAAACCTACTATTAAACGCAAAAAACAAATTCTTCCAAAATACAGGAGTCTCTACCTTCATCCGCTGCTCAATCTTTAAAACACGCTGACCTGCTAAGGAACCAGTTGCTGAATAAGATGCGGCTACACCATTTGCTCCACTTCTAATCGCTGCAATTAATTCTAATATTTGTTTTGAATATTCAGAAGGAGCTGGAGGAATTGTTTTTAGAGTTAATAATTCAGTAAATACCTTCTTATTTTTAAGAGCATTAGCACCATATTTTTTTTCATATTGAATATATTTTCTTGTTAATATCTTCTTCATTTCTAAACCCAATTGCAAGTCAATATCACTAATCCTCTTATCCAAATTTCCCTCAAAATCTGAACATAATACCAAAGTTGGATTCTTCTCAGTAAATATCTGATAACTTAACTTAGCAACCTCTACCAAAAACACAGCCTCTACACCAAAATGCAATCTTTTTATCGCCCTCGCATACTGCTTCGGATAATCCTCAGGTTTATTACCCAATATTCTATATTTATTATCTACTAATATTGACTTATCAGATACTAACTTAACCTCCTGCTTACGAAATTCTCTATAACGATTCGCAATTTTATTTATCAAATTTACACATTCCAAATCCTTCTCAGTTGATGAAGCTATTGTATCTCCAATTATTCTTAATTGATTATAAATCAAATCCCTTGTCTCCTTTATCATCTTAGATAAAACTGATGATGTAAAAATAGCTATCTTCTGATGCATATAAATTAAATAATCATTCTTTGATATAATCACTTCCTCATACCACCCCTCTAATGCTTCTGATGTCTCATCCAATATATCCTCATTCTGATATGGCGCTCCAACTGCTATAGGAGTCTTATCCTTTAAAGTCGGTATTTTATCCATAGAATCCATTAACAAAAAAGGTATAAAACGTTTAGCTGTTTCTCTATAATCAATAATATTATCAAAAGCAGCAGGGTCTGATTGGTCTGTAAATACGATTGGAAAATTTTCTTTTTTAAACATATCATCATTTACTCTACCCTCATCCTCAAGTATATTCTCATAATTAGATGAATCCTTAAAACCAATATAAATATTTCCCTTCAACTCATCCAAACCCATCCTCTTTATAGCCTTCAAAAAACCACCTGCTTTTAATTCATACTTATCCTCACCATATCCTGGTCCTGCAGATACTTTAGCACCTTTTTTATCTTTTACCTCAACATCAACTCCATCTTTTTCCTCAGCTGTTGCAATTATCATATCTTGAATATCATCAACTCCCAATTTAAAATTCTTATTTATTGCGAAATTAACCAAATTCATAAAACTCTTAACAGCCTCTAACCTACCCAAATTATAACTATTCTTCAAATCCTCATTCTTAATATTATTTATCAATACATCATACAAATTATATATATAAGCACCATAACTAAAACACAATGCATAAATCATCATAATTGCAGCATACTTTACTTTTTTATATTCGTTTGGTGAAGGTAATACAAGAGTTCCATTTAATAAACCCATCAAATCTTTCATAAAATCATCACCAAACATATTTTTAGGACTACATAACTCATAAGCATATCTTCCAACATCAATCTTAGCAGCACCTGCTTTTATCTTTATTCCCCTTTTAGTAGGTTCAGGACTATAAAAAAATCTTCTAAAACTATGCTTCAAAAATGCAGCTTTTCCATTAAATGATTTATCATCCAAATCATACTTGTTTCCATCAAGTAAATACTGCAAACCTGAACATTCTCTTCTATCTACTATTAATTTATCTCCATTTATCATCGGCAAGTATTCATAAAAGGTTCCACTTGATTTTGGAATATCACAATTAGTAAGCTGAATAATTGCTGAAACAACCTGGGTAGGAGTTCCTAAAGGTAATTGGCTAAAATTTGATGATTGCCAAAATATAACATTAGCAATACTTTGCTCAAGTAATTCTTCATTACCAACATTCCATTTATTTACTTTTTCAGCAGTTTCCTTTATTAATTCTAAATCTTTATTTTCTTGAGTAAAATTTTTAGGATGCTCACCACTACCATCAACACCCACACCAGCTATTAATGTCTTCTTAAAATTATTAAAACGATTATTTAAGGAATTACCAGATAAACGATATAAATAATATTTCCTTACATCATCTATACGATAATTAAAAAATTCATCAGATTTTATGTATCTTTTAATTGATTTTTCTATATTTTCATCTGATAAATCTTCATCTAACGAAGCTCTATTTGTGCGTGTTAATTTTGCTATTTTTGATTCATTAGATATAGATATATTTCTTTTAATTAATGGTATTTGTATATCATAAAAGTCAATATTTTCTAAAATTGATCTTGCAATAACTGGATCTTTTAAAAATTCAACTGGAATAGAAATCATCACTAATAATAAAATAGATTTTATTATTACAAATTATATAAGAATTTCCTGAATATGCTGCTTACACACCAAACCATAATTATGTATCAACCTCGAATCTGGCCTCTGCCCCTTTAGATTTGCAATCAACATATTATAAATATTGTCATATATCAACTTAATCATCAACTTATTAGAAAATAAAGCCAAATCCATCGGACTCTGCAAAGGAATATTTATCTCCTTTACATCCCTCAAATATTTCCTCGAAACATTATCACCAATATTTAACATAATCTCATAAGCAAACTTACGAAACTCATTAACATTACTAAAAACTTTTGTAGCAATTCCATCATTCGCATCATCCAACACATAAATTGGATATCTCATCATTGCACTTCCATCCTCAATTGGCTTAATTATATTACCCAAAAGTTCATTATTAAAATAAGCACACAATAAATTGGGCACTAATTTTCCAGTCTGTATTTCATTTACCTCCAAAATATTATCAAATGGAACCTCCGCAACAAAATCTCTCGTAAATAACTTCTTTATTGGAACAAATGATTTATAATACTTCCCAAAAATGTCTAACTGGGTTGTGTTAAATCGTTCAAATCTATTTCGCAACTTTCTTTTTAAATTTTTACTGTTCTTATTTACTGAATTAAACTTCTTATATTGCGCAAACAACTCTCCAATAGCAGTAAGAAATGTTTTACCCATTTCCAACTGCGGCTCATACGGCTCAATCTTTATCACAATATTATCATTTAACCATTTATTATTACTAATATTTACATCATTTTTAATTGCTGCAGATATATTATTACTAAAAGCAGCTGCAAATAAATCTACCAAATAAAAATTAACTACCTTACCCTTATCCGTATTATTAATTGTGCATACAAAAGCAAAACATTTTTTAACTACGGTTGAATTCGAACCCTGAAACATCAAATAATTATCAAACCACCATCTCGGAAAAAAACAATTAGGATTCATCAACTTACCATAATCAAGTGTAGGAGTCAAAACATTTATTTTTAATGAAGCCATTATTTCACCCAATTTCTCTCTCTTCGTTTTCAAATAATATTCAAAATAAGCAACCATCAAATACAACTTATACTTAAACTGAAAATCTATTGGCAAACCCTTCTCCCTAAAATTCTTCATTATCAATCCAACCCTATACCTAAAATCATTCAACTTCTTATAACCCTCTGACTTCTTCTTATTAAAATAATTAACCTCATCAGATATCTCAGTTACCACCCCTGAAGATAATGTTCCAATTAATCTTAACAATATACTAAAAGTATCTGCCAATACAGCATTAAATTTCTGCTCAATCTGCAACCTTTTATCAGAAAATATCTTATTTAACATCGCCCTTACTTCCTCATCTTTCTTCTGCTTATTACCATTTGCCAAAACTGAATTCCTCTTTATATTCAACTGAGTAAATGCATTTATTAAATTATTTACTGATTTTACACGCTCCTGAACGGTCAATGTATAACATCCCCAAACATTCTCATTTAAATTGGGATATTTTACAGATACAAGGGAATAACCTCCAAAAATTACTTCTTTTCCTTCAAAGGACCAAGAGGATATTTTTCGTAATATATTCTCAAATTTTTGTTTATCAATTCCAGCACTTGTATAAAACATATACTTACTAAAAATATCTGTTAAAGTCTCACCATTTACTTTCTCTAATAACTCGATATCCAATCCTAAAAATAAATTCTTAGTTAATATAGCGTTTAAAGCAGTAGATGGTTGCTCACAAATTATGCAACTAATTATATCACATGCATTAATTATATTCTTTTTAATGTTTTCAATTCCTGTATTTAATAAAGATGTAATATCTTTTTTATTTTTCTCATTATTATTGTTATTACTTTTCTTCTGCAATCTATTTAATTGAACAAATTCCAAACATTTTAGAATGTTTTTTAGAAATAATCTTATCAAACGAAAGTTATTAGAAACAATATTACAAAATTGGAATATTTCTCTTAATTCTCCATAAGATAATTTTTGGTCAGCATTAGATGAAGATTCTCTATTAACAATTCTTGAATCAGACGGTGTGTTATAAAACAATGGCAAATTAATTAATTTTCTATAAATAGATTTAATCTTATTTTCCTTATTTATATCGAAATTAGCAATCATATTATTTTTAAAATTTTCTTTATTAAATTTCAACAACCTCTTATAAGGATATAATACAGGAATACCCGTTATATCAAACAACTTCTGTTTTGTTCCACCTTTCATTTTCTTACTTCCACCGGACATACGAAGATTATAAACAAATTTCTCATCACCTCTTAATTGTTCTGGAGAATCTATATATTTTCTTTTAGAATATTGGTCAGTTGTAGGAGCTGAAGTTGAAGGACTATAGGATGAAGATGGTGCTGGTGTAGAATTTTTTAAATCAATTACAAAACGTGATTTGGTAGATAAAGACATTGAAGGGTCATAATGATTTTCTTCAGGTTTAATAGCATTTTTATTGTAATTAAAATAGTATTGATTTATTTCATTATTAAAAACATTACCTCCACTGACATTAGCTGTATTTTTTTCATCAAAGAAATCTTCTCTATCATCTTTATATCTTGTAAATAAAAAAAGACAAATCTCAACATCTTCTGGCTTAGGACTAAAACCATAAACGCTATTATCAGATAGATTTACTGAACCTGTTTTCTGATTAATACTTTCAGGAGTAGTTAAATATTTTAGTATAGATGTGGTAGGAGGAGGTGTTCCAAATCCAGAATAAGTTGCGGTTGCTTTTTGTTCTTTTTCTAATAGTTTGGGTCTTTTAAAGAATATTCCGTATGAATCACGTCCTTCTGTAAATTTTGTAGTTCCATTGGTAGATATATTCCATAAATTGGGATTCATTTCATTAAACATATTTTTGTCGTAATTATCAAGATTCTCTGGATAGGTTAAAAATTCTTCATCAAAGAATAGACCGAAGGGGGTATTTTTACGAAATGATTGGAAAAAATTATTTGGTTCAAAATTATGTGTATCTGCTTCAACAAAAAAGGAGTAAAGATTGGATAATCCTCCTAAACTAATATTATTAAGACGTAATCTTGGGTAACAGAGAAATGATTCATAGGAATTTTTAAGCATTTTTTTAAAATTATCGTTAAATTGGGATTTATTTTGTGTTAAAATTGCAAGATATTTTTTAGAATCTTCATAATATACATCTTTATAGAGTTCAATAAATTTTTCTGAAGATTTATCAATATCATTGGAATCAATTTGTTTTAATGGAACTTGCGGAATTATTTGTTCTCCATTTGGCATAATGTTTAATAGAGTTGTAAAGTCAGTTTGTTTATTAGTTAATTTTTGTTTTTCGTTAAGGAAGTCTTGATAAAATTTTTCAATTTTAGGTTTGAATTTGTTTAAAAATTTTATTTGATTTTCAATAGATTTCTTTGAATTATTTGTATTTGGCCTTACTTTTAAAATTTTTATTGAATTTGTTGACCAATAATCATAAACATTTTCTAAATTATCGAAATATGACCTTTCTTTTATTGCTGTTTTAGATATACCATATTTCGCTTTATTATTTCTGGTATTCATATTTTAAGGGAGATTTCTTTTTTTTATACAAAAAAGAAATCTTAATTTACAAATCTGATTTGATTGCTTACGCCATCTAAACCAAGGTGGGGAGGTAGTGGGTAGTTGCTAAACGGTAAGGCGTTTGCAACTGTTCCTCTATTATCGTTAAAAACAAGAACAGTTATTAAAAATATAAAAAACAATATTACTATTATAATTAAATTTATTTTTCCAATATTTTTTTGATAGAATACAGCTACCATAACTAAAAAGAAAATGAGAAGGACATACCATTTAATAGATTGCCAAAAATTCCATACTCCGTTTAGTGGATTTTCAATAATTTTTGTTTTTTCTTGTTCCATATTTTTTTAATAGATTTTAAAAAAATTATTTATATAAATAAATGACTCCAAAAATAAAAATATTTAAAAATAAATACGGAAATCCTAAATTCTCATATGTATCAATTATAATTCTTGCTGGTTCAATTTATGAAAAAGAAGGTAAAAGAGGTATTTCTCATTTTATTGAGCATTTAATTTTTAAGGGTTCTGAATATAATGAGAATCTTAAAATCCTTAATAATAAATTAAACTCAAAGGGTATGATAGTAAATGCTTTTACTACCCCATTTATCACATCATTTCATATTAACACTCCAACAGAATATATAACTGAAGCAATAAACGCATTAGTTCAAATAGTATTTAATCCATTTTTTCGTAAGGAAGATATATTAAATGAAAGAAAGGTTGTTATTAATGAATTATTGCAGAGACAAAATAATCCAGAGGATTTGGCATCTTTAAAAGCACAGCAAATTATATATCCTAAGAAAAATCCTCTTCATAATCCAGTAATTGGATATATTAAGGATTTAAAAAGTATAGATAGAGAAGACGTTTTAAAATATTATGAGAAATATTATTGTGCAAGTAATATGGTATTTGTGTCATCAACAATGAAAAGTGAAGAATCTGTTGAGAAAATATGGAAAAATGCTTTTAATAATTTTGGAAAGGATATTGGTGGGGAATCTTCAATGGATTTATTTAGGGATATGAAGGGAGAATTGGGGTTGATTGGGAAGCCAGGGTTATATAGATTGGGAAGGTATTTTAGGGGTAATGAGACATATTATGTTTTAATAAATTTTGTATTACCGTGGTTGTCAAAGAAGGATTTATTTGGATTGGATATATTTTCAAATTATTTGGCTGGGTCATTATCATCAAAATTATTTATTGAATTAAGGGAAAAAAGACAATTAATTTATGGTATTCATTCTGATGTCGATATTGGAGTTGATTGTGTAAGTTTTAATATAAATTTTAATTGTAAAAAAAATAGAAAAGTTTTATATGAGTGTATAAGCACAATTGATAGAGTTTTAAAAGATTTTTATAAGAATGGATTACCTATAAAAGAGTTTAATAAGTTTAAGAATAAAACTTTAATAAATTATGATAAAGTGAAGGGTAGTAGTATGTATAAAATAAATAGATATATTGATAAATTTTATTTTGGTATATCTGATTATGATTATGACAAAGTTATAAAAAGTATAACAAATGATTATTTGCATAATTCTGTTAAAAAAATATTTGAGGAGAAGAGGGAGTTTGTGTTCATTGTTTAAGTTTTGGATTTTTTTTTATAAATTCATCATATGTTTTTTTATAGAAATCATCTTTCTCTTTAAATGAATAAACCTGATTTCCTATTTTAACCTTATGCTCCTCCCATCTATTCAGGATATTACATTTTTCAAATAATATCTTCATCATATACATTATTCTTACAACATCCGCTGTAGTTTTTTTACCATACATAATATGATTTCTTACTATATATGAGTGATTTATAAATTTTATATTTTTTTTATCAAATTCATTTTTAAGGGATTTTTCTCTTCTTTTTCTTGCGTCAATAATTTCTTGAAATGAGGAGATATTGCTTTCAATTTCATCTCTTTCTTTATCATCATTAATATTATTCATAATTTCTACAGCTTTATTTTTAACATATTCCCAATCAAAGTAGGAGTCATCTTTCAAATTAAGTTTAAAAAATTTATTAGCATTTACACCTTTTAATGTATAATAATTCATAAAATATTATACATATAAAAAATATTTCTTTTACGAAGTTTCCTTTATATCAATTAATTTAAAGTTTGTATCAGGCTCTTGGCCACCAAGATGAGCTGATTGATAAAACCATGGATTTTTTAAAACTAAAACAAGATTTGTTTTCATTAATTCTACTAAATATATATCGTGAGGTTTAGATAAAGTAACTGCCATAATACAAAATTTTAGTGTTCTTAAAGCGTATTCAGTTGATAAATACAAGATGGCATGTGCAGAATACATATCTAAACATTTTGCGAAGTAATCATTAAATGTTTCTAATTTACCACCATTTTTTAGGTAAATAGTATTTTTGACCTGGATAGCATTATCTGTATTTTTTTTAAAAATATTTGCATATCCATTTTTAAATTTGGTTCCCCAATTACTTATTCCTAAATATACTGCATCTGGTTCTTTTGTTAAAATGTTGAGTTGTTGTTCTAAAGTTTTTATATTAAATAAACTAACATTAACTACAATATCATCTTCAAGAATTAAAAATGGTTTTTTAGTATCAATCCCTTTTAATAATGCTACAATATGAGCCATTGTGATACCTTGATATTTTGGATTATGAATTATAGCATCTACATGATGATGTTTATTATTAGGAAAGTATTTTGATAGAATATTTAACATATTCTCTTTTCTTTGTTTGTTATTAGAGTTATTTATCCATATTATTTGTATTTCTTCAGCATTAACCATAATATATTATAGATAATCATCTATATTTTCTTCCTCTAATATTTTTTTAATTTTCTCAGTTGCTATTTTATAAATTTCTTTATATTTCATTTTTAATCTTGCTCTTTTTCTCTCGTCAATATTTGGTAAATTCTTATCCAAATAAGCATCTAAATTTTGCATAAATCTATCATAATTTTCATTTATAATGTTCAATATAATCTTTCTCTCATGAGCATATTTATCAATCATTATTTATTATATACTTACATTTTTTTTAAGCCGGACCATCCGACAATTTATTTAATTTTCTTTGAAGAACTTTATTAATTTCTTTATCATTCATCATTAGTAGCATAATTTTTCCGTATAACTTTTTATAAATTGTCTCACATTTTCTCGATATATTTTTCTTATTTAATTTTTCATCAAGTAATGAGTCAAGATTATCTTTTAGATATGGGTCTAATTTATCACTAAAATCATTATAATTTGTTGACATCAAATTTGTTACCATATTTTTTTCAACCATCGTCTCAAAATGATCATCCATAATATCCTTTTTAGTTGATATCAAGTTATGAATTGTTGTATCCTTTTCTTGTTTTTCCCAATAATCACCGTTAAATACATCAAAATAAGGGTCTTTTTTATTTCTTATTACCACATTACGATTCTCTGGAACATCAGGATTAAAATGAATAATTTTAATTAATTTCACAATACCACCATTAGGATTTTCTATAATACCATCCAACATATCTGGTGTTATCATATCTAAATTTTCTTTTCCAAAAGCATTAATTTTTTCACTATGATAAACGTTAAGATTATTATTAACAATGTTAATATTTTTAGTTTCATTGTGATTTATTATCTGAGCATTAATATGATTGTGAATTTCAGTGTTATAAATGTTCAATGGCTTGTATTCTTTTTGTTTTTTATCATGATTTTCGAATGAATCATCGTTATTTTTAAACGTTATGGTTGTGCTATTACCATACATACACGATGAATTCAGAAAATGTTGCTTTACTTCAAAAGGCGTTACCAGCGGAATACCACAAAATTTACAGGTGGTAATACCATTACCATTATTTGGATTTTCGAAAGACTGTTTTAAAAAAGGCTCGTCATCTTTTTTTTTTTTTTTCATTTTTTTGGTCATGTTGGTTTTTTCACTTACCATAGTTTCGGTTTTTTTCGTGACCATGAGTAATTCCTTACCTTTCGTGGTATTAGCGATGGTATAGTTGCATGGAATTCCGGTCGAAAATATGTGGTTCTCGTAATTGTATTTGCGTTTAAATACTTTATCACACTTAGGGCATTTGTATTGTTTTAGCATATTTTATAGTGCTAAATTAATTTATCTTTAAATATTTTTTTGGCTTCTTTTTATTTTTTAGCAACGACCCTTATTACCATAATCATTACCATTTTTTAAAATTTTTAAAAAAGGCTAAGTATCATGACGACTTACCACGATTTTTGAAAAAAAACGGGGGGGGGAAAATTTGCAAATTGCAAATTTGGTCCTCATGAAAAATGACCTGTTTTTTTTTGGAAAAAAGTAGGAAGTTGTTGAAAAAAAAAATTTCACTTCACTGACTAAAAATCATTCTTTTTTTTTCTTAAATATCGACTTACTTACTTTACTACTCCAGCTATACTTTTATACTTTTCTTACTTTTTTATTACTTTTATTTATTTTTTTATTAAGGATGATTTATTATAATTTGGTATAATTTTTTATGTATTATGGTATTTAAATTATGAATATATTTTTTTAAAATTAAATAATATTATGGTAATATAAATATTTTATGATATATCATATATAAATTAAAAAATATAAAAATAACTCAAATTATTAAAAAATATCTTATTTATGTTATTAAAAATAGTATATGGTAATAGAGTAAAGATATTAATAAAATAATAAAATATGATAATAAAATGGTAATAAAAAGTAAAAAACAATAACCCTAAAATGACCATGAATGGTATATAATTATGGTAAAATATATAAAATAATACCTTATAAAAAATATGATTTATGGTATTACATGGTAATCGAAAATGACTTTTAAAAATGTAAAAAAATGAGGTGTTATAACCCGAAGTTCATGAAAAAAAATTTTTTTTTAATTCGATATTCAAAAAATGAAAAAAATGATGTTTTTTTTCATGAAAAAAATTCATTTTTATTACCATGATTAAAAATTTCGACCTTAGTACCATAACGTGGTGGACTTTTTTTCATGTACGGTGAAACGTACATTTCAAAATTTTTTTTTTTAGTCTTTTAAAAAAACATTACCATATTTTTAAAAATCTAAAAATAATTTTTTACCATTAATGGTATTAATCCCTAAAAATAGTAAAAATACACCCCTATTACCACCCCATCATGATACATATAACCTATCAAAAAAGTTTTCTGCGGATTACCATATTATGATAATAAAATATATAAAATATATTCATAACATTTAAAAATTATTATCATGTCATTATGATAAACGTTTAAAAGTGGTTAAACGCTTTATTACCATATTACGATGTGGTAATAAGGCTAAAAACCAAAAATAAATTTTTTATGAATTACCATAAATGGTATTTATTTCCATTTTCGAAGCTGAACATTTTTTAGAATGATATATAAAATACATCAAAACATACCATATTACCATATCAAAAACAAATCTAAAACATGATGAATACCATAAAAGTAAATACCATCGCCGTGGTAATGATTTTTTAAACGAATCCCTATTACCACAATACCATAAAAGTGCCCCCCCTCTTACCATTTTTGCTCCGCCGCATTAAAAAATTATGGTAATGTAACACCATGTCGTGGTACCGTTAAGAAAAAAAAGCCCACGGTTCAAAAAAACCATTACCATGAGAGCAAGTACTACCGTGGGTGCTAACGTGGTAATGATTCGAAGCATAAATTTAAAAATATGATGATGGTAATTGGATATATCATTTTAAAAAATGTAAAAAAAATATCTAAAATATCATGGTAATAAAACATCATTTTCGAAAGTGGTCAAAAAAGCAGAAAAAAAGTTAAAAATGAAAAAATGAAGGGATTTTTTGAACTCGATATTTTAATATTGAGTTTTTTAAACAAAAATATCGGATTTTTTCAAAATTATGGTAATAGACAAAAAAAATGGGCTCATGATACATGTACCCGTAATACAAAAAAATAATTTTTTTTAGAATGGTAATAATTCAAAAAAAAGAAATAAAATATGGTATTATATAACCATTAAATCCTGCGTAACCACATAACTTATTTATTACCAATATGGTAATAGAATACCAAAAACTACTCCTTAAAAAAATCTGAAATTATGGTCTTATATTTAATTCCAGAATCTTTCATCTCCCTTACCATAACACCATCCCTCTCAAAAATCCTATACAACCCAAATTTTGGCTTCCAACCATCATCCCACTCATAATTATCAACCAATGTCCACCACATATACCCTATAACATGCCTATCATATATAGCATCCATCAAATGAGTATTCATAACGTGTTTATGTATCTTATTATCTTTTAAAGAAGCACGTTTCTCACAACTACCAGATTCTGTAATAACTATTTTTATCTGACCATACCTTTCTTTAACACTTCTCAATATCTTATCCATTGAATCCGGATAAATATCCCATTTTAATGAATTACACATTAACTTACTATCTTTTATTGTAAGTAATACATTAATCGGTTGTTGAATTGAATAGTTTAAATCGATATAACCAATATTGTAATGATTTATACCAAGAAAATCCAATTTTCCAATCCATTCATTTCTTGATTTAATCTTCTTTATTCCAATTCCTGCAATATTTAAACCAAATTGGAAATATCCTTTATATAATGCATCCAATAATCCCCAGTTAAAATTATTTATAACTTGATCCTCCAATTTTGATTTAACAACATCATAATAATATCTCTTCTCAAAATAAACCAAATTTTTTGCAATACTTACCATAGACCTTGGATTATATTTCTTTATAACATCATAAGCAATACAATGTGAATCCAATATATTAATAAGAGCTTTATACATATTTTCATAATCAAATTTTTTTCCAGGTGGTCTTGTTCCTCTAATATATCCATTAACACATTCTAACATTGGTTCATTAAAAGTAATCCACCATTTTACTTTATGACCAAATTTCTTACAAACTGTTTTAACATATTTTTTAAAATATTCAACTATTATTTTATTATGTAATCCACCATACTTCGAATCAAACCATCTTGGTCTTGTAAAATGATGTAATGTAATCATTGGCTGAACACCTGATTCTAAGCAATAATCTATCATATTATCATAAGTATTTAAAGCATCTTCATCAATTTTGTTTTCGATTGGATATATTCTACTCCATTCTATGGAAAATCTATATGAATTGCATTCCAATTCTTTTACGTTGTCAATATCTTTTTTATAATCAATCCAGGAATTGCAGGCTAAGCCTGAACGTTCAAGATTATTTTGTATTTCCCATGACCACCAGTTATTATGAAAATTATTTCCTTCATTTTGATGAGATGATGTAGCTACTCCGAATAAGAATTTTTTATCCATTTATGTGATAATGTAAAAATAAAAGGTTATTTTTACTTATTTTTTCTATAAAAAGTATTTTGACATATTGAAATTATTATTGTTTTGTAATTCATTTCTAACATTTTTAATTTTTTCAGATAAATAGTAATAAGCATCATAATATTTCTGACATCTGGCACTATAATTTTTAACAAATCTTTCTGAATTTTCTTTATCAATTTCTGGACTACACTTATTATATTTTATAGCTGGATATCTCCACTGTCCAGCAGTAATATTACATATTATATGCGGTTCAGGTAAATCTAATAATTTCTTTTTATCATATGTCATATTCGGTGTGATAAGTGAGATATTTGAGCTCATAGTATCGATAAAATTAAGAATATCTTTTTTCATAATATTTGTAGCAAAGTCAAGAATATCGATAGTAACGTATGATTTAAATTTTTCATCAAATTTTTTAACAAGAATGTCAAGTATTTCAAATTTTTTGTTAATTTCATTGCAGATATTTATGTGAGCAATGACGATGAATAGGGTGCGAAGAGTTAATGAGAGGCATTTTCTAACAATATCGGGGTCGCTAAACTTATTTAATTGGAATGAGTTTCTGATGTAAATATAGTTGATGATAAAATTGTTAGAAGATAGATGTTTTTCTAAAAAATCAATAATTTCTTCTTGATTTGTGCAGTAATAGCATTTGTAGATTAGATTATCGTAATCTTCGTTAAGTAACAATTCTTTAAAATTGTCGTAAGAAAAAGTAGAGGATGATTTATAGAACATTCTACTAAATATAGTTTTCAGATTTTATTTATTTTTTTTTCGAGAAAAAAAAATATTTTAAATAAAAAATGGCAAGTAAAGAATTTAGTATTTACACAAAATCTCAAATATATTACAAACAAAACAATAGAAATTTTAATAACTTAGAAAAATTATCAATTCCACTATTAAATAATCATTTATCAATTGTAAAAAATATAAATAATTATTGTGGATTAATAGTTTGTCCATATTGTATTAATTGTTATATACACCCTGGAACAAATGTTGTAAATGATTTAAAAAAGCGTTATGGTTTAATAATTTATAATGATAAATCAATATTTGATAGCAGTGATATAAGACCAGGGGAATGTAGTTTAATAGATATAACAGGAAAAAATTTTGTTGATAACGGTATATATATATGTTATCAGTGTTATAGGCAGAAGGGGAATATGACTTTGCAGCACTTTTTTTTGAATAATTTTATTTCAGATGGTGTTAGGTATTATAGGAGAAGTGAGATGATAAGAACAGTTATCGAAATGATGGATAAAGATAATTTTGATAATAAGTGTTTTAGTTGTGGTGTTAATAGTGAGTATAAAATATGTCAGAATTGTGCTGGTAGAAAGGGTGAGATAATAAAGATTGCATAATTTATTTCATTTCATATCCAAGTAATTTGAAGTCTTTTTCATATAGAAAATTTACTATATCGAGAGCTTCTCTGTCATAATAGTCATCGAGGTTATATTTTGGTAAAGTAAAATTATGAGGTGTGAAGTCAAGAAGATTGGTGTCTTTATTATATTCTTCAAGTTTATAGAGAATAGTTTCTTCGGGAATGTTGCCGTTATCATCTTCTAAGAATTTGTATTGGGGGTACCAATGTACAATATTTGGGTTAAAGCTATCATCAAATTCAAGTTTGATTAAATCATTTTTAATCCAATTTAAAAATCTTGTTTTTTTATCACCAGGAATATTATTATATACCATAAAATATCCAGAAATCAATCTATCATAAGGATTTCTTAAATAAGAAATGATTTTTTCATTAGTCCTATTCCAATAAAATGGAATCATCTTGTAAGGCATATGTCCCATATCAATACCTCTTTCAGGACAAGGCATCCAGAAGAATTTGATATATTTATAAAGATTATGAATGATTGCTGCTCTTACAAATCTTCCACAATTTTTTGGTATATGTATAAATATATATTCTTGATTATCTTTAGGGTCACCAAATACAAACATACTTAGATAAATAAATAATTTTCTTCATAAATCCGCAATTCATCACTTACTTTTACCCATAAATAATTAAATATATCATCCGTTATATATTGATTCGTATTATTACATAATAATAATTTGCATCTAAATTTGATTAGCTCTAAATCATCATCATGATATAGTGAATAACAAAAAAAGTTGGTGACGATTATATCTTTTAATGATTTTTTTAGTAATTCTATGTCTATAAATATTGATGAAATAAGTATTCCCATAAAAAGTATTATAATTTTAATATAATTTTATAAAAAATATATTAAATAATTTTAGATCCATTTATATGGACCATTACCTTTAACATCAGTTTCTTTCTTATTAGGTTCAACATTAATGTCGAATCGTTTTCCATATACTTGCCAGAAGAATTTACCGTTTGTTCCGATTACTGTAAATTTACCATTTCTAACATTTGTTGTTC
>Ga0172363_10001978_pt1 | contig 16519 bp, 13 predicted proteins | sample LakKivs2_kivu2a2_FD_114541 | JGI IMG/M metagenome (GOLD analysis project Ga0172363, IMG submission 114541) | Sediment microbial communities from Lake Kivu, Rwanda - Sediment s2_kivu2a2 | ecosystem: Environmental > Aquatic > Freshwater > Lake > Sediment | place: Rwanda: Western Province, Lake... | reverse complement strand
CTCAGCATAAGCTGCGGTGATGGATTATCGGACAGGAAATTAGTGATGAACTGGCCGCCGTACCGGACGCCGTCCTTCTCAAGCTCTATTGCGAGAACGGCCTTGTACTCGCCCTTGAGCGGGACGTCTATGTCAACGACCCAGTAGCCGTCCTCATCTTGATAGAGAGACTCGTTTTCTGATTTCAATAGAGTGTCGCCTGCGACGAGATAGACGCTCAGGTTGCTGGCAACAAGTGTGAAGTCTGTGGAGTTGTTGACGAGTATCTCATACCTCAGCCTTATCGGGTTGGTGCGGTCTATGGGGTACACGGGCTCTACCGTAAGGCCCTCGGTGGTATACGGCACTATGGTGTCATTGACTACGATCTCCAAGGGGAATGTGCCCGTGGTGTTGTTGTGGGTCGCCTGTATTATGATATTATATATCCCGGGGTTGCCCGGGGCGGTGCCGATGGCCACCCACTCGGCCAGTGAGAACGGTATCTGGGCCAGCAGGAAGGCCAGAATGACTGTGACGCACGACAGCGAACCCAGATTGCCGGCCTTTTTCATCTTCAGTCCCGTTTGTGTTTATCTGATATAATCAGTCTCGACCTTCTCCTCTTTCTCGACCTTATTACTCCTCAGCTCTTTGTCCAGCCGGACTAGTGAGTCGCCGAGGGCCTTGTACAATCCCTTTGCGGTTATGTAGGAGATTACAACCTTGTCGACAGGCTTCTGCGTTGTCATGTCAACAAAGACCAGGTGTACATGCGCCTCCTTGTCCACCTTTTTCTTCTCCTTCGTCCTGCTGCTCTTTATTGTGTGCGCGACCACTATCTCGTCAGCGTACACCGGTCTGAGCGGGGTCGTGGTAATATTGTGCTGTATGTTCTTGATTGCTTGGTTTTCCATGGTGATTTAGATGTTATATGGATATAATAATATAAAGACAACGGGGCTCTTAAAGTCAGATATTCCGCCGGCCTATCTGATTGGTGGAGCGGCGGAATACTACCGTCAAGAACCATGCCGCTGGCCTGTTGGCGCGAGGGTCCGCCAAAGGACCCTGCGCGCATCTTTGCGCTTGACGCGCAAAGGTCGCGCCGGTGGTTCTTGACGCAGTGGTGACGTTATCCCAAACCCATGAAGAACAGCATGCTCGGCACGAGCAGGCAGCCCATGCAATGCGTGCGCGAAACTCCGGTCAGTGCAGGTAATAAACCCACAAGCGTAGACACTGCCATTATCAGCAGCCCGAACAGGCCGGCGCTCAAAAAGACCATGGAAATGACGAACATGATGGCCCCGAGTGACAGTTTCTTGAGGTCTATCCTGCTGGCCAGTCTGGCGAACCTGTAACCTATGAAGATATGCGCCTTGTAGGCGGCCGCCGCCGAAACGAGCATTACTCCCGCGAGGGTTGCCAGCAGGCTCAAATCCATCTCCCCAAACACATCCTGCAGTATGACGCTTATCCCGCTGCGTGGGTTGCCCATGAGATAGACACCGAAGATCGAGAATAAAGCATCGGCGGCGCCGAGTGAGGCCACCGTCGCTATGAACTGCCGGGTCTGGAATTCCTCGAGAGCTGCCCCCGCTTTATTCTTGAGCGCGGAGATCTCCTGGAAGAATATGCCTATCTGCGATGGCGACATCCCCGGCACCAGACCGACTATTATGCCGCCGAGCGTCCCGACGAGCGAGTTCCTCCAAAGGCTCTTCGGACTTATTTCAATCTTGTCATCGCTATCCTGCGCAAAGTTCTTTTGTTTCGAGCTTAGACTCAGCATCAGCGTTCCCATGCCGAAGAGCCCGGAGAAGAGCGAGAGCAATATCTGGTCGGAGGACATAGTCGTTATGTTGAGGCACGTCCAGCCGAGATAGCCCGAGATGAAAAAGGTCGTGGAGGCCCATAGAATCTTCTCGGCTTTCCTTTCGCGCAGAATAAGGAAACCCACGGCAACAAAAAGCAAAGGCAGTACAACTGCGCGCGCGGCGGAGTAAGCGATCGGGACTAAGACGAATGCGAGCGGCAGCATCATCACTGAAAGGACGACGCCGTAGAGGTTGGCCAGACCTGTTAACCTCACCGCCTCCCTGCTGCGCCCGTCAAAAAGCATGCGGTGCGTGGGGAGCAGCGAGAGCACGGTGCTCTCTTCGGGCGCTCCAAGAAAGATCGAAGGGATGAAGTTAAGGAAGCCTTGGGATGTAGCCATCGCAGTCAGGAAGATTGCGAATCCAATTGGCCCAAAGACCCCTAATAACGGGAGCGCCATCACGCCTATGTTGTTGACGTGCAGTCCCGGCAGCAGCCCGGCGGCTATGCCCGCGGCGATGCCAAGTAGGAGGAGGCATATGTATTCTATTAACAACCCGGCTCCCGGAGGCTTGGACTAAGGAAGAATGTTTGACTAAGGGATTGAAATTTGTTGAGAAAGGATTAAAAACAGAAAAAAGCAAAAACAAAAGGCGAGCCTTCGGCCGTTGCGACCGAAGACTCAGGACTCAAGACCGGAGACCTTTATTCCTTCTCCCACTTGATGCCCTTCTTGGAGACCTTTGGCTTCCAGACTTTTGCCGGGAGCCATGCCGGGCGGTCTGCCGGGGCGTCGACCTTCATCCTCTTGCCTGTGAAGACGTGGATCTTGACTTTCCCCTCGCGCTTCTTGCCACCCCTCTCCCTGAGCTGGATGTCGGTGTAATTGTCGGTTGCAGCTTTCAAGGCGGCCTGGTGGGGCCCCTTTCCTGTGTACACGTGGTCTGTGTCCTTTCCGCCCTTCCTGAGGACGTAGTATTTCTTTTCTGCCATTTTTGTTCACCCGTAAAGGTTTGTTAGCAGGATTTGCCTGCGCGGCGGTCGCCCGCCATGCGAGCGCGTAAAAAAGCCCCAAGACTCGCTCAAATATGCACGCATTTCAAATGCGCGATTTTACTAGGTGCTGTTAGCCCAGCAAAAAAGAGCCTTGCTGACCCCCTGTTTGCGCTTGCTGTTGCATATCTTAATGCCTACTCCTATAAAAACCTATTGCAGGCGGCGTATTTTAATACCCCCACTCTCGCTTTTAAGCCTTTATTCTCAACTATACGCCGGAGGAAGGGACCATGGCATCAAGCAGTTCTAGTTCGAAACCCGCTGAGAAGTCAAAGGGTTCTGAAAAGTCTTCATCATCAAACTGGTTGACAAAGATAGTGAAGAACATTGCATTCGCGACCGTGATATTTATAATACTTGTCTTCCTACTGGGCGAAGCTTACGCATTTTATGCAATGCGTTATGGCAACGGAAGCGCCACGCTCCTGTGGCTGCCCATATTCGTTTTGATGGCAGTGCTAGCTGTTAAGATTCTGGATTAAGTGCCGTTATCTGCAAATCCGAAAGATGAGCCTCAGAAAAATAAACAAACGGACTGAGAGGGAAACATGGAAGGGTTTCAAAGTACTCTCCGAGTTTTTCAAAGGCCTTAAAGGCACGCGCATTCATATGCGTGCGAAGGCGGCTTCCTCAGCGCCCACCACCGAGCCGCAGAAGCCCCTCATGTCGCATGAGAAAAGGCTTATCACTCCCAAGAGGCTCGACAAGAAACAGGCGGTGCGCCATGACCTGCTCCTGATACTGGTAATTGCCGCAATCGCGATAGCGTTCATAGTTTTTGAGTTCATGACCATGGGCAACAGACCACAAGAGCCGGTAATTGTTAATAACACCACGACCAACATCACGAACAACCAGACACTCCCTACCAATCAGACGCCGCCAGTCATATTGAAGCCGGACATAGCACTGGTCTCCTTCACTGTGAGCGACAAGACCCCGCTGACCGACGAGCCAGTGACGATATCGGCCCGTTTTGAAAACAAGGGCAATCTCAACATCAGTGAGACAGCAGCCCGCTTCTACGTTGGCAACACCCTGTTAAGGGAAGAGATAATAGAAAATCTTACCGTGGGCGCATCGTCTGAAATCAATTTCAACTGGACGCCGGTAGAAGAGCATCTCGGGCAGAGGAATTTGAAGGTGATACTGGACCCTGAAGACGAGCTGGACGAAGAGAGCGAGGTCAACAACGAGGAGATAGAGCAGGTCGAGGTCAGTCTGAACATAATCAAGGACGTCAGCAGCAGCTTCACGTTCAGGAGCCCGACCGGCATCGGTGGCAAGTGGTACTCCGACAAGTATGCCCTGCCGCCGAAGGGCGGCGAGAACTTCATATACTTCCAGCTTTACATGCAGAGCGCGGGGGTGTATATCCTTGACGTCGGGATTGCAGGATTCAAGGCCACGAAAGCAGGCCTCGATGTGTATGCAATCAGCATACCCGACGCCAGCTCGGACGGCTGGAACGGCGGGAACTGCATAAGGGAGCACGAGGACGGCGCAGATTGTGTGTGGACCGGGCCGCAGATAACGCTATCGTTGAGCATAAGCAAGGGAGACCTAATAGCGATGGACACATCGAGCGTCAAGTCGAGGGCGTCCACTTCCGACAAGAGAATCGACCGCATAGAGCTTGCGGGTATGACGGTCGCCGATTGGCCAGAGGAGGAGCTACACACATTTAAGATACTCGGTGCCGACTCGCCGAACAAGTTTGTGCCGTCCAACTTCTACACCATAGACGGCAGCAAGATATACATCGACCCGATGATATGGAACCCTGTCACGGGCAAGGCGAGGGTGGCCACCACACTGAGCTTCAAGATAACCACGAGATGAGCTAAGCGGTGTTGCTCACAAAGACTGAAGACCCGGGACCTTTAAGCCCCGTAGTACTTCTTCATCAAACCCATGTGGTTGGTTATAATAGGCATCAGATCCAAACCCTTCAGTATACCAAAGTCACCTTTCGCGCATGCCCGCTCGCCAAAATCTTTTACATCATCGGTCCGTGTTCCTGGACCGGCCATGAGAAGAGGAGTCGGCTCGTAGGAGTGGCCCTTCAGCTCGCAAGGCGTTGTATGGTCTGCGGTCACGACGATGAGGCCGTCGAAGTCCAGAAGACCTCCGATGGCGATGTCCATCTTCTCTACCATCTCTTTCTTCAGCTTCGGGTTGCCGTCCTCGCCGGCGGAGTCAGCAGGTTTCATATGTATGAAGATGAAATCATAGTCCTTCAATATCCTCTTTGCGGTGTTCACTTTTGACACGAAGTCCGTAGTGTAGCTGCCGGTTGCTCCTGGCGCGCGTATTATGTCCATGCCCAGGAACCTCCCTATGCCATCGTACAAGCCCCCGCCGGTGATGCACGCGCTCTTCATGCCATACCTCTCAGCCATGGTCGGGACTGGATGGTACTGGCCGGCGGCTCGGAACAGCAGGATATTGCCAGGTAGCTTCCCGTCGGCCACGCGCTTCTTGTTGTACGGATGGTCCTTCCACCTCTCATAGCTTATCTTTGAGAGTTTGTTCAAGACGTCCGCGGTCTTCTTCGCTTCCTTCGAATTATCAGTAGGTTTTACCTCTGCCACCGGCGAACCGACTGCTTTCATGTCGTTACCAGTTACCTTGTCGCTGAGCCCCGATCCGCGCAGGACCAGAGCGGCCCTGTACCACGCGCCCGGTTTCAAAATGATCTCGACGCCGTCGATCTTCATCCCGTCGATTTCCTTGCACAACTCGACAGTGCTGTCTATCCTTCCGGCCCTGCGGTCCTTGACGACCATTTTCTCGTCAACAGTCCCAGCGTTGCCCCTGAACGCTATATCGCCCGGCTTCAAGTCTATGCCAGCGCCGCACGCCTCTATCGGCCCGCGCCCGTGATAGTACTTCTCAGGGTCGAGGCCGAAGATGGCCATATGAGCGGTGTCACTACCCGGCGTAACACCCGGGGCAATCGTCTGCATCATGCCGCATATCCCGCGTGCGGCCAGCTTATCAAGGTTCGGCGTCTTCGCTGCTTCCAGCGGTGTCTTATCTCCGAACTCTTTGATTGGCCTGTCCCCCAGACCGTCCATCACCACGAGAATAGCTTTCATTTTGTGTAATTAGCCGATATCATATAAAAAATCGCATTAAATATCCCTAACTCCCCCTACTTTTCGTAGTACCCAACCCTATATTTTTTATCTACTGATTACCGTATGTTTTTAAGGAAATGTAGTACCTAACTCATGTACCCTCTTCCCAGCCTTCGAGGTACGCCTTTTGTTCCTTAGACAAAGAGTCGATAATGATGCCCATGCTCTTCAGCTTCAGCCGGGCTATTTCTCGATCTATTGCCTCCGGTATCCTATAGACACTCTGCCCCAGTTCTGCTTGGTTCTCGACAAGGAACTCGGCGGCCAGCGCCTGGTTCGCGAAGGACATGTCCATTATCTCCGCGGGGTGGCCCTGGCCTGCGACCAGGTTGACAAGCCTTCCCTCTGCCAGCAGGTAGAGCTTCTTCCCGCCGACCACGAACTCCTCGACGTTCTCGCGTATCTTTCTCTTCTTGAACTTGCTTAAGAAACCCTTGTCGATCTCGTTGTCGAAGTGCCCGGAGTTGGCCAGTATCGCGCCGTCCTTCATGAGTTTCATGTGCCCGGCGCGGATCACGTCTTTGCCGCCGGTGGTCGTGACAAAGATATCCCCGACTTTCGCAGCTTCGGCCATCGGCATCACCCTGAACCCGTCCATCGCGGCCTCGAGTGCGCGGACTTCGTCAACCTCTGTGACTATGACATTGCACCCCATCCCCTTCGCGCGCATCGCCACTCCCTTCCCGCACCACCCGTAGCCTGCGATGACGAAGTTCTTGCCTGCAAGAATCAGATTAGTGGCCGACATTATCCCATCGATTGTGGACTGGCCGGTCCCATAGCGGTTGTCGAACATGTGCTTGGTCAACGCGTCGTTGACATCCATCATCGGGTACTTGAGGACGCCGTCCTTCTCCATGGCCTTCAAGCGGTTGACTCCCGTAGTGGTCTCCTCGCACCCGCCGATTATGTTGTCTAAGAGTTCCTTTCTCTTGGTGTGGACGAGATGCACGAGGTCGCATCCGTCGTCTATCGTGATATTCGGCTTTGCGTCGAGCACTTTCTTCAGATTCGCGTAATACTCCTCTTTTGTCTCACCACGCCAGCAGATTACCTCAATGTCCTTCTCCGTTGCAAGGCCTGCTGCTGCATCATCCTGCGTTGTCAAGGGGTTGCACCCGGTTATCGAGACTTTGGCCCCGCCGTCACGGAAGGTTTTGGCCAGCACACAGGTCTTCGGCTCGACGTGGAGAGCCATCGCGATTGTGAGGCCTTTGAACGGCTTCTCCTTCCCGAATCGCTCGCGGATTAAGGCCAAGACAGGCATGTGCTGCTCGGCCCATTCGATTTTCAGTTTCCCCTGCTCTGCTAGCTCCGGATGCTTGACTTTGGAGGCCATTTTAATCGTCAATCAACCTTGCAGAAGTTTCAGTGAGTTCAATATAAATAGGCTTTGAGTTAGTGAAGCCGTTGTTTAGGCGGGTGGTGTAATCCTCCTCGCCCAGAAGCACAGGTATCAGAATGCCCAGCGACCCGTTATGCCCGACTATTAGCACGGTGTCCCGCATACGTTCCTGTTTGAGCATATAAACAAATTCCCTGATGCGTGCTTCGACTTCTTGCCATGTTTCCCCGCCCGGTGCCTCCCGCTCGTGCTTCTTTTTGCCCTCCCAGCTTTTTGGCCTTGGCTTGCCCTGATAGATACCATAATGGCGTTCCCTCAAAAGAGGGGTTTTTACCACTGGCGTATTGGGATGACTTTTAGCAATCTCCTCTGCTGTCTCTACAGCCCTACCAAGGTCGCTCGAATAGATGATGTCGAATTCAAAATGCCTCAACGTTTCGGCAGTTTTCCTGTTAGATTCCCGGCCCTCCTCACTCAACTTCCCGTCATTATGCCCGTGGATTAAACCGATTTTATTATATTCCGTCTTTCCGTGCCGCACAAGGACAAGCTTCATCTTAGTTCTGCGTTGCCTTCAGTTTTTTATCTGAAATTCCAGTATCTGAGATTTATATTCCTGAAACCACTTATTTCACAGGATTTTGGAGGTGTGAATATGGCTCGAAGACTTTCAATCACGGCAAGAAGGAAGGCGAAGCGGAGGAGGGCCCACTAAGGCCCGCTCACTTCGCTATTTTTCCCATTATTCCTGATTCGTTCGCCACCTGCCGGTTTTTCATCACAACCTTCCCGTTGATTATGCTAGTGTCAACATCCCCCCCCTCCATCGAGTAGACGATGTTGCTGATGATGTTGTTTTTGTTTACGGGGATGAGATGCGGTTTGTCTAATTTAATGACAATAATATCCGCGAGTTTCCCCTCTTCAATCGACCCGGCATTTATCCCCAGCGCCTTTGTCCCATTCACCGTGGCCATGTCAAGAGCTGTCTGCGCGGGAACGAGTGTCGCGTCCCACTTCGCGTTTTTGTGCAGAAGCGCGGCCAGCTTCATCTCCTTGAAGAGGTCGAGATTGTTGTTAGAAGCGCAGCTGTCCGTCCCGAGCGTGACATTTATCCCTCTTTCAAGCATCTCGGGGACCGGCGCCAGCCCGCCGCTCGCGAGTTTAAGATTGGACGTCGGATTGTGACTCGGGCTCACGCCTCTTTTGGCCAGCAAATCCATCTCCTGCTTTGTCAGCCAGACACAGTGCGCTGCCGTTGTTTTGCCGTCAAGGAAACTGGTTGAGTCCAAAAACTCCGGCGGCCTTTTCTTTGTTTTTTTGACGCAGTCATAGACCCCCTTCCTAGTTTCAGAGAGGTGGGTGTGCTTTCTTACTCTATATTTTTTCGCGATTGAGTCAGCCTTTTTGTAGGTCTCTTCAGATGTGACATAAACGCCCTGCACACCGACTTCCGGAGTGATTAACTCGTTCTTTCCAAGCCACCTCTTCACAAAACCCTCGCAGTTGTCCGCAGGCACGCCCTTCTGGGTCGTTAACTCCTTGTCCAAGACTGCCCAAGCGAGATTCGCGCGAAGGCCCGTCTCCATCGCCGCCTTGGCTATCTCGTCCTCGAAGTAATACAAGTCGTTGAAGCAAGTGGTGCCGAATTTTATAGACTCGAGGCACCCGAGCAGCGCGCCCTCATAGACGTCCTTCTCAGTAAGCTTTGAATCAACGGCATAAGTCTTATTCAAAAAATCCTCGAGCACGCAGTCATCAGCCACCCCGCGCAATTTTGTCATCGAGATGTGGGTGTGGGTGTTGATGAGGCCGGGCATCACGAGCGACCCCGAGCAATCGATGGTTTCCTCACCTTTCAGGTTCTTGCCTATTTTAGCGATCCTAGTGCCTTCTACCAGAACATCAACGTTCTCCAGGACCCTTCGGCCAGCGTCCTGCGTGACAAGGTATCTGCAGTTCTTTAGAAGTAACATGCCCTATTTAGCTTGAAATCAGGCTTAAACCTTCTTCTCCTTGCGGCGTTCAGCCGCTGGTCTGTTCTGCCTTATCTCGCGGACCCTCCTCGCCACTATGTCAGCCAGGAAGAAGAACAGCGCAGCCATGGCGAACCACAACTCCATGTTTATCCTTTTCACTGCAACACCTGTCGATTCGGCGATTGTGTACTCAGCTATCTCATCCACGAGCGACCATGCCTGGTCTGAGAAGTAGACCTTACCCCCGGTTATGTTTGCCATAGCGGTCAGCAGTTCCGTGTTCACACCGAGCTTGCTGTACTCCTCAGGATAGTTCACTGCCATCGAGCAGGAATAGCCCGGCGAGACCACGTTCACAAAGCCGGGTTCAGCCGGATAATAAGTGAAGTAATAGCTGCTCTCGTCCAGGCGCGTCAGCTCCACACCCTCACCGTCCATGTAGACCTGCGGGTAGTTGGACTTTGACACGACAGAGACTGTCGTCTCTTCGCCCACTGCGGTGTCAACACAATCGATTCTCATGTCCTTCTTCCTCTCCGGGTCGCCTATCGCCCAGTTGACAGTAGACGACACCAGCATCGAGTTGCCGCTGGTGTAGAGCTTCCTTGCCCAATCCTCACCATCGTCGACCATCAGCGACGCCACCCTGCCAAGACCGAATCTCCATACCGCCAATATTGGTTTGAGGCCCTGCGTTGTTGCCAGCACCTGCGCGCTGCTCTTCGCTGTCACTTCGTCGAAGTTCTTTATCGAGACGTTGCTTATGTCCAAACCCTCGGTTATGAAGTGGTGCGCGTCTGTTATCACCATGTTGAAGCCCTCCTGCTCCTCTGATTCCTCCAGGCCACCTATTATTATGTTGACCCTCTCAGTCTCGCTCGGTCGGAAGTAGACGCCCTTGCCGCGGGTCGCCAATCCCATCATGAAAGTCTCGTCTGTGTCAAACCCGACCCCGATTGTGTGTATGACTATGCCTTCGCCAGCCAGCGAGACAGCCTTCTCAAAGGCCTGGACCGGGTAGTTTGTGACACCGTCGGATATCAGCACGATGTACTTCGAACCTTGTACCGATTTTAACATGTCGCCCGCACGTATCAAGCCCGTCATCACATAGGTCCCGCCACCGAACTGCAAGCGCGAGATCTTGTCCTCTAGCAGGCTGGTGTCATCAGTCTTCCTTATCGACTGTATGAGGAAAGAGTCGGAATTGAAGGCGGCCACGCCAATATCCGTGGTCTTGCTCAAATCGCGCACCATATTAACAGCTATAGCCTTCTCCACATCTATCTTCGTTTCCCCGCCCATCGCGTTCCCTGTCGAGCCAGAGATGTCCATCAATATCACGACATTTATCTTCTCGCCCTTTTTCGATGGCGACTCCACAGACTTGACAGGCAAGAGATTTTCAAACGAACTTTCGTAATAATCTCCCTCACCGTATGAGTTGTTCCCGCCAACGACAATCAACCCGCCGCCGTCGTTGAGGAAGCCCCTAAACTCGTCAAGATCCATAATCGCAGCCGCCGGTTCGTCGTCCATGACAACGGCGCCATAGGGCGCAAGGTTCTCAGGCACGATCATTGACGTCTCCACGTCATAGACCTCCTCTAGTACCTGCTGGAGCGGCGAAGAACTCGACTGCGTCACGAGTAGCACCCTCGGCCGCTCTATGACATTCACAACTTTGTTGAACTTGTTGTTCTCACTGAACGTGTCGATGCCTTGGGGGGTTATCTCAGCGGTTATATTATGTGTACCCCTGCCGTTGAAGACGTGCTCAAACGACAGCTCCTTCTTTGGGAGGCTCTGTATTATATCGGTGTCTAGAATCGCTAAATCGTCTATGGATATCTTCAGATGATAGCTTATCTCCCCCCCAAGACTTTCTATGACTACCTTGCCAGTATACTTTGAGTTCACTGGAGTCTTCTCCGCGCCTATTATACCGCTGACATAGACCTCCCTGCCAAGCACGTCTGGCAGTATCGAGTATATGCGGGTGTCAGCACCCGCTGCGAAAGTAGCGACATCTAGCGGGTCAGCACCATAATTATTATTCCCATCACTCGCAAGTATGATTACATTATTTCTCATCGACGACCCTACGATACCCTGATAGATGAAATCACCTATTGCCGTCCGGTTGGACGTGCTGATGTTGAGCGTGTCCACCTTGGCTAGCCCACCCGTCCGGTCGTTTATGCCGCTGGCCGCTTCACTGGCGAGCGAACTCTGACATATCGACATGCTGTCAGTCATGTCGTCTATTGCGATTACCGATGTCGTCTCCTGTGTTATCTCCTCCTCTTTCACCATGTAAGGCATCGCGAGGATTGCGAAGAGCGAAGCTATCGCAAGGACTCTCAGCAGCACTATAACCTTCCGCTCCTTGCCTCTCAATATGTTGCGGTTCAGGAAGATGAATGCGCCTATTGCGATTAAACCTATCATGAGGAACAGCGAATTCTCAAACTGTAGACCAAAGGCCGAAAACTGGAAACCCAGGACCGACGACAGTAGACCGAAAACCGGAGACCCAAGACCCAAGACTGAAGACATCATGTCAGCGTACCCCTCCCTTTATAGTAGAACCACTCCGCCGCCAGTATCAATAGCGCAGCCACTGCCAACGTCCAGAACATCTCGTTTGTGACATCCTCTTTGATCGAGGAGACCTCATAGCCCCCCTTAAACTGCATGGACTCGGGGTCTATGCTGTAAGCTATATCCGATTCCCTCTCATTCAACAAACTGGCTGCCGCCCTCTGTCCGCCCTCAACCTGGTAGTAACCAGTCTCATCTAACATTATGTCGCTACCAGAGATCGTTTCCCCCAAGGGTGTCGTAACCCGCGCTTCGGTGTCGGGCAGCAGTGGCAATTCCTCACCAGTTTTGAAGTTCAGCACCCTACCGGCGGACTCACCGCGGTTAAGCCAATACATAAGATTGTGCCAGAATATCGGGAAGGAAGGCTTGAGATAGAAGTCGCTCCACGTGGCGTTCGATCCTACGCCGACATAGACCACCTTACCATTCCCGGAATCCCAAAAAGTAATCGCAGGCATGCCCTCTATCTCAGCGATGGTTATCGACCCGGTGCGTTCGTCCGCATACATATATTTGCGCACCACTATCTCCCCGAGGTCCACATCGTTCAGTATCTCATGATTAAATCTTTTCTTTGGCGTTATCTCAGAACTTGCCGTATGAAGCGGGACGACTGGCAGCACATCCGCAAACTCCTCATAGGGTATCTCCGCCAGGTCGTTGAAGCTCATAACAACAAGGTTTGTTCCTTCCTCTAAATAATTCCTCAGCTCGAAAAAGGTCCCTCCGAGTATATTAGATTCCCTTACGTCTTGGATGACAATAGTCTCGTACCCTGCGTAACCTTCCGGGTATATCGGCGGGTTCGCCTCAAAGACGGTCACATCCTCGAGTGATTCCAGTGCATATTTCACATGATCATCACTATCCCTCTCCTTTATCAGGAGCACATCTATGTCAACAGCCTCGGGTATTATCATATAAGCGCGGTCGTCCGCAGGCATATCATCTGCTTCCAACGAGAGCACCGCATCCTGCTCCTCTTTGGCGCACCCCGCCGAGATGTAAAACACTTCAGTCCCGCCAGCTTCAATGTTCTTTGCAGTAGAATCGACAGGGCTGCCTTCGATGGACAGAGTCACCCGGACCTCTTTGATATAGTCACCAAAATTCTTGGCAAGCCCCTCTGCAAAGCACTTGCCGCTTGCCCTTCCAGAGCGCGCGCTTATTATGCCGACATTGTCGCCCCCCGACCCAACCTTCATGAACTCAACGCTTATGCCGTTCGCGAACGCGATCTTTTGCGCGGCCACCGGGTTCATGCCATCATAGTTTGAGAAGTCGGAAATGACATATATCCTCTTCTCAACCTTCGAGTCCTTTATTATGTCAGACCCCAACAGTATCGCCCCGCCTATGCCGGTAGGCGTCGCTTTTGGATTTGTACTCTCAATCAATGACTGCGCCTTGAACTTATCCCCCTGCCGCAAGAGCACTATTGGCACGTTCTCTGCAAGGATCACAGAGACGGTGTCATCCCTGCCCAGGTCGGAGATTATGGACGATGCGATGCCCTTCGCTTGCATAAACCTTCCCTGCGCTTGCATTGACGCTGATACATCCAGGACTACCACGACGTCTTCGTTAACCCTCTTGGTCTCCTGTGTCATATAAAACGGGTCGGCCACCGCAGCTATTATGAGCGCCATTGCAAGCAGCTGCATCAGCAGCAGGGGGTCGCGCAGGATCCTTTTGAAGAGCGAGCGAAGCCTTTTCCTCTGTTCGATCTCCATGATGAACATGAGCGATGGTATATGGAGATCTTTAGGCTTCGGCCTGAGCAGATAGAGTATTATCACCGGCACGAAAACCAAGAACAGGTACCAGGCCCACTCGTTCATCAGTTCCATCATGCTTCATCAATAAGCTCCATCATGCCCTCTCATGACCCCTTGTCGCTATGTGCGTCACTTTGAAGAAGATATCGAATATAGGTTCGTCAGAGACTACGGAGTAAAAGTCCGCGCCGACATCATCGCAGATCCGTTTCACCCTCTCTATATGTGCCATGAACTTTATCCCATATTCCCTCCGTATCGCCGGAGTGAAATAAAGCTTCTTTATCTTATCGGTCTCAAGGTCGTACAGCTTGACATCACCCTGCAGTTCAAATCGCTTCTCCGCCGTGTCGGCCACATGTATCACGATCATGTTCCTAGACTTCTTGGCCAGGTGTATCAAGCCCTTCCTTATCGTTTCTATCGGCTCCAGGAAATCTGAGATGACAATACACAGAGATCTGGTTTTTATAAGATCCGCATATCTGTCTGCCGCCTTCTCCAGATTGGTCATGCCCCCCATCCTCTGCTTGTTGAGCATGTCTATCGCATTGAAGAACTGCTTTCTCCCTCTTCTTGGTTGCATGGTCTCACGCAGCTCCGTGTTGTAGGTGTTCACAGCGAACTTCTCGTTCTCGTTTGTCACAAGATATGCGAACCCGATGGCCAACATGGAGGCAAAGTCATATTTTTTGTACTTCCCAGTCCCGAAGTTCATGCTATTGCTCGCGTCCACTAAGATGTGGGTCGTCAAACTTTTCTCCTCCTCATACCTCTTCACAAAGAGCTTTTCGGTCTTGCCGTAGACCTTCCAGTCGACGAATTTGAGGTCATCCCCCGGGAAATACTCGCGGTGGTCCACAGGCTCTATCCCGCGGCCCTGCCTCAGCGACCGCTGCCCGCCGACGTAGCTGCTCATTATCCTCTTCTTTGCCAGGAGGTCCAGCTTCTTCAGCTGCTTGATAAATTCAAGGTCGATCATCCGGTTAGTTTAAGGATGAGGACTTAAAGAATTAAGTCTTGTATGGCGAACTGAGCCATGTATTGCGCACACCCGGACAACACAGTCAGCCGTTTGTTGGCTATTTCACCGACTCTATTATCATCTTGGTGACATCGTCGGTGCCCACGCCTTCTCTCTCAGACTCGAAGTTGAGTATCAGGCGGTGCCTAAGGACCGGATAGGCCATCGTCATGACGTCCTCCTTGCTGACAAAGTTGCTGCCGTGCAATAATGCACGCGCCTTGGAGGCTATGACTATGCCTATGCCAGCGCGCGTGGAGGCGCCGTATTCCAAATACTGCGATGCTATCTTATTATCCCTGTTAGGTCGCGTGGCTGCGACTATCTTCATAACATACTCTCTCAGCTCCTTGGATATGGGCACCATCCTCGTCAGCTTGCCGAGGTCCATCATGACCTCCCTCGTGAGCACCCTTTGCGGCTGCGGGATGTTCTCCCCCGTGTACAAGTCCACCACCCTGCACTCGTCGTCGAAGTCAGGGTACTCTACCATAAGCTTCAGTAAGAATCGGTCAAGTTGCGCCTCAGGCAGCGGGTAGGTACCTTCCATCTCCAGGGGGTTCTGGGTGGCCAGTACGAAGAACGGCAGCTCCAGCGGGAAGGTATTGTTACCCACAGTGACCTGCTTCTCCTGCATGGCCTCAAGGAGCGCAGACTGTGTCTTCGGAGTGGCTCTGTTTATCTCATCCGCGAGAACTATGTTGGCGAAGACTGGGCCTTCCTGGAACTTGAAAGTCTTCTTACCAGTCTTTGGCTCCTCCTCTATCACATAAGTGCCGGTTATGTCAGACGGCATCAGGTCGGGCGTACATTGTATCCTACTGAAGCGAAGGTCCAGTGTCTGCGCCAGCGCGCGTATCATCATAGTCTTGCCGAGGCCGGGATAACCCTCCAACAGCGCGTGGTTTCCAGTTATTATCGCTATCAGTATGTCCTCGATGACCTCGTCCTGCCCGATTATGGTGTTGGACATGGACTTGACCACCTTCTCAAACAGCACCCGCGCCTGCTTGTACGTATCGGATTCCGCCATCTTTTAGGACATTAAATAAATCTTTGAGCCGTAAATAAACCGGTTGTCTTATATAAACCCAAATTTCAATCCTCAGCCAGCTGCTCAAAGTAGTTCCTCACTGCGCTCTCGAGGGCAACAGGTATGTTTTCGGTATACGACTCCGCTGCTGTCGCTTGTATATATCCCTCAGCCATACCCTGCCCTGCGTTCCCGCCCTGCGGCTCTTCAAAATCAAACTCCTGTGTCTCGCCGTATTCTGGGTGTATCTCCAGCTCGAGGTCCTGGCCTTCGATCTGCGCTATTGATGAATCCCCGAAGATGTCCTGGTTGCTGCCCGCCCCGATTTGCATCTCCTGCGATGCCGGCGACTCGCCGGCTGCGCCCTGCCCTCCGCCGCCACCGCCGCCACCGCCGGAGCCGGAAGCCCCGGAGCCGCTTCCTCCAGTCCCGCCCTCGCCTCCAAAGAGCCCCCCGCCGCCGAAGCCCTCAAGGCCCATGAACATAAGCGACAGCAGGATGAAGACGATTATTATCGATACGATGACATAGGTGTTGGTCCTCTCACGGTCCAGAAATGCGCTGGTGTTGATGTTGTCCAGGTAATACGAAACCTCCCTCACGAGGTCCCTCACTATGACATTCCCCTTCTCGCGGTTGTCGTAGGCCGCGCTGAGCCTTTCCTTCAAGCCAATGTTGCCCTTCTCTATCTCCCTCACAGGGTCGTATCGTCCCCTGAAGCGCAGGTAGGCGACGACGACAACGCCCAAGGCTG
>Ga0172363_10001974_pt1 | contig 16549 bp, 17 predicted proteins | sample LakKivs2_kivu2a2_FD_114541 | JGI IMG/M metagenome (GOLD analysis project Ga0172363, IMG submission 114541) | Sediment microbial communities from Lake Kivu, Rwanda - Sediment s2_kivu2a2 | ecosystem: Environmental > Aquatic > Freshwater > Lake > Sediment | place: Rwanda: Western Province, Lake... | reverse complement strand
TCGCCCTCGGCGGCATCGGGCGGGCGCTTGCCCAGACGCTGCCCGCCGCCACGCCCGGACCTGCCGCGACCGCCGCGCGATTCTCGAGCGCGGAGAGCCTGTCCCTGCTGCGCGAGCTCATCCTGCAGCGAGCGCTCGGCAGCACCGACCCGTGGGTGCAGGCGCACGTGCTGCTCGCGCTCGGGTCGGACGTGAAGGCCGACGGCAAGCCGATCCTCGACACGCTGGTTGCGGGGGCGCTGCGCACCGAGGCGGTCGACCTGAAGCAGTACCCGTACTTCCCGAGCGACATCGAGCGCCACCCGTTCCACTTCCTGCAGATCCTGCAGGCGACCGACGTGCCCTACGAACGTACCTTCGTGACGCCCGTCGGACGCTTCACGCGCCGCGAGATCGTCTCGGGCGGCGAGGCACTGCTCGACCCGAAGGAAGTCACCGACGAGCTGTCGTGGATGGTGAGCGTGCTGACGCACGAGTTCCCGCAGGACCGCGACACGTTCAAAACCGCGCGCGGGCTCGAGATCCGCGTGACCGACATCGTGCAGCGTCACCTGCGCGAGACCGACGCCGCGTATGCCGATACGTTCGCCGCGATGGCGGGTGCCACTCCCTACGCGCGCGGCGCGATCCACCGCTCGGCGTGCAACGGCACGCACATGCTCTACGGTCTCGTCGACGCGCTGCGCAACGGCTACACCGTCGGCGACCTGCGGCCCCACAGCGAGCGCCTCGCGCGCGGACTTCTGTTCCGCATGCGCGCCGAGCCGCGGCTGATCGACATGTCGCTGCGCGGCAGCAACGCGATGGTGCGCCTCAACGCGGATGCGGCGAAGCTCACGTTCCTCGGCCACGCCGTCGAGGACCTCGGCTACGCGGTGCAGCACGACGTGTTCCAGCTCGACGCGACGCAGCTGCAGACGGTGACGCAGGCGCGCGAGCAGCTCGCCGCGATCGTGTCGCGGCTCGTCGGCGAGTACGATCTGGACACTCTGCAAGCGCAGGAACCGCGCGCGTACAAGCTCATCCTGGGCGACGCCTGCCACGCCTATCGCGGGCTGCGCTTCTGGTCGTGAACACCGCGTCGCAGTCGGCGTACGTCTCGTGAACACCGCGTCGCAGTCGGCGAACGTCGAGCTGAGCGTCGTCGTGGTCGGCTGGAACGGTGCCGCGTACCTGAGCGCCTGCCTCGATGCGGCACGGGGCGAGGGGCGCGAGCTGATCTTCGTCGACAATGCGTCGCGCGACGGCAGCGTCGCGCTGCTGCGCGAACGGCATCCGGACGTGCGCCTGCTCGTGAACGACGCGAACCTCGGATTCGCGCGTGCGGCGAACCGCGGGCTGCGCGAGGCGCGCGGCCGGTACGTCCTCTTCCTCAATCCCGACGCCGTGGTGTCCGACGAGGCGGTCACTGCGGCGCTTGCGGTGCTCGCCGGGCGCCCGCGGGTCGGCCTGGTCGGGGTGGCGCAGCGCGACGCCGCCGGCAGGCTGCTGCCGACCGTCGAGCCCTTCTTCTCGCTGGCGGCGCTGCGGCGGCCGTCGCACGCGCGGGTGACCGCCCCCGACGGGCCCGGTCCGGTCGAGATCGAGTGGTGCCACGGTGCCTTTCTGCTCGGCCGACGGGACGAGCTGGTCGCCCTCGGGGGGTACGACGAGCGCTACTTTCTCTACGCCGAGGACATGGATCTGTGCTTTCGCGTGCACGAGTCCGGCAGATCCGTCGTCTATTTGCCCCAGGTGTCGATTCTGCACGAGGGAAACGCGGCCGGACGCGAGCTCCTGGGGGAGCGCCGGGCGGCTGCCATCTTCGCTAGCCAGCTGATCTTTCATCGCGAGCGGCGGGGTTTCGCAGCCACCGTCCTGCTGCGTGCGCTGGCCGCCGTCGCGTTCGGCGGCCGCGCGCTCGGCTACCGCCTCACGGGCTCACCGCTCTCCGGCCGCTATGCGGCGCTCGCGGCCGTCGCGGCTCGCGGCGGGCCGGGGCCGATGCTGCCGGCGGCCGGCAGGCAGCCGGTCCCGTCGCCGGCGACGGGAGAGCGATGATGGGCGCCGGTGCCCCGAGCGCCTCCGGCGCCGCCGTGCGGGATGGCGTCACGGTCGCGGTGCTGTGCCGCGCCGACGAGCCGGCGCTCGCACGTACGCTGCGCTCGCTCGAGGACGGCGCGGGGCACCTCGTGCGCGATGGTCGCGAGGTCGACTTCGCGATCTGCGTCAACGGGCCCACCGGCTCCGGTGCGGCGCTCGCAGCGGCGCAAGCGATGGTCGCGCGCTGCGCGCCCGGCACGGCGCGGGTCCTGATCGACGCCCGCGCCGACAAGGCGCGCGCCTGGAACCTGGTGCGCGCGACCTGCACGACGCCGCTGATCGCCTACTGCGACGCCGACGTCGAGGTCGCCCCGGACGCGCTCGCGCAGCTCGTCGCAGCGCTCGACGCGTCGCCTGGTGTTCTCCTCGCGAGCGCGCGTCAGGTTCCGGAGTTCGGGCCGTTCGCATCCGAGCCCGCCACCGGCGACGCGCGCCGCGCGACGCTCGTCGCGCGCGCCGCGGCGATCCCCTACCGGTTCGACTTCCAGGTGGTCGGCGGACGCCTGTACGTCATGCGGACGTCCGCCGTCGAGCGCATGCCCGAGGGGCTGCTGCTCGAGGACGGCTGGCTGTCCGCGCGGCTCGGCAACGATGCGCTCAGGACGGTTCGCGAGGCCGAGGTGCGCTTCCACCCGCCGACCACGCTCGCCGACTACTTCCGCGAGCGGATGCGCACGGAAGCCGGCAAGCTGCAGATCCGCGACGAGCGCCGTGCCGCGGGCAGGGCGCAGGAGCCGATCGCCCGCTACCGCTGGCACGAGATGGCCAGCGCACTGGGCCCTGCCGATCTGCCGCTCGTGGCCGTCCATCTCGGTGTTCGCCTGGTCTCGCGTGCGCTCGCCGAGCTCGCCGCGCGGCGCGGGCGCAGTATCGCCTGGGCGCCTGTCGCGTCGAGCAAGCCGCATTCCACCGAGGTGCCATGAAACAGCCCGCGGACTACACGGTCATCATCCTCACATGGAACTCACGCCAGCACGTGGGCCCATGCCTCACGTCGCTGCGCGACGCGGCCCCGGGCCGGCGCGGCGACGTGATCGTCATCGACAACGGCTCGACCGACGGGACGCCGGACGCGGTGCGCGAGTTCCTGCCCGACGCGCGGCTCGTGCAGAACCAGGTCAACCGCGGCGTCGCGGCGGCGCGCAATCAGGGCCTCGCGCTCGCGCGATCGCCGGTGTCGATCATCCTCGACGTCGACACGGTGGTGCAGCCGCGGGCGTTCGCCCGCCTGCTGGACTACCTCGAGGCGACGCCGTCGGTCGGCGTCTGCGGGCCGCGGCTCGTGCTGCCGGACGAGACGATCCAGGCGAGCTGCCAGCTCTTTCCGACGGTGATCGACAAGATCGTGCGGCAGCTTCCGGGCCGCCTCGGCGAGCGCTGGCTGCGCGAGGTCGAGCTCGTCGACTGGGACCACACGGGACTGCGCGACGTCGACTACGTGGTCGGGGCCTGTCAGGCGATCCGCATGTCGGCGTTGCAGTCCGTCGGCTGGCTCGACGAGCGCATCTTCTACGGTCCGGAAGACGTCGACTTCTGCCTACGCATGCGGCTCCACGGATGGCGCGTCACGTACGTCGGCGATGCGATCGTGCGGCACGAGTGCCAGCGCGTCACGCGCCGTCGCCTGAACGCGCTCACGCTGCGCCACATTCGCGGGCTCGCGCACCTCTACCGCACGCACGGGTACCTGTTCTCGCGCGAGCCACTGTACCGGCGCATCGAGGAGGCCGCGGCGTCATCGCCCGTGGCCGGGGAGACGGCGCGATGGGAGCGCGCCAGCTGACGCTCGCGGACGTCGGTGCGCGGCGGCGCGTGGCCGCGCCGTCGGTGCCCTGGCGCACGGCTCGCGTGGCCTCGCGCCGCCGCCGCGCCCGGCCGCCGGTCGGCGTCGCCGGCGCTCCACCGGAGGATCGCTCGCTGCGCGTCAAGCATGTTGTCGACCACCTGCTCGCGGGTGCGCTGCTCGTGGCGGCGCTGCCGGTCGTCTTGGCGGCGGCGCTGGCGGTGCGGGTCTCCTCGCCCGGGCCGGTCCTGTTCCGGCAGCGTCGTGTCGGCCGTGACGGGCACGAGTTCGTGATCTACAAGCTCCGCACGATGCGCGACGACGCGGAGCGGGAGACAGGGCCGGTGCTGGCGCAGGCGGGTGATGCGCGCGTGACGAAGGTCGGACGCCTCCTGCGCATGACGCGCATCGACGAGATCCCGCAGCTTCTCAACGTGCTGAACGGAACGATGAGCCTCGTCGGGCCGCGCCCGGAGCGCCCCGAGCTGGCCGGCGCGGTGGCCTGCGAGATTCCGCGCTACCGCGAACGCTGGCGCGTGAAGCCGGGCGTGACCGGGCTCGCGCAGGTGCGCGGCGAGTACCACACCTCGCCTGCGGCGAAGCTGCGCCACGATCTCGAGTACGTCGGCAAGCGTTCTCTCGCGCTCGACCTGCGCATCCTGCGGGCCACCGTGCGCACGCTCGCCGCACGACGCGGCGTCTGAACGGCGTGGCGCTCCGACGCACGAGGACCACAGCCGCGCTCGCCGCGCTCGGCGACGAGGTCGTCGCGTGTGGGCGCTGCCCGCGGCTGCGCGCGCACTGCGCCGAGACCGCGCGCGCGAAAGTGCGGCGCTTCCGCGCAGACGAGTACTGGGGTCGTCCCGTGCCGTCGTTCGGCGATCCGCGCGCGCGGCTGGTGATCGTCGGGCTTGCGCCCGCCGCGCACGGTGCGAACCGAACGGGTCGCATGTTCACCGGCGACGACAGCGGGACATGGCTCCATCGCGCGCTGCACCAGGCGGGCTTCGCCAGCCAGCCCGAGTCCGTGCACCGCGACGACGGCCTGGTGCTGCGCGACGCGTGGATCACTGCCGCGGCGCACTGCGCGCCGCCCGGAAACCGGCCGAGCCCCGCGGAGATCGTCGCGTGCCGGCCGTTCCTGGTCCGCGAGCTCGAGCTGCTCGACCGGGCCCGCGTGGTGATGGCGCTCGGGCTGATCGCGTGGAACGCGGTGATCGCCGCACTCGGTGAGCAAGGCGTCGCGCTCCGCCCGCGGCCCCGGTTCGAGCACGAGGCCGAGGTGCAGCTCGACGGGCGCCGCGTGCTGCTCGGCTCTTACCACCCGAGCCGTCAGAACACGCAGACCGGACGGTTGACGCGGGAGATGCTGTCGTCGGTGGTCGCGCGGGCACGCCGTCTGCTGTGACAGCCCACGGCGTCGCGGATCAGCCCTTCCGCGCGGCGCCGCCGGCCTTCGCCGCCGCCTCCTCGAGCATCTTCAGCGTTCGGTCGTCCAGCATCCCGTCCGGGTGGAGCCCGCTGGTGCGCTGGAACGCCTCGTAGGCGTTGATCGTCACCTGGTCGAGCTTGCCGGTGATGTCGCCGCGGTACTCGTGCACCTCGGCCAGCTGCTGCTGGATCTTCTTCACTTTTTCCGCGTCGACCTTCTGCTCGAGGGCGCCCTGATCGATCGCGACCAGCGACTTCTTGGCGCTCTCCTCGGCGGCCTTCGCCCGGTCCTCGTCGGTCGGAATCGAGCACGCGGCCGTGGTGAGCCCGAGGAGCAGGGTCGAGGCGAGGGCGAGGCGTTGGCGGTGCGAGTGGCTCATCTCGGGGTCGTATCGCGCGCCCTCGCGAGTGGTCAAGGCCGGACGACGCCGGTATACCGGAGCGGTGCACAGCTCGTGGACGTGGCCGCTCGCGGCGCTGGTGCTGCTGCCGCTCGCCGCCTGCCACCCGGTCGTCGTGCGGTCGCAGGAGAGCACCGCCGCCGACGTGCAGGTGCCGACGCGGACGACGAACGATCTCAACATCCTGGCCCTCGGCCGGGCCGACGAGGCCGGCCGGATCGTCCTGCGCTCGACGGGGATCGAGGTGGCGCGCGGCGAGACGGCGACCATCGGCCTCATGGGCCCCGGCATGGCACCGGGTACGGGCTTCGTGGTGCTGGGGATCGGGTTCCAGGCGAACGTGATCCGCTACGGCGAGACGCAGGGCGGGTCGGGGGCGAGCCAGCCCGCGGCCGTCGTGTCGCTCGTCGTGCCTCCCGACGCGGCCCCGGGGCTGTACTCGATCGTCGCGGTGCGCGGCCTCGAGTTCGTGACGATGTCGGGTGGCATCGAGGTGCGCTCGTGAGGGGGTGGCGGCAGCCTCGCGGTGCGATCGTGCGGGGGACGCGGCGGCGTCGCGGTCCGCTTCGCGCTGCGCGGCGTTGCGGCCGCCGCGTGCTGCTGCACGCGGTCGGGCTGCTGGTCGCGATCGTCGCTTCCCGTCCGGTCGTCGCGGCGGCACTCACGCTAGCGCCCATGACGCTCGAGCAGCTCACGGGCAACGCGGCTCTCGTGGTGCGCGCGCGCTGCGTCGACAGAAGTGTCACGCGCAGCGACGACGGGCGCATCGAGTCGCTGGCACGCTTCGAGGTTGTCGCGCGCGCGAAGGGGGAAGGCCCCGAGGTGGTCGCGGTGCATCAGCTCGGCGGCCGCTCGGGCGATACCGAGCTCGTGGTGCCCGGCGCACCGCTGTCCGAGCCGGGCGACGACGTGGTGCTCTTCCTCGAGCCGCGCGACGACGGCACGCACGGCGTCGTCGGGCTGGCGATCGGCTACCTGCCGGTGGTCGTCTTGCCGGGCTCCGGTGCCGCGGTGCGCACGTCGCGCGCGCTCGGCGGCGTGTTCGCCGACGGCGGCCTGCACTCCGTGGACGAGCTGCTCGAGCGGGTCCGCGAGATCGCATCGGGAGCGACGCCGCGATGATCCGGCGCACCGTCGCGCGGCGCCGCGCGGGGAGCAGGGCGGGACGGCGCGCCGCGACCCTGCTGGGATTTCTCGCGGCGTTCTGCGTCGCGACTCTCTTCGCCGCGCGCACGGCCGGCGCCTACGCCTTCCTCTACGTGCCGTCCTCGCAAGGCGTGCCGCGGCGCTGGAACCAGGCGGCGCTGCTCGACGGACGCGTGCCGTGGCGCGTCTCGGCCGGCACCGGTGGGAACGTCGCCGGGGAGCGGAGCGCGCGCGACGTGCTCGCGGCAGCGTTCGCGCACTGGGAAGACCTGCCCACGAGCGCGATCCGCTTCGCGCTCGCAGGCACGAGCAACGCGCGCAACCGGAACGCGGGCGACCGCGTGAACCTGGTGACGGTGAACGCGACCGAATCGCTCGGCACCGGTGTGCTGGCCGCGACGTTTCTCAGCAGCGATGCGAGTGGCGCTCTGCTGGACGTCGACATCGTGTTCTCGCGCGATGTCGCCTTCACCACGGCGCAGACCCCGGACGGCGGGAGCTACGACCTCGAGTCCGTGGCGACGCACGAGGTCGGCCACCTGCTCGGGCTCGAGCACAGCGGGCTCGCGCGCGCGACGATGGTGCCGTTCTCCGAGCGCGGCGAGTCGTACCCACGGACGCCGTCGGAAGACGACCGCATCGGCGCATCGCTGCTCTATCCGGAGGGCGACTTCCTCGCGTCCACGGGCGCGCTCACGGGCCGCATCAGCCTCGCCGGCGCTGCCGTGTACCTGTCGCACGTGGTCGCGGCCCGGGTGAACGGGCCGGTCGTGGCGGCGACCTACAGTGCGCCCGACGGCAGCTACCGGATCGAGGGCCTCGCGCCCGACGTGTACGTCGTCTATGCGGAGCCGCTCGATGGCCCGGTCACGCCCGGCAACGTGGGCGGCTTTCGTTCGGCCTTCGGTGGCACGCCGAGTACGGGGTATGGAACCTTCTTTCACTGATCATCGGGGTCGCGCGCGATGACGCTGCCGGTCGAGCTGCTGCAGCGTCGCGGTGGCCCGGAGCGCTACGACGTCGTCGTCGTGGGCGCCGGCGTCGCCGGTCTGGTCTGCGGGGCGGTGCTCGCGCGCTCGGGTGCGCGCACGATGGTCGTCGAGGCGGGCAAGCGTCCGGGTGGGCAGCTGCAGACGGTGTCGCACCAGGGGTGGGCCGTCGACACGGGGCCACTGGTCTGGGACGCGATCGGCACACCCGAGGTGCTGTCGTCGATCGGTGCCGACGAGGTGAGCATCGGCACGTTGCACGAGCGCGATGCGCTCCGTCTGGTGGTCGCGCGCGAGGGCGGCAGCGCGTTCGATCCACTGCGGATGCCCGTGCCGGGGAAGGGCACGTCGCCGTCGATGCTCGACGCGATCCGCGCGCTCTACGGCGTTCCGCCACGGATCTTTGCGAGCCTCGGTGAGCTGTACCAGGAATTCGACAGTGCGAGCGCCGAGCAGGTCGACGCGTGGCGCGCGACCTCGCTCGGCGACTTCGCGGCGGAGCGCGCGCTCGAGCCGCTCGTGACGGCGGCGCTCAAGCGGAGTGCCACGCTGCTCGGCGCGCTGGCACCCGAGCGTGCGTCCGTAGCCCTTCTCGCGCAGCACGCGCGCTGGCTCGTCTCGCCGAAGGCGCCCGGGCTCATGGCCGCAGGCGATGGCCCGGTCGCCGGGACGCGGGGTGTGGTGCAAGCGCTGGTCGACGCGTGCATCGACGCCGGTGCGGATCTCCGGCTCGGCACGCGCGCCACCGGCGTCGCGCTCGACCGCGGACGCTTCGTGAAGCTCGACGTGCGGCGCGAGGAGCAGGGGTTCGCGGACGAGGTCCTGGCCGACCAGTGCGTTCTGGCGATCCCGCGCGCGCAGCTCGCGGCGGTGCTGCCGCGCGCGGTGGTCGCAGGGCTCGACGCCGCGTTGCCGAGGTCGGCCGCGTGGGGCGGGCTCGGCGTCGCGTGGGCGCTGCGCGAGTTGCCGGCGTTGCGCGACGGGTCGGACGCGGCGGAAGCTCCGCTGGTGCGCCTCGTGCCCCCGGCCGATTCCGCGACCGCGGGCACGCTGGCGACGCCGGCGACGCTGTTCTGGCCCAGCGTCGTCGCACCGCGCGTCGCACCACCGGGCGGTGCGCTGCTGATCGCGCAGCTGGCGCTGCCGGAGGGATCGACCACCGATGCTCTCGAGGTCGGGCGCCAGCTCGTCCTGCTGCGCACGCTGGTGCGCGAGACGTATCCGTCGCTGTTCGAGAAGCTCGAGTGGGAGCGTCACTGGCTGGCCGTTGCGGGCCCACCGGATCCGTTCGAGGCGCCTTCGCTTCCAGCGGTCGTGCCGGGTTGTCGCGGCCTGCTGCTCGCGGGTGCCGACGTCGCGGGCAGCACGCTGGCGACCGGCGTCGCGGCTGCCGCGCTTTCGGGCAGGGCGGCCGCCGAGCGCGCGCGCTCTCGCGACTGATGCGGACGCGCGCGCGCGACGGAACCGAGCGCTGCGAGCATCGCACGGCGGCGCGGATGCCCGCGGTGAGCGCATCGGTCGACGTGCGCCGCGTCGCGCGACGTCGACGGTGTCGGTGACGCAACTGCGCGGCGTCACTCGCGAACGATCGTCAAGCATACCTCGCGCGTGCGGGAATCGTGACCGGGTCGTTGCATGTCGTCGACGATTCGACTAGATCCGCGCCCTCTCGAGGAGCGAGCCAGGAAGAGTCGGCGGTGGTGTGGTCGCGGGGCGGCGTCGCTGGGGGTGCGGACGATGCGCGGGCGCGATGGGATCGACGAGTCGGAATCCGGCGGGATCGAAGAGCCGCCATCGCCGCTGGGCAGCGTGTTGCGCGCGGAGTACACGTTCGCTCGCTTCGTCGTCAGTGAGAGCAACCGGCGCGCGTACGACTGCGCACGTCGTGTCGTCGCGGCGAGCGCGCGCTCACGCATCACGCTCTACTTGCACGGCGGCGTCGGCGTCGGAAAGACGCACCTCGCGATCGCGGTCGCACACGCGGTGCGTGCGCGGCACGGCGACGACGCCGCGCTCGTGGTTTCGGCAGCCCGTCTTGCGGCGGCGTGGGCCGAGGGCGGCGCAAGCGCCGCGGCAGCGGACCGGGCACTGCGGGGGGCAGGTCTCCTCGTGGTCGACGACGTGCAGTTCCTGGTCGGTGCGGACCGGACGCGCGGCGCGCTGCAGCGCGCCGTCGAGCGGCTGCGGGCGCTCGGCGGCAGGCTCGTCCTGACCTGCGATCTCCCGCCGAGCGAGACGCCCGAGCTGAGCTTCCCCGCGGGCGACGACGGCGCCGCTCCGTTCCACGTCGCCGAGATCGCAGCGCCCGACGCGAAGCTGCGCCGCGAGATCCTGCTCACGAAGGCGGCATCGATCGGCAGCGCGCTCGCCGGCGACGTCGCTGCCTTCATTGCCGAGGTGGCTCCGGCGAGCGTTCGCGCTCTCGAGGGGGCGCTCTACCGCGTTCTCGCGTTCGCTTCGACGCTGGGCGTGCCGGTGTCGGTTCCGATCGCGGAACGCGCTCTGGACGCATGGTGGCGGACGCCGCCGCCGCCGAGCTTCGACGCCGTGCTCGAGGTGGTGTCGCGGGAGTTCGGTGTTTCGCGCCGCCAGATTCGCCAGTCCTCGCGCCGTGATCAGGCGACGGTACGCGCGCGTCAGGTCGCGATCTACCTCGCGCGGCGCCAGGGGGGTCTCACGCTCGTCGAGGTCGCGGGGGAGCTCGGCTGTCGCGACCACAGCGTTGCCGCACACGCCTTCGCGAGTCTGAAGAGGCGGCTCGATGTCGACCCCGAGCTGGCCCGCCAGATCGCACGGCTCGAGCGTGAGCTGGGCGGCTCGCGTAAGGCGCGTGCCGCCACCGCCTGACGCTCCACGTCGCGGTCGCGCAGAACGGGCAGCCCGACGCGTGCGGCGACCGCCGCTGCCGACGAAAACGGCAGATGCCATGCGCGCCGCTGCGCCGCTGCGCGACGAAATCGAGCGCGCACGCACGACCGAACCGTGGCCTCGCCGGGATGCAACGTCCACAGCCGGCGTTCGGGCGGAAAACGCATGGAAGATGGACCCGGTCGTGGCATCGAACTTGCCATAGACCTCATCGTCACCCCTTCACTCCCCACCCCGGAGGCACTTCTGTGATCATTGACCGCCACACCTTCATCGATCTCGCGACCCACGTGGAGGGTGCCTCCGAGGGAGTGCTCGACATCACCCGTCGCTGCGTCGCGCTGTGCGAGGACGCGGGCGAGGGCGCGCCCGAAGGGCCGACCTGGATGGGACTGGTCGAGTCGCTGGTCACCGTCAACGCCGAGCTCACGGCTCTGGAGCAGACGCTGCGCGCGTTGCTCGAGGCGAATCGCGAGGAGGAGGAGGACGTCGCGCGGCGCGAGCTGAAGCGCGCGCGGGCAGTCGCAGCCTGAACGAAGCGCGCGCGGGCAGTCGCAGCCTGAACGAAGCGCGCGCGGGCAGTCGCAGCCTGAACGAAGCGCGCGCGGGCCGTCGCAGCCCGAAGGAAGCGCGCGCGGGCCGGCGGTCGCAGCCCTAGGGCGGCGCCCGCATGGGCCGTCGTGGGACGAGCGGCGCCCGGCGCGGGAGCGCACGGGAGGTCGCCCGCGGCCCGGGCCGGGTCGCGGGTGATCTACATGCCGCGCGCCAGGATCTGTCCGACGGAGGTCGCCAGCGCGATCAGTCCGATCGCGGTCATCGCCACGACGAAGGCGAGCTCCGCCATGCGAGAGCGCGGCTCCCGCTCCACGTTGCGGGCGCGCGGTGGAGTGGCGCGCCGCGGTGGCAGTGCGAGCAGCACCCCGCGGCCACGGATCAGCTGCAGCGCCGGCGAGGGTGCTGGCCGGCGCCACCGCGGGCGGGCATTGACGGAGACCAGCCGCAAGTGGGCCACCCTGCGCCGCCTGGGCGGCGCAGGCGGGATGCTGCGGCGCGGTGCGGGGAGGGCCGCCATCCGTCGGGCGCTCGAGAGCGGCTCGGCGCGTCGGGCGCGCGGCTTCGGGGCGTTCGGCTGACGTCTGGCGCTGGGCTGGCGCGACGCCGGCGCGATCTTTCGAATTCTCTGCGTCCTCAACATCATCGTATCCCGTACTTGTCGAGCTTCCGGTACAGCGTCCGGCGCGACAGCCCGAGGAGCCGCGCGGCCGCGACCCGCCGCCCCCCGGCGGAGTCGAGCGCGCGCCGGATCTGGTCGCGCTCGGCCGCCTCGAGGCTCAGGTCGAGGGTGGAGACCTCTTCCTCTTCTTCTTCTCTTTCGGGCGCTTCGGTCATGCGGCGAAGCTCGATGGGCAGGTGCTCGAGCTGCAGCTCGCCGCCGTTGGCCATGATCGACGCGCGTTCGAGCGCGTTGCTCAGCTCGCGGACGTTGCCCGGCCAGTGGTACCTGCGCATGGCCTGCATGGCGCCGGCGGAGACGCTCGCCTTGTCGAGCGCGAAGCGGCGCGCGAACTGCGTGAGGAAGTGCTCGCAGAGCAGCTCGAGGTCCTCGAGGCGGTCGCGCAGCGGCGGCAGCTCGATCACCCCGACGTTCAGGCGGTAGAACAGGTCCTCGCGGAACTCTCCGTCGCGCACCATGTGGCCGAGGCCGCGGTTGGTCGCAGCGACGACGCGGATCTCCACCGGAACGGACGTCGGTGAGCCGACGCGGCGGATCTCCCGGTTCTCGAGGACGCGCAGCAGCTTGACCTGCGCGCCGAGCGGCAGCTCGCCGAGCTCGTCGAGGAAGATCGTGCCGCCGTTCGCGGTCTCGAACAGACCCTTGTGGTCGCGGTCCGCGCCGGTGAACGCGCCGCGCACGTGGCCGAAGAGCTCGCTCTCGATGACACCCGCGGCCAGCACGCTGCAGTTGCAGACGACGAACGGACGGTCGCGCAGCGGCGAGCGCTGGTGCACGGCGCGCGCGACCAGCTCCTTTCCAGTGCCGCTCTCGCCCAGGATCAGCGTCGTCGTCGGGAAGTCGGCGATGCGCTCGATGAAGCCGAACACCTCGAGCATGCGCCGGCTGCGCGCGACCATGCCCTCGAATACCGTCGAGTCGCGTCCGCCGAGCTCGAGGATCCGCACGCGCTGCCTGAGTCGGCGGCGCTCGGCGATCATCTGGATGGTGTGGTGGAGGCGGCGGCAGTCGACCGGCTTCTCGAGGTAGTCGGCAGCGCCCGACTGGATCGCTGCGACCGCCTCCTTCACCGAGGAGTGGGCGGTGATGAGGATGAGGTCGGCCTCGGGGTCGCGGCGGCGAACCTCCTGCAGCAGCTCGTGCCCGCTCATGCCCGGCATGCGGACGTCGCTGACGGTCACGTCGATCGGCGTGTGGGCGAAGAGCTCCAGCGCTTCCGCTGCGGAGGATGCGCCCAGCACGCAGCAGCCGCGCTGGCCGAGATAGCGGGACAGGATGGTGAGCAGGACTGGGTCGTCCTCGACCACCAGCACCCGCGGTGCATCCCCCGGCGCGATGGCCGGCGCCGCAGCACCTTCCGGCACCCTGTTCGGATCTTCCCCCACATCCACCCCGGGCCCTGGGGCAGCAAGGGCGGTGCCACGCGACTGTGCCAGACGCGGCAAGCGCATGTGTCGCCGATGTCACGCTCGCACGGGGATTTTCGCCGGTGACGTGCTGCGGCCGCTCCTCCGTGGAGCGACGCGCTGGTGGCGCCGGAGCGCCTCGACGCCCGGGGATCGTCAAATTCGTGGCGCGCGGGCGATCGATTCGCTTGGCAGACACGACGGGAGGCGGTAAGCGGAGCGCTTGCCGGCACATCTCCGGGGAGGGGTCTCAATGTCGTCGTGGAGGTTCTTCTCGCGAGCGATGCCGATGGTGGTGTCGCTGCTCGTTCTGGTCGCGTCCGCCCTGGCGGCCGATCCGGCGAACTCCGGCGCCTCCCCCGAGGACGTGGTGCGGGGCTACCTCGAGGCGATCCGGAAGTCCGACTTCAAGACCGCGTACGGCCTGCTGACGCCCGAGATGCGCGGCAACCTCGACGAAGAGAAGTGGGTCGCCCAGCAGATCATCGTGATGAAGCTCGGTGAGGTGACGATCGAGTCCTACCGCGTGTTCCCGCCGAAGATGGAGGGCGGCAAGGCGATCGTCCCGAACCTGCTGAAGTCCAAGGACAAGTACATCAACCAGACCGGGGCGAACGAGTACGAGCTCTATACGCTCGTCCAGGTGGGGCCCGAGAAGCAGTGGCGCATCGACCAGCAGGCGCTCGTCGAGACCGACGCCGTTCGCAAGTGGTTCCCCGCCGACGTCCCGGTCGAGTGACCGCGCCGCGCCCCGTGGAGGGAAGAAGATGACCTTGTTGCGCCTGCTGCCCGTGGGGACGCTGCTGCTTTCGCTGGCCGCGTGCCACCGCGAGGTCGAGATGACCCCGCTGATCGACCGCAAGATCTACCTCACGGACAAGTTCTACGACGTGCAGCCGGTGAGCGCCGAGAAGGCGATCATCGTCGGCTACGGCGGCAAGATCCTCCTGACGAGCGACGCGGGGCGCAACTGGGAGGTCGCGCAGAGCAACACCGACGGCGCGATCTACAAGCTCGCGATGACCGACGCCAGCTCGGGCTGGGCGGTCGGCCAGTCGGGCCTCGTGCTGCGCACGACCGACGGCGGCAAGACGTGGCAGAAGATCGATGCCGGTACCGACGCGTCGCTGTTCAGCATCTACGCCGCGTCGCCGCAGCGGCTCGTCGCGGTCGGCGAGAAGGCGACGGTGGTGTCGACCGAGGACGGCGGCGCGACGTGGCGCACGGTCAAGCTCGAGGCGAAGGCGAAGGAGGCCGGCTCGGACGAGGCGATGGCAGGGCTGAGCGATACCGACGTCATCGCGTAGGACCCCGCGCTCTACGCCGTGCGCTTCGTCGACGACAAGACCGGCTGGATCGTCGGCGAGTTCGGCAAGATCCTGCACACCACCGACGGTGGCCAAACGTGGTCGGAGCAGCAGAACACGCTCCTCGGCGAGGAGATCGTCGACGCGCTCGATCTGCCGACGTTCTACGGCATCGACTGCCTGAACGCGCAGGAGTGCGTGACCGTCGGCCTCGACGGCCGGATCGCGGCGACCACCGACGGCGGCAAGACGTGGGCGTTCCAGGAGGTGGAGGGCGACTTCCGCGAGCCGCTGTTCACCGTGCAGCTCTTCCCGGACGGCAGCGGCTGGGCGGCGGGCGTCGCCGGCGAGGTCATGAAGCGCGAGAACGGCCAGTGGAAGCAGGCCGACCTCGGCATGCGCGTCTTCGGCTGGCTGCGCGAGGTCGGCTTCGCGGACCAGAACAACGGCTGGCTGGTGGGCGGCTTCGGCACGATTCTCAAGACCCGCGACGGCGGCAAGACCTGGATCCCGGCGGCCGCCTGACGGCCGCTCCCCTCTTCGTCAAGGAGAAACCATGTGAATCCGGGAACGACCGAGAAGCCGCTCTACTGGCTGGGCCGGAAGCTGATCGACCAGCGCGTGCCGGTCATGGTTGGCGTGTTCCTCGTGACCGCCTTCTTCGGCTGGCACACCTACAAGCTGTTCAACGCCGGCTTCGTGACGTCCTTCGGCGACCTGCTGCCGCAGACGCACGAGTTCATGAAGATCCACAACAAGTACGCCGGCACGTTCGGCGGTGCCAACAACGTCATGGTGATGCTGGAGGTGAAGGAAGGCCACATCTTCACCCCCGAGACGCTGACGCGCATCTACCGGATGACGGAGGAGCTCGACCGGGTCTACGGCGTCAATCACAGCCAGATCGACTCGATCGGCCATCGCACGACGCGCTCGCTGCGCGTCGCGGCCGGCGGCACGATGCGTTCGGAGCCGGTCATGACGGTGCCGCCGAAGACCGAGGAGCAGGCGAACGAGGTCCGCCACATCGTCCACAACACCGAGAGCATCTACGGTCTCCTGGTGTCGCTCGACGACAAGGCCGCTCTGCTGAAGGCGAACTTCATCGAAGGGCGCCTCGACTACCGCCGCATCTTCACCGACATCAACGAGCGCGTGGTCGCACCCTTCGAGCGCGGCTACGTCGGCGCGATCCTGAACAACAAGGACGAGAGCGGCGTCATGCCGGCCGCGATCGTCGACGTGGTGTACCCCGGCACGGCTGCCGACGGGAAGCTGAAGGCGGGTGACGTCATCGTCGCGGTCGACGGCAAGCCGGTCGCGAACCGGGTCGAGGCGTCGGCGGCGATCGCCGCGCACGAGCCGGGGCAGGAGGCGAAGCTCACCGTCAAGCGGGGCGACAAGACCGAGGACGTGACGATCACCGTGCCCGAGCCCGACCTCGTGATCTCGGTCGCCGGCGAGCCGCGCCTGTACGGCTGGGTCTACGAGTACGCCGGCGAGGCGAAGTGGATCTTCCTCACCACGACGATCCTCACGTGGATCCTACCGTGGTGTCGATCTACTTCCTGAAGGACCTGACGATCGGCGACCCGACCGCGGCGTCGCCGCTGCTGTGGTAGGACTCGCCGTACAACGTCTCGCACACGAGCATCCAGGAGAAGTTCGGCGGCGTCGAGCCGCTGATCGTGGTCGCCGAGGGCTACGACAAGGACGCCATGAAGGATCCGCAGGTGCTGCGGACCATGGAGAAGTTCCAGCGCCACCTCGAGCGCGATCCGGACGTCGGCTACAGCTTCTCGCTCGCCGACATCCTGCGCGCGGTGAACATGGTGTTCCACGAGCTCGAGCCGAAGTGGGGCGTGATCCCGAACGACTGGATCGACGTCGGCGGCCTGTTCT
>Ga0172363_10001972_pt1 | contig 16553 bp, 8 predicted proteins | sample LakKivs2_kivu2a2_FD_114541 | JGI IMG/M metagenome (GOLD analysis project Ga0172363, IMG submission 114541) | Sediment microbial communities from Lake Kivu, Rwanda - Sediment s2_kivu2a2 | ecosystem: Environmental > Aquatic > Freshwater > Lake > Sediment | place: Rwanda: Western Province, Lake... | reverse complement strand
CCACCTATTCCCGACCGCATCGTCTCGATCTCATGAGTCCCATTAGGCAGTGATGATATTGTCTGTGGCAGGCTTTGGTCAAGAAAATTCAACAACTCAGGGCAAGACGTTTTCTTATAATTCGACGAAATTTTCGTCTTGCAGGTAAGCAATTTATGGGAAAGCCAGCGAGAGGGATCGAACCTCCGACCTGCTGATTACGAATCAGCTGCTCTACCGGCTGAGCTACGCTGGCCTATTCTAAATTATACCAAAATTAGACGAAGAGCCGCTTCATGTCAAGAAAGCTGCCTTCCGGTTATTCACGGCCGGCTCCATCCCGGACTGCGCTTTTTCCGCTGCTTTTCACGCGCCCCGGGCCCGCCTTTAACATAAACCAGTTGCAAAATCGGGTGATTGTCTTAAAATAGCTCTCTGCGCGAGTCCAGGATAAAGAATTTCCCGAGCCGCTCCATGGCGACGGACGAAAAGAAAATGATAATCAGAAAGCTCGAGATGCAAGGCTTCAAATCCTTCGCCGAAAGGACCAAGGTTGTCTTCCACCCCGGGATAACGGCCGTCGTCGGGCCGAACGGAACCGGAAAGAGCAATCTGCTCGATGCCCTTTTATGGGCCATAGGGGCTACGCGCAGCCGGCTCACCAGAGGAGACCGCATCGACGACGTCATATTCAACGGCAACACCAAGAGACCTCCGCTCAACATGGCCGATGTCATACTGACCCTCGGCTCCGAGGACGAGGAACGGGTCATTTCCCACCGGATTTTCCGCAACAGCGAAGGGGAATACCGGCTGAACGGTTCAACCGCCCGTCTCAAGGACATCCTCGACGAATTGCGAAATCAAGGGATAGGCGAAAAAGAATATTTCGTCATCGAACAGGGAACGATCGGTGACTTCGTAACTTCCAAACCAGCGGACAAGCGCCTTTTCATCGAGGAGGCGGCCGGGACCGCGTTCTACAAAGACAAAAAGAGGCAGGCCCAACTAAAGCTCGAAAACACGGAACAGAATCTCATCCGGCTCGATGACATAATCGCCGAGGTCGAAAAACAGAAAAACTCCCTTCAACGTCAGGCCCAGGCGGCTAACCGCTACCGCAGGTTGAGGGAAAGAATCAGAGAGCTGTCTTCTCATCACTACGGCCGAAAGCTGGCCGAACTTGAGAAAAGCCAAAGACAGATAAACGAACTCCACTCAGCCTCCCTGGAAAAGGAGAAAGAAGCTTCCCTTCGCCTGAAGAAAGCCGAAACCGAGCTTTCCGAATCGCGCTCCGTCCTCTGGAATCTCGAAAAATCCATTCAGGAAACTCAGGAGAAGCTCTTCGGGTCGCGCTCCCGGCTGTCCCGCCTGGAAGACGGGGTCGAGAACGACTCGAAACGGATTGAAGAGATAGACTCGAAGACCGCCGAGTACGGCCGTGACCACGACGAGCTTTTAGCCGAACTTTTGCACCTGACGGCCGAGGCTGAACAGACCCGTGGCCTGGTCGGAGGGCTCGAACAGGAGATAACCGATCGCAGGCGGGAAACCGAACAAGCGGCTGAGGATGCGGCCGGGGCGACGGGGAAAAAGCAGGAGATGGAACAGGCCCTCGAAAAGAACAGGGAAAATTATTTCCGGCTGGTCCAGCTTCTCACGGAGGCGAAAAACGGCCAGGCCAGAGTCGAAAAAGAACTCGAACTACTGGCCAGGCAGGAAGCAAAACTGACCTCTCAAGCCGAAGAACAAGCTGCGTTTTTCCAGAAACACGAGGCATCCAAACGTGAACTGGAGTCGGCCCTGGCCGAAGAAAAGGCAGCCAGGGAAAAAGCGGCAGCCAGGTATGGGGATTTACAAAAGTCAATCGAAGAAACAGAAAGAAAATTGACCGGGCTCCGGACGGATATAGCGAATCTGGCGAAATCCAGGGATGAAGCGGCCTTCGAATTACAGGCCATTCGCAAACTCGAAGACAATGAACGCCAGGGCTCCGGGCATGACCAGCTGCCCGGGAGCCTGGGCCTTCTGGCCGATCTGGTCAGGTCGACGGCCGAAGATGCGCCGCTTTTCGATGTTTTCTGGAAGGAAGAAGCCGGAGCGGCCGTGATCTCCGCCGAGGACTTTCTGAAGAGCTCCGCCGGCCGGGTCAATGGCAAATTTCTGCTCCTTCCCGACGAGATGAGACCGGGCATCCCTCTTGATATTTTGTCCAGCCCCGGAGTTCTCGGCCTGCTGAAGTCCCGGCTCGAAGCGGAGGACCGGTTCGCCGATCTGGTTTTGAAGCTCGAGGACGCGATCCTGGTCGATTCGCTGGCCAACGGGGTCAGAATCTGGCTCCGCTACCCTGAATTCAACTATATCTCAGTCACAGGCGACATTCTCCTGGCCTCAGGCCTGGTCAAAGCCGGCTCGAAACCGGGCGGGATGATGACCCTCGCTTCCGAAATAAGAAACGGAGAGGAAAAGATCGCCCGTCTGGAGGCCGATATCTCTCCCCTCGAAGAAGAAGCCCGGCGTACCGCCTCCGAACTCGATTCGCTGAAGCAGAAAGCGGATGAAGCCGCTCGTGAAACTTCCCTCCTCGAAAAAAAGGTCCAGGACAAAGATCGCGAACTCGACTTCGCCGGCCGCGAGGGCGAAAATGCCCTGGCCGTGGCTGCCGTCGTCTCCAAGGAGATCGACGTCATCCGGGACGAAAGAAAACGCCTCGAGGAAGACAGACAGAAACTGGCCGAAGAGATCGAAAATCTGGAGCAAGAAAACGCCGGAGCCAGGCAAACGGCCGAAGCCCTGGAAAGAGCGATGAGAGAAATGAAAGAAACCATTTCCAGGGCCGAACATGATTGGCTGGAAAAGAAAACCGGCCTAGCCCTCATCCAGGAGAAAATCGACAGCCGCGTCAGCCTGGTAAGCGGGCTCGAGAAAAGGTCGACGACTCTTAAGACCAGGATCGACCACTTTCGTTCGCTGATCTCCTCGGCCGAAGACGAAAGAGAGAAGCTCAAGGAAAAAATAACTAGGGAAAAAGGCGAGGCTGCGGCTTTGAAGCAGGAAATAAACCTGATCGAAAGCGCCCTGTCCGAAAACGAAGCGGCCCGGACCGAATCGAAACGACAACTCGAGACGAAGGAAGCCGAACTAACGGCCCTGAGGGCCGAACAGGAAACCTTGAAAACGGATCGGATGAGATACGAAATAAATAAGGCCGAGATAGAACGTGACCTGGTCAACCTGGAAGAAATGTCCTGGCAGGACATAAAAAAAACGCTGGCCGAACTCAGACGTGAAGTCACCGAAGGGGCTGAACCGGCGCCTGAGGCCGGCCAGTCCGCCCCGGAAATAGAAATCGAGGAAATCGAGGAAGCCGACGCGGCCGGAAACGAAGAAACAACTCCCCAGCCCAGACGGACGTCTAAAAAACCGGCCAACATTCAGGAGATGTCGGACGAGGAAGTGGATGCCGAGCTCGAGGCAGCCAAGGAGAGCCTGAGCCGCTTCAAGGCCGTCAACCTCATGGCCGAAGAGGAATATGTGGAGCTGAAGAAGCGATACGATTTCCTGACCCAACAGCGCCAGGATTTGAGGGATTCGATCAGCTCGACCAAGGAAGCCATCCGCCGCATCGATCAGGAAAGCGAAGTTCAGTTCCTGAAAGCCCTGGAAGAAGTCAACGAGAACTTCAAGGATCTCTTCGCCGTCCTTTTCAAAGGCGGCAACGCCGAAGTCAAAATGATAGACCCGGAAAATCCGCTGGAGAGCGGCGTTGAGATAATCGCTCAACCTCCGGGAAAAAGAGTCCAGAATCTGACTCTTCTTTCCGGCGGCGAAAAGTCATTGACCTCGATTGCTTTCCTCTTCGCCCTTTTTCGTTACCGGCCATCGCCGTTCTGTTTTCTCGATGAAGTGGATGCGGCTCTGGACGACGTCAACCTGGCCCGGTTTTTGGAACTGATGAAAAAAATGAAAGCCCAGACTCAGTTCATCATAATAACTCATAATTACAAGACGATGGAGGTTTCCGATTACATATACGGAACCACGATGCCCGAGCCGAACGTGACCCGGCTGCTTTCGGTCAAACTCGAGAAGAAGGCTGGCGGCCCGGCCGAAGAAACCGCGGAAGACCTCTACCGGGCCATCAAAGAAAACGCATGATCCCCGCCCGGCGGGGTGCGGAATATAGGAATTGTTAGGAGGTCGAATGTCTTCTTATCTGTACATCATCCTCGCTTATCTCGTCGTTCTGACCGTCCTGAATTTCATCCGATCGAAGAGAATCAAAAATCAGGAACAGTTCATGGTCGCCGGCAGAAGCCTGAAATGGCAGGTCATGGTTTTTACCCTGATTTGCACCTGGATAGGCTCCGGGACTTTCATTTCGGGCGCCGAATTCGCATCCAAGGCGGGTTTTTCGGCTCTCTGGCTGGCAGCCGGAGCCTGGGTGGGAATAATCCTCATTTATTTCCTGGCCGGTAAAATTCAGACTTTCGGGCAATACACCATAGGCGACATCCTGGAAGTGCGGTACGGACCTCTGGCCCGTCTCTTCGGGGCCATCGCCCTGGTTCTTTCGTTCACGGCCATAGTGTCCTACCAGTTCGTGGCCGGAGGTTTCATCCTGAACGTGGCCACCGACGGAAAAATACCGGAATCCCTGGGCACGATTATCGCCGCTTTATTCGTCATCATTTTCACGGCTCTCGGCGGCATGGTGGCCATCGCCTACACCGATCTCCCCAACGGCATAATAATCATTCTGGCCTGCCTCCTTTCGGTTCCCTTCGTCTACCTTGCCGCCGGCGGGCTGGCCACGGCCACCCAGGCCCTGCCCTCAGGGTATTTTTCGGTGGTCAACAGCCAGTTCGGAGCCCATCCGACTTTGAAAGCAGTCGGTTATTTTCTCTCTACCATGTTCCTGCTCATGGGTGTCCAGAGCATGTACCAGAAATTCTACAGCGCCAAGACTCCGCGCGATGCCCGGAAATCGGTACTTTGGTGGACCCTGGGAACGGTATTCGTGGAAACAATCGTCGTGGTCATAGCCGTCTTCTCTTATTCCAAGTTCCAGGGTCAGATCGACCTCAGCATACCCAAAGAAGGTGGAAAAGTCGTCTTGCTGGCCGCCCGTCATCTGGTCCCGGCTCCGGTCGGCATCCTGCTCCTCGGAGCGGCCTGTGCGGTCGTCATTTCCACGGGAATGAACTATCTGCTTTCGCCCTCGACGACCTTAATGCGTGATATCTATCAGCGCTTCAGCAGAAAAGAAATCGATCAGAAAAAAATGGTCGCTCTTCAGAAAGTAATGGTCGTTTTAATAGGCGTCGTAGCTTTCCTGCTGGCCGTTAGGCTGAAAAGCGTCCTGGAGATGAGCTTTTTCGCTTATACGATTTACGGCGCGGCCGTGACTCCGGCCCTGGTGGCCGCCCTGGCCTGGAAACGGGCGACGAAGGCCGGCGGCTTGGCCTCGATAATTTCGGGCACGCTCGTTTGCATCTTTCTCAAGGTCATGGCCGAAGTCCTGCCTGCGGGCATGGCTCCCGACGGCGATCCCTGGGGAATTCCTTTGATCTACCCTGCTCTTATAGTTTCGGTCGGGTCCTTGATCATCGTCAGCCTGCTGACTCCCAAGCCCAAAGCCGAGGAATTGAAGAGCTTCTTTCCCGAAAAAAGAATCTAATGATCTATAATTAATAATTAGAGAATCGTGCCAGCCATGAGAGTCGGAGTTGTCCGTGACCCCAGATATCTGGATCATGAAATGGAGCCCGGTCATGTGGAATCTCCGAGAAGGCTCCAGGTCATTTATGAAATGCTCGACGGTGAAAGCAGCCTGCCCATCGTCAATATCGAACCCCGGCCGGCCAGCCGGGAAGAGATAGGCCGGGTTCACGACTCCCGCTACATCGACCTGCTGGAGTCGACCAGCCGCCAGGACTGGTTCGTCTTCGACTCCGATACGGCGGCTCGCGCCAAGACGTGGGAGACGAGCCTTTTGGCCGCCGGCGGCTTGCTCCGCGGTGCCGATCTCATCACTTCAGGAGAAATTCCGAGCGTACTCGCCCTGGTCAGGCCTCCCGGACATCACGCGGAGGCCGACCGGGCGATGGGCTTCTGCTTCATAAACAACATCGCCGTGGCCGCCGAGCATCTGATCCGGGCCCGCGGGCTGAAACGGATTCTGATAGCCGACTGGGACGTTCACCACGGTAACGGAACCGAAAGGACATTTTACGAAAGAAACGACGTCCTGTATTTCTCGACCCACCAGGTACCTCTATACCCCGGCACGGGAGCCATAAGGTTCTCGGGATTCGGCCGGGGCGAAGGCTACAATCTCAATGTTCCCCTGTTGAGGGGCAAAGGCGACGAGGATTTTCTTTATGTTTACGAAAACCTGCTCGTTCCCGTAGCCCGTCAATACCGGCCGGATTTCATCCTGGTGAGCGCCGGTTTCGATATCGCGGCCGGAGATCCGCTCGGCGGTATGATGGTCAGCCAGAAGGGTTTCAGGCGGCTGGCCGCCCTGCTGAGAAGGACGGCCGAAGAGACATGCGGCGGGCACCTGGCTATTGTCCTCGAAGGCGGCTACAATTTTGAAGCTTTAAAAAACGGAGTGAAAGAAGTTTTGACGGCCCTCTCGACCGATTCGCCCGAAGCTTCTCCTCCCGCCGAACCTTCAGCGGAAACCAGAATCGAAGTCGAACCCTGCTTCAGAGCTTTCCGCAAATACTGGGACATACCGTCACCTGGTGAGTCCGGATAGGGCGAAACCGTCTATTTTTTAGGACAAAAGCCCGGAAAAAACAAGCCGTTTCCAGGGTAAATTCATGTCTCTCAGTTGGCACAATATTTGCATAATCAAAGATGAATGATTATTAGGAGGACGCAGATGAAAAAAGCCGTGTTTTTCACTGCAGCCGTCGTATTCTTGATGCTCATTTCTTTTCCGGCTTCGGCGGAAGAGACGAGCTACACCAACGAATCAGTCTCCAGGTTGAGCTACCTGGATGGTAAGGTTTTTATACAAAGGCCTTCCGATATCGGATTCGAAGAAGGAATCTTGAATTCTCCGGTCAGTGAAGGCGACCGGATCGGGACGGCTGAAGGCAGGGCTGAAATCCATTTCGGCCTTGGTAATTACCTGCGGCTCGACGAAAACTCAAAAATAGACATCATGAGCCTGCCGAAAAAGGGCCAGGATCAAGTGCGTTTCCGGATCTGGTCGGGCAACGCATATGTCGTCGTTGGAAGCCTCAGGAAAGAAAAAAGCATAGAGATTCATACTCCTGATTCCTCGTTTTACGTTCTGGACAGGGGTATCTACCGAATCGACGTGGGCCAGAACAGAAACACCGAATTACTCGTTTTCCAAGGGATCATCGAGGCTGCCGGAGAAGGAGCTTCCCATCTCGTCAAGGCCAGTCAGAGACTGGAAATAGCCGAAGGACGTTTCCAAGGTAAGCCTGCCAGATTCATGGCCGTAGCCGACGACTCATTCGACCGCTTCAACGAATCGAGGAATCTCGAGGTCGGCCAGGTCTCGGCCAAGAGATATCTGCCCGAGGAGATGGGTGATTTCGAACAGGAACTCGCTCGTTACGGAGAATGGGTGTATGTAGAACCATATGGTTATGTATGGGTCCCGGGTGACGTCGGGGAAGACTGGCGTCCTTACTGGAACGGCTATTGGGTCTGGCTCGGCCTGGCCGGCTGGACCTGGGTGCCATACGAACCATGGGGCTGGGCTACTTTCCATTACGGGCGCTGGCATTGGACGGCGAACTTCGGCTGGTACTGGATCCCGACGAGCCTCTGGGGGCCGGCCTGGGTCAGCTGGTGGTGGGATATGAATTACATCGGCTGGTCGCCTATGAGTTGGTGGGGATACCCGGTGGCCGTCGTCGGCGGCGCTTTTTACGGCCACTACTACGGACAATACTATCCGGCCGATTCAATGTCCCTGACAGTCATCCGTAAGAACCAGCTTAAAGACCCGCATATCTCAGCCGTTGCCCTCAATGATATTTCCGGCCAGGGCTTGAAAAGTATCACCATGACGAACGAAAGGCTGAATTTGAGACCGGAAGGGTCCAGGATAACGATTCAGAACATCGAAGGCAGCAGGGTGATTTTGAGAAAAGACCCTTCTGGTTCCAGTCTGGTACCTTCTCAAGGCAAGGCCGCTCCTTCACCCAAAACCCTGCCCGGCGGGAAAAGTCCGGCCATCGAAAGCGACAAGAACCAGGCCGGCACGGCCGGGAAGCAACCGGAAAGCGTCAAGACACCCGCTGCCAAACAATCCAAGCCGCCTGAACGTAAAATAAGGAAAAAAGAACCTTCCGAAACGGCCGGTGCGAGCTTCTCCCGTACACCAGCTGCGGCCGGCACGAATCCTTCAACCGGAAGGAACACCGCCACGGCCGTTCGATCGTCGCGTACCATACGTACTTATCCGCCGTCTTCGGCCATAAGCAGGTCGGCCGCGGCGAGAACGGGGACCGGAACCAGTCCGGCAAGGATATCTTCTTCTTCCAGGCGGACAGGCGCTGCCTCATCTCCCCGCGTTTCCCCCCGGTCAAGTTCTTCATCAAGAATGTCGGCCCCGTCGAGGTCCAGGACTTCTTCGGCTTCGAGCCGAAGCGGAGGCTCATCGGGCAGCATCAAAAGAAAACACTGACCCCTTTCCCATAATACCGGGCGTTCCCTCACTTAGCCGGTCGGGGGAACGCCCTTTTCTTTTCAGTGTTCTTCGGTGGCTTTAGCCGTCGAATAATAATCGAGAATCTTCATGTGTTCGAGATTCGAGCAGAAACGGGTCGGCCCGGTTCCGGGCAAAAAAACTTCATTGAAAGGATAAAGGCAGACGCCGGGAACGGACAGCAAACCGGTTTTCCTGTCTATCTCGATGAAGACCAGGTTGGGCGGGACTTCGAAATCTTCGACCACGTAATCGGGACCTGCGTCGGCAGGAATTTCCTTTTTTTTGTCCTCGATCACCTTTCGGAAGAACTCCTTCCAGATGGGCAAAGCGGCTGCCGCTCCGGTCTGAGCTTTTCCCAGGGGAACTTTGTCGTCGTATCCGACCCATACACCGGCGCAGAGGCTCGGAGAGAAGCCGACGAACCAGGCATCCGAATAATCGTCGGTCGTCCCCGTTTTACCGCCCAGGGGCCAGCCGAGATCGGCAGCTGCGGCTCCCGTCCCCGCCTGCATCACGCCCTGCATCAGGTAAGTCATTATGTAAGCTGTCTGGGGCGATATAACCTCACTCGACTGAAGACTGTTCTCCTCGAGGATGTTCCCTTCGCTGTCCTCGATTCGGGATATGAAATAAGGTTCGACCCTGATCCCCTTGTTGGGAAAGACGCAGTAAGCCGAAACGAGCTCGTCCAGCGTCAACTCAAAAGTTCCCAGGCTCAACGAAAGATATGGATATATCGGCGAAGTGATGCCAAACCGGCGGCAGTATTCGACAGCTACCTGCGGGGAGATGAAATCGACCAGCTTGGCGGTTACGATGTTGCGCGATTCCTCGAGTCCTATCCTGAGAGTAACCACCCCTTTATACTTACGATCGTAATTTTTCGGAGTCCAGGGTTCCCCGCTCCAGCGGTCTATGAAGGTCACGGATTCATCGACGATCCGGCTGGCAGCCGTGAAGCCGTTCTCTATGGCCGCAGTATAAAGGAAAGGCTTGATAGCCGACCCGGTCTGACGCTGAGCCTGGACGGCCCGGTTGAACTGGCTTTTCCTGAATCGATAACCGCCGACCATGGCTTTGATCTTGCCCGTCTGAGGCTCGATGGCGATGAAAGCGCCGTTCCTCAACGGATCTTGATCGAGGGACACCTCCGCTTCCCGGTTGTCTTCTTCGACCGATTTTATCCTAACCTGGATTATGTCACCCTTTTTTATCAGATTGTTGAGGTATTTGTTCTTGGTCCAGGCTATATCCAGGTTGGTCAACTTTCCCGTATATTTTTTGACCCGGACCAGGCCTTCCGTGCGCGACACCGAAAGCACTATGGCGTCGACGACGTCACCCGCCTCAATCTTCTCATTCTCCCAGGTTTCCAGCCACTCGGATCCCAGGTCTTCTTTACCTTCGGTGATAAGGTTGGGCTTGTCTTTCCGCCAGCCGTGCAAGGCGTTTTCCACGCTTCGCAATCCGGAACGGAGAGCGTCCTCGCCATATTCCTGAAGCACCGGATCGACGGTCGTGTAAACCTTCAGGCCGCCTGTATAAAGGGCTTCCTTGCCGTAATTCTTTTCTATGTATTTTCTTATTTCCTCGAAAAAATAAGCCCCGAACTCCGCGTCCGTGCGGCGTAAAGGCAAAACCCCAAGCTCTTTCTTCTTGGCCGCCTCCCCGTCAATCTTACTCAGGTACCGTTTTTCGACCATTCTGTTTATGACGTGATTTCGCCTCTGAAGAGTAAGCCCGGGATTGGAGTAAGGGGAATAGACCGAAGGGCCCCGGAAAATTCCGGCAATCATGGCTGACTCATCCAGACTCAAATCGGCAGCCTTCTTGCCGAAATAAAGGTTAGCGGCGGCCTCGACGCCATACGCTCCGTGGCCGAGAAAGAAATGATTGCAGTACATTTCCAGGATCTGCTGCTTGGTATATTTTTTTTCTATGCGGCGGGCGAGAAAAATTTCCTTCAGCTTGCGCCGGATGCTGATTTCACGATGGAGAAAGAGTTTCCTGGCCAGCTGCTGGGTTATGGTGCTCCCGCCTTCCGGGCGCCGGCCGCGGCCGAGCTTCATGATATCCTGTTTGACAGCCCTCAAGATGCCCAGGTAATCAATGCCTGAATGGCTGAAAAAGCGCGGATCCTCGGTGGCCACGATGGCCTCGATCAACGCCCGGGGAATCATATCGTACGTGATTTCCACCCGCTTCTCCTGGGCGAATTCTTTGAGCAGGGCACCGGAATCGGAATACACGCTGGTGATGAGTTTGGGGCGGAAATTCTCCGGCGAATCTATATTCGGCAGGTCGGCCTTGATAACCCTCAAGGACCCGAAAACTGCTCCCAGGCCCAAAGCCAGAGCACAAAATCCCAGAATGAGAAGGATGTAAAGCAGGTCCTTCCAGACTATTTTACGGATTTTTATTCTTATAGGAGGAAACTTTATCGCCATTCTTTCTAATATATCAAATCGGCCCAAGAAAACAAAGGACAGGCCGGCCGCCTAGCAATCTTGCGAACCTCGCCTGGCTCCACGGCCGGCCATGAGTTCTCTCACCCGGCGCCTGATTTCCCTGCTGATCGCGTTCTTATCAGCCGTGCCGTCGATATGAACGAACCGCCTGCCTTTCAGGCTGCGGAAAATGTCCGCTACCTTTTCCAAATAATCCCGCCTCTCGAATAGTTTATCCCGACTCAAACGGCCGGCTATTCTCCTGAGAGCTTTCCCGGCTGGAATATCGAAGATGAAGACCAGGTCCGGCCGGGGAGCGAATTTCTCGTTCTGCCGCTTTATGCGCCTGGTATCCAGCCCCATCGCGCCCTGATAGGCAATCGTCGAGAAATAGTATCGATCCAGAATGACCGTCTTACCCGCCCGGAGAGCCGGTTTGATATTATCTTCCACGTTTTCCATCCGGTCACTGACAAAAAGAGCCAGCTGCTCGGCCGGGGAAAGCGAGCCGGCCCGGGCGGAAAATTTCTTGACAACTTTTCCCCATTTGCCCCGGGTAGGCTCGCGTAAACCGACGGCCTGGACACCTTCTTTTCTCAGCCGCCTGAGAAGGATCTTGGCCTGCGTGCTCTTGCCCGAGCCGTCTATCCCTTCAAAAACGAGTAAAAATCCCTGATTTGGCTTCATCGGTTTCCGGCTCGAATATTAACTCCTGGACGGCCAGCATTGCAACTTTTTCCCGGCCCAGGCCGTTGGAATTAAATCGGGCCCGGTTTGCCCTTTGAATTTCAGCATGATTTCTGGTAACCTAATTTATATTCCGGAGGAACCAATGAGAAAGTATGCTTTGATCGCAATAGTCGCTTTTGGGCTCGGAATACTGACGGCCGGTTATGTTCTCCTGAACAAAACTGAAGATCAGGCCGGCCCTCCCGCCGTAGCCCTTTCCCCGACTGAAGCCGCCGAAGGCACCGCCCTGAACACGAGTCTTTTTGCTTCGACATCACAAATCAGCCAAAGCCTTGACTTTGTTTCTATCTCGGAAAAGGTGGGGCCTTCAGTCATAAGGATAGTCGCCACACGCAAGCAAAGGATCAGCCCCTTTGGCATGGACGAGGGCTGGCCTTTCGAGGATTTCTGGGATAGGTTTTTCGGCACTCCGCAGCCCCGTCAGAGGGAACAGGTCCAAACGGTTTATGGCACCGGCTTTTTCATCAGTTCAGACGGCTACGTTCTGACCAATAATCACATCATAGAGGACTCGGAGAATGTCGACATCGTAATGGCCCAGGGCGACGAATATCAGGCGGAAATAAAAGGCCGCGATCCGCGGACCGATATCGCCCTGCTCAAAGTGGATATCAAGAACGCCTCCCCGGCCGAACTCGGTGATTCAGCCCAGCTCAAAGTCGGGGAATGGGTCCTGGCCATAGGCAATCCTTACGGCCTCGAACACACCGTCACGGCCGGCATAGTCAGCGCCAAGGGCCGGCGGATCGGCGAAGCCTCCAGTTATCAAGATTTCATCCAGACCGACGCGGCCATAAACAGGGGAAACTCGGGTGGGCCTCTCATCAATTTGCGCGGTGAAGTAATCGGCATCACGTCGAACATTTTCACTCCGACCGGCGGTAACATCGGCATAGGATTCGCGATTCCCTCCAACATCGCCATGAAGGTCGTCGAACAACTCAAAACCAAAGGCCGGGTCGCCAGGGGCCATCTGGGGATACTGGTTGCGGACATCAGCAAGGGATTGGAAAAACAGTTGAAACTGCCCTCCAGAAAGGGAGCGGTCATCTCTTCCGTCGATCCCGATTCGCCCGCGGAAAAAGCAGGGCTCAAGCAGTATGACGTGATCGTGGCCATCGACGGCCGTTCCGTGGAGGACATGAACGACGCCCGGTTCAAAATCGCCGACATCGAACCGGGGAAGAAAGCAGAACTTCAAATAATCAGAGACGGTCAGAAAATTACGAAGACGGCTGTCGTTGACGAACTCGATCCCGAGTTAGAGAAGGGCGAGGCCCTGAGCCGGGACAAGGACATCGGTTTAACCGTCGTGCCTCTTACACCGAGCCTGGCCAGAAGATACGGACTGAAGACAACCGAAGGCCTTTTAATAACCGAGGTCGTCCCGGGAAGCGAAGCGAGCAAGAAAAGTCTCGAGCCGGGAATGATCATAATCGAGGCCAACCGTAAAAAGGTCACGACATTAAGGGAGTTCGAGAATATTCTCAAGGATACCCAGCCGGGCGATGAGGTCATTCTTCTCGTGCGGGTGGAAGACGAAAGGGGTTTCCAGGATATTATCATTCCTGTCAAAGTAAGATGACGAAAATAAATTTTACCAAGCTGCAGGCACTGGGAAACGACTTTTTGGTGATAGGTCCGAGGCAGGACGTTCCGAATGAAGCATACACCGATCTCACGCGCCGCATTTGTGAACGTCATACGGGTGTTGGCGCCGACGGAATAATAGTTTTGAAAGAGGAAAAGGATAAACCAATCCGCTGGGGCTTCCGCATCTTCAATGCCGACGGCAGCGAAGCAGAAATATCGGGGAACGGGCTGCGGGCGGCCATGGTTTGCCTTCGATATCACGGCTGGACCACGGCCGACCGGGAAGTTTTTTTGACCGAAGCCGGAGAGCGGGCTTGCGAGCTCAAATCTGCTCAGGGCCGTTCTTACGAAGTAATGATTTCCATGTCCGAGCCGCGTTTTGCATCTAAAGACATCCCCTTCGACGACGGCCGGCAGTATGAAAAGATCATCGATTACCCGATAACCGTCAATCGCAAGGCCTTCGGCATAACCTGCGTTTCAATCGGTAACCCGCACTGCAACGTCTTTGTCGATCGCTTGCCTTCCCGGCTGGAATGGCACCAGTTGGGCAGGGAACTTGAATCGCATCCTTTTTTCCCGAAACGGACCAATGTCGAATTCATCCGCGTTCTCAACCGCAACGAGATAGAGGTGTTTTTCTGGGAGCGCGGAGTCGGAGAGACTTTATCCTCGGGCACCGGCTCGTGCTCAGCCGCCGTCGCGGCAATCGTCAAAGGCCTGACCGACTCCATGGTTCGCGTCTGGACGTCTCTCGGCGGCATGCTCGTCGAGTGGCGGCCGGGCACAGGAATCCGCCAGACAGGACCCGTCGAAGTGGTTTTTGAGGGCGTTTACGAATTCGACTGATCGCGCCGGGAACGTTTCCCGGGCTTGCGGGCCGGACTTTTCTTCGGTTCTTGGCCGACGGGCGGACGGGCCAGAGCGGCCCTGAGCAAGTCCATCACTTCTTCGACGAATATGAATTTCATGTCGCTGACCACGTTCTTGGGTAACTCCACCAAATCCTTGCGGTTGGCCTCGGGCAGGATCATTTTCCTGATACCAGCCCGCCGCGCGGCCAGGACTTTTTCTTTTATCCCCCCGACGGGCAGAACGTTACCGCGTAAGGTTATCTCGCCCGTCATGGCCATATCGGCCCGGACTTTGTTGTCCGTACAAACCGAAACCATGGCCGCGGCCATGGTCACTCCCGCCGAAGGACCGTCTTTGGGGATGGCTCCTTCCGGGACATGAACGTGAAAGTCGTTCTCAAAAAAGAATTTGGGATTGATGCCAAACGTGGAAGCGTGAGCCCGGGCGTAACTCATGGCCGCCTGGGCCGATTCTTTCATCACCTCGCCCAGTGAGCCTGTGAGAGACAGATTACCTTTTCCGGGCATTTTGGTCGCTTCGACGAACAGTATTTCGCCGCCGCTTTCGGTCCAGGCCACACCTGTCGCCACCCCGACCTGATCCTTCTTCAAGACCTGATCCTTGAATATCCTCGGCGGTCCGAGAAGCCTCTCTATGTTCTGGACCTTGACGACTGTTTTGCCCTTTTTACCTTCGGCTATCTTCCTGGCGGTCTTGCGGCATACGGCCCCGATCTCCCTTTCCAGATTCCTGACTCCTGCCTCTCTGGTGTAAAGCGAAATTATTTTTCTGACGGCGTTGTCGGTCAGTTGGATCTGATCCGCCTTCAGAGCGTTCTCTTTGATCTGCTTGGGCAGCAAATGACGGCGGGCGATCTCCAGTTTTTCTTCTTCGGTATATCCCGGAAGCTCGAGCACTTCCATTCGGTCTCGAAAAGCCGGCTGGATGGGATCCAGAAGATTGGCCGTGGTTATGAACATGACCTTGGACAAATCGAAGGGGACACCCAGATAATGGTCGCGGAACTGGTAGTTTTGTTCAGGATCGAGGACTTCGAGCAAAGCCGAAGACGGATCACCCCTGAAATCGGCCCCGATCTTATCGACCTCGTCCAGCATGAAAACTGGATTCTGCGAGCCGGCCCGTCTGATACCGAGAATGATTCTTCCGGGCATGGCCCCGACGTAAGTCCTGCGGTGCCCTCTTATTTCGGCCTCGTCATGTATGCCGCCGAGTGACATCCGGACAAAGCTCCGGCCGAGAGCCCTGGCTATCGACCTCCCGAGCGAGGTCTTGCCGACCCCGGGAGGCCCGACGAAACACAATATCGGGCCTTTGGCCGTCTTGCTGAGTTTCCGGACGCTCAAATATTCGAGTATCCTGTCCTTGACCTTTTCCAAGCCGTAATGGTCTTCGTCGAGTATTTTCCTGGCCTTGGCGATCTCGAGATTATCGACAGTGGCCTTGTTCCAGGGCAAAGCGAACATCCAATCCAGATAGTTCCGGACGACGGCCGTTTCGGCCGACTCCGGGTGCATCTGGGCCAGCCTTTCTATCTGCTTTTCCAGTTCTTCGCGGACTTCATCGGCCACCTTGAGTTTCTTCAGCTTCTCCTGGTAGATTTTTATCTCTTCCTGGATTTCCGAGCCTTCGCCAAGTTCTTTCTGGATGGCCTTGAGCTGCTGGCGGAGAAAGTACTGCCTCTGGAGCTTATCCATTTCGCCTTTGGCTTCGATGGAGATCTTGGTCTGAACATCGAGCAGCTCGAGTTCTCTGGTAAGAAGTTCATATACCCGGCGAAGCCTCTGAATCGGGTCAAAAATCTCGAGGATGTGCTGGGCTTCGGGCAACTTGAGATCAAGATTCGAGGCCGTCAGGTCGGCCAGGCGGCCGGGATCCTCGATGTTGGAAGATATGACCAGGACTTCTGGAGGCAGGTTCTTGCCCAATGACGCGGCTTTTTCGAGTCCGGTCCTGACGTTCCTGATCAAGGCTTCGCCTTCGATTGTTTTCTCCGGTTTCTCCGGCTCGGGGACGACGCTTATCCCGGCGGTAATTAAAGAACCGTCGTCCTCGAAAGATTCGAGCTTGGCTCTGACCAGTCCCTGGGCCAGTATCCGGACCCGGCCGTCGGGAAGCTTCAGCATGCGCAGGATCAGTGATACTGTTCCCACATCGTAGACGTCCTCTCTTTTCGGATCTTCGATCTCCATGTCCTTCTGGGT